>ENA-ORXR01000054-ORXR01000054.1-marine-metagenome-genome-assembly--contig:-NODE-54-length-169050-cov-10.522001_pt1 | contig 169050 bp, 143 predicted proteins | sample MGYA00237866_ERZ511479 | MGnify/ENA metagenome assembly ERZ511479 | reverse complement strand
GGTGTCGCGCTGAACGAGGTGTTCGTGCCGATCCTCAGAAAGCAGTTCCCGGAGATCGTCGACTTCTACCTGCCGCCGGAAGGTTGCTCCTACCGCATGGCGGTGGTCAGCATGAAGAAGCAATACCCCGGTCATGCCAAGCGCGTGATGATGGGTGTGTGGTCGTTCCTCCGGCAGTTCATGTACACCAAGTTCGTCATCGTCGTCGACGACGACATCAATACGCGCTCCTGGGAGGATGTCATCTGGGCGATCACCACGCGCATGGACCCGCTGCGCGACACGACGCTCGTCGACGCGACGCCGATCGACTACCTCGACTTTGCGTCCCCGGTCTCGGGTCTTGGTTCCAAGATGGGTCTCGATGCGACCAACAAACTGCCGGGCGAGACCAATCGGGAGTGGGGTGAACCGATCTCGATGAGCAGAGCGGTCAAGGCGAGGGTGGACGAGCTGTGGCAGGAGCTGGGGCTTTAGTCGTGCGGCAACGTGATATCGACTGACAACCCGTGCACTAGAGTGCATTGGTGATCTTCCGGGCCATTCTTCTACCCATCGTTTCCGCGTACACTCGCGCACAACAGCTGTGACGGTATCTCCAGCCCATGCTGATGCCGGTCGCGCTGTGTTCCGCCTGACAGCGGTCAAACACTTTGGAGATACTTGATGACTAACGAACAGGATTCGTCACGCGTCGTGACGGCTCGAAAGCAAGATCCGACTTCACACGAAACGGTGGCAGAGCAACCAACGGCGCGTCGCTCGTTTCTGAAGAAGAGCGCCACGGCAGGTGCCGTCGGTGCAGCCGGCGCCGCCGGTATCTTCGCGGCACCCGCAGTCATCGGCCAGGCGCCGCTGACCATCAAGTTGCAGACCTCCTGGCCCGAGTCGAACATCTGGCAGGAATTCGCCAAGGACTACGGCATGCGGGTCGAAGAGATGTCAGCCGGCCGGCTGAAGGTCGACGTGCTGCCCGCAGGGGCCGTCGTCGCCGCATTTCAGGTAATCGATGCCGTCAGCGACGGGGTGCTCGATGCAGCCCACTCGGTGCCGGTCTACTGGTACGGCAAGGACAAGGCCGCGTCGCTGTTCGGCACCGGCCCGGTGTTCGGTGGCTCGGCGACCACCATGCTGTCATGGTTCTACGAAGGTGGTGGTGCGGAGTTCTACCGGGAACTCACCCAGGACAAGCTCGGCTTGAACGTTACCGGCTACCTGGGTTTCCCGATGTTTGCGCAGCCGTTCGGCTGGTTCAAGGAAGAGATCGGTGGCGTCGACGACATCAGGGGCATGAAGTACCGTACCGTCGGTCTCGCGGCCGATCTGTTGCAGTCGATGGGGATGTCCGTTGCCCAGCTGCCCGGTGGCGAGATCGTGCCGGCGATGGAGCGGGGTGTCATCGATGCGTTCGAGTTCAACAATCCGACCTCGGATCGTGACTTTGGCGCGCAGGACGTGGCCAAGAACTACTACCTCTCGTCCTACCATCAGGCGTCGGAGTCGTTCGAGTTCCTGTTCAACAACGATCTCCTCGAAGATCTCGAGCCGGATCTCGTCGCCATCCTGAAGTACGGTGTCGAGGCGGCGTCGACCGCCAATACGGCCAAGGCGATGTCGCGGTACTCGAAAGACCTCGCCGAGCTCGCAGCCGATGACGGCGTCACCGTGCATCGCACACCGACCGACATCCTCTCCGCACAGCTCGAGGCTTGGGATGCGCTGATACCCGAGCTCGAGAAGGATGAATTCATGAGCAAGGTCATCGCGAGCCAGCGTGCCTGGGTCGATCAGGTGTCCTACTACGAATTGATGAATGCACCCGACTATGCGCTTGCCTTCGAGCACTATTTCCCGGGTCGTCTGAAACTCTGACGCGTAGCCTGCACCCTGCAGCGGCAAGCTGCAGGGTGCAGGCATGGGCAAGCGAACCCTGCAGATGGCCGCAGGGCCCGGCTTGCCGGAGTTTTTCCGGGACGGCCGCCGCAAGCAATCGACATGGCCATCGACATGGCCATCGGCACGGCCCGGACCACTGCCTGCCGAACCTCCGTACCCGGGATCAACCAGATGCTCGCCTACATCCAGTTCGCCGACCGGCTGTCGGCCGCATTCGGCAAGACCTTCGCGTGGCTGATCGTCATGATGACCTTCGGCATGGCCTACGAAGTGTTCGTGCGCTACCTCGCGAATGCGCCGACGCCCTGGGCGCTCGACGTGTCTTTCATCATGTACGGCACGCTGTTCATGATGGGCGGAGCCTATACCCTGTCGCGTGACGGGCATGTTCGCGGCGATTTCCTCTACCGCTTGTGGAGCCCGCGTACCCAGGCCCGGGTCGACCTGGTGCTGTATTTCTTCTTCTTCTTTCCCGGCGTGCTGGCACTCATCTTCGCTGGCTGGAAGTATGCGGCCAAGTCCTGGAGTTACACGGAAGTCAGCGTCAACAGCCCGGCCGGTATCCCGATCTATCAATTCAAGACGGTCATGGTCGTGGCCGGCATCCTGTTGCTGGTGCAGGGCGTTGCCCAGGTCTGCCGCTGTCTGCTCTGTATCCGCGAAGGCTATTGGCGCAAGGCTGAAACCGATGTGCAGGAAACGGATGAGCTCTTGATCAAGCAGAAAGCCCTGGAGGACGCAGCCGCGTCCGACGAGTCGGCAGCGCAGGAGCACAAGTCGTGAGCAATCCCGAAGTCGCGCTGATGATGCTCGGGCTGTTCATCATGCTCGTGTTCCTGGGTTTCCCGATCGCCTTCACGCTGATGGCGATGGGCATCGGTTTCGGCTACTACGCCTACTTCGACATGCGGCGTCAATTCCGCACCTACAACCGGCTCGAGGAGGATGCGAGTCTCTTCGAACAGGGGAGCGCCTATTTCGAAGGGCTGCTGAACAGTCGCGTCTTCGACCTGTTCGTCAATCAGACCTATACCGTGATGTCGAACGAGGTGCTGACGGCGGTGCCGCTGTTCCTGTTCATGGGCTATGTCGTCGAGCGTGCGAACATCGTTGACCGTCTTTTCACCACGCTCAACATTGCCACCCGAAACGTACCGGGCTCGATGGGCGTTGCGGCGCTGATCACCTGCGCCCTGTTCGCCACGGCGACGGGTATCGTCGGCGCGGTGGTGACCTTGATGGGGCTGCTCGCACTACCTGCCATGCTCAAGGCGCGTTACAACACAAGCTTCGCCTCCGGGATCATCTGCGCGGGTGGCACCCTGGGCATACTCATTCCGCCGTCGATCATGCTGATCGTCTACGCCGCTGCCTCCGGGGTCTCGATCGTCAGACTCTACGCAGGCGCACTTTTGCCTGGTCTGACGCTGGTCGGCCTGTATCTCGTGTACATCATCGGCCGATCACTGGTGCAACCGAGCGTCGCCCCCAAACCCTCGCTCGACGAGATGCCGGCGGTGCCGTTCCTGAAACTCGTCTGGATGGTGCTGTCCTCGATCCTGCCGCTGGCCTTGCTGATTCTCTCGGTGCTCGGCTCGATCCTGTTCGGGCTCGCGACGCCGACCGAAGCCGCGTCGATCGGCGCGCTTGGCGGCTTGGTGCTCGCCGTGGTCTATCGTGCGCTGTCGTTCCAGCGCTTGCGCGAGTCGGTCTACCTGACGGTGCGGACCACGGCGATGGTGTGCTGGCTGTTCGTCGGCTCGTACATCTTCTCCTCGGTGTTCTCCTATCTCGGCGGCGAACATCTGATATCCGAGTTCGTGACCGGCCTGAGTCTGACGCCGCTGCAGTTCCTGCTGCTGGCCCAGCTGATCATCTTCCTGCTCGGCTGGCCGCTCGAATGGTCCGAGATCATCATCATCTTCGTGCCGATCTTCCTGCCGCTGCTCGAGATCTTCAACATCGATCCGCTTTTCTTCGGCATCCTCGTAGCGTTGAATCTGCAGACTTCCTTCCTGACCCCGCCAATGGCGATGTCCGCTTATTACCTGAAAGGAATCGCGCCGCCCAATGTCCAGCTGGTAGATATCTTCAAGGGCGTCATGCCGTTCCTGTTCATGGTCATTCTCTGCATGGTGATCATGTACACCTTCCCCGACATCGTGTTCTACCTGCCCGAGCGGTTTTACGGCTGATGGATCAACAGGCTGGCGCAGCACCCATGGCAAGTTCGGCGCTCGAGCTGCGCGATCGCCTCGCCAGCGGTGCGCTGGATGCTGAAAGCCTGGTCAAGGCCTGTCTCGAGACGATAGCGGCAGACAGGGATGCAGGCTCGGTCTGGGCGTGGCTGGATGGCGAACATGCGCTGGCGGAGGCGCGTGCGCGTGACCAGGAGCGGCGCCGTGGTCGGGCGGTCGGTGCGCTGCACGGCTTGCCGGTCGGCATCAAGGACATCATCGACACCGCGCGAATCCCGACCGCGAACGGCACGGCGCTCGACGCCGGTCGCGTGCCGCGCGAGGATGCGGCGCTGGTCGCGCGGTTACGATCGGCCGGTGCCATCGTGCTTGGCAAGACGGTCACTACGGAGCTTGCCTTCATGCATCCGGCTGCCACCGACAATCCGGCTGCACCCGGGCACACGCCAGGCGGTTCGTCGTCGGGGTCCGCCGCCGCCGTTGCAGCGGGCATGGTGCCGCTGGCCATTGGCACGCAGACCGGTGGATCCGTCATCCGGCCAGCCTCGTTCTGCGGCGTGGTCGGTTACAAGCCAAGCTTCGGGGCGGTTTCGCGGAGCGGTGTGCTGGTGCAGTCGCCGAGTCTCGATACGGTAGGTTTCTTTGCCACCTGCGTCGAGGACGTCGCCCTGCTCGCAGAGCCGCTGTTCGGGCACGATCACCGTGACCGGGCGACGCAGGCGACCGCGCCACCACGCCTGCTCGATACGGCCTTGGCCAACGTGCCGGTCACGCCGCGTTTCGGTTTCGTGCGAACACCCTGGTGGGAGCAAGCCAGCGACGACATGCGCGGCGCAATGGAGGAGCTGGCAGAGCATCTTGGCGATGCCTGCATCGAGGCGCCATTGCCTGCCATCTTCGCTGAGGCCGCGCCGATGCGCCGACGCGTCAATGTCGCCGAGATGGCCAAGCATTTCGCGCCCTATTGTCGACGCGGTCGCGATCAGCTGTCGAGCGAGACGCTCGAAGCGATCGATGAAGGGCTCGCCGTCAGTGCGCGCGACTACCTCGATGCGCTCGACTGGCCTGCCGTGCTGGCGGCCGGGCTCGAGACCATCTTCGAGAATTGCGATGCCTTGATCACACCGGCGGCGACAGGTGCGGCGCCACACGGTCATGCATCGACCGGGGACCCGATATTCAACGGACTCTGGACATTCTGTGGCATGCCTTGTGTCACCTTGCCGCTACTCGAATCATCCGACGGCCTGCCGATGGGTGTGCAGCTTGTCGGGCCCAAGGGTGATGACGCAAGGCTTCTGCGCACTGCGCGCTGGCTGGCCAGCGTCCTTGAGCAGCCCGACGACGCACCACTGAGGGGAAGCTAGACCATGAAGACTCTGCTCGCGCTGATCGCTTTCACGTTCTTCTGTGTCTATCTCTATATTCTGTTCTCGAAAGTGCCGCGTCTCGATCTCGGCATTGTCATCGGCGTTACCGTGCTGCTGACCGGTTGGGATCTCTTCGTTCATGATCGCTTGCGGTTCCGCAAGTCGGCCGATCGGGGTGACTAGTGCCAATCAACGCGCGCACCGTGACGCTTTGCTTCCGCCACTGTCACGTTGATGCGCCGCTGCGAGTCTTCAGCCAGTCGTCGAGTGCGGCCAGTTGACCCTCATCGCCGGCCGTGACCGCGACACGGATACTCCCGGTGAATCCGCATGAGCGTGCCAGCGTCCGGCAACGGTCGCTGTTGACAACCAGTGGCAATGGCAGCAACGCGGGCAACGCATCGCCCGCCAGCACGACCAGATTCTCGAGAATTTCGTCACTGGTGACGGCAATGATATCCGGGCGTCGCTTGATCAGCATCCCGTGCCGCACCGCGTCGTCTATGCACGGATGCTCGCGACGATAGAGGTCGACAGTCGTCACGACCGTGCCACGTTGTCGTAGCGAGTCGATCAACAAGGTGCGACCGCCACGGCCCTTGAACACGATGATCTGCTCGAATGCTGTGGACTGCTTCCACCTGTCGAGCAAGGCTTCGCTGGTGTACGGCGCAACCGGCGCCTGCGCCAAAGTCTGACCCTGATCAATCAGCGCTTTCGCGGTGGCGCGTCCGATAGCGACCACCGACGCGACGGTCCAGGGAAACGGTGCCCGTCCGGCGACAGCTTCGACGGCAGAACGGCTGGTGAACAACACGCGATCGGCCGCCTCGAGCTCCTCGGCAGAGGGCATCTCGGCAGTCGCATCGAAGACGATGCGGACGCAGGGAAAGGGCACTGTGTCGAAGCCGAGCTCGCGAGCGCGCGTGCTGAAGGGTTCCTGCCGTTCGAGCGGGCGCGTGACAAGCAGGCGAGGGGCGTTCATTCGATTAGTATACGAAGCCGCCCCCGAACCCCGCTAACGAGTTGCGCCGTGTCCGCGAACGAAAAAGATGACCAGCTTGAACAGACTGCCCTCTGGGGTGGACGTTTCCAGGAAACCACAGATGCTTTCGTGGCCGAATTTACCGCCTCGGTAGGCTTCGATCGACGCATGGTCGCAGAGGACATCATGGGTTCGCGAGCCCATGCGGTCATGCTCAACGCCGTTGGCGTGTTGAGTGCCGAAGATCTCTCGGCCATCGAGGATGGGCTCGATGCTATCGAGGCCGATGTGGCGGCAGGTACCTTCGAATGGTCGGTGGCCCGCGAGGATGTGCACATGAATGTCGAGGCGGCGCTCATTGCACGGATCGGTGACGCCGGCAAGCGACTGCATACCGGGCGTTCGCGAAACGATCAGGTGGCAACAGACATTCGGCTCTACCTGCGGGGGGCGATCGATCACGCAGCGGGCGAGGCGCATCGCCTGCTCGACGGTCTGTTGCCACTCGCCGAGCGCCATGCAGCGACCATCATGCCCGGCTTCACGCACCTGCAGACCGCGCAGCCGGTGACCTTCGGGCACCATGTCATGGCCTGGTTCGAGATGTTGCTCAGGGACCTCGAGCGGCTGAACGACGCGCGCCGGCGGGTAAACCGCATGCCACTTGGTGCCGCGGCACTGGCGGGTACGTCCTATCCGGTCGATCGTGAGATGACGCGTGAGCGTCTCGGCTTCGATGCGCTGTGCGAGAACTCCCTCGATGCGGTCAGTGACCGCGATTTCGCGATCGAGTTCTGTTCGGTGACGGCACTCTGTCTCGTGCATCTGTCGCGCATTGCCGAGGAGCTGGTGCTCTGGATGTCCGCGCAGTTCCGCTTCATCGATCTGCCGGATCGCTTCTGCACCGGTTCGTCGATCATGCCGCAGAAGAAGAACCCGGACGTCCCGGAACTGGTACGCGGCAAGACCGGGCGGGCGAACGGCAACCTGATGGCGTTGCTGACGCTGATGAAGGGGCAGCCGCTTGCCTACAACAAGGACAATCAGGAAGACAAGGAGCCGTTGTTCGATTCGATCGATACCCTGATCGGCTGCCTGCGCGCGTTCGCCGACATGTTGCCTGCCATCGAGGTCCGTGAAGAGGCGATGGAGGCCGCAGCGCGCAATGGCTTCTCGACCGCGACCGACCTGGCCGACTATCTGGTCGTGCGCGGGCTTGCCTTCCGCGATGCGCACGAAGTGGTCGGCAAGGCTGTGGCACACGGTGTGGCAACGGATACCGATCTTGCCGACATGCCACTGGCGACGCTCAAGAGCTTCAGTGATCGCATTGACCGTGACGTCTTCGATGTCTTGACCCTCACAGGCTCGGTAGCGAGTCGGGATCATGTCGGCGGCACCGCGCCCGTACAGGTACGGGCCGCGGTCGAGCGCGCCCGGTCGCGGCTTGCCACGACCTATCAGGCGGGCTGATCTGATCAGGTAAACCCGGTCGGGCAGACCCGGTCGGGCAGACCCGGTCGGGCAGACTACATCCCGAATTGACGTTTCAGCCAGGCCGAGATATCCATGACCTCGTCGGCGCTGACACTGTGCGAGATAGGGTAAGCGTGCCACTCCGGCTGCACACCACTCGCTTCGAGGGCAGCACGCGATTGCTCGCCGTAACGGAACCTGACGACGTCGTCTGCCGTGCCATGCGCCATGAACACGGGGACCGTTCGCTGTTGCTCGCCGATGTTTTCGAGCACATTCGGCTGCAACGGCAAGTAGCTTGACAACGCAAGTATGCCACCCAGCTTGTGGCAGGAAGTGAGACCGGTATAGAGGGCAATCGCGCCACCCTGGGAGAAGCCTGCCAAGGTGATTCGTGATGCCGGTATGCCTTGCTCGATCTGGCTGTCGATCAGATCGCCGATGGCGGTGGCGGAGTCGGTAATGCCTTCGGCGTCCTGTTCGCGCTCTTCGAAGTCGATCGACGAGATGTCATACCAGGCACGCATCGCCGCTCCGCCGTTGACCGAGATTGGCCGGACCGGCGCATGCGGAAAGAGGAAGCGGACACCGGGGCGCTGCAACAAATGCAACTCCGGCACGATCGGTTCGAAATCGTGACCGCTGGCACCCAGGCCGTGAAGCCAGATGACGGCATAATCGCACTGTTCGGCTGTGGTGATCTCGATGCAGTCGAGCAGTTTACGGGTCATGTAGGAACCGGCATTCAATCGATTGGAAGAGCGCAGCGAGTATACTCCGAATCCCTGTATTCGAGGCTTGGCACCATGCTTTTGCCTGCATCCGGATCGCCGTACCGCTATCTGAGTCGCGTATTTTCGTGCTTGACGCTGTTTTCGATGGCCTTGCTGCTGAGTGCTTGTGGCAATCGAGGGGACCTTTATCTGGATTCGGACGACGCGCTGGACCGTGAAATACAGCGAATCGATATCGATGGAGGTGCCGAGTTGAAGCCTGATCCGGACGAGGTTGAGGTGCCGGCACGAAAGCTTCGCCCGTCACCATGAGCAGAGCGTTGACAGCGCAAGCCGTCAAGCAAGCCGTCAAGCAGGCCGTCAAGCAGGCCGTCAAGGTGCCTGATAGCGGATGTACGTCTTGAGTGTCTTCGAATGTATATTCCGTCACAAATTCCATTGCAAATCACTCCGCCGGAGCGTTCTCCAGCTCCGTGCCGCTACCAAGCAGGCCGAGCCGTCCGGACATGAACTTCATCGAACAGCGCGACGGCGCTCTGCATGTCGAATCGCTGAGCTGCACAGGCCTTGCCGAGCAGTACGGCACGCCCCTGTTCGTCTACAGCCGTGCCGCGATAGAAGCGGCGTGGCTAAAGTTCGACGAAGCGCTCGCGGCGCGCCCACACCTGATCTGCTATTCGGTGAAGGCGAATTCGAACCTGGCGGTGCTGGATGTGCTAGCTCGTCTCGGCTCCGGTTTCGACATCGTTTCGGGGGGTGAATTGCAGCGGGTGCTGGCGGCAGGTGGCGCCCCGAGGAAGATAGTGTTCTCCGGGGTCGGCAAGTCGGCGAGTGAGATGGCGGACGCGCTGGCCGCTGGAATCCGCTGCTTCAACGTCGAATCCGCAGCCGAACTCGAGCGCCTCGCATCGGTCGCGGCGGCCCACGGTGTGGTCGCTCCCGTGTCCTTCCGTATCAATCCCGATGTCGATGCCGGCACGCATCCCTACATCTCGACCGGCCTCAGGGAGAACAAGTTCGGGGTAAGCAGCGACGACGCGCTCGAACTGTATTCGCGGGCAGTGGAGCATACCTGTATAGACGTACAGGGAATCGATTGCCATATCGGTTCCCAGCTCACCGACATCGAACCGTATCGCGATGCGCTTGGGCGGCTCCTGTCGCTGGTCGATACTCTGTCGGCGCGCGGCATCACGCTGTCGCACATCGATGTCGGTGGCGGGCAAGGCGTTCGCTATCGTGACGAGGTGCCGCTCGATATCGTGGCCTGGGCCACCTGTATCGACGAGACACTCGGTGATCGTGCGCTCGAACTGGTAGTGGAGCCTGGCCGTTCTATCGTCGCGCAGGCGGGCGTCATGCTGACGCGCGTCGAGTACTTGAAGAGCAATGAAGAGCGGCACTTTGCGGTCGTCGATGCGGCGATGAACGATCTGCTGCGGCCGGCCTTGTACAGCGCCTGGCAGGCCATCGAACCGGTCGTGCCTGGTAGCGCGGAAGCACGCGTCTACGATGTGGTTGGTCCGGTCTGTGAATCTGCCGATTTTCTCGGCAAGTCGCGTCGGCTCGGAATCGAGGAAGGCGATCTCCTGGCGATCGCTTCCTGTGGCGCTTATGCGGCCGTGATGAGCTCGAACTACAACACTCGGCCTCGCGCGGCAGAAATCATGGTCGATGGCAGCGACAGCCAGTGCGTGCGCGCGCGCGAGCAGACCGAATCGCTGTACGCAGCCGAGTCCTTGCTGCCGTGATGGGTGGGTCGACGTTAGCCTTCACGAAGATGCACGGCCTCGGCAACGATTTCATCGTGGTCGACAATACCGGTGGCAATGTCGTGCTCGGCGCCGAACGCATCCGTCGACTGGCCGATCGGCATACGGGTATCGGCTTCGATCAGTTACTGGTCGTCGAGGCCTCGACTCGACCGACGGCGGCCTTTGACTACCGGATCTACAACGCCGATGGAGGGGAGGTCGGGCATTGTGGAAACGGCGCTCGCTGTTTCGCCCGATTTGTCCATGATCGTGGTCTGATCAAGGTGAAGAAATTCACCGTCAACACGCAGAGCGGACTGATCGAGCTGTCTCTCCTTGACGACGGGCGAGTCACGGTCGGCATGGGCACGCCCACCTTTGTCCCTGAGGAAGTACCCTTCTTGCCTGATGTCAGCACGACGATGCGACGCGCAAGCGATCAGAGCAACGCGCCTGTTCTCGCTATCGGGCAGCATCGGCTGGACGTCGATGGTGATATCTTGCAGGTTGGTATCGTCGGTATCGGCAATCCTCACGTCGTTTTGCCGGTCGCGAATGTCGATTCGGCACCGGTGGCGACGCTCGGTCCGCGCCTCGAGCGCGATCCGCGATTTCCCGAACGCGTCAACGTCGGTTTCGTCGAGCGAGTCGACGCTTCGCGCATACGGCTTCGAGTCTTCGAACGCGGTGTCGGTGAGACCCGGGCTTGCGGTACGGGGGCCTGTGCCGCGGTTGCGGTCGGTCAGCAACAAGGTCAACTTGACAGAAGGGTCAACGTGAGCTTGTCCGGCGGCGAGCTAAACATCTTTCATGCCAACAGTGACGCGGTCATTGAAATGACCGGGCCGTGTTCTACAGTCTTCGAGGGACACACGAGAATGTAGAGACATGCAGGCGGACCCCAGGGATGTTGTCGAAGTGCCGGATCCAGGCGCGGTCATTCGCTTTCTGACGGCGAATCCCGAGTTCTTCAAGCAGAACGAGGACATCCTGCCGAGGCTGCGCATACCGCATGTGAGCGGGTCTGCCGTCTCGTTGATCGAGCATCAGGTGAGCGTTCTGCGCGGCAAGTGCACGTCGCTCGAAAACAGTCTGCGTGATCTGATCGGTGTCGCACGCGACAACGAAGCCCTGCAGCATCGCCTGCATCAGCTGGTGCAGGAAATCATCTCGGCGCCTCTGCTGGATGATGTAGTCGCTGCCACGCGCCGCGCCCTGTGCAACCATTTCGGCGCGGACGAGGTGCATGTACTGCTGATCGATGATCGTTACCAGGCCGACCAGATCGGCCGTAGCGGGGCGGGTGTAGCCGATGCAGATGACCGGCACGGTGAGGGCTGCTATCGGACGATGAATCGAAACGATCCTCGGCTCGAGCACTTCGGTGCCTTGTTCCAGGGGCGCGGGACGCACTGCGGGCTTCCCGACGCCGCGCAGCTAGCGGTATTGATCGACGACGACGCCTGCGATCCGGGCTCGGCGGCGACGATCCCCCTGCAATACATGGGTTCACTCGGGCTTGTCATGCTCGCGAGCCGCGATGAAGCGCGTTTCGGCGCCGGCAAGGGCGTGGTCTTCCTCGATCAGCTCGGCGATGTGCTCAGTCGACGCGTGCACGCGCTGGCTCGTGATATGTCATGAGCGAGTTCGCGCAGGCGATCGAGAGCTACCTCGAGGAGCTTCGTATCGCGAGGCGTTGCTCACCGCATACCGTCAGCAATTATGCGCGCGATCTCAAGGCAGTCGCGGCCGCAGCGGAACGACGCGGGATAGAGAGCTTTGGCGATCTTGGTGTTGGTGACATTCGTTCGATCATTGCAGAGCAGCATCGTGGTGGCATTGCCGGACGCAGTCTGGCTCGGCGATTGTCGGCACTGCGCGGTCTCTACAACTACCTGATCAAGGTGGGCCGAGTCGGGGTCAATCCTGCAGTGGATATCCTCGCGCCGCGGGGCCAGAAGGCGCTGCCTGCGACACTGGGACCTGACGAGATGGATCGCTTGCTCGTCGACAAGAGCAATGATCCGATGATCGCGCGTGATCTTGCCATGTTCGAGCTCATGTATTCGTCTGGCCTGCGCCTCGCGGAGCTTGTCGGTATCGATCTGGTCGATCTGGATCTGTCGGTGGGTCAGATACGGGTGACCGGCAAGGGTGGCAAGATGCGCGATCTGCCGGTGGGCGAACGAGCCGTCGCGGCCACCAACAAGTGGCTGGGATACCGACGGAGCCTGTCGGGCGCCGCCGATCGTGCAGTGTTCCTGAGTTCCCGGGGCAAACGTATCGCCCCACGTACCGTGCAGATGCGCTTGAAGAAGCTGGCCGAATCGCAGGGGCTCGAGCGGAGCTTGTATCCGCACATGCTCAGGCATTCCTTCGCCAGTCATCTGCTCGAGAGTAGCGGTGACCTGCGCGCTGTGCAGGAACTTCTCGGCCACGCGGATATCAGCACGACACAGGTGTACACGCATCTCGATTTTCAGCACATGGCGAAGGTCTACGATGCCGCGCATCCGCGGGCGCGAAAATCACCCGAGACCGAAGAAGGCTGACAGGCTCAGCCGAGCAGGAAGTGCGAGAACAGGCCATTGGTCTGCAGGCAGCCGATCAGGGTCCATTCCTGCATCGTGCCCGTTGCGGCCTTGTCGTCGGCGTCGGCGACGATTTCGTTTATGCTCAGAATCTGGCCGACCCGGTACAAGTAAGGCGGCAGCAGTATCGACGACTCGGCGCGGTTCCCCGGCTCGCGATCGATGATCATGCCGGTCTCCCGAAACGGCGATTCGGCATCGCGAAGCGACACGCTCACGGGTATCCGCTCATGGGCCAGATACTCGATACCGATACTCAGGCCCTGCTCCTCTGCACGCAGCCAGCGAACCTGCCCGATTGATTCGGTCGGTTCGGCGTCGGCTGCCTGGGCGGGCAGGTCGAAGGCGACAAGATCCCCTACTTGCACAGAGCCTGACCGGCAAGCAGAGTTCTTCAGGCAAACGCCGCCTTTCGAGCGGTTGACGAGTATCCAGGGATCGCCCTTGCCGCGTCTGTGGTCGTCGACGGGCTGCCTGCCGTTGCGCGCCGGGCCGAACAGGAAGTCGCTGGTGATTGCCTTGTGGCCGAAGCTTGCGTCAAGCTCGATACAGGTAATGACCCGGAGCGAACGGCGTGCGACGGTAGGCCCGATCGTCGTGCGCAGTCGTTCGAGTGTCTGCTGCTCAAGCGTCTCGACGCCGAGCAGGTTGCCGCGAGCCGTCGGCGTGCGGAAGATCTCCGTGTCGATGCGATCGAGCAGGGTGTCGATGCCGAAGACCCGTACGCGGTCAGGATCGTTGACGATGAGACTCGGTGTTGGCGCGGGCGCGACGCCCTCACCGAGGACCACTGCAAAGCGGTCACGCGCGGTCGAGGTATCGATCGACCGCAGCTCGATAGCGGTGAGCGATGCGCGCAGGAAGTCGAGCGTCAGCGGCAACTGACTGGCACGGATACGGGCCGTGTCGATGATTCCGGAAAGCAGGATGAAGCGGAAGAAATCTTCCGTCGTGGCGCGCTCGTCGTGGCGACTGTCGTCGAGCAGGCTGGCCGATTCAGCGAACTGGTAGAGCATCTCGGCATCGGCTAACAGCCGCGTCGGGGGGCGCCGATAGCCTTGCAGGGCAACGTCGACCTGCCGTGCGAAGGCGCGCATCGCCAGGCGCGCGTCCTCCGGATCGGGTTCGTCACGATCAGAGAGCAGGATCTTGAAGGCGAAGGCTTCCTCGCGCAGCAGGCTCTCGAGGAAGCTTGCGGCACGCGCGAAAGCGGGTACCAGCGGCAGCGGCTGGGCTCGGGTCAGCCTGCTCAGCTGTTCCTGAAGATCGTCGAGGACCGGCAGGAAGTGTGCGAGTACTGCGCGGCGACGATCCGGATCGTTGTGCAGGCGATTGCTGTGCATGAGGCCGCGATGCACCAGACGGGCATCGGTATCTGACGCCAACGGCTTGAGGCCACCGAGCCAGGCGTCGACATCGTCGGGTTCCGTCGGAAAACTCTTGCTGTCGGCGACGGCGCGCCGGGGTACGCTGAGCTGCATGCGGGCGACGGTAGCACAGCGACTGCAGGTACACTTCGGTTCGCATTCAGAGGGCATCGGACGTGGAACAGTTTCGGGGTACCACCATCTGCTCTGTGCGTCGCGGCAACCGCGTCGTCATCGGTGGTGACGGTCAGGTATCGATGGGCAACGTCGTCATGAAAGGCAACGCGCGCAAAGTGCGGCGTCTGCATGACGGTCGCGTGCTGGCGGGTTTTGCCGGTGGTACGGCCGACGCCTTCACCCTGTTTGAGCGATTCGAAGCCAAGCTCGAGGCGCACAGCGGGCAGCTCGTGCGTGCCGCCGTCGAACTGGCCAAGGAATGGCGCACCGATCGCATGCTCAGGCGGCTCGAAGCCTTGCTGGCGGTCGCCGACGCCGAGGCCTCGCTGGTGATCACGGGCAACGGCGATGTCATCGAGCCGGAGCGCGGCATCATTGCCATCGGCTCGGGTGGTGACTTTGCCAGGGCCGCGGCGCGAGCCTTGCTCGAGCATACTGAGCTCGATGCCGAGGCTATCGTCCGGCACAGCATGCAGACCGCTGCTGACATCTGTATCTATACGAACGACAGTCTGACCGTCGAGACGCTCGACTACGACTGACACTGCCTGTACTGATTCAAATCTACCTGTCGCGAAGACGCCTCCGGTTCCACCCTGTAGAAGCCCCCATGTCCCAGATGACCCCGCGCGAGATCGTGCAGGAACTTGACAAGCATATCGTCGGTCAGCAGCGCGCCAAGCGTTCGGTGGCGATCGCCCTGCGCAACCGCTGGCGGCGACAGCAGCTTGACGAGAACCTGCGGACCGAGATCACGCCCAAGAACATCCTGATGATCGGTCCGACGGGTGTCGGCAAGACCGAGATCGCCCGGCGCCTGGCGAAGCTTGCCAGTGCGCCGTTCCTGAAGGTCGAAGCCACCAAGTTCACCGAAGTCGGTTATGTCGGTCGCGATGTCGAGTCGATCATTCGTGATCTTGCCGACATCGCGCTGAAGGAGACTCGCGAACACGAGAAGCAGCGCGTTCGAAACCGCGCGGAAGACGCGGCTGAGGAGCGGGTACTCGATGTATTGCTGCCGCCGGCTCGCGGCGTGGGCTTCACTGCCAATCAGGAGGTCACTGCCAGCGGCACGAACGAGGAGAGCAGTACCCGGCAGAAGTTCCGCAAGAAACTGCGCGAGGGCGATCTCGACGACCGCGAGATCGAGATCGAGATCAGTACGACGCCGGCGGGCGTCGAGATCATGGCGCCGCCCGGCATGGAAGAGATGTCACAGCAGTTGCAGGGCATGTTCGCAAACCTCGGGGCCGGGCGCAGCAAGCCGCGCAAGCTGCCGATCCGCGACGCCATGAAGCTCCTGGTCGACGAGGAAGCGACCAAGCTCGTCAACGACGATGATCTGAAGACCCGGGCACTTGAGAACATCGAGCAGAACGGTATCGTCTTCATCGACGAGATCGACAAGGTCGCGAGGCCCGGTGGTGCCAGTGGCGGCGGTGGTGGTTCGGGCAGCGCCGACGTTTCGCGAGACGGGGTGCAGCGCGATCTTTTGCCACTTATCGAGGGTTCGACGGTATCGACCAAATTCGGCATGGTACGGACCGATCACATCCTGTTCATCGCCTCCGGCGCGTTTCATGTCGCCAAGCCGTCGGACCTGATTCCGGAATTGCAGGGCCGTCTGCCGATTCGGGTCGAACTCGACGCCCTGAGCACGGCGGATTTCGTGCGGATTCTCCGCGAGCCGCGAGCCTCGCTGACCGAACAGGCAAGCGCACTGCTCGGCACCGAGAACGTCGCGCTGAGTTTCACCGACGCGGGTATCGACCGGATTGCCGAAGTCGCCTTCAAGGTCAACGAGAGCACCGAGAACATTGGTGCCCGGCGGCTGCATACGGTGATGGAACGCTTGCTGGAAACGGCCTCCTTCGACGCGGCGGACAACGGTGGCAGCACGATCACCGTGGATGCGGAATACGTCGATGGACATCTCGGCGATCTTGTCGAGGATGTCGACCTCAGTCGCTACATTCTCTGAACGAGAAGCGCAGATCCGAACGCCCTGCGCGTTACCTTGACGAGGAATCGCCGTGCCCCGACCTACCGATATCCGGCTGCATCAGAAGAGTCGCTTGCTCGAACTCGTCTTCGACGATGGCTATGAATGCCGGTTGAGCTGTGAATACCTGCGGGTGCATTCACCGTCAGCCGAAGTGCAGGGACACGGGCCAGGTCAGGAAGTGCTGCAACTCGGCAAGGAGCAGGTCAGCATCGAAGCGCTCGAGCCGAGTGGCCGCTATGCGCTGAAGATCCGCTTTGACGACGGGCATGATTCGGGACTCTTTACCTGGGACTACCTCTATGCTCTCGGCAAGCGGCACGAGGAGAACTGGCAGAAATATCTCGACCGCCTGGCTGACGCGGGCCACGAACGTGCTGGAGGCCACGACGCATGACGGAAGATACAACCCATTTCGGTTATCGCACGGTAGACAAGCGCGACAAGGCTCGCCTGGTCGGGGGTGTCTTCGATTCCGTGGCCTCGAGCTACGACGTCATGAACGACCTGATGTCGTTCGGCATACACCGCCTGTGGAAGCGCTACACCCTCGAGCAGAGTGGCGTGCGACCGGGACAGCGGGTACTGGACATCGCCGGCGGTACGGGTGACCTTGCTGCGAAATTCGCTCGTCGCGTCGGCACGAACGGATACGTCCTGCTCGCCGACATCAATGCGGCAATGCTCCGCCACGGGCGCGAACGACTGGTCGATGCCGGCGTGGTCGGTAATGTGGACTATGCGCAGAGCGATGCCGAAGCCTTGCCGTTTGCCGACGACAGCTTCGATTGCATCACCATCGCCTTCGGACTCCGGAACGTCACCGAAAAGGCGCGTGCACTCGAATCGATGCTCAGGGTGCTCAAGCCGGGCGGTCGCTTGCTGGTGCTGGAATTCTCGAAACCGGTCTTGCCGCTGCTGGCGCGTGCCTACGATGCCTATTCCTTCGCGGCCTTGCCGATGATGGGCAAGCTGGTTGCCGGGGACGCGGAAAGCTATCGCTATCTCGCGGAATCGATACGCGTGCACCCTGATCAGGAAGCACTCGCGGGGATGATGCGGGAAGCCGGATTCGAGCAGGTGACGTATCACAACCTGAGTGGTGGCATCGTCGCCTTGCACAAGGGGTTCAAGTTCTGAACAGTGAAGCTGATCCCGCCATTCCCGCGTCGCTGCCCCTGCCGATGGCAGTCGCCCTGGAACGCGGTATCGCGACCCTGCTCGAACTTGATCCGGAGACGCGTGCACGTCTGCCAACCCTCGACGGCCGCGTGATCCGTCTGTGCGTTACCCGGCCGGCGCTTACCGTCGTCCTCGCCATTGTCGATGAGCGAGTGGACGTACTGCGTTGCCATGATGGTGCTGTCGATGTGACGATCAGCGGGACGCTCGCCGGGCTGCGTTCCCTGCAAGGCGGACGCGATGCCTTGTACACGGGCGCCGTGACCCTCGACGGTGATGTCGGCCTGGCCGGTCAGCTGTCGACCATCGTTGCTGCCATCGATGTCGATATCGAGGAGGTCATGGCACCGCTTGTCGGCGGAACACTGGCACGCAAGCTTCGCCTGATGGGCGACGACGTGGCGGCGTGGTTGACGAGAACCGGCCAGAGTCACGAGAGCAACACCCGGGAGTACCTGGTGGAGGAGAGCGAGCTGCTGGCACCGCCGAGCGAGGTAGCGCACTTCGGTAACGACGTCGATACGCTGCGTGCCGCGGTCGATCGACTCGAGGCGCGTCTCGCGCAATTCGAAGCTACGGTGGAGCCCGCTCCGTCCCTCGCTCGAGAACGGCACGGCAGGTCGTGAGCCGCCTGTCGCGCCTGCTGACCATCCAGCGGGTCATCGTCCGCTACGGGCTCGAGGAACTCGTGCTGAAAGGCACGCGACTGAGCGTACTCGCGCAGGCGAGCCGGCTATCGCCGACGCGCTGGTCGAGTGGGGCAACGCGCAGCCTGCCACGGGCCGAGCGCATTCGACTGGCACTGGAGGAGCTGGGCCCGGTGTTCGTCAAGCTCGGTCAGATGCTCTCGACCCGGCGCGATCTCTTGCCCGAAGACATCGGCGACGAACTGGCGCTCTTGCAGGATAGGGTGCCGCCTTTCGACGCCGCGCTTGCGCGCGTTGAAATCGAGGCGGCTCTCGATCAGCCGATCGACACGCTGTTTGCCCGCTTCGACGATGTGCCGATCGCCTCGGCATCGGTAGCTCAGGTGCACGGCATCCGGCTGCACGACGATACTGACGCGATCATCAAGGTATTGCGTCCCGGCATTCGGGAGACCATCGACCGGGATATCTCGCTGATGTACCTGCTGGCCGCCGGCGTCGATCGCGTGCACGCCGATGCGCGCAGGCTTCGACCGCGCGAGGTTGTCGCCGAGTACGAACGAACCATCCATGACGAGCTCGATCTGGTGCGCGAGGCGACCAATGCCGTCGTCCTGCGCAACAACTTCAAGGGGTCGGATCTGCTGTATGTACCGGAAATCTACTGGGACTACACGCGCACCAGCTGCATGGTGCAGGAGCGCATCAGTGGCATTCCGATTCGGGATGTCGCGGAGATGAAGCGCATCGGTACCGACATGAAGAAGCTGGCCGAGCATGGCGTCGAGATCTTCTACACCCAGGTATTCCAGCACAACTTCTTTCATGCAGACATGCACCCGGGGAATATCTTCGTATCACGCGAGCACCCCGAGAAGCCACAATACATCGCGGTCGATTTCGGCATTGTGGGTTCGCTGACCGATGATGATCAACGCTACATAGGCGAGAACCTGCTCGCCTTCTTCCAGCGAGACTATCGTCGTGTCGCGCAGCTGCACATCGACTCGGGCTGGGTGCCTTCGCATACCCGCGTCAGTGAGCTCGAGGCGGGCATACGGGCCGTCTGTGAACCCATTTTCGAGAAGCCGCTGGCCGAGATCAGCTTCGGTCAGGTGCTGTTGCAGCTGTTCCGGGTGGCGCGACGCTTCGAGATGGAAGTGCAACCCCAACTGGTCCTGTTGCAGAAGACGTTGCTCAACATCGAGGGGCTGGGGCGGGAGCTCTACCCGTCACTCGATCTCTGGGCCACCGGCCGACCCTTCCTGCAGCGCTGGGTGGTGCAACGTAACGACCCGAAGCTTGTCGTCAAGCGTCTCCTGGCCGAGGCGCCTGCGATCATCAAGGCGCTGCCCGACATGCCGATGCTTGTGCATGAATTTCTCGCGCTGCAGAATCGATCGCTCCGCGATCAGTTCACTGCCCGCGACAAGATGGCCCTGGTGACTTCCGCCGACCGCGGTTCAGCTGGACCGGTCAGTGGCCACCCCAGCAGGCGCGGCGTGGTTCAGCGCGAGGAGCGGCGCTTTCGCTGGAGTCTGAGCGGGGCGGTCCTGCTATTGTCCGCGACGCTCCTTGCGGCTGCCACGATCGTGGCAGGTACGGGCAACGTCGGCGCGGCGATCTGGGTGATGGGCCTGCTCGGTGGCGCCTGCCTCCTGCGCGGTCTGTGGCCCTGAAACAAGCGGTGTATTCTGCAACGGACGCGACACGGACAGGCCGCCGGTACCGACGAATCGATGCACAGCAAACCCCGTTACCGACGAATTGCCGACTACGCGATCATCGGTGACTGCCATGCGGCTGCACTGGTGTCCACGGACGGCAGTATCGACTGGGCGACGCTACGTCGCTTCGATGAAGACCCGGTCTGCTGCCGGCTGCTCGATGCCGACAAGGGGGGATACTGGTCGATCAGGCCGGTCGATGCCTTCACCACGAAGCGCGCCTACCTAGACAGGACCAACGTGCTCCGCACCGAATTCGAGACAGCGGGCGGGCGTGTCGCGATCACGGACGTCATGCCGGTCGGCCGAGCGCTCGACGCAGGCACACACGACTACGTGCAACTTGCCGCGCCGGGCTGGATCATGCGCCGAATAGAAGGTCTTGAAGGCGAGGTGCGCCTGAGGTCTGCCTACCGGCCTGCCGTCAAATTCGGCGCCACCGACACGGTGCTCGAAGCGCACGACGGTTCGCTTCGCGCGGCAGGCGTCCGGCCGCGCCTGTTCAGTGATCTCGACTACAGCCTCGACGGTTCTCGTGCCGAAGCATATGTCGACGTCGGCCACGGTGATCAACATGATCACGTGCTTGCCGCGACCTGGGTCGACGGCGCGTCGCCTCTGACGCGCGTCACCGAGTTTCTCGATGTCACCGTCGCGTTCTGGACTGAATGGAGCGGCTATTGTCGCTACGATGGACCCTATCGGGCGACGATGCAACGCAGCGCCCTGGTGCTCAAGCTCCTGAGCTACGCGCCAAGTGGCGCGATCGTCGCTGCGCCGACCACCTCGCTACCCGAAGACATCGGCGGTGTCCGTAACTGGGACTACCGCTACTGCTGGGTTCGTGACGGCGCGTTTGCACTCTATGCGCTGGCGATTCTCGGTTACAGCGGCGAGGTCGAACACTTCCATGAATTCATCGCGAAGGCGGCCACGGCATCGCTGCCGAACGTGCAACCGATGTATGGTATCGATGGCGCTCTTGAGCTCGACGAGCGCGAGCTGTCACACCTCTCTGGTTATCAAGACAGTGCGCCGGTGCGGGTCGGTAACGCTGCGTGGCGGCAGCGCCAGATCGACAATTTCGGTCACCTGCTCGAGCTCGCCAAGGTCTACACCGCCGTCGGTGGTGAGCTCGACGCATCGTACCGGCGCCTGCTCGAAGCCGCAGCCGCGTTTGTCGAGGCACACTGGGAGCTGCCGGACGAAAGCCTGTGGGAGATGCGCGGTGCGCCCCGGCAGCACGTGCATGCCAAACTGATGTGCTGGGTGGCGATGGATCGGGCTGCCGACGTGCTCGAGGATGAACGCTTTCGTGAAGTCGCCGTGCGCATCCGACGATCCATCGATGCCAATGCTCTGACGCGTCGTGGCCTCGAACAGACCTACGAGGGCGGTGTCGATGCGGCGACCTTGCTGGCACCGCTACTGGATTATCCCGCCGAACAGGAAGTCTTCGAGGCGACCATCGACACGGTCAAGTCCGAACTCGGCAGCGGCGATTTCCTGAGTCGGTATGTCGGCAGTGATGGCGTCGACGGCGATGAGGGGGCGTTTCTCCTGTGCAGTTGCTGGCTGGCCGATGCGGAACTCGCCGTCGGTCGCATCGACGAAGCCCGGGCGCGCATCGAACGCTTCATCGAGCGGGCCAACGACGTGGGCTTGTATGCCGAGGAAATCGATCCGGATTCGGGTGATTTTCTCGGCAACTTCCCGCAGGCGTTTACCCACCTCGGGCTGATCGGCAATCTCGTCAACCTTGCCCTGGTCGAACGGCACGGGGTCGAAGGCCTCGCCGGCGGCTACGCTGCCCGTGCAGATCGTGCCGTGACTGCCTCGTTCGGCTGGCGCGGCTTGCTGGCCGCGACGCTGCAGTCGAAACGCATGGCACGGCTGGTTTCCTCGGACGCCTCGAAGCTCGCCTGGCCGTGAGCGTCGCTGCAGTCGGTCGGCAGCGGGCTCAGGTGTGCCGCTGACCTGGCGACGTGTTCAAGCTGTCGGCTAGCTTGGCGACCCATCCTTACGACCCAGTCGCAACACGGTCGCGGAACGGGCGGGTGCCCGAATGCCGCCGTGGCTATCAATGGCGAGCCCGTCTGATTTCCAGGCGGCCAAAATCATCGCCCTGGCCGGTGACTTGAGGTCTATCTTCAGGGCACGGTCGGCCAGCACGATGACGATCCGGATGTTGTCGCGTTGCACGACGAGCCAGTTCTCGTCCGGGTCGATGTCGAACTGCACGGCGTCGAGATCGCCCGAGCGCAGGGCGGGCTCGGTACGCCGCAAGTCGATCAGGGAACGATGCCACTCGAGCAGGCGCTGGTGACGAGGCACGTCCAGTTCCGTCCAGTCGAGCCGGCTCAGCTCCATCGTCATCGAATCCTGGGGGTCTGGCACCTCGACCGGACCGCCATAGAGTTCCGTCCAGCCGTGTCCGCCGAATTCCCGTGACCGACCCTCGCGTATCGCCTCGGCAAGCTCGGGCTCCTGATGGTCGGTGAAGAACTGCCAGGGCGTGCGTGCACCCCATTCCTCTCCCATGAAGAGCATGGGGGTAAAGGCCGAGGTCAGGATCAGCGCCGCCTCTATCGCCAGGCCATCATCATCGATGCGGGCCGACGGGCGGTCACCGAGCGCGCGGTTGCCGATCTGGTCGTGATCGGACGCGAACACGACAAAGCGACGCGCGTCGGTACCGGCGGGTACCGGGCGGCCCCAGTCCTTGCCTCTGAATGTCGAGTGACTGCCGTCGTGGACGAAGACCCGCGTCAACGCCTGTTCAAGCACATCGAGCCCACCGAAATCGACGTAGTAGCCGTGGCGTTCGCCGCTCAGGGTGGCGTGCACGGCATGGTGTACATCGTCAGCCCATTGCGCGGTCATGCCGAGACCGCCGTGGGCCGTGCCCTCTATCATGCGGGTGTCGTTCAAGTCGGATTCGGCAATCAACGAGAGCGGTCGGCCGAGCTCGATCGCCAGCGCGTCGATACGCTCGGCGAGCTCGGCGAGCACGTGCTGCGGCGAATCGTCGACCAGCGCGTGGACCGCGTCGAGTCGCAAGGCATCGATCCGGAAGTCACGACACCAGCGGCAGGCGTTGTCGATGATCCAGCGGCGCACCTCGGCCGAACCCGTGTCGTCGAGGTTGATGGCCTTGCCCCAGGGGGTCTCGTGCCGGCCGGTGAAGTAAGGCCCGAACGAATCCAGATAGTTGCCGGAGGGCCCGAGGTGGTTGTAGACGACATCCAGGCACACGGCGAGACCGCGTTGATGTGCGGCGTCGACGAAGCGTTGCAGAGCAGCCGGACCGCCGTAGGCCGCCTGCACGGCATACAAGGCCACGCCGTCGTAGCCCCAGCCATGGTTGCCGGCGAAAGCCGCCACCGGCATCAGTTCGACCATGCTGATGCCGAGCTCGACCAGATGATCCAGTCGATCGATGGCTGCATCGAGGGTGCCTGCCGGGGTGAAGGTACCGATGTGGACTTCCATGATGATCGATTCGCGCACGTCGCGACCCGGCCAGGCGCCGTCCTCCCAGACGTGGCGCTGCGCGTCGAAGACGCGGCTCATGGCGTGCACACCGGCCGGTTGCCAGGCGCTGCGTGGATCGGGTCGCGGATCGCTCTGGTCCAGCGAAAAGGCGTAGTCGCTCCCATGAGGCAGCCGTCTATCCGATCGCCACCAGCCGTCGGCGGCGGGTTTGAGCGCGACGGTCACCCGCGATTTCACCACTGCCTGCTCATCGCCAGCGGCCGCGTCGGCTATCCTCGCGCGAGACGCATCGGCCTGATCGTCCGCACTCAGGACAAGTTCGACGCATGTCGCCCATGGTGCCCATACCGCCGGTTGCCAGCCTGGGTCTTTGTCGTCGGGGTTGTCCTCGTCGCCCTTGCTCAAGACGCCTCCGGCGCACTTTCGGCGGGCAACAGCAAGGCCACCGGAAAGCGCTCGAGCACATCGGCCAGCCGGGTCGCTCCCGGCTTGAATTCCTGGCCAGAAAGGGCGCAGCGCCAAGCTGTCGTCGGCGCTGTCGGCAACGTGACGCTATGTTCCTGCCAGCCCCCGAAGCGTTCCAGCGAGCGGGGCAGCCGGGTCGCGACGACCACGACCCGGGCGCTGTTCGCGTCGTCGTTGCCACTCGAGCGCGCGAACACGATGGCGTTGCCCGTCGACGCGGGCAACGGCCGGTAGCTTGCGTGCTGGCCCGTGAAGACCGCCTCATGATCACGTCGCGCGCGCAACGCTCGCGAGGTGACGAGCAACTTCTCGTCGGCAAGGTCCTCCGGTATCGCGCCAGCATCGAGCTTGGCCAGCTGCGCCTCAAGCGTGTCGAAATCGACCGGCCGGCGATTGTCCGGATCGACCAGCGAGACGATCGGTGCCTCGCTACCCTGATAGACATCGGCCACGCCGGGGAGCATCAACTGCACGAGCTTGATGCCGAGTGTCGTCGCGCGCACCGCCTCTCGGGTCAGTGACAGCCAGTCCGAGTGCGCGGCGATGACGTCCGCGTCCTGGCGGGCAGCGAGCGCCAGGGCGAGCACGTCCGCTTCGTAGTCGGCATCCGGTTCGGTCCAGTTGGTGTGCGACTTGGCCTCGCGCATCGCCTTGATCAGGTAGGCCTCGAGACGCGTCGCCTCGAGCGGACCCGCGTCGCTCCAGGTCCCGACCAGCGTCTGCCAGAGAAAGTTCTCGATGCGTCCGTCGATGCGGGGCGTCAACCGCTCGATCATCGCGTCGCGCAGGCGACGGACATGCGCGGCCCATTCCGGTGCGAACTCGGACAGCACGTTGAGACGCATGCGCACATCTTCACTGCGCTTGGTGTCGTGGGTGGAGAGACAGGTCATCGCCAGTGGCGCATGGTCGATCGCGTTGCCTGCGAAGGTGTGCAACTCTTCGGGGCTGATGGCCCAGCGCTCCGGTGCGCCGCCGACCTCGTTCAGACCGATCAGGTGAGTCCATCGATAGAAGGTGGTGTCTTCGACCGCTTTCGCCATGACCGGACCGCAGGTCTGCTGGAAACGCACGATGAGTTCAGCCCGCGCCGGTTCGTCGGTGCGGCCGGCCGAGCCGATCTCCTGTCCCTGCAGCAACGACGCGAGCACGTCCAGGGTGGCGTGTCGATCATCGGCGAGATGGCTTCGCGCCCGCGACACGGATTCGAGAAAGGCCGCGCGAACGCCAGGGTCCATGCTCTCGCCGGGGACAAGGTAGTAGCGGTAGCGTTCCGCCTCTATCAGCAACGCGACGAGACAATCGTGCAAGGCTTGGGCGGTATGGTCGCGGAGGCGGATGTCATCGTGACAAAGGAGCGCGGCCAGGGTGGCCAGCCGTTGCACTTCCGCTTGCAGGGAGTGCTCGATCACTTCGCGCTTGGCCGCCTCGATCTGCCGTGGCAGCGCATCGGCTTCGTCGCCGGTGACGCGCCGCATGACACTCGCGAGCTCGCTTTCACCGGCAGGGTCGACGAACGCAGCGTGAATGCGCCAAAGGGCGTCGTAGCCTGTCGTGCCCGCGGTCGCCCAGTCTTCCGGCAAGGTCTCGTCGGGCGCGAGAATCTTCTCGACCACGACCCAGGCATTATCGGTCTGCGCCGCGAGGCGTTCGAGGTACGCCTTGGGTGCGGCCAGGCCGTCGGGGTGATCGATGCGCAGGCCATCGACGACTCCGCGCTTGACCAGATCGACCACCAGCGCATGCGTCGCATCGAAGACGTCGTCGCGTTCGACCTGGACTGCCGCGAGGGTATCGACATCGAAGAAGCGGCGATAGTTGAGTTCCTCCCGGGCGACCTTCCACCAGGCGAGCCTGTAGTGCTGCCGCTCGAGCAACTCCGCCATCGGCAGGTTCTCGGTGCCGGCGCGCACCGGCAGGACGTGATCGAAGTAGCAGAGGACAGCGCGGGGCTTGTCTTCACCCGGTACCTTCTCGTCGGCGAGCACGATTTCATCTGCCGCCAGCACCTCCCCGATGCGATTACCGAGCACGGGCATCAGCAAGGCACCGTCGCCGGCTGTCCAGTCGACGTCGAACCAGTCGGCGAAGGGGGAGTCGGCACCTTCCGCGAGCACCGACCACAAGGCCCGGTTGTGCCATACCGGCACGGGGACAGCCATGTGGTTCGGAACCAGATCGAGAACCAGTCCAAGCCCGGCGGCCCGCGCGGTACGGGATAGCCGCTCGAATGCGGCGGCGCCACCGAGCGCGGGGGACAAGGTGGCGTGGTCGACCACGTCATAGCCGTGCGTCGAACCGGGCGCGGCGGCGAGCACGGGCGAGAGGTAGAGATGCGTGACGCCGAGTCTCGCCAGGTAGTCAACACGCAGGGAAGCGTCATCGAGCGTGAAGTCGGCGTTCAGCTGCAGGCGATAGGTCGAGACCGGAATCGGGTGGCCGTCCGGCGGTCGCCTGAGGCGCGGGCCTTCGCGACCGTGAGTGTTCACGACGGCTCTGCCCGTGGACTCTTGAGGACGATGGCGGCACGCGCGCTGACCTTGACGCGCTGCGCAGGCGCGAGCGATGCACCTGATGCAAGCCCATCGGCCGTGTCGTAGAGGCACGTCCAGGTCCGTTCGATACTGACGGGAATGACGACATCGATCGCCTCGTGCCAGGCGTTGAAGATGATCAGGAAGCTGTCGTCGACCACGCGCTCGCCGCGAGGGTCGGGCTCGGCGATGGCGTCGCCGTTCAGGAAAACCACCATCGACAGCTTGTGGGTGCGGGTCCAGTCGCGTTCCGTCATGTGCCGTCCCTTCGGCGTGAACCAGGCGATATCTCCCGCATCGGATTCACCGCCATGCGTGGCCGCGCCCTTGAGGAAACGGCGTCGGCGGAAAACCGGATGATCGCGTCGCAGGTGGACGAGTGTGCGGGTAAATTCGAGCAGCTGCTCGCGCTCGGCGTCGAGCTTCCAGTCCATCCAGGTCAGCGGGTTGTCCTGGCAGTAACCGTTGTTGTTGCCCGACTGGGTGCGGCCGATCTCGTCGCCGTGAGCAAGCATCGGCACGCCTTGCGACAATAATAGCGTGGTCAGGAAATTGCGCTGCTGTCGCCAGCGCAACGCGTCGATGCCGGGATCGATCGTCGGCCCTTCCTCACCATGGTTCCAGGAGCGATTGTGATTCTCGCCGTCGCCGCCTCCCTCGCCGTTGGCCTCATTGTGCTTCTCGTTGTAGGAGACCAGATCGCGCAGCGTGAAGCCGTCGTGTGCCGTGACGAAGTTGATCGAAGCGATCGGTGTGCGACCGGTGTGCTGGTAGAGATCGGACGAGCCGGTGATGCGGCTTGCAAACTCGCCCAGGGTCGCCGGTTCGCCGCGCCAGAAGTCGCGCACCGTGTCGCGGTAGGCGCCATTCCATTCGGTCCAGAGCGGTGGAAAGCCGCCCACCTGATAGCCACCGTCGCCGACGTCCCAGGGCTCGGCGATCAGCTTGACCTGACTGAGAATCGGGTCCTGTTGAATCAGCATGAAGAACGACGACAGCTGATCCACCTCGTGGAACTGCCGTGCCAGAGTCGAGGCCAGGTCGAAGCGGAAGCCGTCGACGTGCATGTCCTCCACCCAGTAGCGCAGGCTGTCCATGATCAGCTGCAGCACATGCGGGTGGCGCATCAGCAGGGAATTGCCGGTGCCGGTCGTATCGTAGTAGTGGCTCTTGTCCTCGTCGACGAGCCGGTAATAGGCGGCGTTGTCGATGCCGCGGAAGCAGATCGTCGGGCCGAGGTGATTGCCCTCGGCCGTGTGGTTGTACACCACATCAAGAATCACCTCGATTCCCGCTTCGTGCATCGCCTTGACCAGCTGCTTGAATTCCTGCACCTGAGCGCCCGGAACGTTGGACGCGGCATAAGCGTTGTGGGGAGCGAAGAAGCCGATGGTGTTGTAGCCCCAGTAGTTCGACAATTCCTTCACGACCAGGGTCGGGTCGTTGACGAACTGGTGCACCGGCATCAGCTCGATGGCGGTGACGCCAAGAGCCGTCAGATGATCGATGATGGCTGGATGGGCGAGGCCGGCATAGGTGCCACGCAGCTCCTTTGGCACATCGGGGTGCTGCATGGTGAGACCCTTGACGTGAGCCTCGTAGATCACGCTCTCGTGGTAGGGAAGATCGGGTGGGCGATCGAACCCCCAGTCGAAGAACGGATTGATGACCACGGACGTCATGGTGTGACCCAGGGAATCTTCGGCGTTGAATTGATCCGGCTCGCCGAAATCGTAGGAGAACAGGGCCTGGTCGCCGTCTATCTGACCGTCGATGGCTTTCGCATAGGGATCGAGCAGCAGTTTTGCCGGGTTGCAGCGGTTGCCGCTCCCTGGATCGTGCGGCCCGTGGACGCGATAGCCGTAGCGCTGACCCGGCTGGATGTCGGCAAGGTAGACATGCCAGACGTACGCATCGACCTCGGTGAGCTCGATGCGCTCCTCGTTGTCGTCGTCGTCGAGAAGACACAGCTCGACCCGCTCGGCGGCTTCCGAGAACAGTGAGAAATTGGTTCCGGTGCCGTCGAAAGTGGCGCCCAGGGGATACGACTTTCCTGGCCAGACTTGCATGGCGGCTGAGCCTGCCATCTTCAGGTTCCTCTGTGGTGAAGGTTGCAACGATGATCCGGATTGTGACCGGCTTCCCTCAGTGCGTCTGCCCGACGCCGTTACCAGTGTGTGCGCGTGGCAAAGACATTGCACCGACACCTCTGATCACTTACCGGCAGCCCGCAAACCCATGCAACAACAATCAGATCCGGCTCCGCTATGGGACGAAGGTATTTCATCTTTCCTGTACGGCGAATATGTCAAGCGTGATTGCGCCCTGACCCTCGATGATCTGCTCGCCTATTCGAGCGAACACGCCGTACGTATCGGCGACATCCTCGAGACTTTGTTCCTGATGGCTATCTACGGTAGCTGGCGCTACACGGACGCAACCGGGGCCGAGCAACCACTCGACGAAGATGCACTCAACGCCCTGTACGCGAAAGGCCGTCTGGGACGCGAGGATCTTGCGCCGTTCAGCGGCAGCTGGCAGCCGAAGTAGCGCCATCTCCGCGCTCAATGTTCGATCGCGGCCGGGCTCCCGCCGGGGCCGTCATCGTCGAAGAAATCGACCAATCCGGTCTGCAGCGAATACTCGGCGCCAATGACGCGCAGGCCATCATGCGCGATCAGCTCCTCGAGAACTTGCGAGCCGTGTCGCACATGCGCCGTCGAGGTACGGATGTTGGCGCGTGTCGCGTGGTGCACGAGCGCTTCCCGATCGCTACCCATGCCGCTTTCGATCAAGGTCTCGACCGAGGGGCGGATGCGATTGACGATCGAGGCGAGGTTCGGTGAGCGATTCTCCGAGGGTTGCTCGAGCTCGTCGACCGTGGCCTGAATGGCGCCGCAGTGGGTGTGACCGAGGACGACGACCAGTCTGACGCCGTGCAGCCGCGCGGAGAATTCGATGCTGCCGAGCAGCGACGGCGCCACGATGTTGCCGGCGACCCGGATGACGAACAGGTCCCCGAGTCCCTGATCGAAGACGATCTCTGCCGGTACCCGGGAATCCGAGCAGCCCAGCACGATCGCGAAGGGGTTCTGTTCCAGAGCGAGATCGTTGCGCCGGGTCTGGCTGGCGAGCGCTGTCAGATCCCGCACATTCGATGCGAAACGTGCATTGCCCTCTTTCAGGCGTGCAAGTGCGTCGTTCGCCGTGACCATGCGCGACAGGATTTCCAGGAAGCCGGGGTACGCATTATGCCCGCTTCAGGGCGCACTCGTGACTTTCGCCGGCCATCGCCGGGCAGCGGTTGCTACCATGCCGTGATGGATGTTTCCGACCTGATCGACAGTCTGAACGAGGCGCAGCGGCAAGCGGTCACCGCGCCGCCCGGGCATCTCCTTGTGCAGGCGGGTGCCGGCAGCGGCAAGACTCGTGTTCTTGTGCACCGTATCGCCTGGTTGCATCGCGTGGAGGGGGTTTCACCGCTCGGCATCATGGCGGTGACCTTCACCAACAAGGCGGCGCGCGAGATGCGGCAACGGGTCGAGTCGCTGCTCGAGAGCGAGGTCGGCCCGATGTGGATCGGTACCTTCCACGGCATATCGCATCGCTTCCTGCGCATTCACTGGAAGGAGGCGGGCTTGCCGCAGGCCTTCCAGATTCTCGATTCGGATGATCAGCTACGGCTCTTGAAGCGGACCATTCGCACGCTGCAGCTCGACGAGACGCATTTTCCGCCGCGCCAGGTGCAATGGTTCATCAACGGGCACAAGGACGAAGGCCGTCGGCCTGCGCACATCGACGATCAGGGCGATCCGATCACGCGCGAATATGTGCGTGTGTACACCGCCTATCAGGCAGCTTGCGAGCGTGCCGGCGCGGTCGACTTTGCCGAGCTTTTGCTGCGCGCTCTCGAGACCTTGCGCAGTAACGATACCTTGCTGGCCCACTACCGGCGTCGGTTCCGCCACGTACTGGTCGACGAGTTCCAGGATACGAATGCCATCCAATACGCCTGGATCCGACTGCTCGCGGGTGATGGAGGGCACGTCTTCGCCGTCGGCGATGACGATCAGTCGATCTATGCCTGGCGAGGGGCTCGCGTCGAGAACATCCTGAATTTCAACCAGGACTTTCCCGACGCCGAGCTGATTCGCCTCGAGCAGAACTATCGTTCGACCGGCACCGTGCTCGAGGCCGCCAACGCACTTATCGACCAGAACGTCGGTCGACTCGGCAAGAATCTGTGGACGGCCGACGACGCCGGCGAGAAGATCACGCTCTACAACGCCTACAACGAGACGGACGAAGCGCGATTCATCGTCGAGACGATCATCGAGCGCGCCGAGGGCTCGTTCCGCTGGCGCGATTGCGCCGTGCTGTACCGATCGAATGCGCAATCGAGGGTGATCGAGGAATACCTCGTGGCGTCGCGGATCGCCTATCGGGTCTACGGTGGACAGCGCTTCTTCGAGCGCGCCGAAATCAAGGATACGCTGGCTTACCTTCGGCTGGCGACGCATGCCCACGACGATGTCTCGTTCGAACGCATCGTGAATCAGCCGGCTCGCGGTATCGGCGACAAGACGGTGTCGGACATTCGTGCCGAGGCGCGCGCCCGCAACGTTCCGATGTGGCAGGCGGCCAGTGAGCTGGTCGCTGCCCGGCGTCTGAAAGGGCGCGCCAATGCCGCAGTCGAACACTTTCTGATACTGTTGACGGCTCTGCGGAATACGCTTGACGGGCAGTCGTTACCGGATCAGGTCGAGAGCGTCGTCAAGGGCAGTGGTCTGCTCGAGCACTTCGAGAAGGACAAGAGCGATCGTGGCCAGAGTCGGGTCGAGAACGTTCAGGAACTCTCGAACGCGGCGCGCACGTTCTTGCACCGCGCAACTGACGGTGAGCCGGACCTGAGTCCGCTGGACGAGTTTCTCGCCCATGCTGCCCTCGAGGCGGGCGAATCCCAGAGTGGACCCGGCGATGATGCCGTGCAGCTGATGACGCTGCATTCGGCCAAGGGTCTCGAGTTTCCGATCGTCTTCATCACCGGCATGGAGCAAGGCATATTTCCGCACCAGCGCTCTGCGGAAGACCCGGCGCGCATGGAAGAGGAACGTCGTCTTTGCTATGTCGGCATCACGCGGGCCGAGAAGAAGCTCTATCTGACCATGGCCGAGCAACGTCGCCTGCACGGACGTGATCAATACAATCCGCCGTCGAAGTTTCTGACAGAGTTACCAAAGGCGCTGTGCGAGGAAATCCGGCCGCGCATGTCGATCAGCTTGCCGTTATACGACGCTGACGCGCCACCGACCCGCTTCGAGGAGGAGCATGACACCGGCTTGGCGGTCGGTCAGGCGGTTCTCCACAACAAATTCGGTGTCGGTGTCGTCATCGATCAGGAGGGGCGTGGCAAACAGGCGCGCGTGCAGGTGAACTTCGAGAACGAGGGCGCCAAGTGGCTGGTGCTTGCTTATGCGAACCTGCAGCCGGCTTGAGACGGTCAGAGCCGACCTGGGTCCTCAAACGATGCCGGCATCGAGGCTGGCCGCCATCAGCAGGCCGAGTTCGCGGGTGTCATCCAGAAAGCCCGCCCGCCAGTCTCCACTCAGTATCAGTGGTGGTCCGATCGCTTTCCAGCGCAGACCGGTGACGATACGCAGTACCGAGTCACGCGCGCCGCTGCCGTCATTGCCTGCGCGTACAAAGAGGGCCCAGGGGAGCCCCTCCGTCTGCTCGAGGCAGGGGTAGTAGATCCGTTCGAGGAAGTCCTTGAGCGCGCCGCTCATGTAGCCGAAGTTCTCGGTCGTGCCGAGGATAATGGCGTCACAGGCAAGAACATCATCGGCATTCGCCTCGAGCGGCACCTTGTGCGTGACCTTGACACCATCGATGGCCTCGTCACGCGCACCGTCAAGCAGGACGCGTACGAGCTCGCGGGTATTTCCTGAAGGCTGATTGGCAACGATCAGCAGACGCTTCGGCATTCGAGTCGCTTCCCCTTGCAGATCGGCGTTCATGGACTGTCGACGATGATCGACAGACCGTCGCTCGCGGTCACGACAAGCGTATACACCCGGCCCGCCGAAATGTTCAGGCTGCGTGCCTCGAAGCGATCGTCGCCGACGCTGAGACGATAGTCTCCCGCCGCAACGGCGAGGTACGCGTCGGAAGGCTCACGATAGCTCGGATTCGTGAATACGACTTCTGCGCCGCCTGGCGACGGCCCTGCTGGTGTCAATCTGAAATCAAGGGTCGACAGTGTCTCTGCTGCGATATCGACCGCCAGCACGATCCGCACGAGGGATTGCGCAGGATCGTCGCTGATCGTTCGGGTGGCGAGCGGCACGACGTCAATACCGCGTCCGGCCCGGGATTCGCGAGCAAGCAGGCTGGTGACGCTGGCGGTGCCGAGTTCGAGCGGTTCGATGCGGTAAAGCGCATCTTCACGGTCGATGGCGGTATCTGGATCGGCGCTGTCGTCGAGGTCGAAGAGCATCAGCGCCACGCTGCTCATCGGCACGATAGTCGTCAGTCCGGCCTCCCGCGCCGGCACGCTCATGACGGGTACGAGACTGTTGCCGTCATCACGATAGAGCTGTAGATCGCGCGCAGTCGCATTGATCATCCCGACGCGGGGTGCAGGCTCTCTGCCACCGGCCAGGGTATTGCTGAATCCCGACTGTGGCACAGAGACGCTCGAAGGCGGCTCCGGCGCGGGCTCGGGCGCGCCATCCGCGCCAACCGAACCGGGAGAATCTGTGCTGCCGGCGTCAACGCCGCCCGTATCACCGCCGCTCCCGTCAGCGCCGTCGGCCTCTGACGCGATGCCGCTGTCAACATCATCACCGGTGTCTTCCCCGATCGACGTATCGCCAGTCGTGCCTTCATCGGCCGAGCCTTCGGGACTCATCGTGCTTGCGCCACCACCTTCCCCACCTGACGCGACAATACCCGGTCCGTCGTCGCCACCTGCACCGGTGCCGAAGATGCCACCGTCGCAGGCGCTGAGGGAGAGCGTCGCCGTCAGCAGAATCGACAGGGCTAGCAAGTGCGACGGAATCTCTCGAGCGGGGCGCCGGTGAGCAGACCGCCCGGGAACGGGCTGCGTGTGACAAGGCTGCTCGTGACAGGGCTGCTCGGATGCTCGGGATTCAGCTGCCATCAGTGTCCTCGTCCTCGTCGATGTCCTCGATCAGATAGACACCCAGGCCAATTCGACGGCCGCCATTGCCCTGCCCGTCGGCAGCATTCAGCGCGTCGTCCTCTCGGAGCTGCGCGACATTCCGTGACTTGCCGTCAGCGTCGCCTGCAAGCGTCGCAACGTCGAGATCGTGCTGCCGCAGTTCACCGTCCAGTTCAAGAAGGAGTGCCCGTGACCGTTCTGCGCTGATCCGGCGGAAGTGATCGGCCCCCGTCGACGTGACGTTGTCGTAGGCCACACTCAATTGCAGACGTCGATCGCCTTTGCCGGCCAGATTGTGATCGAGCGTGGTGAGCAGATCGGTCGCGCTGATCGCGAACAGGTCGAGCAGGGCGCTCTCGCTTTCGTGTGGTACATAACCTTGTTGCAGTAGTGTCACGCGGCCTTCTTCCAGCGCGACAGTGCCGACACGAACCAGCTCGTCGAGCATGGCACGGGCTGGCACATCTCCCCCGTGGCGCCGCACGAGTCGGTTGAAACTCTCGCCGGCGTCGCCATAGACGAGCTGCCGGGGGCGGCCACGTGCTGTCGTGAAATCGGGATCCTGCAGCCACCCGGTAACGACTCGTACGGCACGGTTATGCTTTGCCACGCCGGTATTCACGTCGGCCGGCAAGTCGCGAATGCGCTTGACCTCCTTGCGATTGATACCGGTCACGATCGCGATGCGCGAAACGCTCGGCGGCTTGCCGTTGATGCCGAATCGCGACGCGGCTTCGTCGACATACGCCTGCTTGGCCCAATTGGCGAACTCGGCGTGCGATACCCCGTGACGCAGCAGCAATCTCACCAGCGGCGAGAGCACGCGGGTGACGGCTTTCTGCAAGGGTTCGTGCATGAACAGGTGATCGGATACGGAGCAGGCGCTGGTCGCGCGAATCGCGCCGCAGCCCGGTTGGGAAATTTCTCCCAGCTTACCACGGCCGTTCGGAACGATGAACTCGGGTAGCGCGAGATGAGCAGTGTCAGACATCTTCGGTGACCTGCTGACGCAACGCGCAGTAAGTGTCCAGATCGCAGTGCGCATCAGCGGATACCGCACGAACGTCACATCGCTCACCTCATTACAGTCTTCCGGGCATACTCTCCGAGGCCGCGACGGGAATTCCGACCGCGAGGATACATCGGCAACAGGGAATCACGGACACATGACCCAGACGGGCTTCACGGGGAAACTGCCGGCCAGCGGGTGCTGGATCAATCTGTTCGAGCCTGCCATCGGTGAACTCGTCGGACAGTGTGGCTATGACTGTGCCTTGCTCGACATGGAACACAGTCCGGAATCGCTGCCGCGGCTGCTGCCGATGGTGCGAGCCGTGCAGTACGGCGGAGCCCTTGCCATCGTGCGTGCGCCGGACCGTGATCTCGCCTGGCTCGGCCGTCTGATGGACCTGGGTGCGGACGGTGCGATGATTCCGATGGTTGAATCGGGCGAAATGGCTGGTCGCCTGGCGGCCGCCGCCGTCTACGCACCGAAGGGTACGCGGGGCATGGCCGCTGGCATTGTACGTGCGTCAGGCTATGGAACGAACACTGACTACATAGCAGGTGCGCGTGGCCGATTCCTCCTCCTCATGCAGATCGAGACAGCGACAGCGGTGGCCGCTGTCGACGAGATCGCGGCTACCGAAGGAGTCGATTGTCTTTTCACAGGACCTTTCGATCTCGCTGGCAGCCTGGGGCATTGCGGCGAACCGGATCATTCTGATACACGTGCTGCCGTCGATCGTGTGGTCGACGCGGCGATACGCGCGGGAAAACCCGTCGCGACGCTACCTACGCCTTCGCGAAGCGGCCCCTCGTTGAGCGACGACGGTTTCGATCTGGTGTTCAGCGGCAGCGACATGTCGCTGCTCCGCAACGCCATGAGTGCAGATGCTGAGCAACAGCGCGCCGCGCATCGGCGGCAGTCCGACACGTCAGTTTGATCGCGTCAGGGTGATCGTGGCAGTGGCTGCAGATCGGTAAACACCGGCTTTCCGTCGACGCAGAGTTCCGCGTCGAGCGAAATCGTGATCTCGACCTCGGCCGAGCGCAGTATGGCCGACAGCGCCATGGTCTCGATTCGGTTGCTTCGGGCTGGTTCGCCCAGTCGGGAGGTGTCGGACGTGACGGTGCGGCTGCGACAGGCGTCCGGCCCGACCGGTTGGTGCTCCAGGTCGAGTGACAGGAATTCCTGGCCGTCAACGGTGCCTCGTCGGACCTCGACGAGGCGCGTGGAAACAATCTGCGACTCTACTCCGGGTGACTCGGCTTCGGTCGCCGTCGCATCACTGCTTGGCGACGCCAATAGCAAGCTTGCTGCCAGCAGCGGCACAAAGGTAGCGGCGAGTCGCCTTGCGTTCAGTAGGTCGATGATGGGCATACGAGGTTTTCCAGCGCCGCCGGGTGGCGGAACAACGTCACTCACGTAGAGTACATTACATTGCGCTAACCTGTCCGACTGGATCTGTCAAATGGTCGCGACTGCACGGATGTCAGTCTGTCGTCAGAAGTTCAGTGAGACGTCGGTATGGCCCGAATTGCAAGCGGCGACATGCAGAGCCTGTTCGCGGTTCATGCGCTGTTGCGAGCGAATGCCGAGCGTGTCGCGGAGAGATGTTTCTAGGTCGATCAGTGCCGTGGTGGTGGCAGGCTCGATGCTGCCTCGCCAAGCCAGAGCCTCCGTTCTCGACTGTCGAGCCGCTTCGATGGCAGTAAATGCGGCAACGGCGTCGGGCTCATCTGCATCGAGGGCTCGACGGGCGTCACTGATATTCGAGAGAATCGAGTCGCCACCGACAATGTCGGACAAGCTGGCTTCCAGAGCGACGATGGCGCTACGAGCATCGGTGGGTTCCTCGCTACCGCCATAGAGCAGTGACAGAATCTCGTCGAGTGGCTCGCCGGTAGCGTTAATGGCATCGGTGCTTGCGAGCATGCCGGCTGCTTCTGCGATGGCTCCGTAGGCGTCGTCGGCCGCCCGTCGGTACTGCGTGCGAGCCAGGTCTTCGGCCTTGGTGAGTTCAACGAACTCGGCACGCGTGTCCGTCCAGCTCTCGGGTATCTCGGCGGCAATCTCCTGCTGTCGGGCTTCGAGTGCTTCGATCGTCGCCCGTCGCGCTGCCCGTTCCTCTTCCCTGTTGTCGCCGCGGATGCGCGACAGGGCCGTGCGGCGCTCGTCGATCTCGCTGGCTACCGCGCGAACGCGTTCCTCGATTTCCCGCACTACGAGGTGCTGCGGTCGATAGGCTGGTGTGGCCTCCGCGACCACCTTCGCCGCTGCGGTCGCGTCGCCGAGCAGAATGATCGCCTCGTTCGCTCGTCCCAGCGATTCGCCGACCTCCTCGCCGAGTCCGTCAGGCAAGGCCGCAAGATCGAGCGCGCCGACGGCATCGAGACGGCTCTGCAGTATTGCGCCATCTCGTTCCAGCCGCTCGCCGACATAGTCTTCGAGGCACATCTGCAATTTCGGATTGCGTGGTGGTGGTGCGGTGTCCGACAGGAAGGAAACCCGGTTTGGCAGATAGTTGACCAGTGGCGGGAAGTTCGCGACGATCAACAGCGCGCCGACCTGCAACAGGATGAAGGCGATGACGCCCTTGTACATGTCGACGGTGCGCACGATGGCAGGCGCCACACCGCGCAGATAGAACAACGCAAAGCCGAAGGGCGGTGTCAGGAAAGAGGTCTGGATATTCAGGCCGATCATGACGCCGAGCCACACGGCGGTGATATTGGCCGACGGATCGGACAAGAGGATCGGGGCGACAATCGGCACCACGACGACGGCTATCTCGATGAAATCGAGGAAGAAGCCGAGCAGGAAGATGACGAGCATGACGACCGCGAACTTGGACCAGAATCCGCCGGGCAGACTGTCGAGAAAGCCGCGGACGAGTTCTTCGCCGCCGAAGGCTCGGAAGGCGGCGGTCAGCATGGCTGCGCCCAGGAGGATGATGAAGACCAGCGAGGTGGCCTTGGCGGTCTCGATCATGACGCCTTTGAGCGTGTCATCGATCCGGTAGGCGCGCCAGGCGCTCCATATCAGCGACAGCACCAGGGTACCGCTTGCAATCAGAGCGATCGTGATGCCGAGACTGTTTTCCGCACCGGCTTCGGACTTGATGTTGGTATCGAAGCGAGTGGTTACCACGGCGATGGCGAGGATGGAGAGGAGCGCCAGGATCGCGGGCAGGAAGCTGCCGCGCTTACCTTCAGTCAAGCGATAGCTCGACATCAGCAGGGCGCCGGCCGCACCGATCGCGCCCGCCTGGTTGACCGTGGCGACCCCGGTCAGGATTGAACCGAGCACGAGAAATATCAGCGCGAGCGGCGGTATCAGGGCAAGGCCGAGCTTGAAGAAGAAGGCCCGGTCGAGCGCACCTTCGCGTGGCACTGCCGGCGCCGCATTCGGCTTGAAGTGTGCGTAGACGAGTATGTAGAGCATGTACAGGGCGACCAGGACCAGGCCGGGGATGAGCGCGCCAAGGAACATTTCACCGGCCGACGTCGAGGTCACGTCGAAGACCGACGGCATCTGAATCTCGCCGGTTGCATCCTTGTACAAGGTCTTGCGAAGAGTCGATGCCTGATCTGAAGCGCTCGCCAGCTGATCGGCGAGAATGATCAGCACGATCGATGGCGGAATGATCTGGCCGAGTGTCCCCGAGGCCGCGATGGTCCCCGAGGCGAGCGACTTCGAGTAGTTGTTGCGCAGCATCGCGGGCAGGGAAATGAGGCCCATGGCAACGACGGTGGCGCCGACGATGCCGGTCGTGGCGGCGAGCAAGGCGCCGACGAAGACGACCGAGATGCCGAGTCCGCCGGGTACGGCCCCGAACAACTGGGCCATCGTGATCAGAAGATCTTCGGCGATCTTCGAGCGCTGCAACATGATGCCCATGAAGATGAATAGCGGAATGGCGATCAGCGTGTCGCGCTCGACCTCCCAGTACACGCCGCGCAGGTTCGTGACGCCCGCGGACAGCCACTGGCTCGGCCCGTCCTGGTGGAAGAAGGCATCGACATCACCAGCCAGGAAATAGCCGGTGCCTGCCGCCAGGGCAATGGTCGCGATCGATGCGCCGGGTAGTGCGAACGCCACCGGGTAGCCCGACCCGAGCGCAATCGCCATGAGCAGTAGCAGTATCGCGAGAAAGAGCAGTTCCATAGGTCAGATCAGGTCCGGTCGATTCCGCTATCGAGTCTTGCGCCGCTTGTCGGGCTTGTATACGGGACAGTGCGACGTCAGCAGGTCAGCAGCCTGGCCATTAGCCGGCGGCGGGAGAGTCTTCGTGGTCGACGTGGCCGGGTTCGTCGACAATGTCGGCGACCGCGGAAAGCAGATAGCTGACGAACTGGATCAGCATGGTGACCGCGAACAAGCCAAGAAAGCCCGCCATCAGGTATTTCACGTACATGCCGTAGCCCGATTGTGAGGTCTCGAAGCTGCGGATCGGCGCGTAGATGATCGACGAGCGGCTACCGAGTCCGACGACAAGAATCGTCCAGCACAGACTCATGCCGAGCAAGACCGAGCCGATGGCATTGATGAAGCCGCGGCTGCGAATGCTGAAGTTCGCATAGAAGACGTCGACGCGAACATGGCCCTCTTCCTTGAGCGTGTAGGCGCTTGCAAAGAGGAACAGCGCGGCATACCAGAAGCGCACGAGATCACCCATGAACGCCTGTTCATAGGAAAAGATGAAGCGGGTGATGACGATGAGCAGCTCGGCGGCAACGATCAGCAGTGACAGCCAGATGAAGCCGAGCGTCCGTGTGAAGGCCGCAATAACGAAGCCGAGCAGGATGAGTGGGACATGGAAGTAGATTCCACGGTAGTTCGAACGGCCCAGGTCGCGCGTCAACTGCTCACCGACGATGCCTTCGAGCAATTCCTCGACTCGCAGGAAAGAGACGGCCATGTCGCCGATGCCGACCAGCAGCACGCCGAAGAAGGCCGCGCGAACCAGGTAGGTGTTGATGTTCGAGATGCGTTCGCTATCGCCTCTTAGGGTGGTCGCGCGATGGCGCCGCACGAGCACGATGGCAAGTGTGACGCTGCCGACGTAGAGCACCAGCTGAACGAGGGAGAGCAGGCTGAATTCGCCCCCGAGAAGCGAACCGATACCCGGCCAGCCGCCGGCAATGGTGAGGAGTGTGCTCGCGATGTAGGCGAAGAGCACGGCGAGCATGCTCCATCCGAACATGCGAGTCAGGACCGCGGTGGCTCCCGTGCCGGTGCTATCGGTTGATTCGACTGTGCTCGACATCGATAACAGTGTCCGCTGAGGCTGTCTCGGAGTGGAAGATCAATGGACGGTTCACGATGCAGGTCAGCGCCTTGCGAACTCGCGTGGCGCTGACCGACATCGCCCGGACCGACCTGCGCGGCGAGGCCCGGCCGACTCTACAAATCTCGCGCGACAATCAGATCCCGATGCCGAGAACCTGGTTGCGTTTCTGCTGGTAAGCCACTTCCGAGATGGCAAACCAGGCACCGATCTCGCGCAGAGACGCCTGGAAGCTGTCGTCGATCTTGGCGGCCAGCGGGCTGTGATCGCGGGTCTCCTCGAAGACTTCCTTGGCAGCGTCGCCAAAGCTCTGGTAGATCTCGTCGGAGAATGCCTTCAGCTCGACGCCGTTCTCGTTGATCATCTTCTGCAGATATTCACCGTTGTTGGCGTTGGTCTCGTCCATCTGGTTAGCGTGCTCTTCATAGCAGGCGGCGGAAATGATCGCCTTTTCCCAATCGGTGCACTCGTCCCAGAATTCCTTGTTCATGCCGAAGGAAAGATTGCCGCCGGGCTCGTGCATGCCCGGGTAGTAGTAGTATTTCGCCGCTTCGTAGAATTTCATGAAGTAGTCGTTGTAAGGCCCGACCCATTCGGTCGCGTCGATGGCGCCGGAGACGAGGTTCTCGTAGATCTGCCCGCCGGGAAGCGAGACGGTGGAGGCTCCCAGCTTCGAGAGGACGTCGCCGCCAAGACCCGGGATACGCATCTTCAGGCCTTTGAAATCAGCGGCCGTCTTCATTTCCTTGTTGAACCAGCCGCCCATCTGCACGCCGGTCGATCCACAGGGCAGACACTTGAGGCCGAATTCGGCCGCCAGCTCATCCCACAGCTCCTGACCGCCGCCGTACTTGAGCCAGGCGTCACGTTCGCCGTTGACCATGCCGAAGGGGACGGCGGTGAAGTAGGCCCAACCGGGATGCTTGCCGGTCCAGTAGTAGTCTGCTGCGATATAGGCCTGGGCGTTACCTGATGCCACCTCGTCGAACGAATCGAATGCACCGACGCGCTCGCCGGCTGCGAAGTACTTGGTCGTCAGGCGACCTTCGGAGAGCTCGGTGATGCGGGCTGCCAGTCGCTGTGCCGATGTACCGAGCCCGGGGAAGTCCCGCGGCCACGTCGAGACGATGGTTATTTCCTTCGTGTCCTGCGCAATCGCGGGTGCACCCGCGATGGTTGCCGCCGCGCCGGCGCTGGCGACTGCCGTGCGCGTCAGGAATTGTCGTCGTTGCATTCGATGCCTCTCTTGTCAGGTTGACTTCCGAAGGCCCGGTTCGACTTTCGAACCGAGCGCTGTCGGACGACGGAACCGATTGCCTGGCCCGGAGAGGCCGACGATCAGCGCCTTGAACCCGAACAATACCGTCTCGAGGTACAAAGCACCAACAGTTGTGAGAGAGTTTCCTGAATCGAGGCGATGTTCAGGCGGCCTTGCGATAAGTCGAGAGCGCATTTGCTGCGCGCGTCGTCGCGCGGCTGTCCGCCGGGTGGCGCTCACCCGCTTCGACTCTCGGGCTGTCGAGTCGGTCATCCAGTCTGGCCTTCAAGGCACGTCTTTCGGCTGCTCGCTGAAACCGTCGGTGAGGGAGCACGATCTGTTCAGCGGAGCGGTCCTGCTCGATGGCAGACACATGCACGGTTTCCGCCTTCGCTTGCCCGGCGGTCCCTAGCGTCGGTCGCGCAGGCGCGCGGGCATGCAACCGGCCAATCACCGAAGGTTCGTCTGCCCGACGTTCGTCGAGCCTTTCGATGGTGCCGTCGAGATTCAGGGTAACGAGATCACCGGTGGACAGTGTCCGGCTGATGCCGTGGACACCGACGATGGCGGGCAGATCGTATTCGCGGGCAACGATGGCGGCGTGACTCAACCAGCCGCCGATCTCGGTGACGATGCCGCTGGCACGTGCGAACAGCGGATACCAGGTCGGGTCGGTCATGCGGGCGACGAGAATCTCGCCACTCTGGAATGTCTCGATGTCGGCGACGTCGGTGATAACCCGCACCACGCCGGTGACTGGCCTCTCGCCGGCAACGCGCTTGCCGCCGAGCGCCGACCGCTCACGCGACCCTGGTCGCGCCCCGGTGAGCATGTCGGCACGTTCGAGATCGGCGACCGAGAGCGTCGTCGACAATTGCAGCGATTGGTAGAGCTTCGCGTCGGCGAGGCGCGAGAGGGTCGTCCGTTCAAGTTCGGCAAGACGAGTCGGGTCGCCCAGGGCGAGGACTTCATCGATGTGGAGCTGGAAGATATGACCGTCGAGATCGGACTTTCGATCGATGACGAGCAACAGTGCGCGCAGCTGGGCCAGTTCGAGCAGACAATAGTGCTTCGCCTCTTCCTTGAGTCTAGTGAAGTCGCGAGCCCGTCTGACGGCGATGCGCAACACACGGTCGGCAGGCAGGCCGTCGAGTTCGACAGCATCGATATCGACCTCGTCTCCCTCCCTTTCGGGCTCAGCGCCCGTGTGCGCCGTCGCCGTCTCCTCGCTTACGAGTAGAGCCCGTGCATGACGGTCATTGCGCTTGATGTACTGACGTACAAGATCCATGTCCTCGTCGAACCTGGGTGTCGCGAGTTCGTAGTCGAGGGGCGCGCGATGGCCAAACAAGGCGAGGAATTCCTCGACATTGGCACGTGTGACAGACGGGCCCGCGAGCAAGGACATGGCGCGTGTGACTACGGTCTCACCCGAATCCGCCAGGTATTTCCCAGGGTCGAGCTTGGCCGCGAAGAGCTTCGCGAGCGCTGACTTTGTGTGGAACTCTGCAGCGATGTTGATGCGCTCCGCCTCGACATAGGTTTCCGTGATGAACCGGTCGGTCCACCGGCTGAACAGATCGATCGCCGTGTCCAGGCCGAGACGATCCATCGCGATGGCGTTGCGCTCGGTCATGTCGTTCCGGAAGCGTGGCAGGAAGTCTTCGCGAAAGGCGCGTTCCATCTCCTCGGCATCACGTGACAGTCGGAACGTCGCCATCGCACTCGGCCCTTTGCCGAGCCGGCGCATCTCCTCCTGCTTGTTGACATACGTCCAGCCAAACACCGTGACGACGAAGGGCACCGAGCGATAGTGCACATCGTAGGGGATGCCAAGCTCGTTGCAGGCGATATCGGTACTGCCGCCCGCTGCCCACAGCCTGTCCATGAGATCGGCGCTGAGGGGTGTCGGTCGCGGCAGCAGTTCGGACAACTCGTTCTGCACGAAGACCGGCGCTTCGGCATCCTCGATTTCCCGTCGACAGGAGAGTCGCCGATCGCCCAGGAGTTGTCTTATCAACCGCGCGCGTTCGCGTTCGGCGACGTTCCGAGGCGCCTCACCGGTGGTGACCGACCGGGTGATGTCGCGTGTCTGCAGCAGATGAAACTCGCCCCGCGCGTAGGCCCATTCGATATCCTGAGGTTGACCGAATAGCGCTTCGAGCTCGCGCCCCTGGGCGAGCAAGGGTTCGAGATCGATCGGCGGTACGCCGGTACCTGCGGTGTCATCACCAACGCGCTCACCTGTCAGCTTGCCGAAGGCGAAGGCGTCGGGCGTGACGGTACCGCTGACCAGCTCTTCGCCCAGGCCCGATACCAGTTCGACCAGCATTGCGCCACTCGTTCCCGGGTGTTCGGTAAACATGACGCCTGCGAATTCGGCGGCCACCATCTTCTGCACGATGACACCACCGTGCCCCGCTGCATCTGCTTGTCCGGACTGCTTCGAATAGGATGCCGAGCGACTCGAATCGAGCGATGCGTGCACGTCGCGCACGGCGCCCTCGAGCCCGTCTCTTGTGACGTTGAGAATGGACTCGTAGACACCGGCGAAGCTCGCATCCTCGCCATCCTCGTTCGTACCGGAACTGCGCACTGCAACCGGCCCGCCGCCGATCGTCTTCCACAGCTGATCGAGTCGCCTGCTCTGGTCGGTGGTGAGGAAAGCGCCGTCCGGCGCGCCTTGCAGACGATTGGTTATGGCGGCGGTCACCACGAAACCGGGCGGTACCCGGTAGCCGGCATCGATAAGCTCGGCAAGACGAGCGGCTTTCTTGCCGGTGGCCTCGGGAAGCCGGTGCGCTGCGGCCAGCGACACGAGGCCGGCATCGTCGACGGGGCGTGTACTTTCACTGCCCAGCGTGTCCCATTCGAGATGCTTCCCGAGGGCCTTGAAAGCCATCGTCTGCAAGACCAGGAAGGCCATGCTGATGGCAAGGTATAGATTGACCGCAGCGCCGAGACCTTGCAGCAACCACAGCAGTGCCGCGCCTCCCAGGACCAGAAACGTTCTGCCGCGGAATGTCGCCGGCGCTACCTGAAGCGCGATCAGGGCGACAAACAGGGCACTTGCAAGCAGTGGCAGGACAAGCAAGGGATCAGGCGCAGCCGCATTCGGCATCCACGCGAGTTCGCCGCTCCAGAAGGGTGCGCTCTGATTGACGGCCGAGTAGAACAGGAGCAGAAAGCCGAGCTGGAAGACCGAAGCCAGGGTATTGACGACGGGTCTGATACGGTAGCGCCGGTACAGGGCGAGCGTGGCTTCACCTAGTGCACGGGGATGATCGGCGAATTCCTCGCGTAGCGCTGCGACTCGCCCGGCAAGAGATTTCTGTACGCGGGTATCCCGGTCGGCTTTCAATGCGAGCGGGAGCAGGATCAGACGCAGTAGCATGACGACGCCGAGCAGGGCGAACGCGTAGTGTCCGGTGTACAGCTCGAGTGTATCGAGCACCTTTCTGAGCGGCGTGACGACATAGCTTGCGAGCGTCAGCTGTTGCTCCGCCTTGAGCGCGGCGACATGCGCTCGTTCGCCGGTGCCGGCGGGTACGTAGTACTCGTGCGGCACCGTATAGCGACCGCGGAAGTCCTTGCCGGCGCGTTCTATCCTGAGACCGATCAGCTGACCGTAGAAGCAACTGCGCTTGTCGTAGCAGGGCGCGATCAAGGGTGTATCGGGAAGGGCCTTGATCTTTTCTGCAAGGGCGGCACTGTTGAGGGCGCGCATGGTGATGTTGTGCGCGCCGGGCAGGTGATCGGCGACGAAGTCCTCGGGATAGCGAACATCGATGAACTCGGCCTGTTGTTCGGTCACGAGCTTGACGACCTCAGGCGTATCGAGCAGCACGTCCTTGCTCTGGAAGTCGGGCAGTTTCCTCAGATCATCTGCGTCTATCTCGACCATCGTCGACAAGGGACGCTTCTCCGACAGCCATTTCTCGTAGCCGCCGACCATGAAGTTGCACGCTTTCCCTTGTGCCGCGAGTTCACCGCAAAGCTCGGAACTCCGATTGCCTGAATAACAGAGCAACAGCGTCCTGCCTTCACCCTGGTCGGGCAGGACGGAGGAGCGCGACAGCACGTCGGGATACCGCAGGTGCGCGGCTCCATCGATCGATCCGACCTCGAATTCCTCGTTCTCCCGAACATCGATGATGTTGACCTGCTCGCCGTCGTCGAGCCACTTGGCCAGCTGTTCGGTGCTGATGCCCTGTTGGTGGTCGAGCTGCTCGCTGAACGAGAGAGTCTTCAGGCTGGTATCCCCGACCGTTTCCCCGTTTTCAATCGACTTCCTGATCAGATTCGTGTGCAGGCGTGCATTGCGCTGATCGAGAGTGCTCGTGTATTGGAGGACATTGATCGCCACCGAACCGAGCAGGAACATCCCGGAGAAGGCCAACAGCCAGCGTGTGCCCCGACCGCTTCCAGCACGACCTTTACCCGTGTTTGCCCGCTTCAGCTTGTTTCTGCCATTCATGGCGAAACCGCCGAAAACGACACTCAACAAGCCGAGCAGCTGGGCCGCGCTTGCCGACAGGTTGATGACGAGATCGGGGGAGGGAATGGCTTGTGCGAGGCCAGTGCCGGCTACATACAGGGCCACTGTCGCGACAACGCGCAGCACTGCCGACGCGATCCCGCAGTCAACCCTTACCTGTTCTGTAGAGCAAGGTTTCATGCGGGTTTCAATAGCGTTCATGCGGCGTCTTCGATGGCATCGAAGGGCTCGTTTCCGGGGCTGCTGCCAGGCTCATCGACGCTGTTCCCGTCGATGTTCAGGTCGAGCTTCAACCAGAGCACGATCTTGTCCTCGAGTGCCTGCGCCTCGAAGGGCTTCGACAGATAGTCGTCCATACCGGCAGCCAGGCATTTTTCAGGGTCGCCGGTCATGGCATTTGCCGTCAGGGCGATGACTGGCGTGCGCGCCTCTGTCGGGTCAGCGGCCTCGCGCTTGCGCAACCCGCGCGTGGCGGCATAGCCGTCCAGCTCCGGCATCTGGCAATCCATGAGCACGAGATCGAAAGCTGCTTGGCCGAGTCTTTCGAGACCTTCACGGCCATTGTCGGCCACCTCCGCCGAGAACCCGCACTTCTCCAGCATGCCGAGGGCAACTTCCTGATTGACGGCGTTGTCCTCGACGACAAGGATCCGCTTGCTGCTGTACGCGGCGCGACGACGCTCGGCACGGGCAAGGTCATCGATGTCGTGGTCTTGCGGGGTGTCGTCGAATGCTCGGGTAACTGTGCTGTATAGCTCGTTGCGCCGAATCGGCTTGGCGATGCGCGCGGCGATGCGTGGGTTCTGATGCGGATACAGTTCGGCTACCTGTTCAGTCACGTACGTCATCGGGACGATTAGCAGTGCATCGAAAGCGGGGTCGGCTTCGATGCATCGCGCGAGATCCTCGCCGGGCATGTCGTCGAGACGAGCACTGAACAGCATCAGATCATAGGGCTGGCCACCGGCAATGCCTTCGCGTATCGCCGGCAGGGCGGCGTGTCCTGAGCGGGCAAGCGTCACCTGGAAACCGAGATCGCCCAGGAGATGGCCAGTGCGCGTGGCTGCCTGTTCGTTGCTCTCGACCAACAGAATGCGTTCTGCTGCAGGCCTCTCTGCCGGTCGATTGACCGGCTGACTGGTCGCAACTCTCGGCAAATCCAGTTCGAACCAGAAGGTACTGCCCTTGCCGGGTTCCGAATGGGCGCCGATCGTCCCGCCCATGCCTTCAATCAGCTGGCGGCTGATCGCGAGTCCCAGGCCGGTACCGCCATATTTGCGGGTGGTCGAGCCGTCGGCCTGCGCAAAGGACTGGAATACGCTTTCAAGCGACTCTGCGGCGATGCCGACTCCTGTGTCTATGACCGCGAAGCGCAATCGGTCAGGCGCGGACTCACCATCGACGCGACTGACCTCGATGCGAATGTCACCCCGATGTGTGAACTTGACGGCGTTGCTGGCAAGGTTGGTCAAGGTCTGACGGATGCGTGTCGGATCTCCGGTGACCATCCGCTCGATATCCCTGCCCACATGGCAGGTGAGTTCGAGCGCCTTGGCATGTGCTTGCTCGGAGACGACTTCCCCGCAGTCTTCGATCAGATCCTCCACATCGAAATCGATCGACTCGAAGTCGATACGACCCGCCTCGACTTTCGAGAAGTCGAGTATGTCGTTGATCAGGGTCAACAGACTCTTGCCGGATGAGGCAGCCATCTTGACGCGCTCGGTCTGTTCCGGATCGAGGGAGGTCTGCTTGAGCAGGGAAAGCATGCCGAGCACGCCATTCATCGGCGTACGCAGTTCATGACTCATGTTCGCCAGGAACTCGCTCTTGGCCCGTGAGACCTGTTCGAGCTCGGCTTCCTTCTTCCGTCTCAGTTCAAGGATGTTGCCGAGTTCGTTGACACTGTTGCCGAGATCGGTGAGTTCCCGTGCGGCCGAGATATCCAGTTCCCCCGGTGTGCCGTTGGATTGCAGCAATACAAGGTGCTTGTGGATGGAACGAATCGGATGTACCACGAACAGGTTGATCACCAGCACCACGATGGTGGCAAGCAGCAACGAGATGCCTATGGCATACAAGTAGATGCGCTGTGCATAGGCCTGAATCTCGGCCGTCTGTCGCGCAACGTTCCAGAGCACTTCGATCTGCCCGAAGGACTCCCCTTCGAAGGTGACCTCCTGAAAGAAGTCGATGCATTGATCCCGATCAATGGCGTTGGACGAGACCCATTCGGTCAGGATTTCTCCGTTCTCGTTGTAGATGCGGACGGCCTCGACATCGGAATCATTGTCCACCAGTTGCTTGATGGTTGTATCCAGGACCGGCCGGTCTTCACTGAGGATGGCGTCGAGTGAGGTCGCCGACAGCATCGAGACAAGCTTTTGTGTCTGCTCGCGAAAGTTGCGTTCGAAAGCAGCTTGCTCGTTGTAGCGAACAACCTTTGCGGTGGTCAGGCCAAACGCGAGGATCGTGCAGCCGGTCATCAGCACGATCTGTCGGCGCAGCGGCCAGTTCTTGAATAGTCCGTTGAACACCCGTTGCAGCTCCTTCAGGCTCTGTACGAGAGGCAGGTGTCAAAGAGGCATCCGTCGACGCCGATCGATGAGCATCTTGCTCTGCTTGCAAGGATCGACATTCAGCGATCCCCGCGGTCGGAGCGCTCGTCCTGCACGGCCGTCCCGTAGATGGTCGCGGTGCCTGTCGTGCCAGGTATCGTCAGGTTGATGGTGACGCGGGAAGGTTCGTCGACATTTGCACCGTCCTCCGCATCGAAGAGGTTCGACGGTAAGGTGATGTTGACCGTGATCTGCTTGCCGTGGCGGATGAATTCGCTGCTGCCGACTTCGCCGATGGCGGCCTGCAGACCCGGCGCCGTGTTGCTGCCGCCGGTGGTGGCAATGACGGGCCGTGCGGCACTGAACGCCGTAGGCTCATCAAAGAAGACGGCGTTGTTCTCGATGGCGCGCCTGATGTCGTTGTAGTCGGCGTCGCTTCCGGTCAGGTAGCCGTCGATCTTCAATGCCGCCAGAGCCTCGGTGTCGTTGATCTCCAGAAGTGATGCCTGCAAGGCCTCGAACAGCACTGGATCGAGATTGGAGCGGGCGATCCACGGCTTCGTCACATTGGGAAATCGGGCCAGTTCGCGGATGTTCTCGCCAGCGGCGACAAGCTTCTTGAAGGTGGCTTCGTTCAGCGCACCTGCATCGAAATCGCCGGCACCGACAGCGGTGCCGACCTTGTCGTGTCGGCCAAGATACTCGTATCGACTGAGGTTGCCGGCGCGAATGCCGTGACGTTCGAGGTAGAGCTGAGACAGGAAACGCCCGATGGTCGAACCCTCGTCTCCGAAGGCGAACGAGCGACCGTGCAATTGGTCGATATGCTGGATATCGCTATCCGCCGCGACCGCGATGATGCCGTAGAAGACGCGAGAGTTCCTCTCGTTTTCCACGGCTAGAATATCGAGCTGCCCGTTCGCGTCCTTCGCCTCGATGTAGGACGCCGGGCCGAATCGCGAGAAGTCGACGCGACCTTCGGTCAGATCGGTGATGCCGCGATCATAGTCACGGGCAATCTGCATGCGAATGTCGACGTCCGTGCCGAGCCTTTCGCTCATGCGAGTCTCGAGCACCTTGAGCATGGGTTTGAAGACCCGAACCATCGCTGAAGGCTTGTTCGAGCTGTAGACCCCGAAGTTGAGTCGTATGGTCTCGTCGGCTATGCCTGTGCGACCGAGTGTGCTGAACGCAAGTATCGCCGTCACGATGACAAGAAACCTCGACGGCACCGGTCGGCGAGAAGGGTCTCTAAAGGCAAGTGAATCTGGCTTCGATCGGGTTTGCAATCGGGCGGATTCCATTTGCGCGAAGCTCCGGGTTACGGTCGTCGTGGAACGGAGTACGGCCTCGCTGGCGGAACCTGTAGGGATAGAGCCCGATCGGGCTGTCGAAGCGTGAACGCGTCGACCTGACGCTGCCATCAAAGGCGCTCGTGATGCTTCAGTCTTCATCCCGGCAGGCCGCTACCACGAGCTGTGGTGCGGGGAGAGACGTCATCCCTTCCGCTCATTCGACCGCGATCCCTTGACGCGCGATTTCCTAGCGGATGACAGGACTCTGCTGCCGACGTGAACAATGCTGACCAGAATGGCTCGTCTCACGATGAGCCTGACGAGCCACCAACCCTGTCTGCGTCGTTCATCGTGCTTGGCTCGGTGCTGCTGCTGCTGGCGTGTGTATCAGCTCTGGTGGACTACAAGAGTGGGGCCTACCCCTGGGAGCTGCTCTGGTTCGAAGACGGTCGGGTGTCGAACCTGGCGATAGCCTTGCTGGTGGAGTCTCGCTGGGAGATACTCGCGTTGAGCCTCGCGGCCGTGAACCTGGCGTGGTTCATGATCCGCGCCGGGCGGCATGAACCGGCAGACGAGGCATCTCGTGAAAACGCAGACCCGCATGAGACGAGTGAGTGTGCAACTGACGCCGAGGACGTCGCGAGCGAACGCGCGCCGATCAATCAATCAGCCGCCGAAACTTCGTCACATGGCAACGCCGATGTGCAGTTCGACATTGCCACAGCCGAACTCGCCCGTCTCCGACGGGAGTTCGCCGGTACGAAGCGGCAGCTCGACATCGCCAGCAACGCGAAGTCGCGTTTTCTCGCGAACATGAGTCACGAAATGCGTACCCCGATGAACGGCATCATGGGCATGACGGATCTTCTGCTGGCGGGTGATTTGCCCACGCGCGAGCATCGTTTCGTCGAGTCGATCGCTCAGTCCAGTCATACCCTGCTTTCTATAATCAGCGATCTGCTGGACTATTCCCGAATCGAGTCGGGTTCGCTACAGCTCGAGCGTGGCCGGTTCCGGATACACGAGGTGGTCGAGGATGTCTGTGCAGTGCACGCCGTCAGTGCTCATCAGAAGGGAATCGAGCTGATGTGCTACGTCGACGATAACGTGCCGCGGCTCGCGGACGGCGACGCCAACCGGATACGTCAGGTGCTGGACAATCTGTTGCGTAACGCCATCGCCTACACCGAGAGTGGTGAAATCGTCGTGCGCATGACGCTCGTGGAAGATCGAGGCAAGCGGACGCTCTACCGTTGTGACGTACAGGATACCGGCTCGGGCATCTCGCCGGAACTGCAGATGGCCATGTTCGACTCGTTCCGAGGTCCAGATGAATCGATCGATCGCGAGCATAGTGGTGTCGGGCTAGGCCTGACGGTCACTCGCGAGCTGGTCGCCCTGATGGGCGGATCGGTCACCTTGCGAAGTCGACTTGGTGAGGGCACGCGTTTCGGTTTCTCGGTTGAACTCGACAACGTCGATTGTTCAGCTGGTGAGACGGGCGAACGGCGTGTGGTACGCGGTGCCCGAGTTCTGGTCGTTGACGACAACGAGACCAACAGGACCATTCTTTTCCATCAGTTGAGCGGATGGGGAATCGTCGCCGATACGGTCGCCAGCGGTGCGGCGGCGCTGACCCGGTTGCGAGCCTGTGCCGGGACGGATGAGCGCTACGACATGCTGGTTCTCGATCTGCACATGCCCGGCATGGACGGTGTCGAGCTAGCCCGGCAAATACGCGCCGATCCGGAGCTCTCCGGCATTCGTTCATTGATGTTGACATCTGCTTTGCTGGATCTCGATGAAGGCGAGCTTGCCGAACTCGGCATTGATCACTATCTGAGCAAGCCGCCCCGACAGTCCGATCTGCATGAATCCCTGCTTTCGCTCCTGCCTGCTGGTGGTTCGGTGCATGAGAATCTGCTTGCTTCCACAGGTGTAGCGTCGGAGACCGCAGCGGCGTGCGCCACAAGCGAATCGTCACAAGGTGATACGTCGACCGACGTGCTCGACAGCAGTAAAAATACAAACCAGACCCCCGCGCTGAAAGCAGCGCCGACGCCGAAGTCTGAATTGCTTGCCTCCACGGCAGATACGATCAGCAAGATCAACCCCGAAGCGATCGAGTCCATTCGTCGTCTGCAGCAGCCCGGCAAGCCCGACCTGATTGGACGCGTGCTCGATATCTACCTCGCGAGGACACCGGAGGCGATTGCCACGATGCGGCTTGCCCTGGAAACAGACGACGCCACCGCTCTCAGGGAAGAGGCGCACAGTCTCAAGTCGAGCAGCGCCTACGTGGGTGCGTACAGCTTGTCGCAGTGTTGCGCGAGGATCGAACAGGCGACTTGCGAAGGTCGATTGCACGAACTGCAAATCCTGGTGGACGAAATCGAGAGAGACTACGCCCAGGTCAAGGAAGAGCTGCAGCTGGTGCGTGCTGCCTGAGGCGCCGCGTGACGACGTGCGGATTGCTCAGAGATCGATCGTGAGTTGCGACGAATCCGCGATGTCCTCGAAGTCCACGCCTTCGTAGAAGTCGAAGATCGTGTCGACGACGAAGGCCGGGTCGTCAGTGAGCTGAATCAGGTCAAGATCGTTCGGGCCGATCGTGCCTTCGCTGACCATGACGGTCTTGAACCAGTCGAGAAGGCCCTCCCAGAAACCAGTGCCGTAGAGTATGACCGGCACCTTTCGTGACTTGCCTGTCTGCACCAGAGTCAGCACTTCCGCCATCTCGTCCAGCGTACCAAAGCCGCCCGGCATCACGACGTAGGCGGACGCATACTTCACGAACATCACCTTTCGTGCAAAGAAGTACTTGAAATTGAGGCTGATGTCCTGGAAGTCATTGCCGGACTGCTCGTGTGGCAAGCGAATGTTGAGCCCGACGCTCGCTGATTTTCCACTGAACGCTCCCTTGTTGGCCGCTTCCATCACGCCGGGACCGCCGCCGCTGACGACCGCGAAGCCAGAATCCGAGAGCAAGCGACTGATCTCCTCGGTCGCGGCATACCAGGGATTGTCGGGCTGAAAGCGAGCCGATCCGAAGATGCTGACCGAAGGACTGATGTCCGCGAGTTGCTGAAAGCCCTCGACGAACTCCGACATTATCTGGAAGATCTTCCAGGAATCGCGCGTCAGCGCGCGATCTCGTGCGTCGGCACGCATCTGGTTGTTGGTCGGAAGCTGACGCATTGAATGGGGTCTCCAGGAGGCCTTGACGTACACTGAGCCAGGGTTGATCGGGAACGTAACGCATGTCGCGCGCCAGCATCGGTAGTGACCAGCACGGCGATAGTGAAAAATGGTGCCTCGCCATCGTCACGCGCGCCATCCAGAGAGTCCATGCTGCCGTTGGCGTCAGTGAAGCGACGCCGACAAATCAACACCCGTCATATGCACGCATGTTTGCCCACGACAGGCATCCGGCACCAGCCGGAAGGAACTCTCTCCCGGTTCGCGCACGCCGTCTGCCGCGAGCACTTTCGGTGCAGAGTCTACGCGAGGCCGGGCGGTGAGCGTCAAGGAGGGGAATCGCGTGGTGGCAGGTGTGCCGACAGACGACAAGGCCGACAAGGTGGAGCAAGCGGCGAGCGAGCGCACGACCGACCGATCCGGTAAAGGCCCTGCTGACGCCCCGGTCGTGCTGGTCGACGGTTCAGCCTACCTCTATCGCGCCTTTCATGTCATGGCCCGCCAGCATCGCCCCCTGAACGCACCTGATGGCATGCCGACGGGGGCCATCTACGTCGTCGTCAACATGCTGCGGAAGCTGATAGCAAACTACAAGCCCGATATCATGGTGGCGGTGTTCGATGCAAAGGGCAAGACGTTTCGGGACGATCTCTACCCCGACTACAAGGCGACCCGTGACGCGATGCCGGATGACATGCGCGTGCAGATCGAGCCACTGCATGAACTGATTCGTGCGACCGGCATGCCGTTGCTTGCCATCGAGAGTGTCGAGGCCGACGACGTCATCGGGACCTTGTGCGTCGAGGCCACGAAAGCAGGCTTGGACACTATCGTCTCGACGGGTGACAAGGACATGGCACAGCTTGTCGACGAGCACGTCACCTTGGTCAACACCATGACCGATACCGTCCTCGATGTCGACGGCGTGGTGGAGAAGTTCGGCGTTACTCCGGGCCAGATCGTCGACTATCTCGCGTTGGTCGGTGATACCGCCGACAATATTCCCGGTGTACCGAGCTGCGGTCCGAAAACGGCGGCGAAGTGGCTCGCGGCGCACGGCGATCTCGAGACCATCATGGCCAACGCCAGCGATGTCAAGGGCAAGATCGGGGAGAAGCTCAGGGATAGTCTCGAGCACTTGCCGCTGTCGCAGACGCTGACGAGAATCATGACGGACGTGCCGTTGCCTGCGGCTCTGGCCGACATGCGGCTCGGCGAGCCCGATCGAGAAGCGCTTGCCGGGCTCTATGACAGACTCGGTTTCCAGGGTTGGCGTCGTGAACTGGACCGGGGACAGGCGCCACTCGAAGCGGCACGTGGTGAGAATTCAGCAAACGACAAGGCTGGCAAGCCCGATGACGACAGCGTGGCGGATGCTGGCAACGGCGATACGGTCGAACGCGATTACGAGACCATCTTCACGATGGACGCTCTCGATCGCTGGATCGCGCTGCTCGAGGCGGCAGAGCTTGCGGCATTCGACACCGAAACGACGAGCCTTGACTACATGCAGGCGAAGATTGTCGGTGTGTCCTTTGCGATCGCACCGGGCAAGGCTGCCTATGTACCGCTGACGCACGATGACGAGACAGTGCCCGAGCAGCTCGACCGGGATATCGTTCTTGATCGATTGCGCCCCTGGCTCGAGGGCACAAAACGCAATCTCGTCGGGCAGCATCTCAAGTACGATATCAACGTACTGGCGAATCACGGGGTCACGCTACGCAATATCGCGCACGACACCATGCTTGAATCCTATGTGACCGATAGCGTCGGATCACGGCATAGCATGGATGCGCTGGCCGCACTGCATCTCGGCGTGAAGACGGTGAAGTACGAAGACATCGCCGGTCGAGGCAAAAAGCAAGTCACGTTCGATAAGGTCGACGTAGAGACTGCGGCAAGCTATGCGGCGGAGGACGCCGACATAACCCTTCGGCTGCATCATGTACTGTGGCCCAGGCTTGCGGAACACGAGCGACTCGTCACCCTCTATCGAGAGCTCGAGCTGCCACTTGCGAGCGTGCTGGCGCGGGTCGAGCGCCAGGGTGTGCGTATCGACGCGAAGATGCTGGCCGCTCAAGGCAAGAAACTGGGTGAGACCATCGAACAGACGCGGGCAGCTGCTGTCGCGGATGCCGGTCGGGATTTCAATCTCGGATCGCCGAAGCAGATCGGTGAGATCTTCTTCGAAGAAAAGATGTACCCGGTCATCTCGAAGACCAAGACCGGTCAGCCTTCGACGGCGGAAAACGTACTAGAGCAGCTTGCTCACGATCACGAACTGCCTAAGCTCATATTGCAACACCGGAGCCTGACCAAGCTAAAGTCGACCTACATCGACAGCTTGCCGGAACGAATCGACCCTGACACCGGCCGTGTGCACACGTCCTATCATCAGGCCGTTGCCTCGACCGGCAGGCTCTCGAGTACGGAACCGAACCTGCAGAACATTCCGGTACGCACCGAGGAAGGCAGGCGCATACGCGAGGCTTTCGTGGCTGAAAAGGGCTATCGCCTGCTGGCGGCGGATTACTCGCAGATAGAACTCCGCATCATGGCGCACCTGTCGGGAGACCCGGGGCTCGTCAGTGCGTTCGAGCAGGGACTGGATGTGCACCGGGCCACTGCAGCGGAAGTCTTCGGCGTCGATCTTGCCGATGTCGACAGCGACCAGCGGCGGGTAGCAAAGACCACCAACTTCGGTCTGATCTACGGCATGTCGGCTTTTGGTCTCGCCCGTCAGCTCGGTATTCCGCGAGGTGAGGCACAGGGCTTCATCGACACGTATTTCGCTCGCTATCCGGGCGTGGCGGATTACATGGAGGCGACGCGTGTCAGCGCCCGTGAGTGTGGTTTCGTCGAGACCGTCTTCGGTCGTCGACTGTACTTGCCCGACATCAACGCGCGTAACGCCTCGATCCGCCAGTACGCGGAACGAACGGCTATCAATGCACCACTGCAGGGTACGGCGGCCGACATCATCAAGCGCGCGATGCTTGTCGTGGATGGTTGGCTGCAGGAGCAGGCGGTTGACGCCCGCATCATCATGCAGGTGCACGACGAGCTGGTTCTTGAAGTCCGAGCGGGAGAGCTCGATGCCGTGGGCGCGGAAGTGCAACGCATCATGACGGGCGCGGCAACCCTTCGCGTGCCGCTCGAGGTCGACATCGGAGTCGGTAACAGCTGGGAGGAGGCCCATTGACTGGTTTGAAACGGCTCACCGTAAATTTCCGAGGCTTGCCCGCAGCCTGTCACGGTCTTCATTTGACGTCGACGGCAATGATCCACTAGCGTGTAGACAGTAGTTCGGGATTCCCGGTACCTGCCTGCGTTGCCGACTCCGGGTTTAGGGTTGTGCGCCTGCCGAGAGCTCGGCAGGGCTATGGACAGTTGTACCCGGGATTTGTTACACAGGGATTCGTGAAGCGGAATGGATACGAGGTGCGACAGCCCCTGCGCATGGAAGATGCTGGCCTTGTCGTCTTCGATTCTGCTGTGCGTGGCTTGCGGTTCCGGTGCCGGGGGAGGGGTTGTCGCCGCTACGCCCGCCGGCTCCGTCGCTCAGACGGCGACGTTCGAGGCAGACGAGAACCCCGAAGGATCGCGTGAGGAATCGCGGCCACTGATCCCGACCATCGAGGCAACTGCCTGGCGGCCAGACAGTCCCTGGACAGACGTCATCCAGCGCTGTGTACTGGTCGATTCCATCGAGGAGTCTTGTCCACTCTCGACGCTGCCGTTCATCGGAACGGGTGATCGTGATCCGACGCACGCGGAAATACTCGATCGCTTGCTGGTCACGCATGACTGGATGGGACAGCGTTTTGCCGAGCTTCTCGATGGCGCGCCTGACGAGCTGGTCCGCCTGTTCGGATCGACGACCGCCATTGTCATCGGCAGTCATGTCAGACCGTCGAACTACAACTCCCTGCACGGTGCCATCCAGCTCGATCCTGCGCTCCTTTGGCTGACGCGGGAAGAAAAGCGAACCGTATCGGCCAAAGAAGACTATCGGGCGGGCTTTGGTGCCGACTTGCAGTTCATGTTCTTTTCCCGATGGGCAATAGGCGAGGCACGCGCCTGGACCTTCTTTGATCTGACAGACGACTCGGAGCGTCAGCTTGCGGATATTCGCTTGCCGACGATGCAGTTGCTCTATCACGAGCTGGCTCACGCCAATGATTTCATGCCGCGCGATCAGCTGGCGCGACTCGATCCGGGCGATACGGTGTATCAGGCGATCCATGAGGGCGATTTCGAGTGGCTCAACCAACAGCTTGCCCGCGACTGGCCGCTGACTTCGGATGAACTCAAGACACTTGCCGCCGTGCGCTATCGCGGCGAGCAGCCCGGCGATAGCCAGCTGAGTGTGCAGGCAGATTATGCGGGCGCTCTGATGCACGGCGATGCCGCGGCTCGGTTCTACAGCTATTACACCGATGCCGAGGATCTGGCCACGACCTTCGCCTTGGCGATGATGTATCGACATCACGGGGTAAGCCTGAATATCGGCTATGTCGTGAAGCCGGCTGACCTGGACAACGTCACCTGCGATGACCTGGAAGTCGGCTGGGGCGTTCGCAATCGCCTGGCAGATCCCGCTGTATTGACGCGTTCCGTCAGATTACTGAAAAGGCTGGCCTACACGTCCGATACGGCTCTGAGAAGGATGGTGAGTGACGTCCAGGCGTCGCCTCAGGTGCTCATGCGCGCCGGTGAGTCGTGGTGCACCAACCACCGCGCGCTGCCACTCACCAGGAGCACACGGACAGCGGCGCACAAGGAAACCGGCGTTCATCTGATGCGCGAGCGCGATGCGCCGCCCGGTGTCCCCACGAAAGCGATGTGAGAGACACCGGGAGGTCGGCACCTTGCCGATCAGGCGACAGGCGTCGCCGGATCAGCTCGCGGCGGGATGCGTCAGCTGCGAGACTATCTCTTCTTCGTTGACGGCACCGGCGTCGGGGTCATCGAAGACAGCCCGATCGAGCTTGCCTTCGCTTTTTGCGACAATCGCCGAGACGACACCATCGCCGGAGACGTTCACGGCGGTTCTCACCATATCGAGCAGACGGTCGACGCCGAGAATGAGGCCGATGCCTTCAAGTGGCAGGCCGACTTGTGTGAACACCATCGACAGCATGATGAGGCCGACGCCCGGTACGCCTGCCGTTCCGATCGAAGCCAGTACCGACATCAGGATGACGGTCAGGTAGCCCCCTACGCCCAATTCGACGCCGTAGATATTGGCGATGAACACCGTGGCAACGCCCTGCATGATGGCCGTTCCGTCCATGTTGATCGTCGCACCGAACGGGACCGTGAAGGAAGCCACGGACTTGTCCACGCCGAGGCGCTGCGTCACGGTTCGCAAGGTCACGGGGATGGTCGCGTTGGAACTCGAGGTACTGAACGCGAAGACCTGTACGTTGCGCATCTTTCTGAGGAAGGTCAGCGGGCTGAGTCCCGAGAACAGCATCAAGGTGCCCTGCAACGTGACGAACAGGTGCAACAGCAACACGGCTATCAACACGACGACGTAGCCGATCAGCTGGACAAACAGATCCAGACCCAGCTGTGCCATGGCTTTCGCGAGCAGACAGAACACCGCATACGGGGCGAGAGCCATGATGATGCCGACCATCTTCATCATCACTTCGTTGGCAACCTCGATGGCACCGATCAGCGAAGAAGCGCGCTTGCCGACCAGCAGCAGGCTGATGCCGACCAGAATCGAGAAGAAGATGATCGAGAGCATCTCGCCCTGGGCCATCGCCGATATCGGGTTGCTCGGTACGATGTTGACGAGCACGTCGGCGAGCGGTGGCGCATCGGCGCCTTCGAAATTAGATTCGCTGGTCGCATCCATGCCCTTGCCGATGCCGAGGACACCGGCGATGGCCAGTGCGCTCGCGATGGCAATCGCGGTGGTCAGCATGTACAGCGCGAAGGCCTTGGTGCCGATCCGGCCAAGGAGGCGGATGTCGCCGATGCCGCAGACGCCACTGATCAGGGAGAACAGGACTAGCGGTACAACGAGCATTTTCAATGCGTTGACGAACATCTTGCCGATGATCGCGAAGAGCCCGTCGACCAGGTACAGCTGGATCAACGAACCCTCTGCGCCGATACCGAGGACGTTGATCCCGAGTCCGACGATGATGCCGAGCGCCATGCCCAGCAAGACTTTCGTAGTAAGCGTCACGGTGTACCTCGCGAGTGGTTTTGGGGGGGCTCCGAAATCGCGCTGTATCCCTGCCAGGGCCCGCCCTGGACCCCGAGCATGCGCCAAAAGTGCCGGTATTGGAATGTCTCCGCTGGTACCCATTGCCCATGTGCTGGACAGGGTCTCTCGGTCACCATCGGCACACGCTAAAGAGGAGGAGTCCGTCCCATGCAGAAGTCTCTGCACATCGATCCGGGCAAGTGCACCGGCTGCCTGCAATGCGAATCAGCCTGCTCTCTGGTCAATGAGGGTGTTGTCAATCCGGCGCGCTCGCGCATCAAGGTCTTCAGTTTTCACGACGAAGGGCGGTTCGTGCCCTACACCTGCACGCAGTGCGATGAAGCCTGGTGCATGCAGGCGTGCCCGGTCGACGCGATCGTCCTCAACCCCGCCAACGGTTCAAAGGATGTTCTCAGCGATGTCTGTGTCGGCTGCAAGGTTTGCACGATTGCCTGTCCGTTCGGCACCATCAACTACAACACGGCGACCGGCAAGGTCGTCAAGTGTGATCTTTGTGGCGGAGATCCCGCCTGCGTCGACGCCTGTCCGACTGAGGCCATAACGTATGTCGACGCCAATGCCACGGGCCTCGACAAGATGCGTGCCTGGGCCGCGAAGACCGACACATCCCAGGGCGCGGCCGGAGGTGCCTGAGCTCGATTCGAGGTCAGCCTGAAATCACATGGGTTGTCGCGTTCTCAGAAATGCATTCCCTGACGCGGCAAGCCGCCCGCATTGCACGTCGCAGCGCGACGTCCACCCGACGAATTTCTGGCCGCTTTCGCATCACGGCCCGATGGAGCAACCGACATGAGCTGGACCAAGAAAGTACTGCGCGTGAACCTGAGCAACGGTTCTGTTGCGGAAGAGCCTCTCAACATGGAGTGGGCGCATGAGTATCTGGGGCAGCGAGGCCTGGCTACTCGCTACATGGTTGCCGAAGTCGATCCCCGCTGTGATCCGCTCGGCCCCGACAACAAGTTCATCATGACGACCGGTCCGTTGACGGGCACGATGGCGTCGACGGGCGGGCGGTATTCCTGTGTCTGCAAGAGCCCGCTGACGAATGCGATCGCCTGCTCGAATTCCGGCGGGCACTTCGGCGCCGAGCTGAAGTTTGCCGGCTGGGACATGATCATCTTCGAAGGCAAGTCGGCATCGCCGGTCTACCTTCATATCGAGGACGATGTTGCGCGGTTGATGCCCGCAGATGACCTGTGGGGCAAGTCGGTCTGGGAAGCCGACAAGATGATCCGGCAGAAGCACCAGGATCCGCAGGTCCGCATCGCCTGTGTCGGGCGGTCGGCCGAGCAGGGCAATCTCTACGCCGCCGTGGTCAATGATCTGCACCGCGCGGCGGGTCGCTCCGGTGTCGGCACCGTCATGGCGTCGAAGAACCTCAAGGCCGTGGTCGTCCGCGGCACGCAGGGTCTCGGCACCATCCGGGATCCGAAGCGGTTCATGGAGACGGTCAATGCCGGCAAGAAGGTGCTGGCCGAGAACGCGGTCACTGGCACAGGCTTGCCGACCTATGGCACACAGGTGCTGATGAACGTCATCAACGAGGTCGGCGCATTGCCGACCCGCAACATGCGTGACGTTCAGTTCGAGGGAGCCAACGAGGTCGGCGGCGAGGCGATGCACGAGCCGCGAAAGTCGGACGGCAAGCCGAATCTGACCACCAACGGAGCGTGTTTCTCCTGCACGATCGCCTGTGGTCGAATCTCGACCATCGACAGGACGCACTTCTCGGTCAAGGACAAGCCGGAATACTGGATCAACTCCGGCGGTCTCGAATACGAGGCGGCCTGGGCGCTTGGCCCGGATACCGGAGTCGACGATATCGACGCGTTGACCTACGCCAATTTTCTCTGCAACGAGGACGGCATGGACCCGATCAGTCTCGGATCGACGGTCGCCGCGGCCATGGAATTGTTCGAGGAAGGTGCCATCACCACAGAGCAGACGGGCGGCATGGAGCTGAAGTTCGGCTCCGCGGAAGCGCTTTGCTGGGCAGCCGAAGTGGCCGCCACGGGTGAGGGTTTTGGCAAGGATCTCGGCCTGGGGTCGAAGCGGCTGTGCGAGAAGTACGGGCGTCCCGAGCTTTCGATGACGGTTCGTGGCCAGGAGTTTCCTGCCTACGATCCGCGTGGCATCCAGGGCATGGGTCTCGCCTATGCGACGTCCAACCGAGGTGCCTGCCACCTGCGTGGTTACACGGTGGCTTCGGAAATCCTGGGCATTCCCGAGAAGACCGACCCGCTCGAGTCTGCTGGCAAGGCGGGTCTGGTGAAGGCTTTCCAGGATGCGACGGCGGCGGTCGATTCGGCCGGTCTTTGCGTGTTCACGACCTTCGCCTGGACCATGGACGATATTGCCCCACAGGTCGACGCAGCCTGCGAGGGCGACTGGTCGACCGAGAAGATGATGGAAGTCGGCGAGCGCATCTGGAACATGGAGCGGGACTTCAACGAGAAGGCCGGCGGTAGCGGTGCGGATGACACCTTGCCAAAGCGACTGCTGGCCGAGAAAGCGGGATCCGGTCCGGCACAGGGGCGCACCAGCGAACTGGCGAACATGTTGCCGGAGTACTACCAGCTGCGCGGCTGGAGCAGCGATGGCATGATGACCGACGAGACACGACAGAAGTTCAGCCTGCCAGCCTGACGAGCCGACGGTTGGGCACGACCTGCTTTCAGGTCAACAGAAGGTCACGCGGACTGACGGTCGAACGCACCCTGCCGTATCGGCCGGAGCTGACATGACAGGTAGTCTGTCGGCGGTGAATCCAGCAGGGTAAGGAGAGCGGGCGCCGCGAGCCACGAGTGGTGTGTCAACGTGAAATTGACGCACCACCTGGGTTCGATCGGCGCCCGCGTCGTTGTGAGTCGACACTCGGCAGCAATCAGGGGACACAACACGCCATGCACTATCTGATCATCGGAGCCGGCCCGGCCGGCGTCAATGCAGCCGAACATCTGCGCAAGTTCGATCCGGCCAGCCGGATCACCTTGCTCGCGGCTGAAGATGTCCCGCCCTACTCGCGCATGGCGCTGCCCTACTATCTGGTCGGCAATATCGATGCCGAGGGCACGTATCTCAGGAAGCAGCCGGACCATTTCGAGCAAGCGCGAATCGAGGTTCGCCATGGCCGGGCGAGCGACGTCGATGCCGAGGCGCGACAGGTGACTCTGCTCGGCGGAGAAAAGATCGGCTATGACAAGTTGCTGGTCGCCACCGGAGCCACCGCGACAAGACCGCCCATACCCGGAATCGACAGCGATGGCGTGCACAACTGCTGGTCGCTCGCCGACGCGCACCGCATCATCGACGATACCGAGCCAGACTCCAGGGTCATCCTGATGGGCGCTGGATTCATCGGCTGCATCATCCTCGAAGCGCTGGCGGCTCGGAAGGTCGAGCTCACCGTCATCGAGATGGAGGAGCGGATGGTATCGCGCATGACCAACAAGGCGATGGGCGACATGATCAAGCAGTGGTGTGAGAATCAGGGTATCAAGGTGCTCACGTCCACCCGGGTCACCGAAATCGTCTCCGCGGATGGCAGTCTTGCGGTCAAGAGTGATGGCGGCGAGACCATAGCGGCAGACGTGATCATCTGTGCGACCGGGGTGCGCTCGAACACGGCCTTTCTGGACGGCAGCGGCGTCGAGGTCGACATGGGTATCGTGGTCGACGATTTCATGCAGACAAGCGTCGCGGATATCTATGCGGCGGGTGATGTTGCCCAGGGGCGAGATCTCTCGACGGGCGACTACTACGTGCAGGCCATTCAGCCGACGGCGGTCGAACACGGCAAGCTGGCGGCACAGAACATGGCGCATGGCCACCAGACTCCGCATCCGGGCAACGTCAACATGAACGTGCTTGATACAGTCGGGCTCATCTCCACTTCTTTCGGGCTGTGGATGGGTATCGACGGCGGAGAGGAGACGACGATGAGCGATCCGGACAGGTTCCAGTATCTGAACCTGCAATTCCGTGACGACGTTCTGATCGGTGCCAGCAGCCTGGGCATGACGCAACACGTCGGTGTGATGCGGGGCCTGATCCAGACCGCAACGCCGCTCGGTGAATGGAAGGACAAGTTGCTCGCGGAACCAAATCGCATTTCGGAAGCCTATCTGGCCTCTGCGCAAAGTCAGAACGTTTCGTTGACGGCCGTCTGATCACTGTTTTCCGACCATGACCCTGACGTTCAAGCTATATGCGACGTTGCAGGACCTCCTGCCGGCCGGTGCGGTCAAGAACGCCGTGCAGATCGAAGTCCATGAGGATGTCACGCTGAACGAATTGATCGACCGCTTCAAGGTGCCTCGTGAGCTTGCACACCTGGTGCTGATCAACGGCGTATTCGTGTGCGATGCCGACAGGGACATGGCCGGTGGACTGAAGCCGGACGATGTGGTCGCCATCTGGCCGCCGGTCGCCGGCGGCTGAGACGACAAAGTGATGGACGAGTAAGTGGAAGGCCAGGCGCTCGACGATATTCGCTACAGTCGTGAGATGGGGCTGACCGAATCCGACTTCTTTCGCATTCTGCCGAAGGCGATGGGCGAGCACGACTACCGGGTGGACGGTCGTACGGTGCACGGTATCGTGGAGGAAGGGTCGGTCGAGATAACGCTCGGCCGACAACAGGTTCGCAAGATCGCGCTACTGGAATTGCCGTTTGCCGAAGTCTCCTTTACCTTCAAGGGGGTGACTGTCTTGCAGCAGCAAGCGTTCAAGCGGCACTTCGATCTCTATTTTCAGCGAGGCGGTGGATAGCGGCAGATGGACGACGCCTACAAGCAAACCGGGCAGACGATCGAGCAGCCAATCGGACAACCCGCCGGCATCAGTGATCGGCGCGACAGGCCCTTGCGTGACCTGCGCATATCGGTGACCGACCGCTGTAATTTCCGCTGCGTGTACTGCATGCCCAAGGCGGTTTTCGACAATCACCGGTTTCTGCCGAAGAGTGCGCTGCTGAGCTTCGAGGAAATCGAGCGGGTGGTTACCGTGGCGGCGTCGCTCGGCGTCACCAAGGTGCGATTGACCGGGGGTGAGCCCCTGTTGCGCCGCGGGCTTGATACCTTGATCTCCAAGGTGCGGCGCGTACCCGGTATCACGGATGTCAGCATGACGACGAATGCGTCACTGCTTTCGCTCGAGCGCGCGCGGCAGTTGCGCGAAGCCGGTCTGCAGCGGGTCAACGTCAGTCTCGACGGACTCGACGACGAGACCTTCAAGCGCGTAAACGATGTCGGCGTCTCGGTGCAGACCGTTCTCGACGGTATCGAAGCCGCCTCACTCGCGGGATTCGATTCGGTCAAGATCAACATGGTCGTCAAGAAGGGCCTGAACGACGCTGACATCCTGCCGATGGCGCGGTTCTTTCACGGCACCGGACAGATCCTCCGCTTCATCGAGTTCATGGACGTCGGTAACAGCAACGCCTGGGATCTCTCCCACGTCACCACCAGTCGCGAGATCGCCGAGCGAATCGATCGCGAGTTGCCCATTCGACCGGCCACGGCGAACTACCGTGGGGAAGTCGCCAAGCGCTGGCAGTATGTCGACGGCGGTGGCGAAATCGGCATCATCTCGTCAGTGTCCGACCCCTTCTGCGGAGACTGCAGCCGGGCGCGATTGTCGGCCACCGGCAGTCTGTACACCTGCTTGTTCGCATCCAGCGGCCACGATCTCGTTCCGGCCATCAGACATGACGACGCCAGCAAGCTGCCAGAGGCTCTCGCGCGGCTGTGGTCGCATCGCGCCGACCGTTATTCCGAGACTCGATCGCGTGTTGATATCATCCGCCCCAAAGTTGAAATGTCCTTCATCGGCGGCTGATCGGGAGACTCATGCGATTGATTGTGGCTGACCCACCGAGGGTTCCTCATGCGGGGCTTGGTGGATGGATTCCTGCATCGGGAGCCGTGTTTCTGACAATGCTGTTGGTGGCAGTACCGTCCCCTGCATTCGCTCATCTGGTGTACGTGTCCAACGAAAAGGACGACACGGTCAGTGTCATCGATTCGGAGACCAACGAGGTCTTGCGGACGCTTTCCGTCGGCGAACGGCCACGGGGTGTGACGCTCAGCCTTGACTTCAGGTTCCTCTACATCTGTGCGTCCGATTCCGACACGGTGCAGGTCATGGATCTCGCCACCGAGACGATCATCAACGAACTGCCGAGCGGTGAGGATCCGGAGCAGTTCGCGTTGCACCCCGACAACCGGCACCTGTATATCGCGAACGAGGATGATGCGGTTGCCACCGTCGTGGATACTGAAACGCGCACTGTAGTCGCGCAGATCGATGTCGGCGTGGAGCCCGAAGGCATGGCCGTCAGCCATGACGGCCGCTATGCGATCGTCACCTCGGAAACATCCAACATGGCGCACTGGATCGATACGGCCTCGCACACCATCGTCGCCAACACATTGGTAGATCAGCGCCCGCGCGACGCCGAGTTCAGCGCGGACGATCGCGAACTATGGGTATCGTCCGAGATCGGCGGTACCGTCGCCATCATCGACACGGAGACGAAGCAGATCCTCAGAAAGCTCGAATTCTCGATACCCGGAATCTCGCGCGACCGGGTGCAGCCGGTCGGCATGGAGCTGACGGCCGATGGCAAGCTCGCGTTCATCGCGCTCGGCCCGGCGAATCACGTGGCGGTCGTGGATCGCGAGAGTCATGAGGTGATCAGCTACATTCTCGTCGGACGGCGTGTCTGGCACATGGCGCTGACGCCGGCGGAAGACAAGCTTTACACCACCAACGGGGTATCCGGCGACGTGACGGTCATTGACGTGAACACCCTGAAGGCAGAAAAATCCATCAAGGTCGGTCGCTATCCCTGGGGCGTCGCTATCCTGCCTGACGAGCATGTGCCGAAGGGATAGCATGATGTTTCGTCGTACCGCACACGGTCGGCGTTCGCGAGCAGGCAATTTCCGGTCATGACCATCCTGGTCTTCGATTCGGGCGTCGGCGGGCTCAGTATCCTGCGTGAAGTGCGCGTCATCCTGCCTGGAAGGCGCATTGTCTACGTAGGAGACGATGCCGGTTTTCCGTACGGGGACTGGCCGGAAGCGCCCCTGGTCGAGCGTATCGTCGGCTTGTTCAAACGCTGCCTCGATACGTTCAACCCGTCCCTTGCCATCGTCGCCTGCAATACCGCGTCGACCTTGATCATGCCGGCTCTGCGGAAGCGTTTCGAGATCCCCTTCGTCGGCACCGTGCCGCCCATCAAGCCGGCTGCCGAACGCACGGCCAGCGGCATGATAAGCGTGCTGGCAACCCCGGGAACGGTGCAAAGGCCCTATGTCGCCCGGCTGATCGAGGAGCATGCCGACACCTGCGATGTGACGCTGATCGGCTCGACGCGTCTGGCGCGCCTGGCCGAACAACACATGCGCGGTCTGCCTGTCGATCACGAGCGGCTGGCAGAGGAGATTCGCCCTTGCTTCCTGGAGCGTGGCGAACGGCGAACCGATATCGTCATTCTGGGCTGTACACACTACCCCTTCCTCGTGCACGAGATGCGCAAGCTTGCCCCCTGGCCGGTCGACTGGCTGGAACCTGCCGAAGCGATTGCCAGGCGTTCGCTGTCGTTGATCGGGCATGTCGACGAGCGGAACTTCAGCGATCCGGAGCTTGCACCGGATATCGCCCTCATGACGCGCGGCAAACCGGATGCGCCGCTCAGACGCTTGCTGTCGGGATTCGGCCTGCAGGCGCGCGAACCGATAGACGCACTCGCCACCTTTTGCGACCGACAGGCGGTCGTGTGACGCCTGATCACCCCTTTGATCCGGACCAGCCGTCAGACCCCGCAGCATGGCAGGCCGACACGCCGCCTGCCGTGCTGGCGCCTGGCGAGCACTGTCCGGGTGTGCTCGAGCCTGCGGCCGTCAGGCATCTGGTCGTGCACTGTTCGGCGACCGATGACGACGTCGACATCGGTGCCCGTGAGATCCACGCCATGCATCTCGGCTTCGATTGGCACGGCATCGGTTATCACCGAGTCGTCAGGCGTGACGGACGCGTCGAGCCCGGTCGTCCCGATTATTGGGTGGGCGCACACGTGTATGGACAGAACGAGTCGAGTCTCGGCGTCTGCCTGATCGGTCGTGACTCGTTCACACCGGCTCAGTTCGATGCCCTCGAGGACGTATTGCGAACGTGGCGAATCGCATCCCCCGGGGCTCGAATCTGTGGACATTGCGACTTTTCGACGACGACGAAGACGTGTCCGAATTTTGATGTGCAAGCCTTTTGCACGTCCCGTGGGCTGGCTGACCGGCTGGCCGGGGAGTTGCCGCCAACGTGATGCAGCCGACCCGTGGCTACCTCGAGGGCTACTACGGCCGACTACTCGCTTGGGAGGAGCGCGCGGCCCTTCTCGGCGAGCTTGCCTTGCGTGGCCTGAATGCCTACGTCTATGCCCCCAAGGAGGATGTCTGTCATCGGCTATTTTGGCGACGACCCTACGATATGACCTGGCGAGATGCGTTCCGAAAGTTCTGTGCGGATGCGCAGAACCGTGGCATCGATGTCATTGCCGGCGTGGCACCCGGTATCGACTTTGCGTTTGCCGCACTCGAGGGTGGTGCGGATCTTGACATCGCTTGCGAGAAGCTGACGCAGCTTCGCTTGGACGGTGCGACCCGATTGATGTTGTTGATGGACGACATCGACGCTGACTTCGCCGAACGGAATCCGGGGCGGGCATCCGAGGGCGAAGCACATGCTCTGCTCGCCAATCGCCTGGGTGAACGACTCGATGCAGGCCTGGTGGTCGTACCACGCGTCTATGCCAGCGAGCTGGCCCGCGATGATCCGGATTACCTGGCCGACTTCGTCCGCGTACTGGCGCCGCGACATGACATTGCCTACTGTGGCCCCGACATCGTTTCGCGGACGGTATTGCCCGAGAATCTGCTGCTCCCGGGCGACCGGCCAGATCGTCTTGTCATCCTGTGGGACAACCTCTACGCGAACGACTATTGTCCACGACGGCTGTTCGTCGGCAGCTGGCAAGGGCGAACGGGTATTCAGGATGTCTGGTTGAACGGCACGGGCCTGCCCGAGACCGACCGGTTGTTACTTGCCTTGATGGCCTGCCAGGAATCCATCGACGGCGATGCGCCTCGGGCGAGAACCCGAGCCGTGCTCAGGGCGTTCGGTGTACCGGCCGCGTTCGACGCGATCGCCGACGCACTTGCCTGTCCGATGACCAACGACAGGCTCGAGCAACCGCTGTGCGCACTGATGCCTGACGAAACGGTGCTCGCGTCTATCGACGAACTCTTGTGGCGCTGGAAGAGCGTGCTTTCACGGGAGTGGTATCCCTTCCTGATGGGTCTTCGCCAGGACCTCCTGCTGTCGGCGGGCAAGTTGTCGGCCGATCGCATCAGAAAGACGCAGACGCCGCCCCTGGCGCGACGACTGTTGGCTGGAGACGCCTGATCGACGAGGGTAAGCCTGCTCTCGCGATGACGGCAGCTAGGGGTTCGATTGCTGTGTCCAGACTGAACGCAGTAGCGTGAAAGAGCGTATCTCGATCGACCAGCAAGGCCACATGGCCCGGCCAGAAAACGGCATCGGACGCGGTGCGATCGGGATAGGCAACGACGCTGTCGAGGGCGGCTTCCTGCTGGTCGCTGTCACGCGGCAGGGAGATGCCGATCGCGCTGGCTGCCGCTTGCAGCAAGCCGGAGCAGTCAGCGCCGTCGGGTGTACGCCCCCCCCAGAGGTAGGGTGTGCCGTCGAAGAGTCGACGGGCGATGTCTATCGGTGTCGTCGTGAGCGGGCGATCGATCGGCCGACAGTGCTTGCGCCAGACGTAGAGTGACGAGCCCTCTTTCTTCAAGCCAGATGCGCTATCGATCGGTATGACACTGGCAAAGTTGTCGCTGACCTGAGCGTCGATGACGTCGAGTCGCGCGCCCACGGGCAGGCGCATGACCACCTCGCTCTTCAGATCGGGCTTCCGGAAGAGAAAGCTTGCCCGCGCACTGACGGTCCAGTCGCTGGCGGTCGAGGGCCTCTCGGCGGACAGTTGCTGACACCTGACATGGCCGACGTAGTTGTCCAGACGCGTGCGTATTTGCGCCCAGTCGGACAATCGTTCCAGCACATCCACCGATTCGCCGTAAAGACATTGCGAGACGCATTCGCTTTGCGCGTCGGGCAGGCGATGCAAGTTGCCCACGGGCACTCGGCAACGCGCGGTGACCGCGTTCGCCCGGTACTCTTCAGGCACGCAGGCCATTGTGCAACAGGTCGGTGTGCGCGCGCGCGAAGCGTTGCAGGTCGATCGGTTCGAACTCCTCGAAGTTGATGCGCCAGAGGCCGGCCATCAGCGTCGGTGCAATGAGCATGCGCGGAAACTCGAGGACCGGGCAGTGGCGAAACTCGCCCCGGGCGATGCCGCGTTGCGGAATGCGTTCGAGCACGGCGCAGCCGCGACAGAGGTTCTCGTCGTAGTACACGCGACGAAGCTCGGGGAAACGCTCGCCCTCGGCGATGATGGTACGGAGCAGGGCCGGCGCGTCGGAGGATACGAATCGGTCGTAGGATCGCAGCACGACTTGCTCCAGCAGCTCGACGGTATCGCCGGTGAAAGCGGCGACGAACTCGTCGAGCTCACCGAAGACTTCCTGGACACGCGCCTCGACCGTTGCGCGAAACAGTGACTCCTTGTTTGCGAAGTACAGGTAGATGTTGCTCTTGGCGATGCCGGCGCGCTCGGCGAGATCCTTCAGCCGCGTGTCGGCGTAGCCGTGACCGACGAACGATTCCAGTGCGGCCGCGAAGATCTCCGTCGTTCGTTCGCGGGGTCGGCGACGTCGCTTGCGAGAATTCGGCGCAGCGTTCCGTTGCCTGTCAGCGGGAATCAGGGCGGCGGTCACGGCAGCGTCGTTCTCCTTGTGAACAGGGCGCATGCAGGGTGACGCCGTCTCTCGAATACCGCAACCAGCCGGAATCGCCGTGCCGAGGGTTCGCGCCTTGGCAGTCGTCAGAAGTATACGGATTATTACCGAACGACGAGTCATTTCTAGCACGCTCGACGAGGTCGAGACCGGAGTCGATCGCATCACCACCCTCCCGGATGACACCGAAGCACCCACCGTGGTCGAACTCAGCCAGCCGGAGCGTGTGCTTGAGCTGACTCTTCACGGTAATGCAAGTCCGTGTGTGCTCAATACCGAGGCCGAGCGCCTGAAGGACGGTATCTTGCGGCTCGATGGAGTGAGTCATGTACAGCTGGCCAATGTTCTCGACGATCAGGTGACGATAGAAGTGAATCGGTCAATGCTCGTCGAGCATGGCCTGACTATGCAGTATATCGGTGCCATCGTCGGTGCGAATTCACTGGAATTACCGGCAGGTGTCCTCGATACCGACACATTGAGCGTACCGCTCCGAACCCTGAGTCGAAACCGTGTCAAGGCCGATTTCGAGGCGATCGTCATCGCAACGGATGGGCGTGGCGGAAAAGTTCGCCTCGGCGACATTGCCACGGTCATCGACGGTTTCGAGGATGTCGACTTCCGCCCCGGCTTCGATGGCAAGCCGACGGCATCGGTCAAGGTCTATCGGGTCGGTACCGAGCAGGTACTCGAGCTTGTAGACGTGACCCGAGCCTATGTCCGCGAGCTATTCGAGCCCTCCTTGCCCGAAGGTATCGATGTCACGCACTGGCAGAACGAGCCACAGGAGCTGCAGAATCGGCTGGACCTGCTGATCAGGAACGCCTTCATCGGCCTGACACTGGTCATCCCGTGTCTGACGCTGTTCCTGGATTTCCGACTGGCGGCCTGGGCAGCGGCAGGTATCGGCATCGCATTCGTGGCAACTTTCATCGTGCTGGCGTTCTAACGTGTACGCCAATGCTTAAAAAGGGCATGAACTCGGTCGAGGCTGCCGTGACCGGCACGCAGCGCATGGCGGTACCGGTAATCTTCTCGGCATTGACCACCGTCGTGGCGTTCACGCCGTCGCTGCAGTTACCGGGTCTGTTCGGCAAGTTTCCCGGCGACATACCGCGTATCGTGATTATCGTACTGCTGCTGTCGCTGTTGCAGTCGTTGTTCCTGCTGCCGAGAAACCCAGCGTCCATTGATTTCTCCGCTGACCATCGGCCGAACGTCGTGCCCCGCGTGCTCCCGCGGCTCCGAGGAAGCATCAACGCTGCCTTGCGCCGATCAATCAACGGTCCCCTGTACGGCATGTTGACCTTCACTACCAACCGCTGGACGGTGCCGCTCGCGGCGGTCACCGCGATGATGATCCTGACCATCGCGCTGGTAAAGCACGGTTACGTGAAATTCAGCTTCTTTCCAGCGGTAGAAGGCAGCTTCGTCACGGCCGATATCGAGATGGCTGACGGCACGGCGTTCTCGCGAACGGAGTTCGTTGCCGAAGCGGTACGACGGGCGGCAATCGACGCAGGCGAGGCCATCGCGCGAGATGCGGTGGGTCTCAGGAGCGCGCCGATCGAGGGCATCAGTGCAGTCGCGGGTCAGGGTGCCAGCACGACCGAACCTAACGGTGGTGTCGGCTGACTTGGCAGTACCCGTGCAACTGTGGTGCTTCGTCTGCTCGATGCCGAGAACCGGCAGTTTCCGACCAGCGACTACGAACGGCTCTGGCGCGAGCGAATCGGTGATCAGGCGGGTGTTCGACGGCTCAACCTGAGCTCGTCGATCGTCAACGCAGGGGACGCGATCGCACTCGAGATGTCACTGCCTGATGGCCGGGACATTCGCCCGGTTGTCGATGCGGTACGCACCTCACTGTCGCGCTTGCCCGGTGTGTACGACCTGCGCGACGACGCCTCGGTGGGCCGGCTCGAATACACCTTCGAGCTGACCGATGAAACGCGCGTGTACGGGATGAGCGTTGCGGATCTTGCGCTGCAGGTTCGACACGCGTTCTTCGGCTACGAGGCGACTCGCGTGCAGCGCGGCGGTGACGATGTGCGCGTTGTCGTTCGACTGCCGGATGCCGAGCGAGCGCGCTTGTCGGATCTGGCAGACACGCGAATACGCACGGCCTCGGCAGAGCTTGTCGCGCTCGGTACGCTTGCGCACGTTGCCGCGGGCAGTGTACCAACGGCTATTCTCAGGCGTAGTGGACGCACCATCACCACCGTCGGCGGCGATGTCGATAACAGTATCAGTACGGCGCAGGAGGTCAATACACATATCAGGGAGGTCATCCTGCCCGAGCTCGTAATCGAGTAACCGGATCTGATCGTCGAGTTCGGTAGTGAGCAGCGAACTCAGATAATCGTGATGGCGGCCATCCCGCTCGGTTCGATCGGCGCTGTCGCCGGGCACCTGTTGCTGGGTATTCCACTCGGTCTGCTGTCGATCATCGGCATCATCGGACGGTATTTCCCCTGATCATGGAAACCAGCCTGCAGGCTCAATTTCTCATACCTCTCGCGGTCAGCATCGGCTAAGGAGTGCGTTTCGGAACCCTCATCATCGTTCTGTCGGTGCCTGCTCTGTTCATCGCGCTGGCAAAGCTGTTCGGCACCTATACCGCCGACGCCGAGGCTGACCGACCGATGCTTCCGGACGAAGATCGACGCAACACAGAGCGCCCGGGCACTATACTCGACGTCTGACGTTCGCGATCAGGCGGCTCTGGAGCCGAATCGTTATCGCCGGGGCCGATGCGGCCCGTCAACTCACTTCGGGAGCCGCGATGAGCCCATCAAACCGGTCGGATCATGAACCCGGTAGCGTGACGATTTCGTCTGATCCGGCCGACGGGGTGACGGATGAGCGGGAATCGCCTGTCGCTGCGCTGGCGAGCTTGTTCCATCCTCGCGTCATCACGATGCTGTTTCTCGGTTTCTCCGCCGGTGTGCCCATCCTCCTGATCTTCTCGTCGTTGAGTCTCTGGCTTCGCGAAGCGGGTGTCGAGAAGTCCTCAGTCACCTATTTCAGTTGGGCGGCGCTCGGCTATTCGTTCAAGTTCGTCTGGGCGCCACTCGTCGACCGCCTGAGCCTGCCGCTGCTGAGTGACGCGCTCGGTCGGCGGCGCAGTTGGCTTTTGCTGTCGCAGGTGGCGGTGGCCGCCGCCATTGCCTGGATGGCCAGTATCGATCCGGCCATCGGTAATGCCAGCCTGACCTTGATGGCCTTCGCCGCGGTGGCGCTCGGGTTCTCGTCAGCCACGCAGGATATCGTCATCGATGCCTATCGGGTCGACTCCGCTGGCAGCGATCTGCAGGCAATGATGTCGTCGAGTTATATCGCGGGCTACCGGATCGGCATGATCGTCGCGGGTGCCGGTGCACTGTATCTCGCCCATACCCTGGGATCGACGGCGGAGAGCTACAGCTACAGTGCCTGGCGCTGGACGTACCTGGCAATGGCGGCGGTGATGGTCGTGGGCATGGTGACCACCCTGGTCATTTCCGAACCTGCCGTCGGTGCCGGGATTGCACCCATGCGACCACTCGGTGAGAACCTTCGCTTCTTTCTCGCGTTTCTAGCAGGCGTCGCGAGCTTCGTCCTGTTTTATCGTGTCTTCGGCGGTACGGCGGCTATGCTGAAGGCGTCACTCGCGGACGCTACCGGCAATGCAGCATTGGCCGGATTCGTCATCGCCGCGCTGCGCCTCGCCATCGCGTTGTCGGCGGCGGCGGCCGTGTTCCGGATGCTCGTTGCCGTGGGTATCGTCGACGGCAGCCGTGTGCGAGAAGCCTACGTCGCGCCGGTAACCGACTTCTTTCGTCGGTACGGGACGACCGTCGCGTGGTTGCTGCTCGCGCTGGTGGGTTTCTATCGAGTCTCCGACATCGTGCTCGGGGTCATTGCCAATGTGTTCTATCAGGACATGGGCTATACCAAGATCGAGATCGCCAACGTGTCCAAGGTCTTCGGCCTGCTGATGACGATCGGCGGTGGATTTCTCGGCGGTTTGCTCGCAGTCCGTTATGGCGTCATGCGTATTCTCATGCTCGGTGCCGTGCTCTCGGCGGTGACCAACCTCCTGTTCATCCTGCTCGCTGGTGGCGAGCCGACGATCGGCAGGCTCTACCTCGTGATCGGGGCCGACAACCTGTCGGGCGGTCTCGCAAGTGCCGCCTTCATCGCGTTCCTGGCAAGTCTTGTCAACGTGTCTTTCACCGCGGTGCAGACGGCAATTTTCACCTCGCTGATGACTCTGTTCCCCAAGGTGCTCGGGGGCTACTCGGGTTCCATTGTCGAGTCCATGGGCTATTCGTCATTCTTTATCATGACGGCCTTGCTGACGCTCCCGGTCATGATCCTGATCGGATATGCAGGGAGACATATCGAAGTTGATGGAGGGAATCGACAATGAAGCTCACGTGGTATGGCCAGGCGGCCTTTTTGATCGAAGCCGAATCCGGTTACCGGATCATCTGTGATCCCTACAATCCGGAATTGCTCGGCTTCCCGCCCATCGACGATGCCTGTGATGTCGTCATCACATCGTCCGCCAACGACGATGCGCATTGTCGTCACGATCTGGTTCCGGGCGAACACATCTGGTTGAATGCCCTCGAGCTTGCCGAGGCAGGCGGCAGTCGCGTTGTCGCTGGTCTGGAAGTACAGGCGATCGAGGCGATGGAGATGCTGAATCATCCAATGCACGACCCCGAGCAGAACGCGATGTACCGTTTTGTGGTCGACGGCCTGCACGTTGCCCACATGGGTGATATCGGCAATCCGCTAAGCGAGCGTCAACTGGCGTTTCTGCAAGGTGTCGATGTCTTGCTGGCACTGGCCGGCGGTGAGCCGGTAGTGACGCTCGATGAATTGATGCGGGTAATAGCGCGGACGGAGCCTGGGCTGGTCGTACCCATGCATTTCCGGACCGGGCTCTCTCGTCAGCCCGGACTCCTGCCGGTTGGAGAGTTCATTGCGTTGGCGAAACAGGCAAGCATGAACATTGTCGAAGCCGATGTATCGACGGTCTCGATCGATCGACGGCAACTCCCTGAACAGCAGTCGATTATGGTCATCCCGCAAGCCGGTTCCTGATCGGGGGGTGCGCTTTGCTGCTTCGATGCATCCCGTAAACCGAGACAACCTGACAACATGACGACACGACATCGACTCGAGGCTCTCAGGCGAGCGCAACGGGATTTCACACCTGATGGTGTGCGGAAGGAACTCGAGTCTGTGCTTGCGCCGGATGCCGTCGTGCATCTCGCTCATCCCCTCGAGGATCTTGGCGGCGTTGACGGCTTCTTCAAGCAGGCTCTCCTGCCGTTGGCCAAGGCGTTTCCGGATCTCGAGCGTCGCGATCTGATCGTGCTTGATGGTCGCACGGGTGCTGGCGACGATTGGGTGGGCTGCTGTGGCTACTGGACCGGTATCTTTCGAGAACCCTGGCTGGGCATTCCGCCGACGGGTCGCATGGCGTCAATGCGCTTCCATGAATTCTCGCGAGTGGTCGACGGGCAGGTGGTCGAGATGCAGGTACTCTGGGATCTGCCGGAACTGATGATGCAAGCGGGGGTCTGGCCGATGGTGCCGAGCCTTGGGCGGGAGTGGCATGTGCCGGGGCCAGCCTTGCAGGATGGGCTTGTGGTGGATGAACGGGATCGTGCGCGCGCCACCGACAGTCGAGCGCTCGTGCAGGACATGCTCGTGCACCTTGGCAAGTTCGCCAGCGAAGGCGTTGCCGGCATGCGACTCGACAACTTCTGGCACCCGGCTTTCAGCTGGTACGGGCCATCGGGCATCGGTACCTGTCGAGGAGTTTCAGGCTTTCGGCACGGGCACCAGATTCCGTTTCTGAATGGATTGCCGGACCGTACAGGTGGCACGGCGGGACGCGGTCATCTGTTTGCCGATGGCGACTTCGTCGCATTTACCGGCTGGCCCGGCATGAGCATGACGGTCAGTGGCGACGGCTGGCTCGGTATTGCTCCGGCAGGGCAGAAGATCACCATGCGCAGTCTCGACTTCTGGCGCTGCGAGGGTGGGGCGATACGCGAGAACTGGGTGTTGATCGATCTCCTGCACGTCTATGCCCAGCTCGGTGTCGATGTCCTCGCGCGCATGCGCGAGCTTGCAAAGTCACGCGGACGAGCGCCTGCATAGCTGCAGAGCGGGGAGGACCGCCGTGTCGTGTCAATAGCGCAGCTACGCGCTACCAGGTGACGCCCTGCTAGCTGTCGCTTTTTGAAGTGCCCTTGCGGTGACTGCGCGGCTTGCCCTTTCCTTTGCCTTTGTCCTTGCCCTTGCCTGACGGTTTACCAGAGCCACTCCGGGTGTTTTCCGGCCGCTTGGTGCCAGCGCTCGATGATGGCTTTCGCGCAGACTTGCCTGCCGACCCTGACGGCGTTCTGACCGATGACGAAGTGTTTGCACGGTCACCGCCCGGTGCCCGTGACGAATTGTCGGCCGAGAGTCGGGAGAGCCCGAGCTGGCGCCCCGCCACCCAGACACGGCGAAGCTCCTTCAGCATGAACTTCGGCATGCCTTCGGGCAGCTCGATGATGCTGTGGTCGCCCTGCATGTCGACGCGGCCGATGTATTCTGCGCGAATGTCTGCTTCGTTGGCGATGGCGCCGACGATATTCGCGATCTCCGCGCCATGATCGGTTCCGACCTCGACACGGAATCGCTCCATGACTATGTCATGTACCGCCGCTCGCGGCGCGTGCGCAGGCTGACCCGGCGGAGGCGTTTGCGTGGTTTCAGCATCGTTCCTGTCCCTTTCAGTTGGGTCTGGTGCTGTGTCCGATGCGGCTTCTCTGGATGTTTCTCGAGTCTTCGATCGGGCAGACTTTTTAGCCGTTTCCTTAGCCGTTTCCTTAGCCGTTTCCTTAGCCGTTTCCTTAGCCGTTTCCTTAGCCGTTTCCTTAGTCATTATTCCAGCCGTATTTCGGCTCACTTCTGTCGCGGCATCTGTTGGCGCGTCCCTTCGTGCCGTTCGCTGCGTGTTCTGCGGCGCTTCCTGCCGCGTTGGGCGCTGTGTGTTCTGCGGCGCATCTCGCGATGCCTTGCCCGCGCTGGCGCTGTCGCGATCCCTGGGTGACCGGTCTGCCTTGTCTTCGCGCGCGTGGCGCTTGTTGCTTCTCGAGTCGTCGAGCAACAGCGGTCGATCGCCGATGGCGAGGTGCGCCAATGCCGCGGCAACACGGCTCATCGGCTGATTGCTTTCAGCGGCATAGCGGTTGACGAGGTCTTCGAGGAAGTCGAGATTGGCGCTTTGCAGCGTCTCGGTGATGCGATTCTCGAAAACCTCTACGCGTCGCTCATTGACCATGTGGACGGTCGGTAGCTGCAGGTTCTCGATCTTCTGCCCGGTCGCCTTCTCGATGGCGCCGAGCAGGCGTCGTTCACGCGGTGCCGCGAACAGGATGGCTTCACCGGAGCGGCCGGCGCGACCGGTTCGGCCGATTCGATGCACATAGGCCTCGGTATCGTAGGGGATGTCGAAATTGATCACGTGGCTGATTCGTTCCACGTCCAGACCGCGGGCAACGACATCGGTAGCGACGAGAATGTCGAGTGCACCGGACTTCAGCTTGTCGACCTGGCGTTCCCGTTCTTTCTGGGGCATGTCGCCGTTCATGGCCTGTGCCGCGAAGCCTCGGGCTTCGAGCTTCTCCGCCAGTTCCACGGTCGAACTCTTGGTGCGAACGAATACCAGCATGGCATCGAAGCGCTCGACCTCGAGCAGCCGGGTCAACGCTTCGAGCTTGTTCATGCCGCCGACGATCCAGACGCGCTGTCGAATGGTCGTGGCCGCAGAACGTCGGCCCTCGATACCGATTTCTTCCGGATTCTTCAGGTGGCGCCGCGCGATTCGCTTGATCTGTGGCGGCATGGTGGCCGAGAACAGCGCGGTCTGGCGTGACTGAGGCGTCTTGTCTAGAATCCATTCCACGTCGTCGACGAATCCCATGCGCAGCATTTCGTCGGCCTCGTCGAGAACCAGTGTCGAGACCTTGCCGAGGGCGAGCGTGCCGCGTCGCAAGTGATCGCTGACGCGTCCCGGCGTGCCGACGACAACGTGGACACCACGAGATAATGCCTTCAGTTGCACGGCGTAGTCCTGGCCGCCGTAGATAGGGAGCACGCCGAGCCTCGGCATGCTGCTCGCGTAACGTGCGAAGGCCTCGGCAACCTGGATCGCGAGTTCGCGCGTGGGCGTCAGGACGAGTGCCTGCACATCACGCTTGTCGACATCGAGTCTGGCGAGAATCGGCAGGGCGAAGGCCGCTGTCTTGCCGGTCCCGGTCGGTGCATGACCCAGCACGTCGCGGCCGGCAAGCAGCGGCGGTACTGTTCGTGCCTGAATGGGGGTGGGGGTTTCGTAGCCGACGGAGGTCAGTGCAGCAAGCAGCGCAGGCGGCAGGCCGAGATCGGAGAACGAGCAAACAGGCTCGGCCATGGGAATTGTCCGGAAGGGAGGCGGTGCGGCATCATACGGTACGGCCGCGTTCTCCCCCTGGCGTCGGGCCACATGACGATGGAGATTCGTGTGATGAGGTACTGGTTGTTCAAATCCGAGCCAGATGTATTCGGTATCGACCATCTGGCCGCGATGCCGGGTGGCGTCGATTCGTGGGACGGCATCCGCAACTATCAGGCCCGCAATTTCATGCGTGACGACATGCGCACCGGCGATCGGGGCTTCTTCTATCACTCACGCTGCGATCCGCCCGGTATCGTCGGAAGCGTCGAGATCGTTCGAGAGGCCTATCCTGATCACACCGCGCTCGACCCGAAATCGGCCTATCACGATCCGAAGGCGACCGCGGACGATCCTCGCTGGATGATGGTGGATGTGGCCTTCCGCGAGCGATTCGACGAGATCATTTCACTCGCCGCGTTGAAGGCAGAGAAACGGCTTGCGGACATGGTGGTCGTGCAGAAGGGCAGCCGGCTCTCGATTACCCCTGTGACAGCGAAGGAATGGAAGATCGTCCACGCCATGGCCGGAGTGCCAGCACCGTAGCGAGGCCCGGGAGCGAGCCCCCGTATCGAGAGCCAGGGATCGAGAGCCCCGGGATCGACGACCATGCCGAAGATCCGACCCTGCAGCACTCGGCGTCACGCGAGCCAGGCGGAGCCAGGCCGTGTCGGGCCGGGTCGGGCCGGGTCAGATCGGGCTCAGGTCTCGACGGTCTCGTAGTGTTCTCGCAGGTAGTCCAGCCCTTCACCGACGATGCCTGCCAGAACATCGAGATTGATATCGCTGACCTTGTTGACGTACAGGCAGCTCTTGCCACTTCGATGCTTGCCGAGTTGCTGCAAGCGTTCGGGCATCGTGCCGAACTGGTATCCGGGAAGTATGTAGATCGACGTCGCGGCCTTGCGTGGCGAAAACCCGCTCATCAGGTAGTCACCTTCCCGACCGGAATCGTAGCGGTAGTGATAGCTCCCGAAGCCGATGATGGATCCCCCCCACATTGCTGCACTCATGCCGGTGACGTCCCCGAACCAGGAGAGAAGCGTCATCGCGTCATCTTTACGCTGACCGTCGTCGAGTGAGTCGATGAACCTCTGCGGCGACACCTCGGTGATCGCTGTCTTGTTCTCGTTGCGCGTGGCCATGCTGAACCTCCATCAGGTTTCCAGTATCCGACATTGCGTTTGAATTTGCGTTAGCGATTGGTTGGAAATAGTGTTCGGCTTTCGCATGTGCGCTCCTCGTTCCACTCGTTGCCGATCAGGAACAACAATGGCATTTCGTCGTAAGCCGGTAAAATTGCAGGATTGTGTCGAGCACGGACCGGAAAGCGGTGCGGAGCTCTTTCTGGTGGAGGGCGATTCGGCGTCGAGCAGTGTCGGAAAGGTTTGCAGCGAGAGGTTCCAGGCCGTGCTGCCCATGCAGGGCAAGCCCTTGAACGCGATCAAGTCGAGCGTCGCCCGCGTTCAAGCCAATGAACTTCTCGGTGAGTTGACGCGAGCACTTGGCGCGGGAACCGGTGACGCCTTCGACGTGCGGGCCTTGCGCTTTCAGCGCGTGCTCTTGTTGATGGACCCCGATGCCGATGGCATTCACTGCGGCGCCTTGATGCTGATGTTCTTCTATCGCTTCATGCCAGCGCTTCTCGATCAGGAACGGCTTCTCATGGTGCGTGCGCCGCTGTACCGAATTGCCAGCGACCGTCTGGCAAAGCCTGCCTTTGTCAGCTCACAGGCGCATCGAGAACACGTGGTCGCGCAACTCGAGGAAAACGCAGCGGAGTACGAGATTCAGCACTACCGGGGGTTGGGTTCGCTGGAGGAGTCATTGTTGAGAACGCGATGTGTCGACCCGGCAACTCGTAATGCGGACATCATGAAGCGAGAAGATGCAGAGTCTGCGATCCGCGTTTTTGCCGCCTCCAGTCTGCACGACGATCAGTAGATCCAGACACCGTTTCTCCAGCGCCAGTAGTAGCGGTAGCCGGAATACCAGGAGTTGTAGAACACCGGCCGCCAGCGGGTACGCAGTTGATAGGCGGCATCTTCGTTCTGTCGCGCAGCAGTCGCCTCGACCAACAATTGTTCAGCTTCCTCATCCCCTTGCCCGGCGGCAATGGTCAGCCATTTCTCGGCCTCGCGCGGATCGGATCCCATCTCCTCCAGACCGGTCAGATACAGGCGACCCACCGCCTTCTGTGCGCCGAGGTCGCCGCGCTCGGCGGCATCACGCATCCACTGCAGTGCCTTGTAGCTGTCCTTCCTGACCCCGTCCCCTCGAAAGAGACGCAAGGCGAGATCGTGTGCTGCGCGCGGGTCCTCTCGTGCCATTTTCTCGAGCGCCGGAATCCGCCCCTCGGGGTCAGCATCCGGAACCGTGCTGGACGGGTCGAATCGGGCGGTGCTCTTGTCGACTTCTTCACAGCCGTCGGCGTCGCACAGGCGCACGGTATTGCTCGGTGCGGGTGGTGGGGTCGCGCAAGCTGTCAGCGAGATGATGACCAGCAACGCGGCACACTTGAAGAGATTCATCGCATGCTCCGTGAGCGATTTCAGTTGGATAGTGCAGGATTCGGGTGGATAGAAGCTGGACGAGAAAGAGAAGCTAGACGAAAAGGCAGCTTCGCAACCCTGCAACAAACACCGTGGACGTGCGATCGTTCTCGCCTGACGCCGACATCGCGCTCGACATCGAGTTTGCCTGTGCAGCGCCAGAAGACCGCTCCAGTCTGTATCAGGGCGGGCTTGCCGTTGCGGTATTCAGACCACGTCGAGGTCGAATTGCATGCTGTATATTTGACGCACCCTTGGCGCAGGTGTCAAGAAAGTCCACTTGGAAGAACGGAGCAAACAACAGGCATGAAGTCTTCACAACCGAATCTCGCAACCGCCCTGCGGGTCGTCTTCAGTGCCCTGAGCGTGATGACTCTGACTGGATGTCTGGCCAGTACCGTAACTCAGGGTACTGGCGGAACCGATGTCAGCGGTGCGGCCGGTGGTGCGACCAGTGCGGACGCCAATGCCAATCTCGAGCGCTGCGACCAGACGCTTGGAACCCTGGCCGTCGACGATGGAAGCGGTGCACCCTGGTACGCCGACTTCAACGCCCGCACCAAGTTGACGACGATCGAGCCGCTTCTGCGCCTGGCGGTACAGCAATCCAACTGTTTCGTGATCACGTCCATCGGCAATCAGCGCACCGAGTCACGCTTGTCCGCCATCACTGACAAGCAACGCAACTCCGGCGAATTCAGAGCCGGTTCGAATCAGCAGAAAGGCCAGCGCGTCGCCGCCGACTACTACATGGAGCCGGCGATCATCATCGATAACTCGACGGTCGGCAAGGTTGCCGGGGGTATCGCCGGCATTCTCGGCGGTTCGGCGTTGGTCGGCCTCGCCGGAGGGAGCACATCCAAGGAGTCCGTCGTCACGCTTTCCCTGTACGACATTCGCTCATCGGTGCAGATCTCGGCAGCCGAAGGCAGTTCGTCGTCGAAGGACTATGGCACGGCGGTCGGGCTGTTCGGAGGCACCGGTGCGGTCGGCATGGCAGGGTTCTCACGTACACCCGAGGGCAAGGCCATCGTCGCCGCGTTTCTCGACTCCTATAACGGCATGGTCGTCTCGCTGAAGAACTACAAGGCGCAGGATGTCGAAGGCGGTCTGGGTACCGGCGGTACTCTCAACGTCAATTAGCGCTCGTCTTTCCAGGGCAGCCGCGAGGCGATCCGGTCTTCGAGCAGTTGGCACCTGTTGCGATCAGCTATCCGCTTGACGACCCGGAGGGATTCACTTCGGCGACGTATTCGGGTCAGGGTGATGTCACTGCGAATGTCACCGCGGTCGACGTCATCCTGCCGGCGGCAGCCGATCCCAATACGTCCACCAGCGGGTGCGATGCCGATGATTTCGCCGGGTTTCCGGCGGGCGATATCGCGCTTGTCCAGCGGGGTGCCTGTACCTTCGGACAGAAGGTGCTGAATGCACAGGCGGCGGGCGCTGTTGGTGTCATCATCTTCAATGAAGGGCAGGAAGGGCGGACCGAGGCATTCGGCGCGACACTGGGCGAACCGGGCTTCACGGTGCCGGTGGTGACTGCAAGCTTCGCGATCGGTGAGGTATTTGCCCCGGGCGGTGCGCAGGCACGCGTGTCGGTGGACACGCTGGTCGAGAATCGCATCAGCGCGAACGTGATCGCCGAATCACGGGTCGGCCGATCTGATCGAACGCTGGTCGTCGGTGCACATCTCGACTCGGTAGATGAAGGTCCGGGCATACAGGACAACGGTTCGGGCTCAGCCGGAATCCTCGAGATCGCACTGCAGCTCGCAGCACTGGCTACCGCTGACGAGATGAAGGTCTACAACCGATTGCGTTTTGCCTGGTGGGGCGCCGAGGAACTCGGGCTGCTGGGGTCTGAGTACTACGTCGACAATCTGACCGAGGAGGAGATCGAGGAGATCGCGCTTAACCTCAATTTCGACATGATCGGCTCGCCGAACTATGCGCGTTTCATCTACGACGGCGACGGTTCGGTCACTGATCCGGCGGGTCCGGAAGGGTCGGCCTTCATCGAGTGGCTGTTCCGCGACTGGTTCGACCAGCAGGGCCTCGCATCCGAGCCGACGGCCTTCAGCGGTCGATCGGACTACGGCCCCTTCATTGCGGTCGGCATACCGGCCGGAGGACTGTTCACCGGCGCGGAGGGCATCAAGACAGAGGGTCAGGTCGCGCTCTATGGCGGCACGGCCGGGGAAGCTTACGACCCCTGCTACCACGAAGCCTGCGATACCTTCGACAACATAAGCATCGAGGGCTTTGACCAGATGCTGGATGCAGCTGCCAACGCCGTCGGTGTGTTTGCGGTCAACTCCTTGCCTGCGCCGCCGGCTGCGAAACTGGCTGACGGCTCGACCGCCAGTTTCAAGCGCACCGCGGTAGAGACCGATTTCCGAGGCAACCGTCTCGAGCGTTGATGTCGGTTGCATGACCTGTAGTACTACAAGGGTGGAAGCGCGCTCGGTGGTGGTTTTCGATGCCTGTGCGCGCGCCACTCGTCACGCCAGCTGAGCAGGCCGAGCAGCAACAGCGCGAGTGACAGCAAGACCAGCAATGCCCACCAGATGGTGTCCTTCTGGCCCAGGCTCGCGAGCTTCAACCAGAGTCGAGTCAGCCCGCGATCTTCGAGTGCCAGCTGACTCAGCAGGTCAGCGCGCTCTGGCAGGCCGACGTTGATGCGTCTGGCCGGAATGATCGATTCACTCGCCGAACGCGAGATCACATCCCACCAGGAAACCCTGACCGTGTCGAGAAACACGGGCACGGGGCGCTGCGCCTGCATCCGGAAGGTATAGGACGCGCTGGACGTGACCTGGCCGTCGACCAGGCGTTGTTCGCGGGTCTGATCGATCAGCACGCTAGTGATCGCACGACTTTCCAACGGCTCGACGACAGGCAGCTGATTGGCGAGCACGTCTTGGGCAGTGAGCGTGATCGTGCGTGTGAATTCGTCGCCCGCCCTCACGCTACGTGGGTCTTTCGACCAGGATTCCTCGAGCTCGACCGCCGACGCCGGCAGCCACCACCCGGCTTCGCTGGCGGCAGCGACGGTGACGGTCTCTGCCGTCAGTTCCTCGGTGAACCGGCCTCGCTGCGTGCGCGAGCGAATCATCTCCCCTTCCCAGCGCATACCCGGTATCACGAGATCTCCCGAGCGAGTCGGAAACAGCAGCCAGCGCCAGGCAATTTCTCGCAAGCTTGTCTCGTCGACCGTCACCACAGTACGACGCGCCTCCTGGTCCGGAAGCACGTCGAAGCCGTCGAACTCCGGTAGCGTGATCTGCTCGTCGGCGATGGCATGTCGGTGACGGAGCGTCAGCGTGGCGACGATGCGTTCGCCGATGAGCGGTGTCATGCTCGAGAGCGTGAACTTCGACTGCAGGTCGGTGGTGGATGGCTGCCATCGAGTATCCGCCGGCGGCAAGACCGTGATCCGCAGGGAATTCGAGCGCACCGGACCTTTGCGCGTGTCGGCCTTCAGCGGGCCGAAGAAGGCCGCTCCCTGCTCTCGCGGCAGGTATTCGAGCCGTCGGGTCACGATCTCCACGACGCGATCATCGACCACGCCGATCCGCGTACCACCGGTATCGTTTAGCAGATCGGCATCACGCGACAGGGGGCCAAGATCGAGCTCGTCGATCAGGCCGACGGCTTCGATCTCGATCATGACGCTGTCGCCTGCATAGACCGTTGTCGCATCGACACTCATCGTGATGCCGGGTTCCAGTTCAGCGGAGAGTGCAGACGGCATGACAAGCATGCAGGCGAATATCAATGCAAGCATGGAGACAAGGTCGCGAGCAGCACTCGGCCATCGATCGGGTGTCTTGCTACCAGCCACTGCCGCCCTCCGGAGCCTGCTGACCGATGGCCTGGCGACGGCGTAATTCCAGCGCAATGCGGCGTGCCAGAAATTCCCGAGGATCGTGAGCGATACGATTCAGCCATTGCTCGGTGGCCTGTTCGCTTTCGATGTCGCTGCGACGGGCAGCCGATTCCGACAAAGTCCCGGTGTCGTTTGATTCGGCCTGTCCGCCCCCCGGGTTGTTCATCATGTCGTCACCTTCGATGCCGTTGACCGAGCCGCTGCCCTCGTCATTCTGTCGACGCTCCTCCGTGTCTTCTGCGCGCTCCTGCTCGATCTGCTCTGCATCCTTTTGCATCTCTTCGGATTCGCGTCCGGTGCCGGCCTCGCCCGGACCGTGTTCGTCGCTCGCCGTGTCGCTCTCCTCCTCACCCCCCTGACCGCGTCCCGCATCGGCAGGTGTCTCGGCGTCGGTGCTGAGTCTCTCGATCTCGTCGTCGCTACGGGTCGCACCGCCGGACTGTCCGTCATCCTCTGACAAGGCAAGGATACGGCGCATCAGATCGGCATTGAAGCGAGCCTGTTCGAGCGCGGGCTCGAGGGCAAGCGCGCGTTGATAGGCCTGCAAGGCGAGCGCGTGGTAGCCGAGCTTGACGTAGGCATTGCCGAGGTTGTGTGCAGAGGCGGCATCGTCGGCCCGAACGAAAGCGTCGGCAGCACGCCACCACTGTGCCGAACGGTAGAAGGCAACGCCCTTCCAGGCAGGGTCGGTAAAGATCTCGGCCGCTTCGCCATAGCGCCCCTCGGCAAACAGGCGATGGGCCAGCAGGTTCTCGTCGACCGCCACCACCGGGGCTACCGGGACCGCGCAGCCGAGCAAGCCCAGCAGGAAGATGACGGAGTATTGCCTGACGCGAGCGGCCTTCATTGACGCAGTGTCGCTGATATCATCGGTAATCTCTTGAGCGACAGGTGCAGACGAGCATGGCGAAGCAGCGAGTCATTACATACCGAAGCGCCACGGCAACGGTAACCTGGGACCAGGATCTCTGTATTCACGTCGCCGAGTGCGGTCGCGCGGGGAAGGCCTTGTTCGTTGCCGGGCGTGACCCCTGGTGCGATCCCGAAGGCGTCGATGACGAGATGGTGCGCGATGTCGTGAGCCGCTGTCCCACGGGTGCCCTGGCCGCAAGCTTTACCGACACTATCGCAGACGAAGCTGCGCCTGCCGCGAATACCGTTACGGTCGCCAACAACGGGCCGCTTTACGTGACGGGTGATCTCGATATCGACGCTGCGCCCGAGCGCGCCCCTGCGCTTGCCATGCGCGCCGCCCTGTGTCGCTGCGGCCGATCGAAGAACAAGCCCTACTGTGACAACAGTCACCTCGATCCGGCGTTTGTCGATGCCGGTGCGGTTGGCGACAGGGGTCAGGACTTGCAGGAAAGCGGTGGCAAGCTGGTCATCGAATTCAAGAAGGACGGCCCGATTCGCATTAGTGGAAATCTGACTATCAATGCCGGCAGTGGTCGCACCGCCTGGCAGGGAACGATGGCGGTGCTGTGTCGCTGTGGCGAGTCGACGAACAAGCCGTTCTGTGACGGTACGCATCGCAAGATCGGCTGGAGTGACGAGAGCTGAGCGCCTCCGGAGCCTGGCCTCATGCGTGAGATCAGAATTCGCGAAATCGGCGATCGTGACACTGGAAATCGCGATATTGGATATCACGAGACTAGCGGTCACGAGAGCCACGGAGTGACAGGGAGAAAAGCAGAAGCGGCATCGCGATGAGCAACAACCAGTGTGACTGGTCATGCCAGAGCAGGCTCTCGAGGCCATCGATCGTCTCGGGACGAGCGTCTGCCGTCAGGTCGAGTGCGTCGAGCGGAACGGTGCCGAATGCGTCGCTCTGCACCAGAGTACCCGAACCCGCCGCGACCAGTTGCCGACTGGTGGCGAGATCGACCCGCTGGTCTCCGGAGACGCCTGCAAGCGATTCCGAGCTGCCTGTCGAATCGCCGAACAGCACCATGTCGACGCGATGGCCCTGTTCAGCCAGGTAGCGCGCGGCAGCGACACTGTCGGCGCCGACACCGCCTGAATCACCGAGGATGAACACGCGCCCTTGTACGAAGCCGCTATCGACAGCGATGGCGGCTGCCAGCGACAGCGCGCGTGCCAGGTTCGAGCCGTCGAGGGGCACGACGCCGTATTCCAGCAAGGCCGCATGTTCATCGATGAGGCTTCGCTCGAAGGCAGGTGGCACGACGAGAAAGGCATCACCGGCATAGATCGCGAGCGCCAGGGGCCGCGCGCCGGCGGCCGACGACAGCGCAAGCAAGCTGGTGCGCGCGGCGGCAAGGCGGGAAGGTACGGTGTCGTCGAGCGTCATCGAGCGCGAAACATCCACCAGGGCTATCCAGCCGACGCTCTGCCGCCAGGCAGCGTTGTCGCTGATGCGGATGGCCGGTGCTGATAGTGCCAGTGCGATGAGTGCGGCGACAAGGAGAGTTCGATCGAGCCGTGCGCGACGTGCCGAAGGAACACTCGCCACGTTTTCGAGCCACGCCAGCACGCGCCTGGACATCAGCCGGCGCCAGCCCCCGTCCACGCGGACCTCTGGTAGCAGTAATGCAAGCATGAACAGGAGCAAGGCCAAGCCGATGAAGGCAGGCCGGAGGATGGCGATGTCGTCCGTGATCTGTAACAGACTCATGCACGCCACCGTTGGCGAAGCGCCATCAGTAGAACGACGAGAAGAGCAGTGGCAAGCGGCACCCAGCGCAAGTCCCGCGTGATGATGACCGGAGGCGCTGGCGCATCGGCCTGTTCCAGTTCGTCGATGACGGCATAGATGGACTCGAGCTCGGCAGTGGTGCTTGCACGAAAGAACTGTCCGCCCGACGTCTCGCTGATGGCCTCGAGGGTTGCCTCGTCGAGATCGGCCGAGACAGCCGTGCGCAGTCCTCCCCGAGTGGGCACGTCGCTGCCGAGTGCAACGGTATGCACTGCCATGCCGAGACGGGCGGCGAGTTCCGCCGCACCTTCCGGCTCGACCGTGCCGGCATTGTTGGTACCGTCGGAGAGCAACACGATAGCTTTCTGTCCGGCCGGGTCGTCGCGGAGTGCCTGTACGGCCAGGCCCAGCGCATCACCGATGGCGGTCGAGCCGCCGGCCATGCGGACTACCGTGCCGTCGAGGATCGAACGCAAGGCTTGCAGATCGAATGTCGGTGAGGAGGCGATGAATGCCTGCTTGCCGAACAGCACCAGGGCAATCCGGTCACCTCGACGGCGCTCGACGAAATTGCCGACCACACGCTTGACCACCGTCAGACGATCATGAACCTCGCCATCGAGCAGGAAGTCTCGCCGATCCATGCTTTGTGAAAGGTCGACGACGACCGCAAGGGCGCGGCCGCTGACGGGCTGCACTACGGTCTCTCCCGGACTCGATGGCTGTGCCAGGGCAAACAGCAAGGCAGACCCGGCGAGTCCGCCGAGAACGCGTTCGACAAGATTCGACCGTTGCCCACGAACACTCAATTCGTCCAGTGTGTCAGCAAGTCCCGGTGGCAAACTTATCGCGCTGTCGAGGCCGCTCCGGTGTGCCGTCGAGATGCGCCCGCTCGGGAGTTTGCGGCGTGCGTGACCGCTTTCATGAGGGGACGCAAGACGGCTGAACAGATTTGGGAACCACGGCAACGGCAAGAGGATCAGTACCCAGGGCCAGGCAAAACTGGGCCAGGCGAAACTCACGACAGCTCGCCGACGGTCGCCTGCTCGAGGTTTGCCTGGGCTCTGCTCGAAGGCAGGCGTTTCAGGCGACGCGCAAGCGCTGCACACAGGCGTCGCGAATCGAGTTCCCGAGTTGTATCGCGGCGATAAAGCGCCTGTCCGAAGACGCGCCCTTCACCCTTCAGGAACCAGTCGTCATCGAACGCGCGCGCGAGGCACTCGAGCCAGTCCTCACCGTGCAAGCCATCCACGGATGGCCCTGAGTGGTGGCGCATGACCTGACGTAGCACGCGGGCGCATTCGAGCAAGGCCTGATCGGGAGGCGTGCTTGCCGCGGCACGAAGACGCAATAGCGACTCTCTGAGCCAGGCCTTTCGTCGACGCTGCCAGCGATGAACCAGGGCGCCAATAAACAGTAGCGACAGCCCGAGGGTGGCGAGCACCAGCCACGGGGCAGTGCTTGCAGGCGCCGGTGGTTCGACAATATCGCGCAAACTTGCGAGCAGATCACGAGCCTCGCTCACGCGAGCAGCCCACGTTCTCTGAGCCGCCCGATGATCTCTGCAGGTGCCGTGTCGGCGTCGATCAGGAGTACGTCTGCGTCGTCACACAGTTGCTGCTTCCGACTCTGTAACGACGCAAGGCGGACACTCACCCGTTGGCGACTGCGACGATCGACGGTGACGGTGGTCGGACCGGCCTGTCCGCGGTAGCGATAGCGACCGACGGGCAGGCTATCCCGCTCCAGTGGATCCCGGATCTGCACGATCGCCAGCGCGCGCGCCAGCGCATGGCGACGCAATGCCGCTTGCAGGTCGTCACCCGGGTCGTCCAGACCGCTCGCCAGAACCGATGCACCCTGACGTCCGTTGGCGTGCAGGAGTTCGTCGAGCATACGATCGAGCGTCGGTGCCGACAGGTTCCCGTCCGTGCCGCCTGGCGGCCCGGCTTGTCGACGCGCTTCGTCGAATGCTTCGGCGAGAATTCGACAGCCGTCGAGTGCGCCACGCGTCCCGTGTGCCGGTCGCGAGAATGCGAGTCCGCGTTCGCAGAGGGTGACGAGTCCGGTTCGATGACCCCCGGACGCTGCGCGCCACAACAGGTCGGCGGCGGTTTCACCGGCGCCGACGGCACGTAGACGGATTGAACCCGTAAACATCGTTGCCCGCAGATCCACGACAATCGTGACTGGATGGTCGTTCTCTTCGCGGTAGAGACGGGTGTGCACGGCATGGCGTCGGGCGCTCGTGCGCCAGTCGATGTGGCGTGCATCGTCGCCCGCGACGTACGGGCGCAGATCGTCGAAGTCCATGCCCTGACCGCGTCGACTTCCCGGGAATGGACCCGGTCGAGCGCCACGTGCCAGCGGTTCGCCAAGACGTTCACCAAGGGCTTGGTGACGGCGTGCCACGAGGCGCGCCAATGGCAATGTGGTTTCCCGGTCAGCGAGTGGTAGCGACATGTTCAGATGCGCGGTGTCGCCTGCAGGATTCTCGTGACGATCTGCCGCTGCGTGACGCCACTTGCCCGCGTGCCGTAGTCGAGCGCGATACGGCCGGACAGGACGTCCGGCGCCAGCGCATGCACATCGTCCAGCGTGACATGATCACGCGCATCGAGCCAGGCGCGAGCCTGCGCGGCGGTCGCGAGATTGATGGAGCCGCGTGGACTGGCTGCCTGGACAACCGCGTCAGCCACCGCGCCGCCCGCGCCGTGCCCGCGCGTCGCGCCAACCAGCCGGACAATGTAGTCACGCACGGCGGATGAGAGATAGACGTCGCGAACGTCGCCACGTGCCAGCCTGACCAGACTTGCATCAGCCAGGGGTTGCAATGCCCCGTCTTCGTTACCGAGTTCGTCGAGTACCTGATCGAGAATCAGGCGTTCGTCCTCGACATCGGGGAGGGCCAGTTCGAGAAAGAACAGGAAGCGATCGAGTTGCGCTTCGGGCAGCGGATAGGTGCCTTCATGTTCAAGCGGATTCTGGGTGGCCGCGACCAGAAAGGGTTCCAGCAGCGGACGACTCGTGCCTCCCGTGGTGATCTGGCTTTCACCCATGGCCTCGAGCAGCGCACTCTGCACCTTCGGTGGGGCACGATTGATCTCGTCAAAGAGGACGATCTGGCTGAACAACGGGCCTGGCAGGAAACGAAACTCGCTACTCGACTGGTGATACATGTCAGAGCCGGTGATGTCGGCTGGCAACAGATCGGGCGTCCCCTGGATGCGCACGAACTTCACATCGAGCAGTCTGGCGAAGTGGTTGATGGCGCGCGTCTTGGCAACGCCGGGCGGGCCTTCGAGCAGCACGTGACCGCCGGTCAGAAGCGCGATCAGCAAGCGTTCCACCAATACGTCGTGACCGATCAGGCTGCCGTTCAACGCGCCGCGAATCCGCTTCAGGGCGTCACGCCTGGCGAGAGCATCGGGACGGGCAGCCATCGCGCTGGCAGGTTCGGTCGACACGGGCATCCTGTTGGAGGTTAGCGAGATGACCCTGATGGCCGAATCAGCAGACGCGGAAACCGGCGCCGCGCCGCTTCGTCATCGAAGAACTCGGTAAGGTCGAGGGGGCGTGTGTCCGGATCGTCGGGCGGTGCCTGCAAGACGGTCAGATCGCCGTCGAACAAGGCGCCTTCGAAGCCGCCTTCGGCAAGCGGCGACAGCTTGTAATACACCCCGTTCCAGGTGTCGATACCGAATTCCGATGCGGCCTTCCTGACGAACAGGAGCTGATACTCCAGATCGGTCAAGTCGTCCGGACCGACCGTATTGTCGAGCTCGTAGGGATAAGGGAGATAGCAGAACCATTCGGGCGCGTCGGCCAGGCACTTGAAGGGATACATGTTCAGGAAGTGATCGCTGAAATTCTCGCCTTCCACGACCACATCGATCAGCGCCGAACCGTCGTCATTGACTGCGAAGCGCACCGAGCCGATCGCGGTTTCGCCGCCATCGGCATCGACGAGAAAGAGGCGGGCGTCTTCGGGGAACACGCTGGCGAGCGTGTCGTCGAGGAAGTTGAGTGGATGCGCCTCGATGAGCGTCCCGCCTGCCTCGGCCCAGCCGTCGGTGCCGGTGGCATACCAGTGCACGGCGCTGTAGCCCCAGTCGATGGCACGCTTCGCAGCATTCCAGCTCTGCCAGCAGTCTGCCGTGCAGAAGAAGACAATGTCGCGACTGAGGTCACCACCCGTCAGTCTGTCCAGATTTCGTCGAAAATATGCTTCGTGTTCGGTGCTGAGATGGCCACGGCCGACTTCGGGAAGCCAGGTAGCACCCGGCAAGGTTTCATGGCCTTCGCTGATGACCCATTGGCCGTCGATGGGATCGGCGCCGAGCCCCTTGGGAGGAAACACATCGAAGAGAACCGGATCACCTTTCTCGAGCTGATCGAGCATGGCGGGGGTGTCCAGCGTGACGCCACCGGGAACAGAGGCCGGCACCGGCGCGCGATAGCGCTCCATCCGGAACCCCGTCGACGGATCGACATCGTAGGTCTCCGCCGACGTTTCATGCTCGACGGACTGGGCCAGGCCGCTCGTCAGGGGCGCGGCGAGAAACAAGGCCAGTAATACAGGCAGGCATGCGGGCAGGCATGCGGGCAGAGATGCGGGCAGGGGCGTTGCGAAGGATGCCAGGCGGAGAACGCTGGCGAGCAGTCGTGTGCGCGAAGCAGGCCCGTTTTCTTCGTCAAGAGGCATCATGGCGACGCACAGTATGCGCTCTGGCATCGAACTCCAGCGTGGTACCAAAGTCGACAGCGGCCCTGGCCCGGCTGCTCCGATCGGTGTGCAGCGATACCGTACACTCTCGCCTCATACTGACAGAGACCGGATATCGAACATGTCCAGACTGATCCACTTGTCGTTAAGCATCCTGTTGTCTGTCGGCGGCGTGTTCGGCGCGTTGTCGTCTGCCCTCGCCGACGAACCGACGGTTCGCGTCGGTGTGCTGAAGTTCGGCACCGTCAACTGGGAATTGAAGTCGATGCAGCACCACGGCCTCGACAAGGCCAACGGCTTCGAACTGGAGATCGTGCCCTTTGCCGGAGGCGACGCCACCGACATCGCGATGATGGGTGGAGACGTTGACGTGATCGTGTCTGACTGGCTCTGGGTCTCGCGGCAGCGTGCCGACGGCCATGACCTCACCTTCGTGCCCTACAGCTCATCGGTCGGCGCAATCATGGTGTCGGGTGACAGTGACATGACGACGCTTGCCGATCTCGATGGCAAGACCATCGGTGTTGCCGGTGGACCGCTCGACAAGAGCTGGCTGTTGCTGCAGGGAATGGCGCGAGAAACGGCTGACATCAATCTGGCCGAGGCCAATGAGATTGTCTTCGGCGCGCCGCCACTGCTCGCCGAGAAGGCGCGCGACGGTGAACTCGATGCCGTGTTGAACTACTGGCACTACAACGCCCGCCTGGAAGCTGAAGGTTTTCGCGTGCTGGCCAGTGCCGAAGAGGCCGCGGCCGCACTGGGTTCGAGTGGCCCGGTATCGGCCATCGGCTATGTCTTCCGTGAGCCGCTGGCGACGCAAGGACCAGCCGCGGATTTCATCAAGGCATCGCGCGAGACCAAGGCGATACTCCGTGACTCGGACGAGGAGTGGCAGCGACTGGCCGACGAGGGTTCGATCAAGGATGGGCCCGACGCGCTCGCCCGCCTCCGCGATCGCTTCCGCGAAGGTATTCCGATTCGCTCTCTGGATGACGAGATTCGCGATGCGACCGTCATCTATGCGCTGCTGGCCGAACTCGGTGGCAAGAAACTCGTCGGCGATGCCGCCACGCTTGCCGACGGCACGTATTGGGAAGGTGAGGGCGCGCGGCCCTGACCGGTCGCGGTAAGGGCCGGGCCTGGAGCGGCGGCGCAAGCGCCATCGTCGTCTCGCTCGTTGTCCTGTTCGTGGTCTGGGCAATCGTGGCGGCGTTGATCGACGACCGCACACTACCGCCCCCCGGAGCGGTGTGGCAGGCCTTCCTGACGGAACTGCGATCAGGAGAATTGCTCTTTCACCTCTCGACGACCTTGCTCCGGGTAGTCGCGGCGTTCATCGTCGCCATGGCGATCGGCTCGGCGATCGGCATCTGGCTCGGCATGAGCCCACGCGCCGATCGATTCGTCGACCCGTGGTTGATTCTCTTTCTGAACATCCCGGCGCTGGTGGTCATCGTGCTGGCCTACATCTGGTTCGGCCTGAACGAAGCGGCGGCCATCGGCGCGGTCGCCGTGAACAAGATCCCCAACGTGGTCGTGAGCCTGCGCGAGGGCGCGCGCGCGCTCGATCCAGCCCTGGCTGAAATGGGTCAGGTCTATCGCTTCGGCAGATGGAAGCGACTCCGGCATATCGTCATTCCGCAGCTGCAGCCGTTCTTTGCGGCGGCGATGCGCTCGGGAATCTCGCTGATCTGGAAGATCGTCCTGGTGGTCGAATTGCTCGGTCGATCCAATGGGGTCGGCTTTCAGATTCATCTGTATTTCCAGCTGTTCGACGTCGCCACCATCCTCGCCTATACGCTCGCTTTCGTTGCCGTCATGCTGCTCGTCGAATACCTGCTCCTGCAACCGCTCGAACGGCATGGCAATCGCTGGCGGCCGGCGCGCGCATGAGCGACGTATTACCGGTGCTCGCGGTCGATATCGAGCGGCGTGTCTTCAATGCTGCTGACGGTACTGTGCTGGAGGCCGTACGCGACTTGCATTTCTCCCTGCCGCCGAACTCCTTCACTTGTATTGTCGGGCCGTCGGGGTGTGGGAAGACGACGACCTTGCGTCTGATTCTTGGCCTTGACCGGGACTTCGATGGTCAGGTCAAGCGGCGCGACGACGCCACCGTAGCCGCTGTCTTCCAGGAACCGCGACTCCTGCCATGGCGAACCGTCGAACAGAATGTTCGGCTCACGCTGCCGCCATCCCGAGCGACATGCGATCTTGACGCTTTGTTCGTCGCGCTCGGACTCGACGGGCACAAGGGTTTCTTTCCCGCCGAACTCTCCCTTGGCCTGGCAAGGCGAGTTGCGCTGGCACGTGCCTTCGCGCTGGAGCCCGGGTTGCTTCTGCTCGACGAACCGTTCGTGTCACTTGATGAAGCGACCGCCGAACGTCTCCGGAACCTGCTGCTCGAACTGTGGTGTGCCCGGCCGACAACAGCATTGATGGTCACGCACAATGCGCGCGAGGCCGCCATGCTTGCAGACCGGATTCTCGTTTTCAGCGCACGTCCGGCACGACTGGTCGACACCATCGTCCTCGACACGGCGCGGGAACATCGAACCGAGTCGGATATTCAGCGGGTCGTCTCGCGTCTCCGCCCGGTTGTCGATGAAACGGATTGAGCGACAGGGCTTGGCTGCGCTACGCTGGAGTGCCGATGGAACCGCAAAACACCCCGCAGTCAAAGTGAGAGAAATGATGATGAAACAATCTGTCGCTCGTCGCGCCCGTCACGTCGCGATCGTGGTTCTCGCCCCGTTCGTGTTCGTCGGCCCGCTGTTCGGTCATGGCGACGTCCAGCCGCAGGAGGTCGATACCGAAGGTCTGACGCCGCTGCCGGAAGGCGAATTCGCGGCCGAGAACCCGTATCGCCTCGAAGGGGGTGAGCAGTATGCACTGGCCAAGGAAATCGGCTCGTCGGCCTACAGCCAGAATTGCGCGCGCTGCCACGGACTGCAGGCCGTCTCGGGCGGTATTGCGCCGGATCTGCGCATGCTCGAGGAGGGTGAATTCGGCGACGAGTGGTACATGGAGCGCGTCCGCAAGGGCTACACGCAGAATGGCGCTACCAAGATGCCCGGTTTCGATGGCATCCTGAACCAGGAAGCGATGTGGGCGATCCGTTCCTACACCGAGAGTCAGCCGCTCTGAGCGTGTCGGCGGGTCGACCGGTGCATCGATCGATGGCCGCTCGGCAGAGTGTCAGACGCATCGTCAGCGCTGCCTTGTCTGGCTGCCTGGCGATCACCTTGCCGATGATCGGCCTGCTGCCCAAGCCGGCAGAAGCCCGGCCGCTTGATGATGTCATCGAGTCCGGGTCGATGACGGTCTTCGTTTACAGCGACTATTCGCCCTATTCGGTTCGGGACGGCGACAGCGCGACGGGCATCGATGCGGATATCGGCCGAGCCTTTGGCAAGGCACTGGGCGTGGATATCGAGTTTCTGGTCCGTGGTGCCGACGAGAATGTCGATGACGATCTGCGCGTCAATATCTGGAAGGGGGACCTGATCAATCGCCGGGCCGCCGATGTGATGATGCATGTGCCGTTCGACCGGGAACTCGATGCCCGCAACGATCTGGCGGTCATCACCGCTCCCTATTTTCAAGAGGAAATGGCCTTGCTGCACGATGTTGCCAAGGTGCCCGAGGTCGCGAGTTTCGGGCGCTTCGTCTCGACGCCGATTGCTGTCGAAGTCGACACGGCGGGGGACTTCTTCCTGTCGGGTGCCTTCAACGGTCAGTTGCAGCAGAGTGTGCTTCGTGGTCGCACTTTCGAGGACGCCATGACACTCTTTCTGGAGGGCGAAGTGCCGGCACTTCTGTCGACCCGGGCCCAGGCGGAATGGGTCGCCACACAGGCCGCTACGCTTGACATCGACACCGGTATCGCACAACCGCCCATGCCGGGAATCGTGCGCGGCGGCTGGCCGATCGGCATTGCCGTCAAGCACGACAGTCGCGACCTTGGCTATGCCCTCGGTGATGTCGTCAGTGAGCTGATCGCGTCCGGCAAAATGGCCGCCATTTACGCCAGGTACGGCGTTACGTACGTGCCCCCCGTCCTGCCCTGATCCATCCAGCCTCGAGGAGAACAGCATGCTGACTTTGCCCCGAACCAACCGTTCCTGCATTATCCTTGCGGTGCTGATGGCTCTTCTTTCGTCGCTGCTTTTCGCGGATTGTGTCGCGGCGCGAGAGATTCCTGCCGATCCGGTAAGGTCCGTGATGTGGGAAAGCATGGCGAGCCGCTTCCTGCCAGACGGCGATATCGTCATCGATGAACGGGTAAAGTTGCTCGCGCCTGCATCGGCCGAGAATCAGATCGATGTACCGGTCACGGTCGATGCCACCGCGCTCGATGACGTTGTCGAGATCGTCGCCTTTGCCGACCTCAACCCCATCCCGCTCATTCTCACCGCGCGACCCGAAGCCGCGGCACCATTCCTGGGATTCCGGCTGAAGCTGCAACAGTCCTCACCGGTGCATGTCGGGGTGCGCACTGCGGACGGGGTGTGGCATGTGGCGGGTGTCGTCATCGATGCAGCAGGCGGTGGTTGCACGGCACCGGCGATGGCGCATGGCACCACCAACTGGATGAGCCGGCTCGGTGAGACACGCGGGCAGATCAGGCGCAACACCGAAGGCGAGGCGCGCATGACCCTGCGCTTGCGCCATCCGATGGATACCGGTCTGGCCGCGGGCATTCCGGCCTTCTTCATGAACGAGCTGGTCGTGCGCGATGCAAGCGGTGCGACGATGATGTCGCTCGAGATGTTCGAGCCGGTCAGCGAAAACCCGACCCTGACCCTGAAGCCCGAGTTGGGCGACGGCGACCAGGTACTGCAAGTCTCGACCCGGGATACCGAAGGCAACGTGTTCGCCTTCCCGCTCGAGGTGCCGGCCGCCAACGGCTCATGAGCCTGCGACCGACGCACGTAGCGAAGCGTGCGAAGGCCCGGGTCTTCTCGCATGGACGTCGTTCGGCCCTGCGTTTCGGCCTTGGCTGCGGTTGTGCGGTGGGGGGGCTGGGTGGTCATGCCGGCAAGGCAGTGGCGCGATTGCTCGACTACGACCTGTCAGCCAGCGAGATTGCACCTGGCTCCTGGGCAGTGCTCGGCGCGACCGAGTGGTTCGACGAACTCAACGGCGGCAATATCGTCAACGCGGCCTTCATCGAGGTGCCCGATGGCATCGTCGTCATCGATACCGGGCCGTCGCGACGTTACGGCGAGGCCTTGCTGGCGCTGATCGAACGGACCGTTCCGGGCAGGAAGATCTTGCGGGTATACAACACCCATCATCACCCCGACCACTTCCTCGGCAATCAGGTGTTCGATGTCGCGACGATCGCCTCGTCGCAGGGCGTCATCGACAATATCGTCGCCGAAGGTGATGCCTTCGCAGACAACCTGTATCGCCTGCTCGGTGACTGGATGCGGGGTACCGCGCCGGTCGCGCCTGCCGTCGCACTCGAGGTCGACAGCGAGGATGTCGGCGGGCGCACGTTTTCACTGTTCCGACTCGCCGGACACACCAGCGCCGATCTCGTCATCCGCGATGAGAAAACCGGTGTCCTGTACACCGGCGATCTTGCCTTCCTGTCGCGCGCGCCGACCACACCGCACGCCGATATCGCTCTCTGGCGTGACGCGATCACGACGCTCGGCACGACGGATCGAGAATTGATCCTGCCGGGTCACGGCCCCGAGGATGTCAGTGGCGAGTCGCTCGAGCAGACGGTTGACTGGCTGGACTGGCTCGACGGGACACTGCGTGAGGCTGTGAGCGCCGGCCTCACTATGAACGAAGCGATGCTTCTGCCCATTCCGCCGCGCCTGGCGTCGCTTGGGGTGGCACGAACCGAATTCGAGCGCTCTGTCGTGCATCTGTATCCTGGCCTCGAGGACGAATTGTTCCCGCGCATCGACGTCGATCGGGGCTGAATGAGAATTGCAAGCCGGAACCCGCAAGCTGATGCGCGTGGTCTGAATCTTGTGGCCCGTGTTCCTCAGCCTGGGTGGTAGACCTTTGGCTACTACTGGGGGTGAGGCGATCTCTTTAGAATTTGTGAGTGAAAGACTGTTGTGGCGCGGGATTTCGAAATGCCGCCTCCAGAGCAGTTTTCCCGGATCGTCGGTTGCCTGAGCGCATGGGCATGCCGTCAACTTCACTCCCTGGAGGCTTTGATGAAGCAGAGAATCACACGTCTTGCAGTTGCCGGTTCGCTGGCGCTGGGCGCAGGTGTCGTATCGCTCGCCGCCGGTGCGGCGGACATTACCATCGACGACCTGATGAACGACCAGAGCACGCCCGGAGATGTGTTGACCTACGGCATGGGTCCGCGCGGGCAGCGCTACAGCTCGCTCGACACCATCAATACCGAGACCATCAAGAATCTGTTTCCGGTCTGGTCGTTCTCTTTTGGTGGTGAGAAGCAGCGTGGTCAGGAGAGCCAGCCGCTCGTCAGTGATGGTGTGATGTATGTCACCGGTTCCTACAGTCGCATGTGGGCGGTCGATGTCGCCACCGGCGAGGAGCTCTGGCAATACGACGCTCGGCTGCCGGAGGGCATCCTGCCGTGTTGTGACGTGATCAATCGAGGGGCCGCGATTCTCGGTGACAAGGTCTTCTTCGGCACGCTCGACGCGAAGATCGTCGCGCTCGACGCGAAGACCGGCAAGGTGGTCTGGCGCAAGACGATCGCGGATTTCGAAGCCGGCTACTCCTATACCGCGGCACCGCTGATCGTGCCGAGCGAAACACACGGTCCTTTGCTGGTCACAGGCAACTCGGGTGGTGAATTCGGCATTGTCGGGCAGATCGATGCGCGCAATCCCGAGACCGGCGAGCTCGTCTGGACGCGTCCGGTGATCGAAGGCCACATGGGCACGCTGAACGGCGAGGAAAGCACCATGACCGGCACTCTGAACGAGACCTGGCCCGGGGACATGTGGAAGAACGGCGGCGGCGCTACCTGGCTCGGCGGCACCTACGACCCGGATACGAGGAAGATCTTCTTCGGCACCGGTAACCCGGCACCGTGGAATGCTCACCTTCGACCGGGTGACAACCTGCATTCGGCATCGCGTATCGCGGTCGATCCGGAAACCGGCGAGATCGAGTGGGGCTTCCAGACAACCCCGAACGACGGCTGGGACTACGACGGTGTGAACGAATTCGTCGCCTTCGACATGGAGAAGGATGGCGAGACCATCAAGGCCGGCGCGACGGCAGATCGTAACGGGTTCTTCTACGTACTCGACCGCACCAATGGCGAATTCATCTCGGCCGTACCGTTCGTGCAGGACATTACCTGGGCGAAGGGCATCGACGAGAACGGCAAGCCGATCTACGATCCCGACAACCGCCCGGGCGACCCGGCCGCGTCGGCAGATGGCAAGAAGGGCGAAGCGGTCTTTGCCGTCCCCGGCTTCCTCGGCGGCAAGAACTGGATGCCGGTGTCGTATTCGCAGCAGACGGAAACCTTCTACATCCCGTCCAACGAGTGGGGCATGGATCTGTGGAACGAGCCGGTCACCTACAAGAAGGGTGCGGCATACATGGGCGCAGGCTTCACCATCAAGCCGCTGTTCGATGACTACATCGGCTCGCTCAAGGCCATCGATCCGGCCACCGGCGAACTCAAGTGGGAATATCGCAACAAGGCACCGCTCTGGGGTGGTGTGTTGTCGACCGGCGGTGGACTGGTCTTCACTGGCACACCGGAAGGCTATCTCAAGGCCTTCGATGCGGAGACCGGCGAAGAGCTCTGGAAATTCCAGACGGGCACCGGCATTGTCGGCTCGCCGGTCACCTGGGAGCAGGACGGGGAACAGTGGATCGCGATAACCACCGGCTGGGGCGGTGCCGTTCCGCTCTGGGGCGGCGAAGTCGCCAAGACCGTCGGCCACCTGAATCAGGGCGGTTCGGTCTGGGCCTTCAAGGTTCCGGAGGCCCTGGCTTCGCGCTAGTTCGCAGAAGTAGCCCTGTGCGTGTCGGTTTGACGTTCGACGGTGTAGTCTGTCAATCCGATACGTTGCAGGGCACGCCGTTGAGCGATCCGTCGCAGGTGCTGATCATCGATGACCACCCGCTGTTCCGGGAGGCACTCGGCACGGCGGTCACGCTCGCCTGGCCGACAACACGGTCACGCGAAGTCAGCTCGATAAGCGAAGCCTTGCAAGTGCTCGATATCGATCGCGATATCGACATCGCCCTGCTGGACCTGAACATCCCCGGTGTGCATGGCTTCGACGGCCTGTTGCAACTGCGCACCCGACACCCGCGGCTGCCCGTGCTGGTGGTCTCCGGGCTCGAGGACGAGCGCATCATCGACGAGGCAATTACCTACGGCGCCGCCGGATTCCTGCCGAAGTCACTGGGACGCGAAGTGCTGGCCACGGCAATCAATACCATTCTCGCGGGTAACGTCTACATTCCGGCTGGCTTCCGTCCGGAGACCGGCGACGAGTCGGCCCGTCATCGTGCCGAATTGATCGAGCGATTGTTGAGTCTCACACCGCAGCAGCTGAAGGTTCTCTTCATGCTTCGCGAGGGACTCCTGAACAAGCAGATCGCGCATGAACTGGACGTCGGCGCAACGACGATCAAGAAGCACGTCTCGGAGATTCTCCGCAAGCTCGGCGTCTACAGTCGCACGCAGGCGGTCATCGAAGTGTCGAAGCTCGATCGTGGCGAGCTGTTCGATCTGGAACGTCGATTCCGCGCGACGACATGCGAGTAGCAGTACGGCCTGGCGACAGGCTGTTGGCAAGCGGCGGATGACGCCGCAGGCAGTATGAGGCGCGCCGGGCTGTCGTCTCGTCACTGACCCTCGCGGTGGCGTGCGCTGTTACCCGGTTGGTTGCGAATGCGGCTGACGGCTGTTGACTCGACGGCTACGGAGCGACCTCGCAGATGCATCAGCAGCGCACGCAGCTGTGCCGGTTTGACCGGCTTCGGCATGAGTTCGAGTCCGGCACTTCGCGTTGCGCGAGAAAGGGGTCCTGAAGGCGCAGCGGTCACGATGATTCCCGGGATACTCTCACCAAGGCGCTTGCGGACCAGGCGAATGGCTGCGGTACCCCGATCCTTGCCGTTCAGATGCTGATCGGCTACCACGATATCGGGTTTCCAGTCCGTCTTGCCGATGGCGTCACGGGCTTCGGCCGTCGAGCTGGCCAGACGCAGCAGGCAGCCCCATTGACTGAGGAGCGCTTCGAGTGCCTGTAGCGCGTCGAGATCATTCTCGATGACGAGTATGCGGGTGTCTACAAGACTCATTGCAGACGTCGTCGCCGAAGCGTCGCTGGCCGTCTCATAGGGGTAGTGAACCTGTTTGCGCATGTGTGGTGAACGACGCGCGAGTGGCATGGTCAATCCGAAGCAGGAGCCGTGGCCGACACGTGAGTTGAGCGTGATGCCATGGCCGAGCGTACGCGCCATGCGATCGACGATGGCGAGGCCGAGCCCGAGACCCGCCGACTTGTCCATGGTCTCCTCACGCGGCTGTTCACAACGCGCGAACTCCACGAACACATCGTCGAATCGTTCACGGGCTATGCCGATTCCGGTATCGGCTACGCGCACATGCACATCACCGCCACGGCGACGTGCGGCCAGCAGAATGCCGCCCTGTTCGGTGTAGCGGATGGCATTGGTCACGATGTTCTGCAGTAGCCGCCGGAGCATCGTGCTGTCGGAGCGCACGTGCAGTCCCGACGAGCGCACCCTGAGTTCGAGTCCCTTGTGCCGGGCGAGCGGTTCGAAGTCCGACGCCAGCGACGCGAACAGCGCATCGAGAGAGCAGCTCTGCCACTGCGGCCGGACATCACCGGCGTCCAGACGCGACATGTAGAGGAGGGTACGCAACAAGGTATCCATGGTGCCGAGCGAGCGCTCGACTTGCGCACACAGGCGGTGACCTGCTTCACTCGACTGCACGCTCTCAAGTGACGACATCAGCAGCAGGGCCGCGTTCAGGGGTTGCAGTACATCGTGACTGGCTGCCGCCAGGAACCGTGTCTTCGAGAGATTGGCATCGACGGCGACGTCGCGGGCCTGCTTGAGCTCGAGGTTGGAACGCTCGAGGTCAGCGAGCGTGGTGGTCAGCTCCTGGGTACGACGACGCACCTGGCCTTCCAGCGATATTGCGGTCTGGAAGAGTGAAAACGCCGAGCCTTGCTGATCGGTCGAGCGTTCCACCCGCTCAATTAGCGCGGCGTTGATCTTTCGCAGTCGCTCGAGTTCGACCTGTGGACTGACGTGAGGACGCGCCCGGGGAGTCGAGCGGCGTTCGGTCAGGCGACGGTTAGTCAAGCGTCTATCCGTCAAGGGAATGGCCCGCGCCGGTATCGTCTCCCGGCACGCAGGCAGCGGACTGACAGTGTGTGTCAGCGGCAATCGCGACGCCAGTGAAGGTCTGGTTGATATGCATGGAACGGAACTGCTCGCCGTAGGAATTGAAGCCGACGAAGCCCTTCTCGCGATACAGGGTCTCGACCCGCTCTGTGACGTTGCGATGCCGTGCGTCCAGCCGGCGATAGACGCAGTCGCAGCCGAACACGCTGCCGAGCGGACCGATTTCGTTCTCGATGCGCTCGATGGCCGCGCGGGTCGAACTCACCATGCCCTCCGAGCGCGCCACGGTCAGCACCAGACCATTGTCGATGGCGCAGAAGAAAGTCAATGAGCCGTCGTCGTTCAGTCGCTGGATCGAGCGAGCGTAATACTCCCCGCCAATGCGCACGACCAGCGCGTGCGAGGCAAAGCTGCGCGAATCGAGTGCCGTGGTGTCAATGCCGACAGCCTGCGCATAGGCTTCGGCTGCGGGCTCCGCATTGAATTCGCGCACGATTCGCCGGTCCGGGTCCGAATTGGTGACGACCAGTCGGTGTTCCGTTGGAACGAAGTTGTTGTCGGTGAAGGTCCGGAAGGCGAGACGGCTTTCGATCAGGATCAGGATGGCGGCACCGTGGTAGCGCTGGCCGTCGGCAATCTGCTCGGTTTGACGAAAGGCGAGGTCATCGCCGGCGGAACCGCCGATCAGTGGGATGCCGTCCAGCCCGCGATCGATCGCCGTGGTGACCGCTTCCTCGGCATAGATAAGCCCATCGATCAGCATGAGGGCAAACACCGAATCCTGACGGGTACCGGGTGCGTCCGAGAAGAAGCGCAAGCGCGCCTCCAGCGCGTCGCGCGCGATGGCTTCCATGCCGAGGGCATCGACTTGCTCGAGCACCGTCAGCGAGGCACGAAAGTGCGCCCGTGGCAGGACCAGCGCGACGATGCCGTGTTCCTGCAGTCCGTCGGGTGACACCTCGCCGCTGGTCGAGCAGCCACCGTAGCGGAAGTTCGGAACGCGCGCGGTGAGGCCCGCAACAAGAGCGGCGGCGTCGTGACGGGTTGGCGAAAACCAGATGCAACCGAAGACGTGTTCGTCGTCCCGCACGCAAGCGGCAAGCGCATTGCAGAATGCGTTGGTGTCGGCCGTTTCGCTCCAGAGGGTGACGATACCGCTGGCATCAGTCCGTTGCTTTACGGTGCCCTCTGTCGTGTTGTCGTATCGCTCGATGTAGTCCACGACCGGAGTTTGTCACACCGGGATGGGTGGCGCTCTGATTCAGCGGCCTTGGCGGCGTCCGCTCCGGCCTGATACCGTGGACAGCATGCAGAGACCGGACGCAATCATCGACGACGTCGCCGCGGCGACGTGGCAAGCCTACAATGCCATGGAGACGACCAAGCGCCGGCATTTCGCGCTGCTCGAAATGCTCGACACGAAACGCCGCGAAACGGGCTGCGAACCGAGTGACGAGGAAACCCGTCAGCTCGCCTGGTTGCTCGCCGATCACGATGCGCAGGTACATAGGTTCACGGCGGCGAGTGGTGAGCTGAAGGCGGCCGATGCGGCTGCCCACCGGGCGTTGTTCGACTACATCGGGCAGCTGTCGCGACTCGAGGCCGATGTTGCCGTCGCCGACAAGCTCGGCAGCAACGGCGCGCCGCATGCACACTGAGGCTGCACAGGCTCCGGGTGTCGCCGGGCGCACGCGTTGCAAAGGCTGCGTCACTCAGTCGAGACGACGCAGTTCAATGCGGCGGTTGGTGCGGGCAGCCGCTGCCGTGTCGGTGCGATCGAGAGGGCGTGTTTCACCGTAGCCTGCGGCCCGGAGCCGGTTCGGGCTGACACCGCGCAGCATCAGATAGTGGCGTATTGCGTTCGCTCGTTGCTCGGACAGCTTGAGGTTCCGGGCGTACTTGCCGGCCCGGTCGGTGTGCGCACCGATCTCGTAGATGCTGTTCTCGTCCGCAGGCAGGGCCTGGGCGAGTCGATCGAGCTGACGCCGCGCCGCCAGCTCGAGATAGCTCTGGCCGCTGGCAAAGCGAATGTCGTCGAGTTCGAGCGGATCACGGGCCTTGCCGTCAACGAGCGCACACCCGAAGGTATCGACCGGGTCGACCGCGCGGTGAAATTCTTCGTCGAGCGTCGCAAGACAGACATCGCGATGATCGGCAATGCCGTCGCCGTCGATATCCGGTGCACAGGGCTGCTCGCCGGCATGTCCCGCTTGATCCGAATCGAGAATTCCCGTGCCTGCTGCCTGGTCATCGACGTCGTCGCAACTCGGCGACCGCTGCCCACCGCGACGCCAGCTGATGCCGAGTACGTGCGGCCGGCCACCTTGCTGGGTAAAGCTCAACAGGTGCCCGTCGCTGCGCCAGCCGTCAGCAGCCCCGTTTGCCGCGGTGAATCCCTCCAGCCTGGTGCCTGCCGGAAAAAGCCAGGTGATGGTGGACTCGGTCAACTGACCGTCCTCGACCCGAAGCCGCTCGGGAACCGAGCGCGCCAGCAGCGAATACTCCCCCGGCTGCTCCTCGATCAGCGAGACGCCGAAGCGATGGCGATAGCGAATCAATGCACTCCCGGACCAGAGCGCCAGACGTGTCGGCGACTGCTGCCAGGCGGTGTCGAAGGTGCGTCGTTCGGGTCCACCGAAACGAACATCATCGGCGGTCACGCCCTCGGGCAGCGCAAGGGTCAGGAGTGCGCCATCACTGAACAAGGTGTGCTGGGCGGTGTAGCCCTTGCCGTCATCATCGAGAATGATCAGCAGGTCGCTGCTGCCACCGCGCGTCATGGCGCCGCCAGCAGGTTCCTCTGCAAGGGTTCGCGGGGACGCGACAAGCCCTGCTAGCGCGAAGCCTGCCAGCGCGAGCACCGTGGTCACGGCAGGAAAGGTCGACGAAGAAAGCCTGTGCCACCGGTGCCGGCAGCTTGGCTTGTTACACTTCCAGCACATCCGTAGGGCTACCCTCGGCAGGTCTCGCGGGTCGTCGAGAATACACACGTGTCGAGAGTACAACGCAGAATGCCTGGGCGAAAATGAGCAGACAAGTCTGGCTGACGGGCATAACCACGAGCGGTACACCGCACCTCGGCAACTACGTCGGTGCCATCCGGCCGGCGGTGCTGGCGAGCAAACGGGAAGAGCGCGACGGTTTCTACTTCCTCGCCGACTACCATGCGCTGGTCAAGAATCAGGACCCGGAACGCCTGCGACAGTCCCGCCAGGAAATCGCTGCGGCGTGGCTTGCGCTGGGACTCGATACCGAGCGTGCAACCTTCTATCGACAGTCCGATATTCCGGAGATTCCCGAGCTTGCCTGGACGCTCACCTGCCTGACCGCCAAGGGCTTGATGAACCGTGCGCATGCCTACAAGGCGCTGACCCAGGCCAACGACGAGGACGACCCGGATCGTGGTATCACCATGGGCCTGTTCAGTTATCCGATCCTGATGACGGCCGACATCCTGATGTTCCGGGCCACACATGTGCCGGTCGGACGCGATCAGGTCCAGCATCTGGAAATGGCGCGCGACATCGCCCAGCGCTTCAACCACCACTACGGCAACCTTCTGACCTTGCCCGAGGTCGTCGTCGACGACGATTCGAAGGTTCTGGCCGGGCTTGACGGGCGGAAGATGAGCAAGAGCTACGAGAATACGATTCCGCTGTTCGAATCGGCGAAGAAGCTCAGGAAGTCGGTTATGAAAATTGTCACCAACTCGCTGGAGCCCGGTGAGCCCAAGGATCCCGAGGGCAATACGCTGTTCGAGATCCACAAGGCCTTTGCGACGCCATCCGAGAGTGCAGCCTATCGTCAGGCCTTGGTGGACGGTATCGCCTGGGGTGAGGCAAAGCAGGTGCTGTTCGAATTGCTCGACGGCGAACTGGCGGAGCCGCGCGAGCGCTACGAGGAACTCATGAACAACCCCGGGCGAATCGACAAGGTGCTGGCGGCGGGCGCCGAGCGTGCCCGCGAAACGAGCCGTGCGGTGCTCGACGAGGTTCGACGGGCAACAGGTATACGATGAATCCGGTCCTGGTCAACCGATGGCGCGGCAACGCCATCGAAGGCAGTCATCGGGGCGCCGTTTCGGTCATGTCCGCAGAGGGCCGTCCGGTGCTTGCCATTGGCGACGTTCAGCGTGGCATCTTTCCCCGCTCGTCGATCAAGTTCCTGCAGGCCATCCCCTTTGTCGAATCGGGTGCCCTGGAGAAGTTCGGACTGGATGAGCAACATGTGGCGTTGGCCTGCGCGTCGCACAATGGTGAGCCGGTGCACGCGGAACTCGCCAGCGACTGGCTGTCGCGTATCGGGAGAGAACCGGACGATCTGGAATGTGGTGCCGAGCTACCGCTGCATCAAGCGACCCAGTTCGAGCTGATGAGCACCGGCCGCGGACCGCAGCGTGTTCATCACAATTGTTCAGGCAAGCATCTCGGCATGCTCTCGACCTGTCTGCAGCATGACGATGCGTATCGAGACTACCGTCGCTATGGGCATCCGGCGCAGCAGCGCTGGTTCGATGTGCTCGAGAGTGTCGGCAAGGCGCGTATCAGCCAATCGCCCTGGGGTTACGACGGCTGCGCCATTCCGACACTTGCCATACCCTTGCAGCGGCTTGCCCTGCTGATTGCCCGGTTCGGCCAGGTCGATTCCTTCGACGGCCAGCGCCGTGCCGCCGTCGAGACGATCCATGCAGCCCTCACGGCGCATCCGTATCTGGTCGCCGGCAAGGAGCGCCTGTGCACCGAACTGATGGCGCGGCGGGCACCGGGTCTCTTGGTCAAGGTGGGTGCGGACGGCGTCTATACCGCGGTCGCGACCGAGCAGGGCATCGGCATCGCCCTGAAGATCGACGACGGCTCGGATGCGGCGGCGCGCATCGCCCTTGGCGCTATCCTCGCGCACCTCGGTCTCATCGATGCCAGTGATCAGCGTGCGCTGAGTGAGTACTTCATGCCGATTCTGGTCAATTCGCGGGGCGAGACCGTCGGTCGCAGTGAGCCCTCGTCGACGTGGTCGTCGCTCGACAGCTGAGCTGGCCGTTCAGCTGGCGTGGTCCAGATGCCTTGCTCCAGGTGCAGTGAACGTTCATTCAAGTGCAGATTCGGCGCTGATATCCCGTGCCTCGTCGGTGGGTATTGCCCGGTCCATTACTAACGGGAGTTCCTCGCAATCGAGCAGCCGGGCATAGCTTGCCCGCTCGTGCGGCTTGCCATGCTCAGCGAGTTGCCCCTTCAGATCGGCAAGCCGGCGCAGGCGAAGGAGCTTGTGGACCGCCGTGATATCGCGTTCCCTGCCGAGAATCTGTAGCTCGAGTCGACTCAGTACACCGAGGTGCTTGACCAGCTCGGCATAGTTCGGTTGACGAGCGACCCAGGCGGCGATATCGACCAGCTCGTTGCTCATCGCAAGGGTGCGATAGGCGCTGGTGTAGGGCGCGCGCAAGGCGGGCCAGCGTCGAGTGGCCTCGCGCTGCAGGTCGAGACGACTGGCCTCGAGTGATTGCTCGCGGCTGTCACGTTCGACTCGGAGCGCATCGAGTTCCCTGCTGTGCGTGGACAGTCGCTCGCGCAACGTCTGTCCGACACGATTGTCGAGCGGCAGCCCTGTGCGGGTAGCCAGCGATCGAAACAGTCGTGCGTATTCATTGTTGGGCAGATGGGACGAGACCGGTAACCAGCGGAGATACCAGGGCTGCCATCTCTCCAGCCAGTCCTCGCTGGTCGAGCGTGCGAAGTCGGTACTGTGCGCCAGTTCGAGCGCGTGGAAGTGTGCTTCGCGCAATGAGACAGCGCCATCGGCATCGACGTCCGGATTGCGCGTGAGCACAGAGCCGTCACGTTCGCGATCGTCAAGCGCTGCCAGGAAGAAGGTGCTGTAGCTGCTCTGCTCATGGTCGTCGGCTCGGGCACTGCAACTCTCCGTGCGTTGCCAGGCGGATTCGGCGGTAAATCCGCAACGCGTCGCCGCTGCGAGCTCGATACCTGTATTCGCGTCCTGGTAGGCCAGACGATGGAAGCCGCCGGAATGGCACTGCGTGAAGAGATAGCGAAACGGCTCGCGAGCCCGGGGTCGCCGTTCCTCGATCAACGCGTGCAGTTCGCTCGCGGACAGCGTCGTGTTGCCCCACAGGTCGAGACTGGCGTCGGCTACAGGGCGCTCGCCCGATCTGCTGCCCTGCCCGTTGTAGATCAGCAAGAGGGGTTCATCCCGGGTTCGCTTGAGCAAGTTCGCGAGCGCAGGTTCCAGGAGATCGCGTCGCGTCCCTCCGGCGAGCTCTGGAAGCTCGTTTTCGCGGTAGCGTCGGCGTTCGACGACGTCATCGCCGTACAATCGGGCGAGCGGCATGAGTGGGCTTTCCGCCGTGTCCTGTGAACCCTTGAAGTACACATCAGGCCCGATCGATTCGCCGTCATTGAAGAACGTGGTAAGCGGCAACCCGGCGGTATCGAGAATATTCTCTATCCAGAGAGCAGTGAGCTCGACGTCTTCCGGAGAACTCGTCGGATCGGGTCCGCCTCCGATCAACACCGCCTCGTCGGCCGACACGGCCACCGGCCAGGTCAACACCCAGGTCATCACGCAGGTCATCACGCAGGCCATCGAGCAAGCCAATGCCCGGGTTAGCGCGATGATACGGCTCAGTCTGCTGGTCTTGCCAACGTGAGACCCGACCCTTGCGCCCAGGCATTGTCCTTCGATGACAGATGGTTTCCGGAACCTGTGAAGTGCTGGCATCATGCTTCGCTTAAGCTGTGGCGGACACGCTCGACCACACGATAGGGAAACGCCAGCAACACGCCCGCGACGACCAGCGTCGGCAGTGCCGACACGGGGTCGCGGTACAGGGTGAACGCGATGACACTCCCTGCCAGCGGCAGCAGAATGCCACCGATCAGCCAGGTGACGCGGTAGCGAGACAGAAGGATATAATCGACGATCGCGACCACACCGAGGAGCGCGCTGACGAGCGCACTGTTGCGCCAGCCGTCGAGAAAATCGGCAAGCAAGAGTGCTCGCGGTTCAAGCGCCCAGGCATCGATCTGTCGCGCTTCGCCCGTGTACAGGGCAAGCAAGGTGCCGGCGAGCACGAAGGCGGGCCACGCAGCTGTTGCCACGATCAGCCACAGGAGCGCGATGTACAGGAGCCTTGCGGTTTTTTTCTGCATGCGGCGTGCAAGCGAAGGCCATGCCACATCAGGCGGAAGCGGGTGGAAGGCCACCGGTGCGAATTCAAGGTGATGCTGACGCAGCAGGGCTGCAGACGGCTGCAGTTGCCTGTCAGGAACCGGCCTGCACTGCGGTCACGGCGACGATCGAGACGATATCCTCGACGCTGCAGCCCCGACTCAGGTCGTTGATCGGTCTGGCCAATCCCTGCAGTATCGGCCCGATGGCCCGGGCACCGCCGAATCGCTCGATCAGCTTGTAACCGATATTGCCAGCGTCGAGGTTCGGGAACACCAGCACGTTGCAGGGGCGATCGGTTGCCTGGGTCGGGTCCTTGCGGGCGAGCAAAGCGGGTATCACGGCGGCGTCGAGCTGCACTTCGCCGACGATGCGTCGCTCCGGGCGCTGTTTCCGAGCGAGCATCGTCGCTCTTGCGACCTTGCTGACCGACGCATGTCGGGCACTTCCGGCGGTAGAGAAAGACAGCATCGCAACCTCTGGCACCAGGCCGAAAAGTTCTCTTGCGCTGTCGCCGGTAGCCGTCGCGATGTCGGCCAGTTGGGTCTCGTCCGGGTCGATGATCAGCGCACAGTCGCCGATGACCATGGCATCCTCGACGGGATGGTGGAGCTCGAGCAGCATCAGGAAGCAGCTGGACAGTTGCGCGCGGACGTCGGCAAGGCCGATCTGCCGCCTGGCACTCCGCACCACCCTGGCCGTCGGTGTCACAGCGCCTGCGACACCGCCGTCGACCTCACCGGTAGCCACCATGACACACGCCTGGGTGAGAGGATCATTCAGGGCTTTCCTTGCCTTGGCGGTTGTCATGCCGCGTTTCTCGTGACGTTCGACCAGAAAGTCGACATGCGCAGCCGTTGCCTGCGGGGGCACGAATTCGATGCCATCGACCGAGAGTCCCCTGGCCTCGAATCGGGAGCGCCACGTCGCCCTGTCGCCGAGCAGTACAGGCAGGGCTATGTTGTCCGCCACGATGGCAACGGCGGCGCGCTGCACGCGTTCATCTGCCAATTCCGGGAGCACGATGCGGCGGGGTACGGCTCGCGCCCGTTCGAGGACACGATCGAAGGCAGACGACATGGGCCTTGCTTCCTCCACAGGGTATGCACGTGCTCGTTCGCGGGATCGGTGGAACCCGGTCGCCCGAGCGTTGTTGTACCATTCGGCGTCGAACGATTGGCAAACGTAGTCGTCAGCAAAGCGAACTGCCGCCTGGAAGCACGTTGAAGACTATTTCGATGGAATTGCGCGGTAGATGATCGAGAAGCCCCCGGTCGATGAGGCACGCGTGCGCAAAGGCTCGACCGTCAGTCGGGTGCTCGGCATACTCGATGCAATCGCGCAGTCCGGGCGTCCCCTGACTCCCACGGAAATAGCAGTTGAACTCGAGCTGCCGAAGGCAACCGTACACCGCCTCTGCACGACGCTCGAAGAGCAAGGATACTTGCGCAGTCAGCTCAGCGGCCGTGGTCTGCAGGCGGGACCCAGACTCAACCGGATGGCGCTGGGCGTCCTTGCCAGTGCGCCGCTACAAGCACGACGGCGGACCATTCTGGAAACGCTGTCCCGTGAGATCGGCGAGACTTGCAATATCGCCGTACCCGATGGCACGGAGATGATCTACTTCGATCGTGCGGAAACGCACTGGCCCGTGCGTATCCAGCTGACGGTCGGCAGTCGGGTGCCCGCCTGTGCGACGGCCGGTGGCAAGATGTATCTCAGTACCTTGTCGCGGGTTCATCGTGAGCAGATCATCGGCAGTGCCCGCCTGGAGAGCTATACCGAGAACACGATCGTCGATCGCATGGCTCTCGACGTCGAACTCGATCGCACGGCAGGGCGCGGCTATTCACTCGACAATCAGGAATACATCGATGGCATGGTCGCGCTGGCAGTACCGGTGACCGACGCCCGCGACCGCCTCTATGCGACGCTATCCTTTCACGCGCCGTGCATGCGCGTGCCCTTCGAGAGCGTCACGAACTATCTGCCAGCCGTGTCTGCAGCCGCCGCGGAACTCGCTATCCTGATCGACGAGTGAACCCTCCTTTGCGTTGACACGCACCTCTTGACCACGATGCAAAGAGCTGGCGCCCGGCGATGAGTCGATTCTGGACGGATACGGTGTGCCGCTTGACGCCCTATGTCCCTGGCGAGCAACGCGCGGGTGACGGTATCGTCAAGCTCAATACCAACGAGAATCCCTATCCGCCGTCTGACAAGGTCATGGCCGCCATTGCCTCCGTCGCGGCTGACAGCCTGCGCCGCTATCCCGATCCGGAGTCCCGCGAGCTGCGAACGGCGCTGGCGAACGCAGCGGGCAGGGAGGTGTCCGAGGTGTTCGTCGGCAATGGTTCTGACGAGATTCTTGCGCTGGCCTTCCTGGCTTTCTTCACGAACGGGGAGGGGCTTCAGTATCCGGACATCAGCTACAGCTTCTACCCGGTGTATTGCGATCTCTATGGAATCCCCCATCGCCCCCAGGCCCTCGCTGCCGATTTCAGCATCGACACGACCCGCTTCGAGGCGAACACCGGCGGTATTTGCTTTCCGAACCCGAACGCGCCGACCGGTATCGCGCTCGGCCTCGAAGCGATCGAGGCCTTGCTCGAGCGCCACAGCAGTAAGGTTCTCCTTATCGATGAAGCCTATGCCGACTTCGGCGCGGCAACAGCACTTCCGTTGATCGACAAGTATCCGAACCTGATCGTTACCCGAACGTTTTCGAAAGGTCGCTCACTGGCGGGTCTGAGACTCGGCGCAGCCTATGCGCAGGCCGATCTCATCGACGGGCTGCAACGTGTCAAGAATTCGTTCAATTCCTACCCTGTCGATGCAGTTGCTCAATGTGCCGGCCTTGCATCATTGGCTGATGATGTCTGCTATCGCGAGAACATCGCACGCATTGTCGCGACGCGCGAATGCACGATACGCGAACTCACCGCACGCGGTTTCCGCGTCTTGCCATCGAGCGCGAACTTCATCCTGGCGCGGCCGGCCGACGGCAGGGCAGAAGAGCTCTTTCACAGGCTGGGCTCACATGACGTGCTGGTGCGGTACTGGGCGACACCCGCGCTTGCTGAATGGTTGCGGATATCGATTGGCACCGATGGGGACATGCAGCGTCTGTTCGCCGTTATCGACAACCCGGAATAGATCGCATGTCGAGATCATCAGGGTGGGCTGGCACGGTGCTGATCGGGCTCGCGATGGCGGGCGGCAATATCGTCACCCCCTTTCCGGCGCACGGTGCCGTCGGAACTTCTCTATGGATTCCGGGCGAACGCGTTGCAGACGTCGGTGAAACGGTCGCGGCTTCCCGGACTGTACCGGTTTACCACGCCAGAGGAAAATTCGTCATTGCGCAGGTGAGCGAGACGCCGACCGGGGAGGAGCAGCCCGGACTCATCGGGCGGGTCACGGGTTTTGTCGACGAAACCCAGGCAACCGCCAGTGATCGGCTGATCGGCTTTGTCGAGTCGGTAGATGGATTCTTCGGGGAAGATACCGAATCGAATATCGGCAACAAGAGCTGGGCGCGTATCCGAGTGGACATGAAGAGGCCAGGTGACGACGATCTAGAAATCGATCCAACGCTGAAACTACGTGTCGTACTGCCGCAGTCGGAGGAGCGTTTCCGGCTTCTGTTCAGCAGCGAGGAAGAGGAATCATCAGTTGTCAGTTCGACCGGTGCGGTGCGTACGCCGTCTATCGCCAGTGCCAGCGGAAACGATCGGAACGCATCACTCGCGTTACGATTCATCCGGACCGCAAGGGACACCAGTAGCGTCAAGTTCGACCTCGGTATTCGGCAGCGTGAGGGCAAGATCCAGTATTTCGGCCGGGTCAATGCCACGGCGGAAGGCGAGATGGTGCGACGCTGGCACGGTCGTGTCTCCAACAATTACTATCACTACTCCCGCTCGGGTTACGAGAACAAGCTCCGCTTCAGCATGACCCGCCCCATCGCCTGGCCGAGGGAAATGGTCTTCAAGACGTCGCTCGGTTTCAGCTGGCGCAAGGGGCTCAAGGGTGCGGGGATCGGTGAGGCCATCGGCTTCTATGCCGATCTGAACGAGCGGACCGCCATCGCGCTCGAAGCGCTCGCGGGATATTCGACGTCACTGAACGGCAGTAAATCGAAACGGTACAAGGGGGCCGAGGTGCGAATCCGGTTTCGCCAGAACATCTGGCGACCCTGGTTCTTCTACGAGATCTGGCCTTCTGTCCTGTGGCCATCGTCGAACGGCTATCAACAGGTATATGGAGGCCTGTTGCGGATCGAGATGATCATCGGGCGGCGCAAGTGACTCGACCGCATTACTCGTGAGAGCATCGGGGTATGAATGCGCGAACCCTCGTCTGCATCAGTGACACGCATGGCGCACATGCGTCGGTCGTGTTGCCTGAGGGCGATATCCTGATTCACGCTGGCGATGTCACCGCGCATGGCACCGAAAACGATCTGATCGCCTTCCTCGACTGGTTCGGCAGTCGCGACTTCCGACATCGTGTCTTCGTGGCCGGCAATCACGACACGTTTCCCGAGCACTCCCCCACCCGAACCGCGCGTTGGGCCCGTGAAGCGGGCGTCATCTGGCTGAATGACACTGGCTGCAATCTGGACGGTGTCTCGTTCTGGGGCTCGCCGATTACACCGCGGTACCAGAACTGGGCGTTCATGCGCGACCCCGGTGCCGACATCGAAGCGCACTGGGACAGGATTCCGGCGCACGTCGACGTCCTGGTCACCCACGGTCCACCGCACGGCATCCTCGACGAAGTCGAGCGACCGGTTGGGCTGATCGAGAATACCGGTTGTCCGTCGCTGCTGGCCGCATTGGACCGGACCAGACCGTCGGTGCACCTCTTCGGCCATATCCATGAGGGCTATGGACTGGTCGAGCGGGCCGGCATCCGACACTACAACATCAGCACGATGAATCAGGGCTACCGCATCGCGAACGCACCGGTCGTCGTCGAGATTGGCGCAGGTAGCAGCAGCAGGTAGTCGACCAGGCAATAAAGCATGAAGGCGTCGAGAAACCCATGAAAAGACAGGAACGCGGAACCAAGCAGGAAACGGAAGCCTGGTCAGGCGTCGGCCGGAATCTGCTCGCGGTCGCGCTGGGCTCGGCGCTGGTCACCACCACGCTCCTGCTTGGAGAGGTTGCAGCGCAAGGTGTCGACGAGGCCCGCGACGCCTGTCGGGAAGCGGCACAATTGATCGAGGATGATGATATCGACGGGGCATTGGACGAAGCACGCTGGTGCGTCGAAAGCCTCGAGCAGGTTCAGCAGACGCTGACCCTGACGCTGTTCCCGGACACCCTCGGCGGTTTCGTCGGCGGCGAACTCGGTAATCAGAGCGCCATGGGCATGACCATGCTCGAACGTGTCTACACCCGTGACGACGACCAGGCAGAGGGTGACGCGATGAGCGCAGGCGAGATCAAGGTGTCATTGATGACCGGAGCCGCAGGTACGGGTCTCGCCGCCCTGGCACAGCTTGGCATGAGTCTGGGTGGTAGTTCCGGTGGCAAGAAGCTGCGCATCCAGAAGCATACCGTCGTCGATCTGTCGACAACAGACAAAGGCGTTCAATACCTTGTCGAGCTGAAGAGCGGCGGCATGATGTCGGTCGAATCGTCGAGCATCGATGCCGAAGCGGTACTCGACTTCCTGCGGCAATTCCCGATCAGCGCACTGGACGACGCCCTGTCGCGCTGATCGGCACTCGTACTGACCCCCTATTCGAGACCCATGCTGGTCTTCTCGAGGGCAACGGTCTGTTCGATGACATCGATGATGCCGGCATTGCCGCCCGCCAGCTGAGCGCCGGTGCGGTACTTGCCATTGATCATGATTGCCGGCACGCCGGTGATCCCTGCACCCCGAGCCAACTGCATCGAGCGCTTCATGCGCGTCTCGACCGCGAAGGACTTCATCGTGGCCAGAAATTTCTCTTCGTCCATGCCGAGCCCGGCAGCCAGCGCCGCGATATCTTTCGGGTCTACCATGCGCTTCTTCTCTTCGTGGATCGACTTGAACATGGCTTCGACGAAGGGGCCTTCCTGGCCGAGGAGCTGGGCTGCGTAGAAGCCGCGAGAATGCTGCTCCCAGCTACTGTTGAGCGGCGGCGCTTCGCGGACGAAGGCAACGTTCTCGCCGCGATTCTCGGCCCATGCCTCGATCGTGGGTTCAAACGCATAGCAATGCGGACAACCGAGCCAGAAGAATTCCAGCACCTCGACCTGTTCGGCCGAGGAGGTGTTCTGGGGCGGTTGAACCAGTTCGTATCCGTTGGCAGCTTGCGCCTGCACAGACGCGGGTGCGAAGGCGGCAACAGCCAGTGCAGCGAGCAGACCCAGCCCTTGCAGCGTGCGACTTGAGGGTCGGGACGGGGGAAACGTTGTCGACATGATAAGTATTCCTCGAGGAGGTGACGGTTATCGAAACGGTTTTTGGAATGACATTTCTTCGGAATGACGTTCGGACCGAAGGCGTGGATGTTGGTTCACGTTCGCGAGCCCGATTCAGGCGTTGTGTGGGGCCCGCACGGCTTACGTGATCTTGCCTGTGCAGAACGCCTGCCGGAAGATATTGATTGCAAGCCCTCCGATTGAAATATCTCCCGGCAGCCCCCGGGCGCTGTTGACGCGAGCGGACGACCGGACGACCCTCTCGACGTGGTCGTCGTATCAAACTGTGGCTACGAGGTGCCGCACTGACTCTCGGTCAGGGCGTTGCGGCGGCCGGCTCGAATTGGCCCGATGGTTGGCTCGATTGGTTGACTTGATTGGTTGACTCGAAAGGGTGACCCGTGGTGTCAGTTGGCGTCAGCGCCTGCGCCGGTCGGATGCAGGCCGGCGATATAGTTGGAAACCGCTTCTATCTCCACATCGGTCAAGCGGTGAGAAATGCTGCGCATCATCTCGTTAGGGTCGTTGGCTCGTTCACCGGAACGGAAGTAGCGAAGCTGATCAGCCGTGTAAGCGGCCATCTGACCACTCAGGATCGGATACACCGCCGCTGGGTTTCCGAGCCCGGCAGGGCCATGGCATCCAATGCACGAAGGCACGCCCGCCGAGGTAATGCCACCGCGGTAGATGCTTTCGCCCAGTTCGAGGTTTTCTTCGCTCGCAGCCCCTTCGATCTTCGACATGCTTCCGTAGTAGTCGGCAAGGGCTGCAATGTCTTCGTCGGTGAGCGCCGCCGCCTGACCCGACATCAATGCATTGACGCGCTCGCCGTCCCGGTAGTTCATGAGCTGTTTCGCGAGATAGCTCGGGTGTTGCCCGGCAAGATTTGGATAATTCGGCTGGAGTGCCTTGCCATCAGCCCCGTGACAAGCAGCACAGACCGCGGCCTTTGCGGCGGCATCTGCACCGGCAGTTTCCTCGACATCGGTGTCCTGAGCATGGAGCGGTGACACGAACCAGGCGCACAAGAGCAGTGTGCTGAGGGCCAGCTTGTTCATCGAACCTCCGGATGGGCAGAATCAGGGGTAAAGTGACGGGCTTACGCACAGCCATTCTCGACGGTCGACGAGCACAGCGTTTGCGAATCGAGGAATGTTACCAGAGCATGGGCTTCAAGCAGGCGTGCAGAACGGATGCAGCCTTACTTCTTCGACGCACAATTACTGACGTCAATGCAACACCTGTCGGCAATGCAGGAGCGTTTCTGACGGGCATGTGCTTCAGGCGGCGCATGTGTTTTCGTTGCTACGGACGAACCGCAGGTTCAGATGAACAAGGTCTATCACGCAGCCCGTTTTGCCACCAGTGCCAGCGAACCTGTCCAGTGTCCGGCTGCGCTGGCAGAGGTAGCCTTTGCCGGGCGCTCCAACGCAGGCAAGTCAAGTGCCATCAATGCGCTGACCGGTCAGCGCAAGCTGGCGAGAACCGGGCGAACTCCCGGCCGCACACAGCTGATCAACCACTTTGCTCTCGATGGCGATCGCTATCTCGTCGATCTGCCCGGTTACGGCTACGCCCAGGTATCGAAGGGCCGGCAACGGCAATGGCAACGCGCCATGACCGAATACCTGATCGGTCGGGATTGTCTGCAGGGGCTGATCATCGTCATGGATATCCGGCACCCGTTGACGGATATCGACAGACAGCTGCTCGAGTTGCAACAGAGCGGCGGCAGCGAGCTGCACATGCTGCTGACCAAGGCAGACAAGATTTCGCGCAACCAGCAAGCCCGGACGCTGGACGCTGTTCGACGCGAACTGGAGTCGCTCGGTGTCGAAGCGACCTTGCAAGCGTTTTCGGCACTGGACAAGACGGGCATCGATGATGTGCATGCCGTGCTCGATCACTGGCTTTACGGCGTCGAGCTGCCCTGAGGGTATCGGCCGGCTTCGAGCCGGATCGTTACCTTTCGTAACACTGGCCTATTGCAGCGCAACAGGCACAAGTCCCGTGCCGGCTAATTGACAGCGCAAGTGATTGTATTGGTTCGGATAAAACGCGTAAGACCGCCTTCTTCAGCACAGCTACCTATAATTCGGCAAGGGCAAAAATGACGCCCGGCACTGACGACGTGCTTCCTGCCCTGCTCGGCCTTTCGGCCCGAGCACGGCGGATCATGTCGCTACCCACTGAGGAGAAAGACAAACCATCATGAGCAAGAAACCATCGACAACGGGCAACGGCGCAGCATCGAGCTGGACTCGTCGTGACGTTCTGAAAGCAAGTGCAGCGTCGGCCGCCATCACCGGCGCACCGATGTTCTTTTCCCGCAACGCCTATGGCGCCGAGTTTCTGAACAATCCCGGCGACGGCGGCTCGGTAACACTGGGCTTCAACGTGCCGCAGTCGGGTGCCTATGCCGACGAGGGCGCTGACGAACTGCGCGCCTACAAGCTGGCCGTCCAGCACCTCAACGGTGAGGGCGACGGCGGCATGATGAACACCTTCGAGCCGAGTGCGTTGACCGGCAGCGGCATCCTCGGCAAGAAGGTCGAGTATGTCACGGGCGACACCCAGACCAAGTCAGATGCGGCGCGGGCCTCGGCCAAGCGGATGATCGAGAAAGACGGCGCACTGATGATCACTGGCGGTTCGTCGTCGGGCGTGGCAATCGCCGTTCAGGGGCTTTGTCAGGACGCAGGCGTCATCTTCATGGCCGGTCTCACACACTCCAACGACACCACGGGCAAGGACAAGAAAGCCAACGGCTTCCGCCACTTCTTCAATGCCTACATGTCCGGCGCGGCGCTCGGCCCGGTCCTCGAGAAAGCCTACGGCAAGGAGCGCAACGCCTATCACCTGACCGCCGACTACACTTGGGGATACACGCAACAGGAATCGATTCAGGGCTCCACCGAAGCGATCGGCTGGAAGACCGCGCAAAATGTGCTGACGCCGGTCGGCGCCGGTGATTTCAGTCAGTACATCACGCCGGTGCTGAACTCCGGTGCGGACACGCTGATCCTGAATCACTATGGCAAGGACATGGTCAACTCGCTGACCCAGGCGATCCAGTTCGGTCTCAAGGACAAGCAGGTCGATGGCAAGGATTTCGTCATTGTCGTGCCGCTTTACTCGCGACTGATGGCTCAGGGTGCAGGCGATTCGGTCAAGGGCATCTACGGTTCTACCAACTGGCACTGGTCACTGACCGACGCGGGCAGCCAGGCCTTCGTGAAGAGCTTCGGTCAGGAGTACGGCTTTCCGCCGTCACAGGCAGCACACACCTGCTACGTGCAGACCTTGCTGTATGCAGATGCCTGTGAGCGTGCCGGAACCTTCGAGCCTTGTCAGGTTGGTGCGGCACTGGAAGGCTTCTCGTTCGACGGCATGGGTAACGGGCCCACCGAGTACCGTGCCGGCGATCACCAGTGCTTCAAGGATGTTCTCGTCGTCCGCGGCAAGGAGAATCCTTCTTCGCAGTTCGACCTGCTTGAAGTTGTCGAGGTCACACCGCGCGCGCAGGTCGAGTATCCGGTCGACCACCCGATGTTCGCCGGTGGCGATCTCGGCAGTTGCAACAATGGCGCTTGATTCACGGCGCAATCGCGCCTGAATCGATGTCATGACAGGTCCGCCTTCATCGGTGCGCTGATCGAGCCGATGAAGGTGGGGCGGGGTTCGCGCTTGTTGGCGCCGGTTGGCTGTATCCATTCCGATTCAGTCGGCCGGTACCTCAAGCGTGGCCGGTTCACCGGTTTCCCCTCTGGCGTTACCCATGAAGACCGGGTGCTTGTTTGCCGGGTAGTCGATTCGACATTCATGGCCGCGCGTCAGCGCAACGTTCAGTCAAGCCGTTCGCATGCCGGTCGCATGCCGGGTACGGTACGGCAAGTCTTCGAGGGTTCTGCACCTTCGCGATGGCCGTCACACGCGTGTTTCAAGTTGAGGGATTTCTAGCCAGTGGACGCGATTTTCCTGCAGGTACTCAACGGTCTCGACAAGGGCGGTGCGTATGCACTGATTGCTCTGGGGCTGACGCTGGTCTTCGGAACGCTTGGCGTCGTCAATTTCGCGCACGGCGCTCTGTTCATGCTCGGAGCCTTCTGTGCTGTCACCTTGCAGAAGGTCTTGACGATTTCGACCAAGGTCAAGGACGAGAGCATTACCTTTTTCGAAGCCTTCAAGGAGGTGCCGATACTGGAGGCGAAATTCCCCGTCGTCGGCGGATTCATCGTGGACTGGTCTGTTCCGTTCGCCATCCTGGCAGCGATTCCGATCATGCTGCTGGTGGGTCTGGTCATGGAACGCGGGCTGATTCGTCATTTCTACAAGCGTCCGCACGCCGATCAGATTCTTGTCACGTTTGGTCTGGCGATCGTGGTGCAGGAAATCATCCGCCACTACTTCGGTGCCAATCCGATTCCCCAGTCCGCCCCTGACGCGTTTTCAGGATCAGCGAATATCGGTGCTCTGGTCGGATTGGGAGAGAGTGTCGTGTATCCCTGGTGGCGCCTTATCTACCTGGCCTTCGCGGGCCTCATCATTGCGGGTGTGTTCGCCTTTCTGCAATTCACCACCTTCGGCATGGTCGTGCGAGCCGGCATGCAGGATCGGGAGATGGTCGGCTTGCTCGGTATCAACATCCAGCGGCGCTTCACCATCGTCTTCGGTCTTGCCGCCGTCGTCGCGGGACTCGCCGGCGTCATGTACACACCGATCCTGCCGCCCGACTATCACATGGGCATGGACTTTCTCGTGCTCTCTTTCGTCGTCGTCGTGGTGGGCGGCATGGGCTCGCTCGGAGGCGCTGTGCTCGCGGGGTTCCTGCTCGGCATTCTGCAGTCCTTCGCCTCGATGACCGAAGTCAAATCGGTAATTCCGGGCATCGACCAGATCATCATCTATCTCGTCGCCGTGGTTGTCCTGCTGGTTCGTCCGCGAGGGCTGCTCGGCCGCAAGGGCGTGATGGAGGACTGATACGCATGCGCGAACTGCAACAACGCGAACTGCTGCAACCCTACGCACCAACGCCGTCACCGGCACCGACAAATCCAGCCCGGGAGCCCCGCCGATGATCACCGCCCACCGACAACCCTCGGCGACAGCTGACTGGATTCTGGTCGTGCTGTTCGCGGCGGCCGTACTGACGATGCCCTGGTGGCTCGCACCCTTCGGTGCGAACTATCCGGATCTGATGCAGAAATTTGCCATCTATGGCGTCTTTGCGATCGGCTTCAACATTCTTTTCGGGCTGACCGGCTATCTCTCCTTCGGGCATGCAGCCTTTCTCGGCGCCGGTTCCTATGCGGCCGTCTGGTGCTTCAAGTTACTGAGCATGAACATCCTGCCTGCCATTGTCGCGAGTGTTTGCGTGGCCGGTGTGTTCGCGTTCCTGATCGGTTTCATCAGTCTGCGACGCTCGGGAATCTATTTCTCGATTCTGACGCTCGCGTTCGCGCAGATGTCCTACAACCTTGCGTATTCCGTCCTGACACCCATCACCAACGGTGAGACAGGCTTGCAATTGAGCCTGTCCGACCCACGCGTCGTCGATGCGGCGCTGGGTATATCGACGGGACGAAGTCTGCCCTCGACCACACTGTTCGGCGTCAAGATGAGTGGCATGCCCGGATTCTGGTTCTGTGCCGTCGTGCTGATCATCGCCTTCTTCATCGCCTTGCGCATCACGCGCTCCCCGTTCGGCATGATGCTCAGGGCCATCAAGTCGAACCAGACACGCATGAAGTACACCGGTTTCAACACGCGCCCGTATCTCATCTGGGCCTTCGTCATCTCGGGAATGTACGCGGGGCTTGCAGGAGGCCTGTTGTCGGTCACCGACCCGCTGGCAGGTGCCGAAAGAATGCAGTGGACCGCTTCGGGCGAAGTCGTCCTGATGACGATTCTCGGTGGCGCCGGCACGCTCATCGGCCCGGTGCTCGGAGCGTCGTTGATCAAGTATTTCGAGAACATCTTCTCGGCCATCAACACTCGTGATCTGACCCAGATGTTTGATGGGCTTCCCGAGGGGCTGCAGGACTTTGCGGTATCGACGGTTGGCCTGTTCGTCGGCGATGGCTGGCATCTGACCCTGGGTCTGATGTTCATGATCGTCGTCATATTCCTGCCGGGCGGAATCATGGAAGGCGCACGCCGTATTGCTAGATTGTTCAAACGCGACAAGACAGAAAGTGCCACGGCGCGCATACCTGCGCAAACGGCAGAGCAGGGCTGAGCCATGAACACTACTGACAATAGCCTCGCGAATGGAACAGAGGCACGCTCGGTCGAAAACGTCGTGCTGCACGTCGCCGACGTGCACAAGAGCTTTGCCGGACTGCATGCGCTGAGTGATATCGACCTCTCGGTGAAGGAAGGAGAAACGCATGCGATCATCGGCCCGAACGGTGCGGGCAAGTCGACCTTGCTCAACGTCTGCATCGGCCGACTCGCACCCGACTCCGGCCACGTGGTCTTCGATGGCCAGAACCTGACGGGACGCGCACCGCACGAAATCAACCAGCTCGGTGTGGTGCGGGTGTTCCAGACGCCCGAAATCTTTCCCGATCTGACGTTGCTCGAGAACGTCATGGTGCCGATCCTCGCCAAGCGCGATGGCAGTTTCAAGCTGGCCCTGTTTCGGCGCTTCTCGAGCGAAACGCAAGTACGCAAGGAAGCCGAAGATATCCTCGCGGACCTTGGCCTCGGTCAATTGATGTCGAGTGCAGCAACATCGCTTTCTCGCGGTGACAAGCGCCGTCTGGAACTGGCCATGGGCCTGGCCCAGCATCCGCGCCTCCTTTTGCTCGACGAGCCCACCGCCGGCATGGCGCGTCACGACACGAACGCGACGATCGATCTTCTGAAGCGCATCAAGGAGCGCGGCATGACCAAGGTCATCATCGAACACGACATGCACGTGGTGTTCAGCCTCGCCGACCGGATCAGCGTACTTGCAGGCGGGCGCATCATCTGTCAGGGAACGCCAGAGGAAGTGAAGAACGATCCGCGCGTCAAGGAAGCCTATCTCGGCGAGGAGCAAGTCGGATGAGCGGTGCAGTTACAGCGCAGGCAACGACAGCCGCCGCATCGGCATCAGCACACGGCGCCTACTTTCGCGTATCGATGCTGGAGGCCTTTTACGGCGACAGCTATATCGTCCAGGATGTGTCCTTCAGTGTCGAGGAGGGCGAGATCATCGCGTTGCTCGGTCGCAACGGCGCCGGCAAGACATCGACGCTCAGAGCGATCGCGCGTGCGGCCGAGCCCGAATTGCGCAGCGGTGAAATCTGGCTTGGCGGCGAGTCCCTGCACGACAAGCAGGACTACCAGGCCGCTCTGGCAGGCGTACAGCTCGTGCCCGAAGACCGCCGCATCATTCCCGGGCTGACCGTCGAGGAGAATCTCGATCTGGCCCGCATCGAGGGCGACGTCGGCTGGGACTACGAACGTATCTACTCCCTCTTTCCACGCTTGAAGGAACGCCGCACGCAGGAAGGCACGACCCTGTCCGGCGGCGAACAGCAGATGTTGGCGATTGCCCGGGCACTGGCACGAGACATCAAGCTCCTGTTGCTCGACGAACCCTACGAAGGCCTCGCACCCGTGGTCCGTCACGACATCGAACGCGCGCTGATCGAAGTCAGAAAGACCGGCATAACCACAATTCTCGTCGAGCAGAACGCCGTCGCCGCCCTCAAGCTCGCCGACAAGGCCCTCATCCTCGATACCGGCGAAATCGTCTTCGAAGGCAGCGCCCAGCAAGTGCTCGACGACGAAGCCCTCCGCCACGAATACCTCGCGATTTGAGGGGGTCGGACCACGGCAAGCTGTTGATTCAACGGCAGTTGCCTCCCGTTCCAGGCCTCATGGCGACGTTAAACGGGTGTTTCACTGCGTAGAAATGGGTCGATAAGCTCCTCACGTGAACGAACAGGAGATCGGCGAAGACGGCGCACCCGGTGCTGATCCGGTAGTACGCCCGCAATACCACTTGCGGAAGTCGGAGCAGGGCTGGCGGGCCTGGGATGTCATTCGATTGATCTGCATGTCCGCAAGCTTCGCGGTCGTCGATCATCCGCTTGCCCATATTGCCGAACTCGACGAGCCCTACTGGTTTGCCGATGACGTCGATATGCCCACCTGCCGGGATGTATTGGCCCATGCGAGCCTGATCGAGGCTGCCGACCTGCGATGGCCGATCATTCTCGACCACGAAGGGCGTGTGATGGATGGCATGCACAGGGTCTGCAAGGCAGCCTTGCTCGGTAGCGAGACGATTCGGGCAGTACAATTCGACAAGCCCGTGAAGCCGGACCATGTCGGCGTCAATCCGGACGACCTTCCCTTGCCGGGCGGGCCCGATGTCGATGGGCAATGATCGGCTGCCTAGCCTTACGCCTTTATCGGCTGACGCACCTCGGGCAATGCCCCAACAGCCGACACTCCACCCAGCCGCGCAAACCGAGCTAGCTCTGCGCGTAGCCGCTCGGTGCGTCCGCGTCCGAAGCGCACGCCTCGTTCAGACCAGAGACCGTCGACATCAAGCCGATCGGCATCGCGATTCGCGCGAACGTCGATGCGACCGATAAAGCGATTGTCCTCGAGCAGCGGGAAGGTGTAGTAGCCGTACAAGCGCTTGACCCGGGGCACGTAGATCTCGATGCGGTAGTCGAAACCGAACAGGCGAGAGACACGCGCCCGGTCACGAACCAGCGGATCGAAGGGATTGATTATGCGCAAGCGTGGCCCCGGTTTCCGAACACGAGCCAGACGATCTTCGATATCGATGGGTGCCAGACCGTGGGTGTATTGCCCATCAGCGCACTCGATCTGGACATTGATATGATCGGACTTGTGCTCCTCGATCCAGGTCTGTATTTCACTTGCGCTCATCGCATCCCAGAAACGCTGTAGCTCCCCGGGCGTCGCCGTGCCGAGCTTCGCCAGGGCTTGCCGGCAGAGCCAGTCGCACTGTGCACGATCGCTGATCTCGAGATCGCGAATCGATTCCGGCACGATCCGTTCGGTCAGGTCGTAGTGCTTGATGAATCCGCGCCGATGCGCCACAGCCAGCCGACCGCTCATCCAGAGCCAGTCCAGCGCGATCTTGTGCGGTGGTTTCGTCCAGGTTGTTCGCGACCCCGCGGCCGAAGTCTCGAAGTCACGCGAACAGAGGGCTCCCTCGCGCTCGATGCGCGCCAGTATCTTGCGGCGTATTTTAAGGGACGGGAGCGCACATCCCCAGCTGCCACGTTCCATCGTGCGTGCGCGGCGCGCGAACTGTCGCTGCCAGTAGGGCCAGGTATCGATGGGCAGGATGCAGGCGTCGTGGCTGAAGTGCTCGAACACCCGGCGAGTCTCGAGCAGGCGTTCGAAGGTACGCGGCCGGATCGAGTTGGCCCGTGTCCAGAGAATGTGTTCGTGCGCCCTGGCAACGGGGCGAAGCGGATCGAGCTGCACCATGCCAAGACGGCCGACAATCCGCGTGGCCGTATCGAACGGCCCTTTGCCGCGCGCTGCCTCACCGATATCGTTCGTGTCTAGCCAGAGCCGTCGAAGCGTGTCGTTGTCGATGCAGAGCGTTGCCTTCACTATGACGCCGCCGATCGGCCTCGAGGCTCTTTCAAGAAGTTGCCAGGACAGTTCATGGCAATGCGACCTGCGTCATGCGGTCTCCGGACAGGGTGTCTGCCGCGATTCTGACGACATGCTCATGGTGGGTAAGGATAATCACTTGATTGTGCTCGGCAAAGTCGTACAGTGCTTGCAGTATGAGCGATGAGCGGTGATCGTCCGACGACATCAGTACATCGTCCAGTACCAGTGGCATGTCGATGCCGGACTCGCGCCTGAGGTCCACGGCCGCAAGCCGCAGCGCAAGGTAAAGCTGGTCCCGAGTGCCTTCACTGAGACTGCCGACCTGGGCAATGTCGCCGGTGTTGCGCCGGGCGACCAGGGTGGGCGCCTTGAGTGAGCCCACCGCGCCGGTGTCGCTCGAGAACAAGGAGCGATATTCGCCGTCGGTCATGCGCTCGAAGTAAGCGGATGCTGCAGTCAACATCGGTGCTTGCGCCCGTTCGCGAAACCGTCGCAGCGCCTCATCGAGCAGCGCGCCTGCCACGCGAAGACGCACCCAGACCGGCACCTGGGCAGCAACGCTCGATGCAGCCTGTTCCATGGCTTCCGCGCACTGTGCCGCCTCGTCGCTCGCGTCGATCGCTTGCAGATCCCGGCGTGTGCGCTCCTCGAGCCCCCGAGCAGCGTCCAGCCGTTCCTGCATGATGCTCAGGGCCTGCAGACATCGGGATTCCTCCGCTTCGAGATCGGCAGCGCTCCGATTCGAAAGCAGTGAGCGAAGCGGCGATTCGTCCCGTTGCGGCGATGCTTCGCGTAGCTGACGCAGCGCCGTGTCGAGCTTCTCCCGGGCGTCGCGCTTGCGTGTCGACTCGGCAATACGGGCAACGAGCAAGTCAGGTGTTTCGACGCCTGCCTGTTCGCAAAGTCTGGTTTGCGCTTCCCGTTGACGCGCCAACACACTTTGACGAGCAATAAGACGCTTCTGCGATGCGGCGACGGCTTCTTCGGCACGAAGTCGATCGTCGCGCATCTTTTCCGCCGTCTCGAGACGAATCAGCAAGGTATCCGCGTAGTGGGAAAGATCGTCTTCCGGTGGATCGTCAAGAGCCCGCTGCAGCTCCTTGATCGTGCCGGTCAGCGTTTCGAGATCATTGTCGGCAGACTGGCGCGTGCGTTGACAAGCAAGGTAGTGCGCTTGCTGCTCGGCGAGTTGCCGGATTTCCTCGAGCCTTGCAAGCGCTGCGGCAATCGAAGTATCGGCTGGCAAACTCAGTGTGACGAACGCCCCGCTCAACGCAGAGACGGCCGCGTCACACCGTACAGTCAGTTCCTTGCCTTCGGCGGCATGCCGTGTCCGTTGTTGCTCGCGCTCTGCACGCCTTGCCACGGTATCGATATGGTCCTTCTCTCGCTGTGCCAGCTCTCGCTCGAGACGTTCGGCCTTGCCGGCGAGGATTTTCACAGACGACTCTGCAGCGTCAAGCTCTTCACCGAGTGTCTGCAAAGCCGTACGCAGACGCCCGGCGAGGTTCTGTTCCAGCCGGGAAAGTTCGGCGTACTCGTCCTCCAGTCGATGTGACGCTTCGAGCTGTTCGCAAAGGTCTTGCAGTTTGACTTGCCACTTTCCCAGTTCGGCCGGAGACATCAGCGGCACACCGCCTTGCCGCAGTGTGTCGTGCCACCTTGTATGCAACTCGTCGGTGTCATGAGCGTGCCTTGCCGCCAGCTGATCGAGTTCGACGAGCCGTCCGTCGAGCCTGCCGAGGTTCAATTCAGCCTGGTGTAGTAGCGTGGCCTGTTCTGCATTGCGCGCCAGGCGGTCGGCACTGTCGTCGGCATGGCGGCTGGCTGTGTCGAATCGATCGGCCGCTACGGTACGTTCTGCCGGTGGAATCGATGACGTATCCGGTGAGAGCCAGTTGCCACGAACGGTGGACCACTCTGCATCCCGAATGCGCCGCGCTTGTCTGACGTCGTCGAGTGTCGTGACATCACCGTGCTGCAGTATCTGCTGTCGCTGCTGTGTTGCTTCGTCCTTCTCCGTCTGCAAGCGCCGGCGTTCATCTGTCATTCGTTGCTGACGATCGTCGAAGTCTCGCCGCTGCTGAATCGCAGCATCGATCTCTGCATCAGTGAACGGCCGAATGCGCTTCGCGGTTTCGGGGTCGTCAAGCCCGAGCACGTCAAGCGCCTTGACAATCAGTCGATCAAGCGCCTTTCTCTCTGCCGGAATGTTGCGTAGCCTCTGCAGAGCAGCACCCTCCGTGATCAACTCGGTGCGGAGATCAGCCAGGCTCGTGCGCAGGGATTCGTCTGGCAGCGTCGTGTCGATGCCATCGACACCGGATTCATCGTTGTCGACGGTCCTCTGCCGATGCTCGTCGAGCTTGTCTGTCACCGCAGATACAAGCTCGATCTTGGTCCTGATGTCGGCTTGTTGTGCAGGCGTCGGCATCTCTCCTAGCACATCCTCGACGCCTTTCCCGGTCGCGATGCCTGCTGCAAACCGCCGTCGATCTTCATCGGCTTCCATCTCGGCGCGGCGCGCAACTTCAGCTTCACGCCGAAGCCGGTCAAGGTTCTCGAGTGAGGCCAGCGCGCGGCGGATCGACCGTCCTCGTGCCAGCAGAGCTTCGTCGACGATGGGTGTCGCAAGACGCTGTGTCAGCTGCTGGATTACAAGCTCCTCTTCCTCGGCCTGTGCAGCCGCACCTGCGATGTCCGATGCCATCGTGTGGCGTTCCGACTCTGCCTTGTCACTGAGCAGGGGAACATCCGCAAGCTCCTCCAGACGCCGCCGCTCATGATCAATCTGGCTCAGGAGTGGTCGAACGGCGAGCAGTTCACGTGCCAGGCCCTGCTGTTCGCGCAGTTCGATGTGTTCCTTTTCGAGTGCCGAAAGCGTGCTTGCGGCATCGTCATGGTCACGGCGCAGTCTTGTCCACACCATCGGTCGAGTCTCGGCCTCATCGAACCGTTGGCGCGCATCACGGTAAGCCTGCAAGGACTGATTGATGGCGGCGTTCTTCGCGTTACCCGACGGCAGGTAGAGCTTTCGCGACTCGTCCGTGAATCGCTTGAGAATGGCGGGGACGCTGCTCGAGCCGCTGCTGGCCTCGAACAGGACAGCACCGATGTCACCGCCCGCGTCGAAGATGTTCCTGCCGCCCTGTTGCATGCGGTCTCGATCGATACCGAAAAGCTGAAGGTAGGTGTTTCGATCCAGTCCTGCATCCAGTTTTCGCACAAGCTCGGCCGACGCCGGAATATCGCTCATCGGTTCCACTTGCGAGAAGTCGGCGAAAAGAAGCGTATCACCGCGTCCCTTGCGCCGAATCAGTGCGTGTTCCTCATCGTTCTCGTCCACGAAGACGCCGCCAATGCGTAGTGCCTGATTGGAATGGAGAAAGCCTGCCTGACTCTTCTGGGGGAAGCCGAAGCGAAGGTCGGTGATGGCGTCGAGGGTAGTCGACTTTCCAGCCTCATTCGGACCATAGACGAGTGACAGGCTTGTTTTTTTGTCACCGACATGCAATATCTGATCAGTGAACTTGCCGTATGCCAGTAGATGGAGGGTGCGCAGCCTCATTGCGACAACGTCTCGGTCTCGTCATCGCCGAGACTCGTGAGCACCGTTGCTTCAGCCGCCTGCAGGCACTCCCGAATCGCCTCGAGTGAATAGGCGTGAGGATCTGCATCGCCAATGGTCGGTGGTAGCTTCTTCATGTCACCGATGGCGTTCGCGAACCAGGACTGTAGTGCTGCCTCATCGGCCAGGAGATCGTCGACCAGTCGAACGACTTCGCCAAGCGCATCGTCGCGTTCGCTCAACGCATCACGACTGATCGGTGATTGCAAGGCGATCTGCACCTTCTCGAGCCAGAGTTCGGTGCCCGACAGATCTTGTGTTGCCGCCTGGATGGCTGCGGCCAGTGTGCCGGGCTGTTCCGCCTCGATTCGGCTCAACGCCGAGACACCGTGCAATCGCACACGTGCGGCGTGCAGGCGCTCGTCTCGACCATCCAGACGTTCGTCGACTATCGCCGTGAAGGCTCGCACCAGTGCGTCGAGTGAATCGAGACCGGAAACGTCGACGTCCAGCCGGTGCCAGCGCACGACATCAAGTGCGATGAACCGGGTGTCGACGATCGTGCCGTCCTCGACCGTGATCAGTTCGCAACCCTTGGCGCCAGTTTCACGTACGTGTCGGCCTTGTATATTGCCAGGGAAGACAATGCGCGGCTGGCTCTCCTGGACGATTTCGCGGGTATGCACATGGCCCAGGGCGAAGTAGTCGTATCCTTTGGATAGCAGCGTGGCCAGCGACGTGGGTGCATAGCTGCCATGCCCGTCGCGACCCGTGAGACTGGTATGCAGGAGCCCGATGTTGAACAGTCCCGGCAGCGCGTCCGGGTAATCGGCGGCGAGATCCTCGGTAACTTCCCGGGTCGCGAAACTCTGCCCGTGCAAGGCCACGCCGAGCGTATCGATAACGAGCGTCTGGCAGGCCTTGCTGTCGAGGACGGTGACGCCGCTTACCGGTGGCACCGCCCTGCTGACGACACTCTCGGCATCGTGATTGCCATGAATGATGACGACCGCTATGCCGGCGTCGCAGAGGCTGACAAGCTGTTCGCGAAAGAAAAGTCCGGTGTGAAAATCCTTCCAGTTGCCGTCGTAGATGTCGCCCGCCAGCACGACAAGATCGACGGCTTCATCCATGGCGAGACGGACGAGCGCACGGAGCGCTTCGCGGGTAGCACCCCGAATTCGCTCCACCGGTGCCGCGTCGTGCCGAACCAACCCGGTAAGCGGACTGTCGAGGTGCAGGTCGGCCGCGTGAATGAATTTCACGGCGGCCGACCGTTCACGTGGCGGCTAGGTGGCGCAGTAAGGCGACGAAAGCCTTCGGGGACGGGACAGGACACGAAATTTCAGGTGCAGTGATTGGCCTGCACAGAGAATAACGCCAAATGCCGCCCTTGCTCTCATCGAACTGGAAAAGACACCAGCTCTACCCGACCTTGCCCATGCCGAATTTCGGCATGTCATCGATCGGCTCGTCTGTCGGTTCCTCTTCAGGCTCCTCGGCAGGCTCGAGGGCGAGTTCGAACGCGGCCGCTGCGGCGTCCAGAGTGCCACCTGATCCCGTTTGCGCGGGTGCAGCGCCCGCCTTGGCCTTCGCCGCGCGCATCGCCGCGATCTTGGCGGCGGCCTTGGCTGCGCGCGCCGCGGCGTCTTCGTCGGGCTGAGCGCTGGGCGCGTCGCGGTCCACCTGAGCCTCATTGGCGCCATCCTGCTCACGAGTCTGTGCAATGCTCGCTGCCATCATGGCGTGCACATCATCCGCGCGAGATCGGTCTGCCGATTCCTGTTGTGCGCCATCGAGTCCGGCTTCGAGTTCTTCCACTGATGCATCGTCTTCACCAACATCGGGCGTGCCGTCCCGCGAGGCCGCGGCCTGTGCGGCATCGCTCGGCATCTGGCCGCGCAGCAGCAACTCGGTCTCATCCTCATCAGCGCCCGATTTTACCGTCAGCTTCAGGCGCAGGCGCAGGTTGTTGGCGGAATCGGCATTCTTCAGCGCCTCGTCTTCGGTAATGCGCCCCTGCTGTACCAGATCGTAAAGCGCACTGTCAAAAGTCTTCATGCCCTGGTTCTCCGACTTCAGCATGGCCTCCTTGATGTCCATCAGTTGCCCTTTCATGATCATCTGCTTGATCGTGTGGGATCCGAGCAGGATCTCGATTGCGGCGCAGCGCTTGCCGTCGACGGTGGGCACCAGGCGTTGCGACACGATCGCGCGAATATTGTTGCCAAGATCGGCCAGGAGTTGCCCACGTCGCTCTTCCGGGAAGAAGTTGATGATGCGATCGATGGCCTGATTGGCATTGTTGGCGTGCAGGGTCGAGATCGCCAGATGCCCCGTTTCGGCGAAGGCAACGGCATGTTCCATCGTTTCGCGATCACGAATCTCGCCGATCAGGATGACGTCGGGCGCCTGGCGCAGGGTGTTCTTCAGCGCCGCGTGAAAACTGTTCGTATCGACGCCGACTTCGCGCTGGTTGACGATGCATTTCTTGTGTGGATGCACGTACTCGACCGGGTCCTCGATGGTGATGATGTGGCCCCCCTTGAAGGCGTTGCGATGATCGATCAGCGCAGCCAGCGAGGTGGACTTGCCCGACCCGGTACCGCCGACGAAGAGCACGAGGCCGTTCTTCGCCGTGATGACATCCTTCAGGATGGCCGGCAGGCCAAGGTCGTCGAAGCGCGGAATCTCGGTCTGGATGTTCCGGGCCACCAGCGAGACTTCATTGCGCTGGCGGAAGATGTTGATCCGGAAGCGGCCGACACCCTCCGGTGCAATGGCCAGGTTCATCTCGTGCTCGCGCTCGAACTCCTCGCGCTGCTCCTCGTTCATGACCGAATGCGCGATCTTCTCGACCTCGCCGATCCCGTACGGGGTTTCCGACAGCTGGGTCAGTTCACCCGAGAACTTGGCACTCGGTGGTGCACCGGTCGCGAGATACAGATCTGAACCATCATGGTCGACGAGGCGCTTGAGCAGAGAGTGAATGTCCATGATTCCCGGGAGGCTGCGACCGTGTCAGGTACACGATTTCGTCATGGGTATCGGCCGGAAGGACTCATTCGTTTAGTCGGATTCCATCGCGGCCGCCTTACCTTGCGTGCCAGTAGACGCGCGTCAGTGTCTGCGTGATCTCGTCAACGGGCTTTCGGTCGGCGAACACCTTGGGGTTGCTCGAGCCTTTCGTGAAGACGATGGCGGGTGCGCTGGGAATGCCTTCGGTATCCAGCTGCAGGCGGCGTGAATCGGCATTCGAGGCATCGAATTCCGTTGATTCGGTAGGCGTGAAATCGAACGGAGCACCGGTGCTGATAGTCATGCGATAGAGGTGACTGGTTGTGGGCACCGCACACGGATCCGTGCTGGTTCCGCTCGGCGCGAATGTGGTCGCGTACAGGTGATTCTCGAAGCTCACCAGTCGCGTCAACGACTTTTCGCCCGGGTCGAGATCGATTCGCCAGCCGCGCGCTAGCGCGAGCGCATCCTGGGCTGTCGTTTGTATAGTCGCATCGCTCGAGGCAAGCCTGTTCTCTGTTGCGTCATAGAGATTGCCTGCCATGACGGTCGAGAACGAACTGGACGGCGCACCCTTCTCCACATCCGTGTCGCGCACCATGAAAAAAGCGTTACTAGAGTCTGTATCCAGCGGATCTGTGCGGTTGCCGGAACCGACTGAGACCGAAAGATACTCGCCGTGCGCCGACGTGTTAAGCGCTACGCTCGGTGCGCTGAAGAACGGCTGGAAGCCGGTACCGGCAAGGTTCGCGAGGCGTGTTACGGTCGTGTCCGAGGCCGAGTCGATGTTGTCGATGTCGATGCGCCAGAGCTGTCCACCGACGTCGGCGGCGTAGATGCGATCAGTCAGGCCGTCCCCGCTGACGTCGACAGGGGTCAGGTCGGCCGGAATCGAGAAACGCATGTCGCTGTGATCGGTGCTATCGAAACGCTTGACGAACGCACCGTCGCGGTCGACCAGGTAGATGGCGTTACCGCCAGCCGGGACATGCGCATCTGTATCGTCGTTGGTGGCAGCGTCATAGCCACCGCCGAACAACAGAAGCTGTTCGTCTCCGCTGGTTCGCTTGACGTTGATGAGCGCCATGCGCGACCAGCTCTGCGCGAGATCGGCGAAGTTTGTGCGTGTGCTGTCGATGACCCATTTCAGGATCGGTTGCTCCGGGTTGGTCACGTCCATCGCGTAGTAGGCATCGCCGCCGCGGCGCATGCCGAAGATCAGTAAAAGTCTATCCCCGTCGTTGACGATGCCGTCGTCGTTGGCGTCGGTGTGCCAACGGGTGATGGGGCCATCGAGCCCGTAGACGTGATCGGTGCCGTTGTCGCCGCGCGCGAGCGCAGGCAGATTGACGAGCAGCCGTTTGGGCATGAACGCGAATATCTCCCCACCACCGGAATAGTCGCCCGCCGTCGGTGAACTCGGTGAGGTCGCATCGATAGCATGCAAGAGCCCCTGGTTGGTCATCACATAGACGACTTGTCGGGTCCCGTAATTGACGCTCACGCTCTTGCTGTGCAGTGGATCGCCCATCGGCGCCGTCTGCAGCCAGTCGAGTGCCGCTGTTCGCTCGGCGTCATCCACGCCGAGATCAGCCGCCGTGATCGAAGTGTTGTCGGCGTGCAGGCGGTAGGCATCCGACAACGAGAGTTCCGCACCGCCACCGACCGGATCGAGCGCGTCGTCGTAGGTGTACAGCGAGCGGGTGCTCGTCGCGAGCCGGGCGGAGGCGCCTCCGGCAAGCGGATCATTGCCGTCGGGTGTCGCTGACCAGAAGCTCTGCGCAGAACCCGCGAAATTCGATCCACCGCTCTCCAGCGCGACGGCATTGTTGGTATCGACGAGACCCCGTGAGTCGAGAAAATAGCCTTTGAGATTACCCTGCCAGCCACGTGTCGGAGCCGGTGAGAACAAGCTGAAGTAGGCCCGGTTGTCGTGTGAGAAAGAAGCCTTGTCGATGTCCACGGAGAGTTCGGTGAAGCTCTCGTTGCGGTCGGTAGCGAGTCTGACGATCTCGGCCAGTGCCGCGTTCAGCTCGGTGAGATTTCTCGCCGAGAAAGCCTCCGGACTGACGCGCGTACCGTCGCGCACCGGGCTGCCCTCATAGGCCAGTCGATCGAGATAGTCCTTGCCGATGCCTTCGACACCGAAGCCGACCGTATAGGTGTTGACGATGCTGTCGTCGTTTCCCGGAACCTGGGGCATCGTCGCTAGCTGATTGACGATCTCTGGCCCACAGTCACCGTTATCGTCGGTCTCGTCGGTAAAGATGCTGGTGGAGAGGTCCTCGCAGGTCGACGGGTCGTCACCGAGAACGATGCGCAAGGCCTCGTTGTTGCTGTACTTGTCAGGCAGTCCATCCGAGATGAGCACCAGCGCGTTGGCTTCGCACTGGCCCTCGATCGGGGTGTCGTAGCTCGCCCCATGCCAGGCGTCAGGGTGCTCATAGCGGCAATTCACGCGCCCGTCATAAGTGTACGTTTCGCCGCTACTGCCTTCGCCGCTGCTGACATAGGATCCGCCCTCGACGTCCCGGCAGTCGTAGGTCGTCTTGCCTTCGCAATTATTGTTGCCACCACTCACGGTGTAATCGTCGCACCAGCCGTAATTGCCGGCTTCATACACATCCCGCCAGTAGGCCGGGTTCGGACTGTAGCTAGCCTCGATCGCCGCATTGCGATTACCGCTGGCGTACCTTTGCCCGTTGGCATTCCATGTGTCGGGACGGTGCAGATCGGGACGATCCACGACGCCACCGCCGTTGGCGACCGCGCCGCCGCGAAAATACAGGGCTGCTTCGGCCAGTGCATTGACGGTGCGCGTCGATCCGCCAGGGCCTCGCCGGTACAGCTGCTTGATCATGACCTCCCGGGCCGAGAAGGCATCGATCGGTATGAGAGGGTCGACGCTATGGGCATCCGCGTCGAGATCGCTGACGGGCCAGCGCACGCCGGAGGCGGAACTTGCATAGATGGAGCCGATACCGGCGCGGATCACGCCGACATTGTTGGCCAGGACGTTCTCCATCGCCGTGCGCAGCACCTCGATCTTGGTCGGCTCGCCGCTCACGCTGGCATCGCCGTTGTTGATGTCCTCGTTCATGCTGCCCGAGTAGTCGAGCACAAACAGGATATTGGGCTTTTTCTGGGCGGCGAGACGCGCGGTGTACACATCGATGTCATCCGCCAACGCCGGAAGGCTCAAGCTGCTGGCGCAGGCGATCGCGAGCAGGCGGGATACAGTGCGCCTGCGCAGTTGGCGCATGGCAAGGCTTGCTGAAGCTGATGACGGTGAGTGGACCCGATGCACAGCAAGTCTCTCCCTGATGGATCGTGCAACAATGTTCTGCATGGCCGGATCCCGAGGCTGAGCAATGAATAACGTGCCTGTGCGAGCGCCGCGACGTGAATGTGATGAAGGACAGGAATCGATGTCTGCACGCAGAGCGGCAGCTACCCCGTTGGACTTGATGGTCGAGAATCTGCACGTGATGTGGCGCATTGTCTGTCTGCGAACCGTTCGAGATTTCCAGCCGTGATCAGGGAGCTGTTCTTCAGACCGGTCGATGCTGCGTCACTGGCCGTCTTCCGCATCGTTTTCGGTGCGTTGCTGCTGTTCGAATCCATCAACTACGGCATCTTCCTGTGTCTCGATTGCATGTATCGAGAGACCGATCTCCTGTTCAAGTACCACCACTTCGAATGGGTGCGAATGCTGCCCGGGCCTGGACTCGAGCTGGTCTTCGTGGTGATGGGTCTTGCCGCGACCGGCGTGATGCTCGGCCTGTTCTATCGGCTGTCCGCCGTCGTGCTGGTGTCGAGCTTCGGTTATCTGTTCCTGCTCGACCAGGCGCTTTATCTGAACCACTTCTATCTGGCCTTGTTGTTCGCGACAATTCTCGTTTTCGTTCCCGCGCATCGATATGCCTCACTCGACGCACGACGACGCCCTGAAATCGCATCGGCGACGGTGCCGAACTGGGGGCGCTTCTGGCTCGGTGCACAGCTCGAGATCGTGCTCGTCTACGCGGGCTTCGTGAAATTGAACAACGACTGGCTGAATCTCGAGCCGATGCGCATGTGGATGAACAACGCAAGCGTCGACGAGGCCGCCTTGTTCCAGTGGTTGACCCAGGATTTCGGTATTGCCGCTGCCAGCTACGGTGCCATCGCATTGCACCTGATCGGCGCGCCGCTCCTGCTATGGCGTCGGACGCGCTTCGTGGTGTTCTGGGTCTACGCGGTCTTCCACACCATCAACGCCTTCGTGTTCAACATCGGCATCTTCCCCTGGATGACACTCGGCGCTACCTTGATGCTGTTCGATCCCGAATGGCCGCGGCAAGTGCTGCGCTGGTTTCAGGCGCGCGGCAAGCTGCTGCGCTTCGACACCTTCGCACGACCGGTCGAGGTGCCGGCGGCCACTACTGCGAATGCCATGGCATCGGGGGCGTTGGCGGCATCGGCGGACGGAGGTGCAAGACCGGCCTACCGCACGAGTCCCGCAGCGGCCACGGCAATCTCGACGCCCTGGCGCATCTTCATTGTGGCGGGGGTCAGCGTGTGGCTCCTGCTGCAGCTCACCGTGCCCCTGCGGCACTTCACGGCGCCCGGTAATGTTGCCTGGAACGAGGATGGTCATCGGTTCAGCTGGCGCATGAAGCTCCGTTCGAAACGCGGCAAGGCAACGTTCTACGTGCAGCGCGAAGACGGCTTCCGGCTGGTGGTCGATCCGGCCACACACCTCAATCGCAAGCAGGTCCGGAAGATGGCCTGCATTCCCGATCTCATCTGGCAGTTCGCGCAGTTTCTCGAGGAGCAGCACAGCGAGAATGGCCGATACGAGGTGACCGTGCATGTCGATACGCTCTGCTCGCTGAACACGCGCGAGCACGCCCCGCTCGTCGACCGCCTCGTCGATCTGACCACCATCGAACGTAGTGGTCCGGTGACGGAGTGGGTCACGCCCCTGTCGAAGTCCTTGCCTGATCCGTTATTCTAGCGGGACATCGAAATCACGGTGCTGCGCCACTGCTCACTCGTCGTCTGGATCGTGTCCAATTCTGCACTGGAAGGTCGCTAGCGCGGTACGCGCAAGCCGCTCGGTGCCTCGCGACCCGCGTTCCGCATGGCAATGACGGTGACACCGCCGAGTACGAGCAGGCCACCGGCGATGATGCGCAACGTCATTGGGTCGCCCAGCAGCCAGACACCGAAGCCGACGGCGAAGACGGTCGACAAGGTGATGAACGGTGCAATGTCATTGACCGGGTAGCGCTGCAGCAGTTGATAGAGCAGGCCATGGCCGATGATCGTCGCACCGACGGCGGAATACAACACGGGTACGTAGTCGACATAGTCTGACCGCAGGAGATCGGTCATGCCGGGTTGCTCGACGAGGTAGGTGACGATCCCCATCGAGATCATTGCCGACAGGGCTATCCAAGCTTGCAGATTGAAGGTGCCGACGCCGTGCAGCCTGCGCATCAGGATGGCGGCCACGGCCATCGCGAGTGAGGCAACAGCGGTCAGACCGAGCGCGAATACCTGGGTCGGGCCGCCAATCGGGGCGGCGGCAATGATGGCAACGCCGAGAAAGGACACGGTGATGGCGAGTGCGCGAGGCAGGCCGATGCGCTCACCGAGAAAGACGATGGCCAGAATCGTCGAGAGGGGCACGGTCAATTGTGACGCGATGGCGACGGACGACAGCGATCCGGCCACGTGTATTGCGTAGAACATGAACGCATAGTGGCCGATGCCGAGTACCAGCCCGATGCAGATGACCATGCGCATCTGACCGGCGACCGGGCGGAGAAAGGGCGCCAGCAACACGAATACAATGGCAAAGCGCAGGGTGATGAAGAGAAAGGGGCCGAAGCTTGCCGTGCCCGCCTTGCCGGCCACCATGTTCAGGCCCCATAGCGCTTGCACGAGGATGAGTTGCGACAGATGCAGTCGGGTCACTGAGCTTGGCCTGTCGCGCCCTGAATAACGGGCGGGCAGTATACTCCGGTGCCTTCTGGTGCCACGCGATGTCGTGCCGTGTGCTTCGCAGTTTCCCGGGTTGACGTGCAAGGCCGCTTGATAGCGGTCGATTCGCGTGCGCCGACCGCTCCGATCGACGTGACGTTTACCAGAGGTTCGAACCGCCGCCGTGCTCGCTACTGTAATGTCGATCATCACGATCCTCGCTCCGGGCTTTCTGCTCGCGCTGATCGGCTTGGCCTGGCAGAAGAGCGGCACGCCGTTTCCGATCGATTTCGTGACCCGGCTGGTCGTCAACGTGAGTCTGCCGGCGCTCCTGTTCCAGACGCTGGCGACGGCCGAGGTGTCGCTCGATGCGCTCGGCACGCTCGCATTGGCGGCCCTGTCGGTTCACTTCGTGTTCGCGTCGTTCGCGGTGCTGGCGCTCAGAGGCGTGGGCAAGGACTGGCGCCTCGGTGTTGCGCATGTCGTCGGCAACACCGGCAATCTCGGCCTGCCCATCTGCCTGCTGGCCTTCGGCGAGCTCGGGCTCGCCTATGCGGTCACCTTCTTCGCCGTGCAGTGCGTGCTCATGTTCACGTTGGGCGATGCGATCTACGCTGGCAGCTTCCGCCTGGTCCGGGCGATCCGTTCACCCGTCTTGCACGCCATCTGGTTGGGCCTTCTGACCCGCGCCGTCGTCACGCCCTTGCCTGCCGTTCTCCTCGAGACGGTGGGCCTGCTCGGACAGATCGTCATACCCTTGATGCTGATCACCCTGGGTGTCAGTCTGGCCGGAATGCGCGTCAGCGCACTGCCATCGGCCATCTTCTGGTCGAGTACACGCACCGTGGCCGCGATCGTCATCGGCTTCGGCGTAGCCGAGGTCTACTCGCTCGAAGGGGTCGCTCGCGGTGTGCTGATTCTCCAGGCGGCCATGCCGGTGGCGGTGTTCAATTTTCTTCTGGCCGAGAAGCACGGGCGTGACAGTGGTGAGGTATCCAGCCTGATCCTGGTCACCCACCTCGGCGCTATTCTATATCTGCCGGTGCTGTTGGGCGTGTTGCTGTAAGCCATCGCACACGGCCTACCGCTCACTGCAAGACGCTTATTGCAAACCGCTCACTACACACCGCTGGTCACGCACCGCCCGTCGCCCACCGCCTGCGGCTCACGACCCATGGCCGACCGCAAGGCTGAAAAGATCAGCTGACGGCGATGGCACTGTCGGGTGACATGATGTCGCCGTCAGGAGTCAGCACACCCTTCTTCAGGATGACGTTGCCGTAGGGACGACGTTCCAGTGTGCGTACGATGGCGAAGGCTTTGCGCGCACGCGAATAGAAATCGAAGCGTTCGATCGCGCCCAGTCGGTAAGGCGCTCCCGGAACCGAGGCAAGCAGGGCTTCGATGTCGGTGTGCACCGACGGCGTCTCGCTGCCGGGTGTGGCCATGACGCTGACCGGATCATCGACGAACAGGTCCAGCGGCAAGAGCGCAAGTATGTCGGCGGTGGCCTCGGGCAGATCGCGGCCGAGCAGTTCCAGGGATTTGCCCAGATGGGTATGTGCCGCGTCTGATGCGGCTGGATAGTTGGCATCGACGAGGACGATCTCGTCGCCGTGGCCCATGCTGGCCAGCGTGTGCAGAAGATCGGCCGGCAGGGCCGCGGGAATTCCGAATAGCATGTCTGTCTCCTTCAGTTGAGGTGCGAATCGCGCAGCCCTTGGCCGTATTTCGATGGGGTGTCAGGCATCGTAGGTACTGCTCGACACATCGCTGCCGCTCGAGATCCAGTCGGTGTGATGCCAGCCGGGACTGCCATCGACACGCTGATAGGTGTGCGCACCGAAGTAGTCGCGCTGCGCCTGCAACAGGTTGGCTGGCAGGCGTGCTGTGCGGTAACCATCGTAGAACGAAAGCGCCGCCGCCATGGCCGGCATCGGCAGGCCGTTGGTGACCGCGGCTGCGACGACCCGACGCCAGTCGTCTTGTGCGTTGTCGATGCGCTCCTTGAAGTAGTCGTCCAGCAGCAGGTTCTCGAGTTCGGGGTCCTTGTCGAAGGCCGCCTTGATGTCGTCGAGGAAGGCCGAGCGGATGATGCAGCCGCCACGCCACATCTGCGCGATACCACCGTAGTTCAGCGACCAGCCGTATTCATCGGCGGCGGCACGCAGCAGCATGTAGCCTTGCGCATAAGAGAGGATCTTGGCGGCGAAAAGGGCATTGCCCAGGCCGTCCAGCCAGTCCGCCTGCTCGAGCGCTGCACCGTTCTCGGGACCTGTGAGAATCGCCGCCGCTTGAACGCGTTCGTCCTTCAGTGCGGACAGGGCGCGAGCGAAAACCGCCTCGCCGATCATGGTCAATGGAATGCCCATTTCGAGTGCGTGGATGGCGGTCCACTTGCCGGTCCCTTTCTGTCCGGCCTTGTCGAGGATGGTGTCGACGACGGCGTCACCGTTCTCGCGGAAGCGGAGGATGGCGGTGGTGATCTCGATCAGGTAGCTGTCGAGCTCGCCCTCGTCCCAATGGGCGAAGGTGTCTGCCATGGCGTCGTTGTTCATGCCGAGCAGCACCTGCATGAAATGATAGCTCTCGCAGATCAACTGCATGTCGCCATACTCGATGCCGTTGTGCACCATCTTGACGAAGTGTCCGGCGCCACCGTCCCCGACCCAGTCGCAACAGGGCTCTCCGGTAGCTGTCTTTGCAGCGATATCCTGAAAGATGTGCTTGATCAACGGCCAGGCGTCGGGATGACCACCAGGCATCAGCGAAGGGCCGTGTCGCGCCCCTTCCTCGCCGCCGGATACGCCGGTGCCCACATAAAGGAGAGACTGTTCCGCCAGTGACTTTGCGCGCCTTTCGGTATCGGGAAAATTCGAATTACCGCCATCGATGATCACGTCGCCCGCGTCGAGCAACGGTGCGAGCGCGTCGATGACTGCATCCACCGCACTGCCCGCCCGTACCATCAGCATCACGCGGCGCGGTCTTGCCAGTGCCGCGACGAGCTGTTCGAGTGAATCGGCACCGCGAATGGTGCTGTCCTCGGGCTGACCTGCAATGAAGTCGTGGGTCTTCTCCTTCGTGCGGTTGTAAGCCACCACCCGATAGCCGTGATCAGCCATGTTGAGGATCAGGTTCTGGCCCATGACGGCCAGACCGATCAGGCCGATATCGCCAGGTACGTCGTCTTTGTCCTGCGATGCCTTCGATTCTGCTGCCATCTTCGCTGCTCCAGGTTCATCGTCTGCCGGCCGACTGTCGCCCGGGGTTGCGCTCAAGGTCTCTTGCGTCGAGATCAGGGCTCCAGGTGTCGACGCAAAGGACTCTTGGCGGCCCATCAATATGCCGCTGGCGGATCGCTAGGCGATCGGCGTCAGTAGAGCACGACCGGCAAAGTGCGCTTGCAGATTGTCGAGCACGAGTTTCCCCATGGCCGCGCGTGTCTCGTTTGTTGCGCTCGCGGCGTGCGGCTGCAGCACGACGTTGTCCAGCTCGAACAAGGCTTCGGGAACTGCGGGTTCTTTCTCAAACACATCAAGTCCGGCCCCGGCGATGCGACGCTTCTGCAGGTATTCCACCAGTACGGATTCGGCCACGAGCGCACCTCGCGCCACGTTGATCAGATAGCCCGTCTCGCCGAGTGCGTCGAGCACGTCTGCATTGACTGCGCCGATCGTCTCAGGTGTCGCGGCGGCGGTGATGAAGAGGAAATCGACTTCGCTAGCGAGCGCTGTGAGCGACGCGACGTAGCGGTAGGGCGAGCCTGCTTTCTCGCTTCGATTGCAGTAGGCGATATCCATGCCGAAACCCTTGAGGCGTCGTGCCAGTGCGTCCCCGATACTGCCCATCCCAAAGATGCCGGCCCGCTTGCCCATCATTCTTGTGGTGAGCGGAAAGGGTCCCTCTTTCGGCCAGCGCCCGGCGCGCGTGTAGCGGTCAGCATCGACCATGCGGCGGGCTGTCGCGAGGGCGAGGGCCACGGCAAGATCGGCCACATCATCGCTGAGTACATCGGGCGTGTTGGTCACGGTGATGTCGTGGTCTCGGCAGTAGTCACGATCCACGGCATCGACACCGACACCGAACACCGTGACGATGACGGCCTTGGGAAGGGCTTCGAGAACCGTCGCCTCGACACCCCGACCACCGTCGGTAACCACGGCCACACAGTCGTCGGCAATCTGTCCGAGCAGGGCCGTTGGATCGTCGGCCTCGAAATATCGATGCACATCGTAGGTGCTCTCGAGGGTCTTCATGACAGCGGGTAGCAACGGGGCCATCAGTAAAAGGGTATGACTCATCGTGGTCTGTTCTCTTGTGCGGTCAGCGCTTCGATGGAGGCGCCGTTGTCAGTCGACGTGGTATTGAATGGCCCGTCAATACGCGTTGACTGGCCACTGGGTCAGACAACGGCGGACATCCCGCCGTCAACGTACAGGATATGTCCATTCACATAGTTTGAGGCGTCGGAGGCGAGGAATATCGTCGCCCCGACCAGCTCACCCACATCACCCCAGCGACCGGCCGGTGTGCGCTTGCATAGCCATTCGCTGAAGGCCTCGTCGTCGACCAGCGCGGCGGTCAGTTCGGTAGCAAAGTAGCCCGGGCCGAGTCCATTGACCTGAATGCCCTGTGGAGCCCACTCGGCACACATGTTCTTGGTCAGCATCTTCACGCCACCTTTGGAGGCGGCGTAGGGGGCGATCGTCGGGCGGCCGAGTTCGCTTTGCAGTGAACAGGTATTCACGATCTTGCCGCGGCCCCGCCCGACCATGTGACGAGCGACCGCGCGCGACACCCGGAACACCGATCCGAGATTGACCGACATGACCTCCTCCCAGGTGTCGTCATCGCAGTCGAGCAAGGACGTACGCCGTTGAATGCCGGCGTTGTTGACGAGAATGTCGATGGCTCCTATCGAGGACTCGATGTCATCGACGGCGGCATCGATCGCCGCGGTGTCGGTCACATCGAAGGCTCGGCCGTGGGCGACGAGTCCAAGCGCCTTCAGTTCGTCGACGCTAGCCGTGACGCGCTCGGGATCGACGCCGTTGACGACGACCACGGCGCCAGCTTCGGCAAGCCCCTGGACAAGGTGTCGGCCGATGCCACGGCTGGACCCGGTGACAAGTGCCAGGCGGCCGGAAAGATCGAAAAGGGGATGGCTCATTGGGGGGGGTCTCGTCGCAGGTCTGGTCGATGGGTCAGGTGAAGCGGAGTTGCACTTTCATGTGCTGCTGTCGATCGACGGCAGCGGCAAAGGCGGCATCAGCCTCATCGAAGCTGAACACACCGCTCAGTAGTGACGAGACGTCGAGTCGGCCGGACACCAGAGTGTCGACCGCGATGTCGAATTCTTCGTGAAAGCGGAAGGTGCCCGCCAGCGAGAGTTCCTTGGAGACGATCTTGCCGAGCGGCAGGCCGGTGTTTCCCGGCGGCATCATGCCGACCTGAACGACCGTGCCGCGCGGCTTGGTCGCGTTCAGGCAGGAGTGCAAGGCCAGGGCGTTACCCGAGCATTCGAACGCGGCGTCGAAGTGTCCGCGACCGGCTTCGTAGGCGTCGAGGATCTGGCTGTCACGACTGATATCGATGGTCTCGTCGGCGCCGAGTGCGCTGGCCGTCTCGAGGACGCCCGCCGCGACATCGGTCGCGGTGATGTGCCTGACGCCTGCCAGTCGCAGCGCCTGGATAGTCAGGCAGCCGATCGGGCCGCAGCCGGTCACGAGAACTGAACGATGCGTCAGCGGGCCTGCTCGATTGACCGCATGCAGGCAGACTGCCAGCGGTTCGGCAAAGGCCGCGATCGAGAGATCGAAGCCGTCGGGCAGGCCGACACACTGGCGCCTTGGGACCACCAGCTCTTCACGAAACCCGCCCTGGATATGCGGTGTGACAGCGGCGCTGCCAAAAAACACCATGTCCCTGCAGAGATTGGTCCGCCCGGCGAGGCAGTTCTCGCAGTCGAGACAAGGCAGGTTCGGGTTGATGGCGACCGGCTGGCCTGGGATGAGATCATCGACAGCCGAACCGACCTCGCGCACGGTACCGGCAATCTCGTGACCAAGGATCAGTGATTCCTTTACCTCGAATGCGCCGACCCGGCCTTCATGGTAGTAGTGGATGTCGGAACCGCAGATGCCACCGGTTCCATAGGTCACGCGAACCTGGTCCGATGCAAGCGTGGGGATCTCGTCGATGTCGATCAGCCGCAAGTCCTTTGCAGCGAAGATGGCACAGGCTTGTAGTGTCATGGAGGTGTTCCGATCGCCTTGATGAAATCCGGGTGTGCGCGCAACGCGGCTTCTGCCGCCGCCGCGATTATCGCGGGCGGAGGTGTGATGTCCACCGCCACCACGCGCGGCTGGTCGACAGGGGATTCCAGCGCGGCAAATTGCGTATCGAGCAACGAATCGGGCATGAAGTGTCCCTTGCGCTCGCGCATTCGTCCGGAGATGAGTTCGCGCGAACCGTCGAGAAAGACATGATAGACGCAGCCCGCCTCACCGAGTAGATCACGGTAGGACTGGCGCAGCGCGGAGCAGGCGATGACCACGATGCGATGCTCACTTGCTGCCTGCCTGGCATAGTCCCGTACCTGTTCGAGCCAGGGCCAGCGATCCTCATCGGTCAGCGGCGTTCCAGACGACATCAGCGCGATGTTGGCGGGTGGATGCAACTCGTCGCCGTCGCGAAAGTGGCCATCGAAGCGCTCCGCGAGCAAGCGGGCCACGGTCGACTTGCCACAGCCGCTGACCCCCATGACGATGACGATGACACCCGGAAGGCGCGAGTGTCTTTCAGGCGCCACGGCGTAGCGTGCTCTGTCGATGAACGATCTCGAAGCCAAGATCCAGCGGCGCGACGACGGTAGCTTCCGGGTCGTCGCCGGCTCGGCTGATGCGCGCGATGATCAGCTCGGCTGTCCGTCTGCCGATGTCGAGGGCTGGCAGACGGACGCTGGTCAGTGTCGGATTCATGCTGGCGGCGAAGTCGAAGTTGCCATAACCCGCGATGGCGATGTCCTGCGGTACACGCCAGCCGCGCCGCTGGCATTCGCTGACGGCACCGAGCGCGGTCATGTCGGTGGCGCAGACCAGTGCGTCGGCATCGGGGTAGCGCTCGCGCAACTTGACGACGCCGTTGACGCCATCATCGATAACCATCGGGGTTTCACTTACCATGACATGCAGCGACGGGTCGAGGCCATGCTTCTGAAGCGCCTCGACATGGCCGCGTCGGCGCCGTTCGCCGTACGGGTCGGAGCTGGCGGGACCCGACAGAAAGGCAATGCGTCGGTAGCCTGCGACGATCAAGGCTTCAGTCATCGCGAAACCGGCGGCAGTCGGTGAGAAGCCAACCACCATGTCGATCGGTTCGCTCGGCCAGTCCCAGGTCTCGACGACAGGAATACCGGACTGGACAAGCAGCTCCCGAGCGCGAGCCGAGTGCATGCTGCCGACCAGCACGATGGCTTCCGGACGACGCCCGATGATCAGTCGCGACAATTCGACCTGCTCGTCTCGCGAATAGCCGGTATCGCCGATCAGCAAGTGATACCCCTGTTCCCGAAGCGCCGAGGAAAGTCCATCGATCGTTCTCAGGAAGCCCGAGTGTCGCAAAGATGGCAGCAGCACCGCGACATGACCACTTCTCTGGCTCGACAAGGCACCCGCCGCGAGATCCGGGACATAGTTGAGATCGCGTGCGGCTGTCTCTACGCGCAGTCTTGTGGCCTCGGAGACCAGATGGGGCGTGCGGAGGGTGCGCGACACGGTCATGGGCGAGACACCCGCCCGGTCCGCGACCTCGCGGCTCGTGACGGTGCCCTGACGACGTGCCTTGCGGGTCATGGGTACTCGCAGGTTGTAGTTCAACCGGCGTCGGCCCGGTTCGTGGTAGCGGGAATACGCTCACGCAAGGGCGTGCAGCACACTGCCGTTGTACGATGATAGCGTTGCCGGTGCGACGGCTACAAGCCAGAGGAGAGTCCGGTGTACGGAGAACTGGAAGGGAGCGGTTTCGAGACGCTCGACGATGCCTTCGGGAGCTGCTTCGTTGGCCATGCACGGGTCGAACGATTGTGGAGCGGTGCGCGCTGGTGCGAGGGCCCGGCATGGTTTGCGGCTGGTCGCTACCTGGTGTGGTCGGATATCCCGAACGACCGCATGTTGCGTTGGGATGAGACCGATGGGTCTGTCTCGGTCTTCCGTGCGCCCTGCTTCAACAGCAATGGCCATACCGTCGATCGGCAGGGCCGGCTGCTCAGCTGTCATCATCTGAGCCGATCGGTCTCCCGGACCGAGTACGACGGGTCGATCACGACCCTGGCGACGCACTACGATGGCAAACGGCTCAATTCGCCGAACGATGTCGTCGTCAAGTCGGACGGTTCCATCTGGTTCACCGATCCGAGCTACGGGATCCTGAGCGACTACGAAGGCGAGCGGGCCACCCCCGAGCTTCCCTGCAACGTCTATCGCATCGATCCCGATGGCGGCTTGTCCATTGTCGCTGACGACTTCCTCAAGCCCAACGGTCTGGCCTTCGCGCCGGACGAGAGCTTCCTCTACGTTGCCGACACGGGCGCATCTCATCAGCGCGACGGCCCGCGACACATACGCAGGCTGCGGGTCTCGGCGGACGGCAGGACATTGGGTGCGAGTGAGGTATTTGCAACGTGCAGCAACGGAATGTTCGACGGCTTCCGCTGCGACACCGAGGGACGCGTCTGGAGCAGTGCAGGCGATGGTGTGCACTGCTATTCGAGCGACGGAAAACTTCTGGGCAAGGTTCGCATTCCCGAGATGGTCGCCAATGTGACCTTCGGTGGTGCGCGTCTGAATCGGCTGTTCATCTGCGGGACGACATCGCTGTATTCGGTTTACCTGACGGCAAACGGCTGTACCCCGGGCTGAGTGCAGCGCAAGCAGCCCGAGGTGTCGTCGGTTCGGCAAGCCGCTGATCAGCAAGCTTCTGTCAACAAGCCGATGTCACAAGCCGATGTCACAAGCCGATGTCAGCTGCCGGACCAGATCTTCATGTAGGCTTCCTGATAGTCGTTCTCGGGGTCGAAAGTATTGTTTGGACCGCCATCGAACTCGATGTTTTCCAGGGTGACCTTGTGCAATGGTGATACGTAGCCAGACCATTCCTCGCCGTCGAGGGCGCGATTCATCTCATCCACCAGTTGCCAGCCTTGCAGTCTCAGTGGCTCGGCAACCGTGACCGCCTGAAACTGAGCGCTGCGAACCCGCTGGTAGGCGGATTCCGAGCCATCGCCCGACCACGACCTTTTGCTGATTGCCGCCCGACAGGGCGTCGATGGCAAGTTCCGGGTTGTTTGGTCTGAGTCCGACTTCCTCGCCTGCACGACGGGCCAGCTCCGCTTCCAGACGGCGGCTCAGGAGCGACAGCGGCCCGTGCCGAACAGGCAGCGACCGATGTCCTCCTGACCGGCTCCTCTGAGGCCGACGAGGCCGAGTACTTCACCGCGGCGAATGTCCAGGGAGACCGGGCCGGCGTGAGCGGTACGCAGATCCCTGAGCGTCAGTACCGGTGCGTCATCGCGCAAGACCGGTCGTACGTGGCGTCGCGGCTTGCGCCCGACGATCAGGTCGACAAGCTCCTCCGGAGTGGTGTGGGCGACATCGCGCATACCGACCGTTTCGCCGTCGCGGAGCACCACGACGCGATCGGCGATCTCGAAGACTTCGTCGAGCCGGTGGGATACATAGACCATGCCGACGTTGTCCTTGCGGAGTTGTCGCAGCACGACGAAGAGGTCTGCGACATCTTGCGAGGGCAGACTGGCCGTCGGTTCGTCGAGGACCAGGAAGTCGCATTCGCCGGCCAGCGCCCGGGCAACGGCAACCAGCGATTTTTCGGCACGCGACAGCCTGGCGCCCGCATCGATCGACTGAAATCACAGCCGACCTTGGCCAGCGCTTCACGCGTGGTGCGTTCACAGGCGGCGCGATCGATGAAGGGGCCGCGTCTCGCGTAACCCGAGGCCATGGCGATGTTCTCTGCGATACTCATCCAGTCGATCAGCTCGAGATCCTGGTGAATGAAGGCAACTTGCTGGCGCACGCGGGTGTTACCCGGCGTATGCCGATAGGGCGTTTGGTCGATGACCACATCGCCATTGTCGGCTGCATGGATTCCGCCGAGAATCTTGATGAGCGTACTCTTGCCGGCCCCGTTCTCGCCAAGCAGGGCGACGATTTCGCCGCGACCGACGTTCATGGTCACGCGCTTGAGCGCATGCGTGCCGCCGAAAGATTTACTGATTCGGTTGAAGAACAGGCCGTCGGGCAGCCTGGTTGGCGGCGCGACGGCAGCGCTAGGGGAATTGTCGGGACTCTGTGATATGAGCGCGGCTGGGGGGGAGCGAGATGTGGCAGTTGCGTTGCCGGTAACGTAGCGACAGATCAGGCGGGTTAACGGATAACTGTCAATGACTTCTTCGCGACCTGCAAACGGCAGGGGAAACGTCGCCAGGCGACGCGTCGGTGGCGTGTCGCTGGCCGAATTGGCCGAAGCGACCGGCGTTTCACGCATGACTGTATCCCGCGTCCTGCGGGAAGCGGAAGGTGTCTCCCGGGAGACGCGGGAACGAGTCCTTGCCGCGCGGCACAGACGCTCGGCTACGTGCCAGACCGTATTGCCGCCGCATTCGGCTCCGAAGCGGCCAATCCCTTGATCGGCGTTGCCTTGCCGACCCTGGGCCGCGATCTCTATGCACAGATTCTCCAAGCTTCTGTCGAGTCTGCCGGTGCCGTTGGTCGAGATCTGGAATCTCGGCGATACAAATCGATCACAGCGCAAGGCCGACCCGTTGCGAGTAGGCTTTGATCATGTCGCCGCAGGAAGCGAGATGGGTGAGTATCTCGCGTCGAGGCACAGCGGCCCAATGGGCTATGTCGGTATTCGTTCAAACGATCTGGTGCTTGGCAAGGCGAGACTCGAAGGTTTTCGTGAAGGTTTCGGGCAGTCCTCGAGAAACAAGGTCGAGACTTTTATCTTGGCGATTGCTCCTCGTTCTACAGCGGCTACTACGGCACCGAGCAGATACTCTCCGCCGATCTCGAGCTTCGGGTGTTGTATTACCTTGATGATGCGATGGCCTTTGGCGGCCTGATGCTCTGTCAGAAAAAGGGTCTGAAGATCCCGGGTGATATCGCGATCGCCGGATTCGGTGGCCTCGGCATCGGTTCTGTCCTGCCGTCCAGGCTGACGACTACGTCGACGTTCCGCTTGCGCATCGGCAAGCTGGCAGCCGAAAACCTCTTGAAGCGAATCGAAGGGGCGCCGGTACCGGTGGTCGACGACGTCGGCTTCGAGCTCGTCAAGGGTGAGACGGCCTGATTGTCATGAGACGGCCTGGCCAGGGCGAAGCGGTCCGTTTGTGGTAAGACGGTTCAGAGTACTTTCGAGTCTGGAGAAGTCCGCAGCTTGAACCTGGCGCAGTAATAATCCCTTGGTGGGGATACCCTCGGGCTGCTAACGTTCGCCAATCGCCCGGAAACTGCGTGCTGTGTTCTCATGGAAGCGAACCTGGACAGGTCTGGGATCAGACCGCCGATAGCCACCGACGAGGCTGTGCCACAGAAATGGCTGGTGCATCTGGGCACGGTCCTGATCCTGTTGTCGCTGACAGCCTGCGGCGGCGGCGGCGGCGATGGTAATTCGCGGCCAGCTTCCAGGGACGATCCCTTCGCGACCACGTTCGGCGGTGATAGCGGGGCCGATGGCAGCGAAGTGGTCGGGTACCAGACTTCGCCCGGTGTTGCCGTCTGTTCCAGCGACGACATCAAGGCGCGAGTCGATTACGACATGCGCGATTATTACCTGTATTACGATCTCGTACCCGATGTTGCCTTGTCGGGCGTTGAATCCTCCGAAGCCTTGATGGGCTTGCTGCGTGTGGAACCTGATCGCTACAGCTATGTGACCGACGACCGCGAAATCACGCAATTGCGTGAGGAAGGCATCACCGAAGGCTTCGGGTTCTGGTCGCGGCCGAACGCCGGCGATCAGGCGGTACGCTTTCGCGAGATTCTGGCGGGCTCTCCTGCTGAAGTTGCCGGGATACAGCGCGGTGACGAATTGATCGCCATCAACGGTCAAGCCGTTCGTGAATTTGACGACGATCAGCTCCGGGAGGTTGTTTCGGCTCCGACGATCAGCCTCTCCATTCGAACGCTCGAGGAGGCGCCTCGCGATGTCTCGCTGACGAGCGTCGAGTATCGCTGGACGACGGCGCCGGCCGCCTCGATCCATACTGTCACTTCGTCGGGACTGCGTATCGGCTATTTGACGGTCCGACGATTCCTGTCGACGACGGAGGCGGAAATAGATCGTCAAATGGCGTGGTTTGTCGAGCAGGGTGTCGATGAGCTTGTCGTCGACTTTCGTTACAACCCCGGGGGACGATCCCGTGTTGCACAGCATCTCGCGAGCCAGATCGCTGGTGCCGCAGTCGAGGGTCAGATCTATCAGATCGGCTCAGCCAACGACAAATACACGAACTGGAACTTCTCGTCGCGCTTCGAAGCAGAGCCGCATTCGCTCGGACTGACTCGCGTGGTTGTCCTGGCGACAGGTTTCAGTGCCTCGGCGTCGGAGGCTCTGATCAACGGCCTGGATCCCTATATTGACGTCGTGGTAATCGGAAGTCGAACGGAAGGCAAGCCCTACAGCTCATTCTCCGAGACGTATTGCGACAAGTCGATCAACGCGATGTCGCTGATCAGGACAAATGCCGACGGTGTCGATGTCATCGGCGGCATCGAGCCAACCTGTGCCGTCAATGACTCCTGGTACTACCCGCAGGAAGATTCGAACAACGATGCCTTGTTTGCGGCGAGTATCGACTACCTGGTGAATGAGCGTTGCCCGGCCCCATTTGCGAAATCGACACTGACTAATGACCGTTCGGCGACGCCGTTCGATGCGCGCGCAATGAGTCCCGGACAGGTGCTCTCCGAGGATCTGATCGATACTCTCTGACGAACACGTCACTCACATGGATTGCATCAAGGCCGCGACGGCGGCCTCGGCTACTGCGACATCCTCATCGGGTGCGCCAGAGCCGACACCGATCGCACCGGCGACCTTGCCGTCCAGAAGGATCGGCAGGCCGCCGCGCATGTTGGTGAACGCACCCCGCGTGGTAATGCCGGCGAGCACGGCCGCGTCGGCCGGTGCACCGCCGGTTGGCGCCGCGATCGATGCCGCGGTGACCGCCTTGGCTATCGACGTATCGATGGAGTGAAACTTCGCACCGTCCATGCGCCCAAAGGCCAGCAATCTGCCACCGGCATCGACGACCGCGATGTTCTGTGGCACGCCGATCAAGAGCGCATGCGCAACGGCGGCGTCGAGCAACACGTTCGCCGCTGCAAGGTCGAGTTCCTGGCGTGTGATCATGGGATTTCGCTGGTAGTCTGGTGACGTGGCGGGTGACGTTGTCTGTCAAAACAGTGATGCTTCAATATAACGTTGACGCAACGTTGCGGGGTTTCCGCTCGGTCTATTCAACATCGCCCGAACGCCTGACTTGCGCGCCGCGCGGCATCGAAGCGCTCCCGATCTCGCACCCGCGCCGAGTCATCACGATCACTGGTCGGTACGACATTACGTGAAGCGCTTGGCAGCGCGATCGATTCACCCAGAGCCTCCGCTGCCAGCATGGCGGTGCCCAGCGCTGTTCGCTCGGTCACGCCGGATACCTGCAATCGATGACCGAGCGTGTCGGCCAGGCACTGGCAGAACCCGTCGTTGGCACTCATGCCGCCGTCGACGTGCAGCGGTGAGGAAATCGGCTGATAACGCTCGATGGCGTCAGTGACATCGAGCATCCGAAAGGCGATACCTTCGAGGATCGCCTGGACAAGGTCACGAGATGTTGTCTCGCCGCTCATGCCCATCCAGCAGCCGCGAGCATCGCGATCCCAGTGCGGACAACCGAGGCCAGCAAGCGCGGGAACGAAGAACAGACCTCGCGAGGCAGCGGTTCGGTTGCCGAAGTGCTCTATCTCCTCGAACGAGGAGAAGAGCCCGAGTGAGCGCGCCCAGTTGATGGCCGACGCAGCGGAATACACGCCGCCATCGAGCGCTCGTACCGGCGCCTCTTCAGCCCTTTGCCAGGCCACGGTCGGCACGGCACCGAGGGCAGCGCCCAAGGCTGCGCCCGACGCCGTACGCAGGGTGTCGATGCTGCATTCCTTCGGCGGCCAGCCACTGCCCGTCACCACTGACGCGAAGGCACCGGTGCCGAAAGTCATCTTGGTATCGCCCGGTTGCCGACAACCATGACCGTACAACGCGGCTTGTTGATCGACGAGACTGGCAACGAGTGGAAGCTCGCGCGCATGCCTTTCTCGAGTGCCGACAGACATCCTCCCCAGGTCACCTGACGACGGACCGATACGTGGCAAGGTGTCCATCGGTACACCGAACAGTCTGCAAAGCGACGGGTCCCACTGACAGGTTTCAAGGTTCATCAGAGAGGTTCGCGAGGCGGTGGTCACATCGGTCTCGAAGCGACCGGTCAGCACTTCCCGAAACCACGCATCCGTGGTGCCTAGATGCAGACGACCCTCGCCGGCAAGTGCGCGTGCCTCGGCAATGTTCTCGAGCAACCACGCGAGCTTCGAGGCCGAAAAGTAGGCGTCGAGCGGCAGACCGGCGCGCTGCTGTACTGCGTTGCCCACACCGTCGTGCTCCAGCTGCTCGATCCTTGCCGTGGTGCGGCTGTCCTGCCAGCTGATGATCGGTGCCAGCGGCCGCCCGGTGCCAGCCTCCCAGGCCAGACAGCTCTCTCCCTGATTGCTCAGACCGACGGCGACCACGCCTGCAGAAGCGGCGCCTGCATCCAGACAGCTCTGCAGATCTGCCATTACGCGTGTCGGGTCCTGCTCGATCCAGTCCGGTTGCGGGAGGCTGGCCGGGTTGGGTCGCGAGTGAACGATATCCAGCTGACCGCTCTCGTCGACGACCACGGCGCGCGTGCTGGTCGTTCCCTGATCGATGGCGAGAATCGTCATCGCCCTTCGCTCGCCTGTGCGCCGGCGAGCTCATGATCAGGTAGTCGGCCATCCAGACAGGCGATGACCCGATCGGCGACCTGTCGACCTTCCTGCCAGCAGCCGCCAGCGCTTTTCGCAGAACGAAGGATGTTTCCAGCGGCAAAGTAATGGGGATCGCTGCAGCGCAGATACCGATCGATCCGGGCGCCCTTAGTCACGTGATCGATATCGATGTGGCTGTCCTTCAACAGGCTGATTTCAGGTCTGAAGCGGCCACTGATAATGATGCCATCGCAGCTCAGTCGTCGTGTCTCGCCATTCGTGTCGCGAACGACAACGCCGCCCACACGCTCACGCCCCTCGATGGCCTCGACGTGCGTGCCTGTCATGATCGGCATGCCGAGCAGTTTCGGCAAGAGTGCGCAAGCGCGCGGCGCGACGATGCGTGTTTCGGATTCGATCATGGCGATCGGGCGGATACCGAGATGGCGGCAGGTCAGAATGGCGGAAAAGGACACCAGCTCCGAGCCGTAGATGACAGGGCGATTGAACGGTCTGAGGGCATCGAGATAGACCAGACCCTGTAGCGCACCGGTCGAGAGCACACCGGCCGTACGGAGCCCGCCGACCTGCCGCTCGACCCGGGTCGACTCGCGGATACCGGTGCACAGCACGACCCGCCTGGCGCGCCACGTGGTGAGACCCGCAGGCGAGGAGATCTGGAGCCTCGGCCCAGGCTGCAGTGACATGACCGAATGCCGCGAGAGAATCTCTACGCCCCGGGCTTCCGCCCGCCTCACCAGTCGTGTCGCATAGTCCGGCCCGCGCAGTAGTCGACCAGCTTCGCGCATGCCGAACGGATAGTGCCCGCAGTGCCGCGGCGTGCCACCCGCCGTCGGTTCGCGCTCGAGCAGCACGACCCTGCCGATGTCGGCTTCCGCCAGCCGCGTCGCCGCCGCCAGTCCTGCCGGTCCACCGCCGACGACGAGCACCTCGGCCGATTCTTCAGCCACACTGCTGATCGCTGCTGCTGCTGCTGCTGCTGCTACTACTGGTGCTAACTGTCGTCTCACCCATCGGTGTCGCGAAGCGATCCCGGGACATCTCCGCCAACGCGGCCGAGCAGTAGAAGCCCTGGCAGCGGCCCATGGTGACGCGGGTACGACGCTTCAGTCCAGCGAGCGTATTCGGTGCCAGTGGACCGTCCAGCACCTGTTCGATCTCGCGCCGTGTGACCGATTCACAATGACAGACGATGCCCGCGTTGCCTTGGCGCTGCCAGTCTCGTTCGGCCCATTCGCTGATGTTCGCAACCTTGGGTACATGAATTTCCGGAGCGCGTTCGTGGCAGGGCTCAGCTGCGTTTGCGTTTGCAGCTTCGATCTCGGTTTCTACCGCAGCCGAAGTCACTGCTGCAGCTGCAGCTGTGACTGTGACTGTGGTCTGTTGTCCTGGTGCCGAGTCGTTCGCAGTCGACACGGGCCGGTCGAACGTCGAGACAAGCGCGGCGACGTGCTCGGCGATGCCGAGGGCTGCGCTCAATCCGGTTGAACGGATACCGCCCACGGTGACGTACCGTTGGTCTGCTTGCGCCGTGATGCGGTACTCGCTCGATTCGCTGGCCGGGCGCAAGCCAGCATAGCTTGCGGTGATGTCGTGGTCCTTCAACGCCGGCAGGATCTCCTCGCCACGCCGTTGCAAGCCGAGCAGTGTGTCGCTGTCCAGCGGTGCCCGCAAACGGTCGTCCTGTTCCTCCGCAGTCGGTCCGACCAGGAGGTTGCCGTAAGCCGTTCGACAGACCACGACGCCTTTCGTCACCTCGTTCGGCACCGGCAGAAGGATGTGACCGGCAAGCACTGCCGCCGGCTTGTCATAGACAATGAACTGGCCCTTGCGAGGCTTGATCGTGAAGGCGCTGGTGCCCAGCAATCGCTTGTCGACGCGATCGCCGAACAGTCCGGCCGCATTGATGACGATGCTGGCCGACACGAATCCTGAAGACGTTTCGAGCTGCCAGCGTTGTCCGTCGAATGCGCCACCCTTGACCTCACAGCCGAGGTCCAATCTTGCCCCATTGGCAACGGCTTGGTTCAGATACGCGTAGGGGGCCGACCAGGCATCGATCAAGGCTTCACCCGGGACGCGAATGCCGGCATGAACCGCGTCGGACAGCTGCGGCTCCTGCCGTCGTATAGCGTCCCGGTCGAGCAGGACGACATCGTCGACACCGTTCCGGCGTGCCTTGTCGATGAGGCTCGGCAAGCGCTCGGCTTCGGCCTCGTTCCAGGCCAGTACCAGAGCGCCGCAGGGCATGAACGGCAGACCGAGCGAGGCGTACACACCCAGGTAGGCGTCCCTGCCGCGGCGAATGCAGTCGGCTTCCAGCGTATCCGGCGGTGCGTCGAATCCGCTATGCAAAATGGCACTGTTGCCCTTCGAGGCCCCGTCGAGAATGTCCAAAGCCTTCTCGAGAACGATGACCCGTGCGCCATCGAGCGAGAAGCGCCGGGCGAGCGCACAACCGACCACGCCCGCGCCGACGATGGCGACGTCGAAGCCGTCCGCCCTGTCAGGGCGGCGCAGCGAGTTCTCAGCTGGTGTCCCGATCGATTCTCGTGCCATGCGCCATTGTGCCGATCCCTGCGCTGAAGTGCAGCGCACTGATCGACACAGGGGTGATTCCGTCGCTGCATCGCTTGCCGATGCCCCTGGAAGATAAGCTGTCAAGGTGTTGACCTCACGGTGCACTCAATGGTTAATGTGCAACGCGACAGCGATGAAGGGAGCGCATGCCAAACGTCATTCGAAGTTATGTGAAGACGATCGACCGGCTTTCCGACTATGTCGGTCTGGTGGCCATGTACCTGATCTTCCTGATGGTCGCCGTCCTGCTGCTCGATGCAGTCACCCGCAACGTGATCGACATTCCGCTGCACTGGTGTGTCGAATTCGCGCAGTTCACACTCGCAGCCTATTACTTCATGGGCGGCGCGCTGACGCTGAAGAACGATCAGCACGTGCGCATGGACCTCTTCTACGAAAAGCTCTCGGTTCGCGGCAAGGCCTGGCTCGATCTCGTGACCAGCGCGTGCCTGCTTTTCTACCTCGTCGTCCTGTTGCTCGGCTCAGTCTCGAGCCTCGGCTATGCGATCGAGACCGGCGAGCGACGCTTTTCCATGTGGAACCCGTCGATGATCCCGATCAAGGTATTGATGGTCAGCTGCGTCGTGTTGATGGTGTTGCAGGCCATCTCGATCATCTTCAAGCAGATAGCGATTCTCAGGGGCGATCCGTTCGAGCCGCCAGCCTCGTCGACACTCACCAAGATTCTCGAGACGAGCACCCGACGTGCGGCCGAGCCGACATGAGCTACGAACTCATCGCCATCCTGATGTTCGCATCGATGATGGTGCTGCTCACTACCGGGCAGCGGGTGTTTGCCGCCATCGGCTTCGTTGCCGCTGGCGCCGCACTGCTCCTCTACGGGCAAGGCGCCGTCGAGATGCCGTTCAATGCGGCGTTCAAGCTGTTCAACTGGTTTCCGATGCTGACGCTGCCCCTGTTCATCTATATGGGGTATGTGCTGTCGGAAGCCGGTATCGCGGAAGATCTGTATCGCATGCTGCACGTCTGGTTCGGGCGCGTGCGCGGTGGGCTCGCGATCGGCACCATCCTGTTGATGGTCATCATCTCGGCCATGAACGGGCTTTCGGTCGCCGGCATGGCCATCGGCGCGACCATCGCGCTTCCCGAGATGCTACGACGTGGTTATGACAAGGTCCTGATCACCGGGGTGGTGCAGGGTGGCTCGTCGCTTGGCATCCTCGTGCCACCGAGTGTCGTGCTGGTGCTTTACGGCATGATCGCCCGGCAACCGGTAAGCCAACTCTGGCTCGCAGGAGTCGTGCCTGGCTTGCTGATGGCGGCCATGTTCATCATCTATGTTGTCGTGCGCTGTCGTCTGAACCCGTCGCTTGCGCCCATCGTCTCGGAGGACGAGCTCGACATGCCGCTTGGCGAGAAGCTGAAACTCCTCCGCGCCGGCATCATCCCCTTCCTGATCTTCTTCCTGATGACCGGACTCTTCGTCATGGGCATCACGAGTCTCGTCGAGAGTTCTGCTGTCGGCGCCACGTCGGCGACGCTCGCTGCTGCCCTCAAAGGGCGGCTGAGTCGATCGATGTTGCACGAAACGGCGAAGAAGACTCTCGGTATTTCCTGCATGTTCCTGTGGCTGATACTGGCTGCGCTCGCCTTCGGTTCGGTGTTCGACGGGCTTGGTGCGGTGCGCGCGCTCGAGTCGCTCTTCATCACCCGCTGGGATCTCTCCCCGTGGGAAGTGATCATCATGATGCAGATCAGCTTCATTGTCATGGGCATGTTCCTTGACGACACTGCCATGCTGGTCATCGTCGCGCCGCTGTATGTGCCGCTGGTCAAGATCCTCGGATTCGACCTGGTCTGGTTCGGCATTCTCTACACGATGACCTGTCAGATCGCGTACATCACACCGCCGTTCGGCTACAACCTGTTCCTGATGCGCGCGATGGCGCCGAAGGAAATCGGCCTGGTCGATATCTATCGCTCCATCTGGCCCTTCGTCCTGATGATGGCCATGACCATCGCACTGGTCATGGTTTTCCCGCAGCTCGCGCTGTGGCTACCTCATACGGTTCGCGGCAATTGATCGGCCCGCGTACGGTTACCAACGGTCTCTGGACCGTATCGCCGATCGCACACAGGAGATGCACATGACCGAAGAGAGCAAGACGCCCGCGCCCGACACGCGCACTGCGTCTGAACGAATACTGGACAGTCGTCGTCGTTTCATCGGCAAGGGTATCGCCGGGGCCGCCGCGGCGGGCACCGTCATGCACGCCCCCGCCGTCATTGCGCAGAGTGCGCCGATCAAGTGGCGATTGCAGACCTACTCCGGCGCACCGCTCGGGGCTCACGTCATCAAGCCGCAGATCGAAGCCTTCAATGCGGCGGCCAATGGCGAGATGGAAATCGAGTTGTATTACGCCGATCAGCTGGTGCCCACGGCCGAGCTGTTCCGCTCGCTGCAGAACGGCACCATCGACGCCGTCCAGTCGGATGACGCGACCATGGCATCCCCGGTCGACATCTCCGTGTTCGGTGGCTACTTCCCGTTCAGCACGCGCTACAGCCTCGATCTGCCTGCGCTGTTTGCGTACTACGGCCTGAACGAGATCTGGGAGGAGGCCTACGGCGAAGTAGAGGGGGTCAAGTGGCTCTCCGCCGGTGCCTGGGACCCCTTGCACATCTTCAGCAAGGACCCGATCAAGTCGCTTGCCGACATGAAGGGCAAGCGGGTGTTCGGCGTACCGACGGCGGGCAAGTTCCTGTCGCGCTACGGCCTCGTGCCGGTCACCGTACCCTGGGACGATGTCGAAGTCGCCCTGCAGACAGGCGAGCTCGACGGTGTTGCCTGGTGTGGCTTCACCGAAGCTTACGAAGTCGGTTGGGCGGACGTCTGCAACTACGCGCTGACCAACAGCATGACCGGTGCCTGGTGCGGGTCATACTTTGCGAACGAGGAGAGCTGGGCCAAGGTCCCGCCCCATCTTCAGCAGCTGTTCATGTCCACGATCGATCAGTCACATTACTACCGTCAGGTCTGGTACTGGGGTGGTGAAGCGAAACTGCGGGTCGAGGGCGAGAAGATGGAGCTGACCTCCCTGCCGCCAGAAGAGTGGGCGCAGGTCGTCGCCGACTCGAGTGAATTCTGGGACGAAATTGCCGCCTCGAGCGACCGTGCCGGCCGGGTCGTACAGACCTTCAAGGACTACGCTGCCGTGATGGAGAAAGCGGGGTATCCGTACCGCTGAGTTTTCCGTCTGCGCCGGTCGAAGGGGACCGGCGCAGGCTGTTCGTGTCGGCAGTGGCGAACTGGCGCAACGTCTCTACAAACGTCTGATTTTTGACTGGCAGGTATCGCTCAGAGTCTTCTTGTCGCGAGTTCGCATCGGTACTTTCGCTGCGAGTTGAATCTAAATGGAGTGGTTCCATCGCAACTGTAGACGCCTTCGAGTTTACGACGGATTCGTAATCCTGCGAGCTAAAGAGTTCAGTTCGATCAGTCTCGGTGCGAGAGAGAATGTTTCCGGAAGCGCTACGCGCAAGTCGTTGTCCAGTGCGTGCTCTGCCCATCGCGCATGCGCCATGCAAGTCATACCAAAGCGTGAATTCTTGGATATCAAGGTGAAGCGTGTCGTGTGACACATGCCTGGTGGGACGTGGCACGCTGATTGGATTGCGGGTTGGAATTAGATTGTTCAAAAGACCTTGATTGATAACTGCCTTGAGGCCGGAAAGAATTGCAATTACGGTCAACCATCGACTCGATGGGCATCAGAGGTGATCGACAAGAACGGTAACGCCGGCCCGAATGGTTTCTACGGAGGTCATCACTCGAACGGTCCGAACCTTGGTTAATTTGCAGGCCAATATCGGTCAAGGCTCCTTCGAGTGCGTTCAATCACGGTATGTAACATGGGTGATTCGGATGACGATATACCTGCGATTCCCGTCACAGTGCTCCGTAACACGCTGGCCAAATCGCATGGTCGGCCGCATCTTTCTATCACCTGAACGCCTTGCGGCGCGTCAACTCTGATCGGAGGCGCTGAGTCGAACTGCGGTTCGCGAAGGCGAGAAGACGGAACTGACGTTCCTGCCGCGGGAAGCGCGGGAGCAGGTCGTCGCCGACTCGAGCGAATTCTGGGGCGAGCTTGCCGCCTTGAGCGACCGTGCCGGTCGGGTCGCGCAGACTTGAATGGACTACGCGGCCGTTATAGAGAAAGCGGGGTATCAGTACCGCGAAGGTTGCGTCTGCGCCGGTCGATGGGGGCCGGTGCAGGCGTCCGCGCGCAATCGTTGCCGAGCGCCGCACGTTCCTTATTTGTGATGCGTCTCACAAGACGCCCGCGAAAGCGCCGCAGCCGGGGCGCACCAAATCGGGAAACGACAGCATGAACCACACTATTGGCAGGATGAGTACCCTGCTGCTCCGGGGAACCGGCGCGCCCTTCGATCGCGATCGCGCGGCACTCTGGTTGCGCATCGGGCTGGGGCTGGTCTTCGTGATCGGCGGCTGGAGCAAACTGGGGCAGCTGTTCGCCGCCGATGGCGGCATCGCGATGGTCAGCAGCTACATGGGCCCCGGCGGCTACGTCAACACCTTCTTCACGGACTACCTGTTCCGCGGCACGCTGGCGGGCTTGATCAGCCCGTGGCAGTTCCTGGCGGTACTGTCGGCCTTCGAGCTCGCCAGCGGTCTGGCGCTGCTGGCGGGTTTCATGGTGAGGCCGCTCGCACTAGTGTACGGGTTCCTGCTCTGGACGTTCGTGTTCTCGCTGCCGGTCGTGACGACGCCCGGGGTAGTCGCCGCGGTGGACACCTACACTTCACCGGCGCTACTGGTACAGGCCCGAGATGTCTGTCTCTCGGGACTGATGTTCGTGCTGTTCAACCTCGGCCCCGGTCGACCCGCCGTGGACCGGCCGCTGCCGCCAGAGCTAGGGTCCGGCGACTGGAACTCGCTGGGGTTGCTTGCCCGGCTCTCGCTCGCATTGCCGCTCCTGGTCGGCGGATTCTTCGTCGGGTTCGACAGCATTCAGGACTTCTCGACCTACGCGCCGGTGCTGATCGTCCTCGGCGTGTTGCTGGTTGCGGGCGTTGGCGTGCGTCAGAGTGCGATCGTGGTCGCCGCCGTCATGCTGTGGTACGCCCTCGGCAAGTTCTCGTCGGACAAGTCTCTGATCGCGAACCTGAACGGCTTCAAGCGCGAGTTTGCACTGACGGCCGTGGCGCTGGTGCTCGCGCGCTTCGGTGGCGGATCGCGGTTCGTCTGGCACCTGCCGCGGATGGGCACTCGCGCCGCCAGCGGCGGCGTTCCGGGTGGCTCAACGGGTGGTGGTGTTCGTCGTACCGGCGCGCGTCAAGCAGACGATGCCGAGGTAACGCTGACCCCGCAATAAGTTCACCAGTAGAATCGGCAGCAGCGGTACGCCGGGCATCGGTCCTGGCCACCATCGAACACATCGCCGGCCAAGTCCGCAATATCGGGCGATCCCGATCGGTACGACGGTGTGGATCGTGACGTATGGGCAAGGAAGATCTGACCTGATATGTCGCGACCGCGCCGAATCGTGTTTGCGCCGGCACAGCATGGTTCAGGTCGGACGCTGTGGACGCGACGGCGCAGTCTGTGGGGCAGCTTCCTCATGCTGACGGTGACTTGTCTGTGACTTCGCCGGCGACACGGCATACGAGAAGCACTTTCAGGCCACGAGGGAGCGGTTCGGCACTGTTGATCTGGCGTTGTTACCGATCGGTGGGTACAAGCCCAGAACGCTCCATCGCTCGGTTCAAACGGATCCAGTCGACGCCGTACACGCACACGATGACCTGCAAGCCAGCTACGCGATCGCCATCCATCATGGGACATTTCGGTTTTCCGCGAAGTCGTTCGAGGAGCCTGTCGACGAGCTGAGTGATCACTTGGCGTCGCAGAGCAGATCGCCCGCCGAATTTCTGTTCGGCAGCGAAGGGGTGACACTGCTGTTCGACACTACCGACGACGGCACCATGGACCTGATCAACGCGCCGAGGCCGAAACGTTCTTGAGGATGCCTTGACCAGGTCATGTCGAATTCTGATGGGCAGGCCGATCACGCTGGGCGGCGCCGATCACCGCGCCCAGAAGCAGAAGCAGGGCCGACGCCGCCAGACCGCTTGTGAGTCCATTCGTCCGATCGTTGATCGCACCCGCGACGATCGGTCCTAGCATTTGACCGATCCCGAACCCGGCGGTGAGCGTTCCTATCGAACGTCCCCAGTCGGTACGCTGGACGTTCCGCCGCACGAACGCCGTGGTGGAGGCCACGACCGCGAAAAAGGCACCGCCGAACAGCACGGCCGAGGCGAACAGAATGACGGCACTGTCGAGTACGACCGGCAGCGCCGCGCCGGCGTTCGTGCGCACCCCGCGGGCCAGTATGAGGACGAGTGGTGCTGACACGGCGGTAAGCGCACCCCAGGCCAGCGCCCAGGATCCGGGGCCCGCATGGTGGAGGACAGCAGGCACCATCAGTCCCGACAGGGCGATGCCGACACCCGGTCCCGCGTAATACAGCCCGAGCAGGAATCCGGACATCTTGGCGTCGTCTGCGGCCACACTGGCAGCAAGCACGCCGCCGGCAACGAATGCAAGACCGCCACCTAAGCCTGCGAGGACACGCGCGAGGTTCAGCGGCACGGTGTCATGCAACAGAGCGCACAGGCCGAGTGACGCGACGCAGGCGGCCGCACCGGTCACCATTGTCCGTGCCGCGCCCAGGCGTACGATCGCGCGAGCTGCGAGCAGCGCACCTGCAAGGTAACCGAGCGCGTTGGTCGTGTTCATCCATCCGGCCTCGGCCCAGGACCAGCCGAGGTCCGCGCGCATGTCCGGGAGCACGAGAGCGTAAGCGAATCGTGCGATACCGAGCCCGACAGCTGGCGCGATCGCGAGGGTGAGTACTTGCACCATCGCATCGGATCGAGACCTTTCGAGGTCAGGGTGGCGCATGTTGCCTATCTGAGTTCGATAATCGAACCCAAGCCTAGCTTAACTGAGTTCGGAAAACAAACTCTGCTAGTCTGGTCACATGAACGAAGCAGACAGAAACGGGCAGGATCCTGCCCGACAAGCTCATGTGCAGGTGCCGATCGATACCTGCGCTCTGGCCCGCGCCATTGGCGAGATCGGCGACGGCTGGATCCTGCTGATTCTGCGTGAGGTACTGTGCGGCGCGACGCGCTTCGACACCATGCAGGAGGAGCTCGGCATCTCGCGTGGGGTGCTTGCCGAGCGTCTGCGTCTCGCCGTCGAGCGCGAATTGCTCACCCGCCGTCCGGTCAAGGAGCCAGGACAGCGCACGCACCACACCTACGAGCTGACGAACAAGGGCCACGCTCTGCTGCCGACGCTCGTCGCGCTGCGCAGCTGGTCAGACGCCTGGCTTGCCGGTACGCCCTCGAAGCTGCGAATGCGCACCCGCGATGGTCGGGACGTTCGCGTTCGCCTCGTCGGTGATGACGAGCAGGACGTGGATGCCGATGAAATCATCGTCGTGGCGGCAACGACATAGAGCAGAGACCAGTCGATGGTGCAGCCGGATGCAATGACGCGGACGAGCGTGCCATATGACGCGGGAAGACCGACGTCGTCCAGTGTCAGCATGGCCGCCACCTGCAGCGGATTGTTGCCGCTCTTGTCACCGACGAGGTGGCCGGCGAGGGAAAGGGAGTCGACGTCGTAGGGGGCATTGGCCGCAGAGACTGCCAGTAGTGACGCCGACTCGGTCGACGCGTTGAATTTCGACCCGGTCGACCGAGCGGGCAACCGTGTGGCGTCCACCACCGATGATGAAGGCGTCGAGCAACAGATTCGTACCAAGTCCCCAGGCTTACGTGTTGTTACCGACGGAGTAACTGCTCGGTACAGCGGCGACTTCACGCGTTTCGACATCGGTCACCTCTCCGGCAACGATATCGAGACAAATCGGCGCGGGTGAGTGCGTGCAGATCATCGTCCGCGTCGATGCAGGGGCGGACGGCGCTGGCACGCAAGACGACAGGTCTCCACTTGCCCTGACGCCGAGCTATTCCGAAACCTTCTGGTGGAAGTAGTAGCAGAGGCCGTCGGGCGCGACCACGAAAAAGACGCAAAGCGCCTGTCCGTCACGGCTTTCCTCCCGCATGTCGCCAACGGCCACACCCTGCGACTCGAGCTCTGCCCTGACGACCTGCACGTCGGCGACCAGGATCGCTGCACCGTCCTCGCTGGCGTCACCACCGGTGATGGAGAACCCGATTCTCACGCCGTCTCTTTCGAGGATGACCGTCGGGTATGGATCGTCCCTGCGCTCGACTTCGAGCATGCCGAAGGCGTTTGCATACCACTCGGCAGCGACGTCGAGATTCTTGACGGGCAGGGCCAGCACATCCTGCTGATAGGGATAGGCGCCCAGGAACAGCTTGTCATCCATCGATCGCTTCCTCAACGTTCAACTCAACCGTAGCCTGGCGACTTCTTTGCGCCTGTCGAGTCACTGGCTGTCGGCGTTGCAAGCCGGATTGTACCCGGCCGATGTAACCCGGCTCAGGCGGTTTGATTCCGCGTCATGTGCTGGAATTCGGACGACAACGGCCGAGAGGCCTACTATCCCGCCATGAAGCCTTCCCGCCCTCTGTTCGGCATGACACTCGTCATGGCCGCGCTCCTCGTGTTCGCGCTTCAGGATGCGATGATCAAGGGCTTGACCGCACGCTACCCGGTCATCGAACTGCTGAGTCTGCGCATTCTTCTCGTGCTGGTTTTCGTCGGGGTAGCCGCCGCGCTGACCACTGGCAGGCGAGCCTTCGTCACGCGGCATTGGCGGCCGATGTGCCTGCGGGGCCTGCTCGCCTTCACGGCCTTCTACCTCTACTACGTTGCACTGAGCTATCTGCCGCTCGCCGATGCGGCGACCGTCCTGATGAGCGCCCCCCTCTTTGTCACCCTGCTGTCGGTGCCCTTGCTGGGCGAGCGCGTCGGTTTTGCACGCTGGCTGGCGGTGTCGATCGGGTTCCTGGCGGTCGTGTACATGCTCGACCCGGGTGCGGACCTCTTCACACTGATGGCGGCGCTGCCACTGCTCAGTGCCGTTTGCTATGCCTTGATGCCGATCATCACTCGCTCGATTCGAGAAGATGAGGGTTCGATCACCATCATCATCTACACCACGCTCAGCTACGCCCTCGCTTGCGCCCTCTTCACGGCACTGGTGTTCCTGTTTCCAGCTACCGAGGACGCGCGAGGCGTCTGGGCCGCCCTGGCACAACCGTGGCAATGGCCGACCGTTGCCGACGGCTTGTCGATCGCGGCCACCAGCGTCCTGTTCACTGTCGGCCTTTACGCCATCACGCCGGCCTACCGCGTCGCCGACGTCAGCGTGCTTGCGCCATTCGAATACACCTATCTCATCTGGGCCGTCGCCATCGGTTACGTGGCCTTCGGCGAAGTGCCTGCATCGCGCACACTCATTGCCGGAAGCGTCATCGCCATCTGCGGTATCGTCATCGCCGTGCGCGAAAACGGAGCCCGCGCATCCGTACGCAAGCTGCGGATCATCAGGCGGCAATGATGTCGTGTTAAGCGGCCGTGCTTGTATGCTGAAGAAGCCGACGCTTGTATTTTGAAAAAGCTGAAGAGAGATCTGCCTGAACTGAACAAGAAATCCGGGCTGCTACGTTAGCGCAACGGGTGCTGCTGGCGATGCGCCAACGGGTGGTGTTGCCGACCCTGGTCCCGCATCTGGCCGGCCTGCCGTGCGGCTGCGGTGCGTTACCCTGACCGTTCGTCCCTTGCCGAAGCCGAACCGCCGTGAGCGAAGATGCCCTACCGCTATTGCCCCCGGCGCTGGACGCCGAGCGGCACGAATTCGTCGGCCGGGCGGGTGCGCAGAGCTTCTACTCGGCGGGGGAGGGTGCGCCGTTGTTGCTGTTCCACAGCATCAATGCCGCGGGTTCGGCGTTCGAGATGCGTCCCGTGTTCGAGCATTACCGGCGCACGCGTCGCGTGTTCGCACCCGACTTGCCGGGCTACGGATTCTCCGACCGCTCGGCGCGCGACTACACACCGCGCCTGTGCACCGATGCCGTGCACGACATGCTCGACCAAATTCCTGCCGCCGAGCCGGTGGATGCGATGGCGTTGTCGCTGACGTCGGAGTTTCTCGCCCGTGCGGCCAGCGAACGGCCCGAGCGCTTCCGCAGCCTGACGTTCATCACCCCGACCGGGTTCAACCGCGGCTCCCACAGGCTGCGCGCTCCCGAGGGCGAGACGCGCGAGGTCCGGGGGTTGTACAAGGTGCTGACCTTGCCGTTGTGGCGACGCGGGCTGTACCGTGCGTTGACCAGGCCCGGTGTCATCAGGTATTTCCTGAAGCGCACGTCGGGCTCCGATCACTTCGACGAAGCGTTGGCGGCCTACGACGATGTGACGACCAGGCAGCCCGGTGCGGAACACGTCGTCTACGCGTTCCTGTCCGCCCGGTTGTTCAGCAAGGACATTCGCGATGTCTACGAACAGCTGGAGATGCCGGTCTGGATGCCGCACGCCACACGGGGCGACTTCAAAGACTTCAGCGGCGCGGACTGGGCGCGCGAGGCGGACAACTGGACGGTGCAGCCGATCGAGGGCGGAGCGTTGCCCCACTTCGAGGTTCCGGAGGCGTTCTTCACGGCGGCGGATGCGTTTTTGAAAGGTCTTGACTAAACGGTGACATTCTTTCTCCTTCGTGCGATCGGATGCCGACGAAATGGAGAACGAGATGCTGCGAACTGTGGACGAACGCAAGGGAGTGCGCAGCACCTCGGGATCGCGGTCGTGGCACAGTAGACGGAGATGACAAGGCGGAGCGGCGCAATTAGCAGCGGCTCAACGACGCAGCGTAGTCAGTGCTGGATCGCGCGTTACCGAACAACACATGGAAGAACCCACCGACGAAGCGCGAGACAGGCCGGCACCTGGAATGCGCTAACGATGCTGCGATACCAGCACGATGCAAGTGACATCGATCGAACATGGGGAAGGGAAATTGGTTGTGTCGCGCGAGTAGCGCGTGCACCAGAATATTGTGGAATGGGCTTGCAGTGTGCTCAGGACAGAGCGGCTGCTCATCGTAGGGCACACGGTCGCCGCATCCTGCGGCCCATGGGTTCGATCTTGCTCGAAGAGTGCAGCAATCCAGTAGCGAAAGCTTCTATCACTATTTTCAGGTCCAGGATGATCTCCCCCAAACCCATTCCGTCGGTGCTTCCGGCAAACACCGTCAAGCAAAACAATTCGGCTCGCGGTCTCATGTTGATGGCGTGCGGCATGTTCCTGTTCTCCGCCTGCGACGCCATCGCCAAGCTGCTCACCGATACCATTCATCCGTTTCAAATTGTCTGGTCGCGCCAATGCGGGCTGTTTCTTGGCGTGTTGATTCTAATCGCCATCCGTGGTTTCACTGTATTGAAGTCGCAAAATCGCAAGCTGCAAATCACCCGCGGCGTCCTTGCTTCGATCTCCGCCACACTCTTCATTGTCGCCGTGGCTTACGTGCCACTCGCCGACGCAGTCGCCATCACGTTCATCGCACCCTTCATGGTCACTCTCATGGGCGCTCTGATCCTGAAGGAGCGAGTCGGCATCCGCCGCTGGATCGCCGTGGCCGTCGGCTTTCTCGGCATGCTGATCGTGGTGCGCCCGGGCATGAGCGTGATTCATCCGGCCGCCATCCTGTTGGTGATTGCGGTCACGGCGTTCGCCCTCCGGCAGGTCCTCAGCCGGGCATTGTCCGGCAGTGACAATACCTCCACCACAGTTGCCTATACCGCTATCGTGTCCTGGTCGATCCTTACCATCCCTGCGCTCACTGTCTGGCAGATCCCCGCCACCAACCTTGAGATCGCTCTGCTGATCGCCATCGCCGTGCTCGCTGCCGGAGCCGAAACGCTGGTCATCATGGCCCTTGATGCTGCGCAGGCGGTGGTGGTGGCTCCCGTGCAATACACCCTGCTTATCTGGGGTACGCTCTACGGCTATCTGGTCTTCGGTCAGCTACCCGATATGTTTACATTGATCGGTGCGCTGATTCTTGTGGCCACAGGTCTCTACACTCTCAACCTGGAACGTCTCGCCATCGCAGGTAAAAGCTGACCGGCGACTACAGCTGACACTGGTCACAGGAACGTTGCGAACAGTTTGGTACTAGATAGTTTGCAAGAGTGCGGGGAAGACGAAACCACAATGCTCAGATTTTGATTGAAATAGGAAAACAGAAAACGTGGTTTATCTCGATGTATTGGCCCAAGCCCGGAATTAGGAATCACTCCAAAAATGATGAGCTCTTCCGGAAATCGTGTGGGCGAGGGTCAGCTTACGGCCAAGAGCGGTCGTTTAGAATCATGTCATGTGAGTCTGGTTTTGACTGATGTCTGCTAAAATATTCATTAAACACACAATTTATATACAATCTATTTATTAACATATGACGCGAAGAACAGACGGCCGAGAAACATGGCATGCATTGCTTGAATGGGACAAGGGACAACCACCATCAGAAAGACTTGCCGGTGTCTTGCTGAGCGCAGAAGGCTATGAGTCTGTTGACCCATCACATCCTCTCGGTGGCAAGGATGGCGGCAAAGACTTGCAGATGACAAAGGATGGCTTGCAGCTCATTGGAGCAGTCTATTTTCCGCGAGACCAGCAATCATTCACCGAAATTAGAAAGAAATTCAATGATGACTGCGCCGGTGTTGAAAAGAACAGCAAGGACGGCATCGTTTTCTTCACTAACCAGGAAATAAAACTGGGAGAACGCACTGAGCTGCAACAGATGGGCGGTGACAAGGTAGTAGAAATCTATCACCTTGAGCGAATAGCCCTGCTCCTCAACACACCTTCAAATTAC
>ENA-ORXR01000053-ORXR01000053.1-marine-metagenome-genome-assembly--contig:-NODE-53-length-169455-cov-16.657960_pt1 | contig 169455 bp, 155 predicted proteins | sample MGYA00237866_ERZ511479 | MGnify/ENA metagenome assembly ERZ511479 | reverse complement strand
GTCTGGTAGTTCAGTTGGTTAGAATACCTGCCTGTCACGCAGGGGGTCGCGGGTTCGAGTCCCGTCCAGACCGCATATAAATTGCACAATTCGTTAGTTATTAACGCTTTGTGCTTTTTTATTTTACGAGGTGAAACTTACAGTGAAACTATTAGTTTAAAAGTAGTCGTTTTATATCTGATGTGGTTGTAAAGGGGTATGACCAAAAAACCTTTTAGTGAGGGGGTATTCTGTTATAGGTGGTTTGTCTTACTAAATACTTTTTTCGTTTTGTTGATATAGATATAGGGTATAGATAAAGAATTTAGTTATTAGATGAATTCCCAAAAATCAATGCATAACTTAGTCCTTCATAGTCTCCTCTTCATAGTCAAATAATTCTTTAACATTAAGTGTATCGGACAATTGTTTTTGCTATGCTAATTTATATATTTATTAATCTCGTTCAATCCTATATTTTTGTCTATATTCGTATACAGATAAAATAAATACCTGTCCTAGTAAGTGCTATATACGGAACTGTGCTTTATGTACAAGTGTTATCGATAATAAAAAAATGAAAAACTCACTAAAAATTCGCCAAATTATCATTGATTACTTAGTTCACTTTAAACTAAGAATTGCAACCAATAATAATTTGGGTTTATATGATGCAAATAAATTATCCCAAGATTTCCTTGCATCCTTATTGAATATTATTAATCTAGAATCAGATACTGAATATATTGATTTAGATAAAATTAAAGCGAATTATCCTGCTATTGATCTTGGATGTCAAAATGTAAAAATTGCGTATCAAATAACATCTCAAAATGATACTTCTAAAATTTATAACACAATATCTTCATTTAAAAAGATGTATTTTGACACAGGAGAATTTGAAACAATTAGATTTATTATTCTCAATGATATAAATTGGTCAAAACAGCAATGGGAGAATATAGAGGAACGATACGCTGACTTAGGATTAAAATTTGATAACAAAAGTGTTCTAAGTATTGAAGAACTTGAAAAAGAATTGTCTTTGAAAGATGAATCCACATTAGAAAGATTTTTGGAGGAACTAAAAAAGGAATTTGGAGAAATTGAACATAGTGCAAAAGAACTTAAAGAAGAAAATAGAAAGATCAGTAAAAAAAATGTTGAAATTGAGAAGCAGAAACATGATGTGAAAATCTTTGAGAAGATTGAAGGTCTTTTTCCTGAGAAACATGTTTTAGATGTTGTAGAAAATGTTGGTATAACCAAGAGAATTAACTCTAAGCATTATGATCTTTTCAATTCGTATAGAGACTTTGCAAAATTAGAAAGTAATAAATTTCTAAATAAAAATATATCTATAACATTTACTGAATTTATCACGCGCTTAAACGAGTTTGAATCATATTGCGCAAGTAATATGTTCCCAATAAAGAATTATCCTATAATAAAATTTACTAACATGGAAGGTGATGAAAGGACATTAAATTATTTTGGGTTTACAGATTATTTTCCTCAAATGGGTGACTACAATGAATATGAAAATAAAATAAATAAGAAAAATAGGGCACTAGTTAGGATTTCTTTAGACGTTACAGAGAAATACAATTTATTCCGCGCTTCGGTCAAAGAAAACCTTTTTGTTTAAAGAAAAAATATCGATAACACTGTACATGCTGTCATGCATCTGCCTTTGGCAAGCACGCCACATGTACTTACCGTCATGTCATATTAATTAAAAACAAATGCACGAAGAAGTATACTTTAAGGAGATAAGACAAAAAATATTAGAAAATATTAGAAAATCTGAATCTAGTTTACAGATTGCAGTTGCATGGTTTACAGATAAGAAGATAATAGAAACTATAAATGATTTACTTGACATTGGAGTCAAAGTTGAAATATTAATATTCGGAGACAAAATAAATAAAAAAACACTATATGAAGATCTTTTTTACAACGGCGCAAAAATATTTATATCTAAAAAAATGATGCATAATAAATTCTGTATAATTGATAACAGAATTATTATGAATGGCTCATATAATTGGACACTAAAGGCATCATCTAATGAAGAAAATATATTAATAAGTTATGATAATGCTGAACTGATTGAAAAATTTCGCTCACAATTTGAACGACTAGTATCAGGTTGTCCAACAATAGATTCTTTCTTTACCTATTCACTAAGTAATATTGATGATTTAACATACAAGTTTGAACGTTATTATTCTAATTGGAGAGACTATAATTTCCCTTACTTTTTAAATACATTTAACGTAAAAAATTTTAGACCAAATTTGGGTTCGGGAATAGGTAGGAAAGTTTTTTTAGTAAAGAATGAAAGCGAAGAAAGAAGAATTCTATGGTATTCTTTCTTGCAAAAAAATAAATACTCAATATCTAAAGTGCTTAAGGCAAGTAAGTCTAAGTTAGAACTACCTACTCATTACACTATGGTACATGGGATAAAATATGATGAAAATAGCGTTAGCGAGTTTAGACGAAATGAAACAATTGTTGAAAAAACTCGAAGTTTATCAGATTATACTAGAAGACGACTGGGTGTTTCGAAGAAATACCTAGTTTTCAAGATCGATAAGGATGGAAATGCTTTATCAGAAATAGAAGAATACAGCTATAAATTAAGTGATAACAAATACCTCAAATTTTCTGCAATTGGAAAATCCTACATCAAAGAATTTGGAAAAAAAGATGTAATTCTAGAATATGGAATTTATCAAATAATCGATAAAAGTGCATTCATAGGATACAATAAAAAATTTGGTCTTGTTAGATTTCCAAATACCATAGAAGTAAATTTGGCATATGATAGTTTCATTCCTTTTAATGAATCAAAATGTAGTTTTATTGAATTTGTTGAATATCCTATTTTGGTAATAGACTATGGTAAAGAAAAAGTTTATACCCTAGAATATTATTCAGATTCACATTTGAGAATGAATCATTTAGTACATCAATATTCAAAGAAAGATTATTCTTTTGTTAGTACTGCCGAAAAAAGCGATAATGAACCATCTGTAAATAAAGAGTATATCTATTTTAGTAAACAGCTAACTCATAAAGAATTTTACAAAAGACTTCATAAGTTTAAATTTGCTGGACTTAATGAAAAGTATGTAAATATTTATTTGACACCTAGTGAATTTAATAAGTTGAAACAAGAATATGAAATTAGCGGTGAAAGCGATAGCTTCAACAGGATTTTAGACTCATTTCATAAAAAGAGATTGGACCTCAACAAAAGAGAAGTAATTAAAAATAGTGACTCATGCTACATAGCGACAATGGTTTATAAAGACAAGAACCACCCTAAAATAAAATTGTTACGTAACTTTAGGAATCAATATTTGATGAATTATAGCCTTGGAGGTTCATTAATTTCATGTTACTATAAATACTCTCCTCACTTTGTAGCATGCTCTAAAAAAAGCAAATGTCTAAATTCAATTACAAAAATAGTTGTGGATATAATTGTGGCGATAATAATGAAAACATGGAATAACAAAAGCATAAAACGTCCATAGGCACCACATTCACGAAGCAATAATCTTCTTTGGTTTAATAACGAGGAACATAATCACACATTTAAAAATCTATTATTTAAGATTAGAAATTTGACTTTTGATTTCGTCAAGGTTTTTATTGATCTGCTCTAATTCATTTTGAATACCAGTTGGATCCAATTGATTTTTTGTAAACATTGTTCCTTTTCCAGTTAGAAGCCAATTAATATTTACATCATACTTATCAACTAAGATAATTTTTATTTTATCTGAAATACCTTTGGTTTTATCATTCTCAATATTGTAATAGGAGTTGACATTTATATCAAATGCTTTTGCCATTTCCTTTGGCTTTAATCCTAATGTATTTCTAATTTTTTTTATTCTGAGATACGAGTACATTTCTTAGTCGCCATAGAATTGGCGTTGTTGACTTTCTTTACACTTCCCCGGAATCACCAAATGTTTGCTCCAGCTAATTTCTCCAACCAGTGGTTGGAGATTTTCATCGCCATGGTATTCGTTGTAAAACTGAACCATATACCACAAATTGGTAGTTGAGAGTCCAGTCATCTTAGGAAACTCTATACGCAACTCTTTCGACAATGTAGGAACAATTGCCTTGCCCAGCCTTCAGCCTGTTTTTCCGAAATGGACTTACCCAACTCCCAATATAAGTTGATCAGTTGAGTATTTACGACTTTGAGCGCCGGGAGTACTGAACTTACCACAGTTCCTTCCAGTAGGTTAATTGTCTATTATTATTTTTTGTGTTGCTTTTTCGTAAGACGATTCAATGGTGATAAAGTATATCCCAATTTTGTTCAAATTTTCCATTTTACAAGTAAACGTATTTTTGCCTATTGTTTGTTTTGTTAATACTTTGGTATCAACAATTTTTCCATTCAAATCAGAAAAGGTTAGTTTGACGTCTTTATTTTCCAGTAGATTGTAGTTTATGATAAAATTCCCGTCGTTGGGATTTGGATAGACGGTCAAATTAAGTGTTCCATTGCTTTGCTCATTTAAATTGTGAACTGCAAGTGGGTTATTGTTTGTTAGATAAACTTTAAAAATTTGACTGGTCGCACTGCTTTGTGTACCGCTATTAACAAAAAATATGTTGGCAGCCGTACTGCTAATACCTCCAAATATATAACCGACTAGTGCCGGCATCCAAATATAGGTAAACCCAAGTTCTGAAGCTGTTGATATAGAAGGCTCCAGCAAGGACCAAAAACTCGCAGCGATCATGACCCCAGCGGCAAACCCCATCATGGCATCCATTATTTTCTGATTGACTGTTTTAAACAGAAAAACCAGTGCTGCACCCATTGCTGTCAAAAACCAGGTAAACAAAGTACCTAACAATGCTTGATATTCAGGCTTCAACTGCATTATAAAATCATAATCTATCATACCTATATTTTTTCTACAAGACAACTTATGAACTATAACAGATACAATCGATGCTAAAGACCATGCAAAAAGGGATGAATGATAATCTCTGTTTCAATTTAGCAGAAGATTGGGCTCCTGAAGCTGTCAATTCTGCAAAGGAAGGACTTAATACTGAACCAATAGAACTCACTCAACCGCCCGTTATCTGTGCGTCGGAGGTATTGAAAAAAATGGGAGCAGGAGAAGAAGCCATCCAGGTAGCCGGGTTTGCCGGAGGATTAGGATTGAGTGGCCATGCTTGTGGAGCACTTGCGGCAGTTATCTGGTTTAAAACACTCCAATGGTGCAGCGAACATCTGGGGGAAAGTCCTGCTTTTTTTAGAAATAAAACAGCAAATGAAATAATTACAAATTTTAAGGCAATTACTAATTCTGAAATGGTGTGTAGCAAAATTTGTGGACAAAAATTTGACACCATCAATGATCACTCCGCTTATATCCATAATGGCGGGTGCAAAAAAATAATAGCAATTCTTGCTCATAATTGATATTTATCAGTTTCCAAACAAACCAAAATCATCGCATTCCAATCCAGTCTTATATATTTTTGAAAAAGATAATCTATAAAAGACATACTATGAAAAATATACTTCTCTTATTCACAATGTCCCTACTTGTTTTCAGTAACCATATTTCAGCTCAGGAAACCAAAATGGAAGCTGGTGAAAATGTAAGAATAGATCAAGAGGTACTTAACGATCAATACCTTACGGGTGGAACTATTGACGTAATTGCTCGCGTTCATGGCGACTTGATAGCAGCAGGTGGAAATATCAACATCCACGGAAAGATTGACCAGGATGCGATTATTGCCGGAGGAACAGTAGTGGCTCATGGCCCTATAGGTGATGACTTGCGCATGATTGGAGGCAAAGTAACCGTAGAAGACAGTGTAAAAGGTGATCTGCTCATCGTTGGGGGAGAAATTCTAATTAGCAAAACTGCCGTCATTGAAGGATCCTTGCATGCCTACGGTGGGAAGATCACCCTGGAAGGCACGGTTGGCGGGGCCGCTAATGTGGTGCTCAGCTGTTCGGTTCTTTGATTTCATTTTTACTAGCTATAACGGTGTTTGGGATGCTGGTTAATTACTTATGGGATAAAAGACAATCACAACGAATAGTAGCCGCAAGTTAATCAACAGACAAGTTGATTTTTGAAGATATAATACCTCTTGAAGACAATGCATCTGTAAGAACGATTCTATAAAGATAACGCTAAAAAATACACCTATTTATTATAATTATCAACTATTAAAAAAAGCTAAAAATGAAAATTTCAAAACTATCAGAAACACTACTCATCACTACACTATTATCCCTTTCTTGGGGAATTCTATTTGCTCAAACGCCAGCATCGTTTACCTATCAAGCAGTTTTGCGTGATAATGGAAATGTGGTTTCTACCAGTCCTGTAAATGTACAAATAGACATTCTGGAAACCACCCCAACAGGTACATCAGTGTATAGCGAATCGCACTTCGTATCTACCAATGATTATGGACAAATAACCGTAGACGTTGGAGGCGGAAGCTCTCCCAGTTCTAACTTTGAAGATATTGACTGGAGCAGTGACAAGTATTTCCTACAGACACAGATTGATTTTGGATCGGGTCTTGAAGATTTTGGAGCCACCCAATTGGTTTCAGTCCCTTATTCCATGCAGTCCAGAGAAGCAACCAGAGCAGATACTGCTGCCTATGCTGTGTTAGCAGAAAATGGCTCCAAATGGAACGAAAGCGGGGGAAGTATTTCTTATGATGCCGGGAATGTAGGTATCGGAGTACCCAATCCAACCGCAGCCCTTAGTGTGAAGGGAGTAACCGGAATGACAGATGGAACCGAAGCTTTTAGCATGGGTGTTGATCCAAGCGGAAGACTTTCCTTTTATCCAAATAATATGCATGGTACCGGTACACCCTCGCTGACATTGGACGACAGCGTTCTAAAAGCAGTAGGAATAGGAACCAATACTCCAACTGAAAAACTACACGTTAGTGGCGGTGGTGTTCTAATCGAGCAAAATACTACCACACCAAGTGCGAGTACCGCCTACGGTAATTCATTGCCCATCGCTTATGCTTATATTTCTGGTACTACAGTAGCAAAAGATTATGGAGTTACTTCTGTTACTAGTCCAAGCATAGGTAATTATGATATAACATTGGACAACGGTTTCTCAGGCTCACCTGTCGTAATGATTGTACCTTACAACACTATCCACGCAGCAGAAATTGCAACCTATTCCTATACGGGATCAAATATCATTAAAGTACATATTGCAGATGGGACAGGTGCTGCAAGAAACTCAAACTTCAGTATTGTAGTTTTTGGAACCCCTCAATAATCAATGCTTAAAATCATAACATCATGAAAAAATTAATGTTAATAATTTGTGGTTTGGGGCTGGTTCATTTGGCACTCGCCCAACAAACCATCGAGCGGTCTGTCATGTCTAGTACAGGCAGTTCAGAGGCTTCATCATCCACATATTCACTGGAATACACCACCGGGGAATTGGTGGTTGGAGAGGACACTCAAGGCTCTTACAGCATGAACAAAGGTTTTCAACAAGGAGAATTAATGATTGTTTCTTCTGTGAAGGACTTCAAAGATGACCGTTTCGCTGACTTTCAAATATTCCCTGTGCCGACGCACCAATGGTTGACTATCAAAGGAGATGAGTTGGCAGCAGGTGAATACGAACTTAGTCTGGTAAACATAAACGGACAAAGACTACAGGTAAAACAGTTCAACACCCCGGACACCTTCGAACTTGATCTGGGCTACTTGTCTGAAGGTACTTATATGCTACATATTCGAGCAAAAGACACCAATGCAATGCATACCTGGAAAGTAATAAAGGTCAATTAAGATATCTAAGAAGAAGTAGTTGGGTATAGTAATATCACTTGTTCTGAATAATCAATGGTGCTATAATCATTTTGGTTTGGCTACTATCAGAACAGGTGATGTTTTCTTCTAATAGTGTACAAAGTGTAGCAGGTATTTCTCTATTTGCTAAAGTGAAAGGGTTTACATAACTTTTAAGCCTATCTGCTGCGCATCGGAAGGCAGGCCCTTTCTAAACGTTGCGCTCATTTCTATTTATTTTAGACCCCATAAACCATATGCAACACACTTTTTACATACAAGGAATGACTTGCAAGGGTTATCAAAGCCACGTAGAAGAATTATTGTCTAATGTAAAAGGGGTTTCAAAAGCTACTGTCGATTTAGATCAGGCAAAAGTTTCCATTGAAATGGAAGTACACATTCCTTTCGAACGATTTGAGGAGGCGCTAAATAATGATGGCGACAGCTATAGTATTCATAATCAAATTGAACAAATCCCGCCCACCGCAACCAATCAAGCAAAACAGCCAACAGGTAAAGGAACTGGTTTATTTTATTGCCCCATGCACTGTGAAGGCGACAAAACCTACGAAACCCCTGGTGACTGTCCCGTCTGCGGAATGGATTTGATTGAAGAGCAAAAACTGTCCTCCTTCAAAATAGAAGAATGGACGTGCCCCATGCACCCGAAAATTGTACAGGACAGACCAGGATCCTGTCCTGTTTGCGGGATGGATTTAGTGCCTTTGCATGCAACCATTTCTGCAGAAGAAAAAACCTATAAGGAGCTGCTTAAAAAGTTTAAGATTGCAGTAGCATTCACGTTGCCTGTATTCATAATCGCAATGAGCGATATGCTTTCCAACAATCCTTTATTGGAGGTGATGGAGGAGCGATATTGGATTTGGACACAGTTCGTATTATCCATTCCTGTTGTCTTTTATGTTGCCTGGATGTTTTTTGTACGCGCTTGGAAAAGTCTAACCACCTGGAATCTCAACATGTTTACCCTTATCGGCATTGGTTCGGGTGTGGCTTGGTTATTTAGTGTTTTTGGAATGTTCTTTCCTGATATTTTTCCAAGTCAATTCAAAACAGAATCCGGTGCTGTACACATTTACTTTGAAGCAGCAACGGTCATTTTGACCTTAGTACTTTTAGGACAACTGTTGGAAGCCCGCGCTCATAGTAAAAGGAGATACGATTTATCATTCACTTTCTGAGTGTTGCTCCGATAAATCAAGGAAGTCGAAGGTATATTCATCTTTGACGGCGAGGTAGGCTTGATCCTTAATCTTCTGTGGTAAGGTCTCGTCAAAACTGGTCTGATTGAGGAGGTATTTCTCATAGGATTTATTTTCGATTTGGTGAATGAGGACGTTCTTTGTCCAACCAAATTTCTCGGTAGCCATGATGTAGAATTGGCGCTCTTGGCTGTCTTTACACTTACTTTGCCCAGCCTTCAGCCTATTTTTCCGAAATGGACTTGCCCAACTCCCAATATAAGTTGATCAGTTTACGACTTTGAGCGCTGGGAGTACTGAACTTACCATAGTTCCTTCTAATAGGTTAATAGTCAATGATTATTTTTTGTGTTGCTTTTTCGTAAGACGATTCAATGGTGATAAAGTATATCCCAATTTTGTTCAAATTTTCCATTTTACAAGTAAACGTATTTTTGCCTATTGTTTGTTTTGTTAATACTTTGGTATCAACAATTTTTCCATTCAAATCAGAAAAGGTTAGTTTGACGTCTTTATTTTCCAGTAGATTGTAGTTTATGATAAAATTCCCGTCGTTGGGATTTGGATAGACGGTCAAATTAAGTGTTCCATTGCTTTGCTCATTTAAATTGTGAACTGCAAGTGGGTTATTGTTTGTTAGATAAACTTTAAAAATTTGACTGGTCGCACTGCTTTGTGTACCGCTATTAACAAAAAATATGTTGGCAGCCGTACTACTAATACCTCCAAATATATAACCGACTAATGTACTATCTGCTGTTATTTGATCTAATTTAAATACATCATTATTAAAATGCGGAATATTTTTATTTGGTATAAATTCAGAACCTGTACCTAACAGTGCCGGCATTTCAATAGGGAGTTTGTACTCTGCCATATTCCCACTCCCATTTCTTGTAACCCTGGCAATTGTTTTTATGAATGGTATATTATTGTCTTGAACCAATACTCCAGCACTATCATAAAACTGTGCAATACCTCCGAAGAAAACGGTATGCATTTCATTCGCATTTTCTGAATATAAAGGCAATGCAGCACAATGGTAGTGGTTGTAGTATTGTTGAAAAGTATTATTGACGGTATAAGTGCTGCTATCCACTGTTACTGAATTAAGAAAGGGCAAATCAACTATTGTTTGAAATACTCCTGAGAACATTGTTATTCCTTCTTCACCAGTGGGTAAGATTTGGGGCTCCGCATTGTAATCTCTTCTGTGAAGATTAGCACTATCTACAGAGGAGGACAAATGATTAACAATCAAAGTTGAACCATTGTCGAAAATGGTAAATGGTCTAATCGCGTTCGTGTATTCTTGAACAAACCCAGGACCGTGACCAGGTCCCATAGGGTTGTATCGTCCTATAAATTTTTGACCACCAAGCAAGTAATAGGTATCATAAATTTTCTGTAATTTCCCTCCTGTTACCTGAAACTTTGGGTCTGTAATTTGACGAAAGAATGGAGTAACCGAAGTATTGGTGATAATTGCATTTATGACATCTGATACTTTGATCGCCGTCAGGTTAGGAAAGGTAGTATGGTCGTTTTCGGTGGCACTATAGCCGTAACCTCCTATAAAATATAAATAATCACCTTCCTGATAAAAATTCATATTTGTAGAACTTAATTGCTCCTGAATTGCAATTGGTAAAGAAGTCAAGGGCGAAGACCATTTTTGAAGGGAAACAGGGTCCACCACGATGAGTTCATTATTGTGTCCTGCTACGTCAAATGCTGCCCATGGTTGTCTGCGATGTAATCCATCCAGTCTGCCAGCGACTAATAACCATTTCCCATTGTGTTGCGCATAGGCAAAGGATTGTAAACCGCCTAATCCAGCAATGCTAACCGGTTCCAGTGCAATGTTGAAGGGAGCTGATTGTGCAAAAATGGCAACGCTAAAAAGTATTAAACCAAGCGTTACTGTAATTTTATTTATCATCATATTTCTATTTTATTCAAAAATCGTTTACTTAAGCTTGATGTCTCTCCTATTCTCTATGACCTGTATTTACAGGGCATAAACTTGTTTACTTCAACACTAATTGAAAATTAGTTAGGTGATATCATACCTCAAGAGTCTTAAAGCATTCAGCACAACGACCAAAGTAGATCCCTCATGACCAACTACGGCAGGTCCGATAGCAACGGTCCCCATCAAGGTCAAAGGAACTAATATAGCAACCATACCTAGACTGATAATCAAGTTTTGTTTAATGATTTGTTTTGCTTTTCTGCTCAAACCGATTGCAAATGGAAGGTTATCCAGTTTGTCTGCCATCAGCGCAATATCAGCTGTTTCTAAGGCAACATCAGAACCAGCGGCACCCATAGCAATGCCAATTGTGCTTTTGGCCATTGCAGGGGCATCATTTACGCCATCACCAACCATGGCGACATTTCCTTCTTCTTGTTTTAAAAGTTCAATCGCCTTAACTTTTTCTTCAGGTAATAAACTGCCCATGGGGTCAGTAATACCGATATTTTTAGCGATGGCATCTGCGACTTTCTGATTATCTCCGGTCAGCATAATCATTCGCTTAATGCCCATTTTTTTCAAAGCAGCAAGAGTTGAAACTACTTCAGGACGCGCCACATCCATGACGGAAATTATGCCTAAGTATTCATTATTATGATGAATTATCATAGCGGTATGTCCTCCGGATTCGAGTTCAGACATTTTCAGATCAATTTCATCTGGAACTTTCTTGCCAGTCAATTCTTCAAACAATCTTCTATTGCCAACATGGACGACAGTACCATCCCAGTCAGCTTGAATGCCTCTTGCAGTGAGTGCTTTTAAGTTTTCAGCTTTGGGAAAAACAAGGTTCCCCAACTCTTTTTTTCCGCCTTCGACTATTGCTGCTGCCAGAGGATGGTCACTTAAAGCTTCTACTGCGACTGCTATTTTTAACAAGTGAGATTTGGTGGTTTTCCCAAATGGAATAGCATGGGTTAAGGTGGGTCTTCCCTCTGTAAGTGTACCTGTTTTGTCGAAAGCAATGGCACTTATCCCACCTAAGTCTTCCAATGGGCGACCGCCTTTTATCAGCACACCCTGACGAGCGGCACGAGCAATTCCTGCCAATACGGCGCTAGGGGTTGAGATAGCTAAGGCACAAGGCGATGCTGCAATAAGTACGGACATTGCTCTGTAAAAACTTTGATGAAAGGTCTCCTCAACAATTAGAAAGGCAAACAACAACAAGACGACAAAAACTAAGACTACAGGGACATAATATTTTTCAAACTTATCGGCGAGATGTTGTGTGGGAGATTTTTGTGTTTCTGCTTCTTTCACTAAAGTAATTAATCGAGAGAGTGTACTGTCTTTTGCTTGCTTCAATACTTTTATTTCCAACACACCGCTGCCATTGATTGTACCAGCAAAAACCCGATGTTCGGTGCGGAGTTTATTCACCTCTTTTTCATTTTGCCAGTTAAGGCTTGGGCGTTTATCTACTGGTATACTTTCACCTGTAATTGGTGCTTGATTGACTGCGCTTGTTCCTTTGGAAACCACACCATCTGCTGCGATCTTTGTATTTGGTTTTACTACAATGATATCCCCCAATTTAAGCTGTTCGATAAGCACTTCTACTACTTCCTCTCCACGTTTGACCAGTGCTTTAGGAGGAGCCAAATCAGAAAGTGCTGAAATGGATTTCCTTGCTCGTTTCATGGCATAATGTTCTAAAGCATGTCCCAGACTAAATAAAAAAAGGAGCAATCCCCCTTCTCCCCACTTCCCCAATGCCGCTGCACCAATTGCAGCAAACAGCATAAGAAAATCTATTTCAAATTTTCCTCGAAGCAAATCTTTACCAGCTTCGATGAAGGTAAAAAATCCTCCCCAAATACTTCCGATAATAAAAAGAATGGTACTAATGTTTTCTGGTACTCCAGAAATAAAGGAGAAAATAATTCCTAAGATCCAAAATATTCCGCTAAGTATTGCAAAATAGAGCTCAGTATTTTCTCCTAGAATGTAGTCGTACGAAAAGGTATGATGATCATGAGGTTCTTTATCAGAAGGCTCTGTATCACTTTTAACAGGATCAATTTTTAATCCCATTTTTTTGACTGACTCGACAATATCGGATGGAGTCGTGTGGATCGCATCCCATTCTACCTGTATGATTCCTGAAACAGAAACAGAAACCTTATTTATGCCTGTTTTTGTTATTAACAGTTGCTCAATCCTACGGGCTCTCCTTACATGTTGAATCTTCTCTATTTCAATCTGCAGTTTATTCATAATTGATGGCTCAACATTTATTCATTCTTAATGATAATTCTATTCCAGAACAAAATGGAGTATAAATGTTTAAATCATTTCTAATAAGACCTATATACATAGTTTTTTCATCATGTCCTATAAATTAGAAAGCAAATGCTGATGATGGATTTTCTTCAATATATGCAGGCGAATTCTTTCTCGTTTTTCTTTTATTTTTATCAGCTTGAAAACAATATTCGTAAAAATCTACTTTAATAAAAATGATTAAAATCATATCGGAATATAATAATGATCAAACAAGAAAAAATTGAAGGACAACTAATTGAAGTCATGTTCAATACTTAATTTGCAAGTAATAAATATAAAAAGGGTTGATGGATATCAATCAAAGACATGACAAGGATCAGTATATGATTATTTTAAAATCGTGAAATTTGACCCAAAGCTATATTTCACGTATTATAAAAATAATTAGTATAACCTTACTACTTAGAAGTATGAAAAGTTTAAAAACAAAAATAGTAATACTTGGAACTTCTCCACTTTTCTCTCAAGCGCTGAAAGATTATATTTTTCCTAAGGAGAACAATTTAACAATAGACCTGGAAAGCACAGTGGATTCCCTTTTTACCAAGGAGAGAATAAATGCAGAATTGTTGATGATTGATATTACTCAAGCTACTTCAACCAAATTAGCAAAATGTAACAGGTTAAAAAGAAGGATGCCCAAGTTGAAAATTCTGGCTTTAGATAGTACGCTTAGGGTCGCAGTTGCAAGAAAGTGTTTTTTTCTGAATTTGGACGGGTACATTGGTATGTATGCCAGTGTTGAGGAGTTCAAACTAGCCATAGATCAAGTCATGGCAGGCGAAAAATATATACAGACTTCCCTTTCAAAGATTTGGGCTAACAAATTGACCCGAAAATCCAATCGCGGAAATAGTAAAATAACCAAGCGGGAATCTGAAGTGCTCCGCTTAATTGTCGACGAATATACTACAAAGGAAATTGCAGAAAAGCTATATGTTGGAAAATGCACAGTTGAAACACACCGTTTAAATCTGCTTCAAAAATTTAATGTAAAAAATACTGCGGGATTAGTGCGAGAGGCGATGTTCATGTTTGGGTTGGGGCATAATTTTTCCAACGTTCATACTTAAAATCCATTGTAATGACAAATAAAGACTATTGCTTAAAAGGTAAAACTTCATCAAACGGTAATAGGATAGTTGAAACAGTAAATCAAGGTACAAAATCCAATTTTGAATCCTTATGAAGAAACTATCTGACTTTTTCTATAGAAAATCGACTCTTCTTGTCTGCTTGATTGCCTCTGGTACAATGATAACCTATGCTATGGTTGTGCTGGGTGGATTTAGCCAATGTTTTATGGTAGAACAAGAACAGATCAACACCCTTGGATTAAGTTTTGGCTACTCTTTTCAAACGGTTGAATATTTTTTTAAGATTCGTAGTGAACCAATGATTCGTTGTTATCAGTCATTTATCCTGATTTGGGATTCTATTTTTCCAATAATTTACGGATTGATGTACATCTTATGGATTTCATTACTTTATCGGACTTTTCAAGCTACCCAATTCTGGTTTATTAATCTGTTTCCAGTTATTCAGGTAATATTTGACTTATTAGAAAACAGTATAGAAGTAATGATGGCAGACTTTTTTATTGATCATGGATATATCTTGCCTACTCAAGCTACTTTAGGCTCTATATTATCTGTTTGTAAATGGGTGGCATCCATAATTACCTATCTAATACTTGTTGTGGGGATAATATTAATAATAAAAAAATTAGTAAAACCGAGGCCTGAAGTACAAATGGACTAACAAAAAACATATTCCAAAATGAAATAGTGAAAAGGTTTGACAAACTATTTGAAAAAATAAAAAATCATACAATTATGGGAAAGAAACATTCGACCAACCAACTCAACGAAAATGCTCAGGAGTATTTTCATGAAGAAAAAATTTATGACGACATCGCTGCTCAGAAGAAGCTTTCCGTCAACACATTTACTGCCTATGTTGAAGCTGATCCTTTCATAGGAAATCCATATTCCCTTCTTGGCAGGGTTATGATGATCCGAAAAAAAGACGGAAAATGCCCGGATGGTATATCTAGTCCGAAATTTGAAACCCAACTGGCTCCCTTGCCTATTGGCGGAATAGAAATAGACGAAAAATCGAAAATTGAACAACCAATTAAACGAGGGTCTATTGTAGTGGATAAAGGATTATCAGTAAATGTAGGCTTTTTAAATTACCTTTCCGCTGAACTAAGTGCGAATACTAAATTCAGCATAATGGTATTTGACCAATTAACAGGGTTGGTTGACGTCCAGGCCCCCACATGGCTACATGGATTAAATGAATGGATGATCAATCCACAAAACTTATTCCTTTTACAAGATCCAGATGTGTGCTATTTATATGCCATTGTAGGATTCGTCCAAAAAAATGTCATTCGAAAGAAGTATACAAAGATTAATTCCAATGCTAAAGGAGGTGCCTACGGAATCAATATACAAGGTGAATTACACTCCAGTAATGAAGAATATGGATTGGATATACGATTTGGAATTACACCAGTCATATTAAAAAGTCCTACTTATACGATACAACCCCCTAAGAAAAAAGCAATTGAAGCTATGTCTTTAATAAAGGAAATGGTAAAACCTACTAGCGCTCTTATAGATTTTAGTATTAAAAACAGAAAATCTGTCAATTACTCTTTACCAAATGAAGAGGATATGAAAGTATTAAGAGGAATGCCCAATATCAAGTTGAATCCGAAAGAAAATAAAGCGTCGAAAAAGTAATTTAAGGAGATTTGCAAAAATTACTTTATTGTATTTTTTGCAAATCATTTCCTTTAACGCACATAAGCAAATCAAGCAGTAATTACCAATTTGTAATAGAGTAACTGCGGGGTTTCAAGTAAACAGGATTTAAAAAATAAAGTAGATCTATTCCCTACCTACGTAGAGGTGGGTTAATTTTTATATGAATGTGATCATCGTGCTTGGCAGCTTTGGCACACAATCCTTCATTTATAAGCACCTCATCATTAAACAGACACTTGGAGAAAAGCGGTTGTTTTGAAAAAGATTGGATTATGGCCCTAGCTGTTGCACGGTCATACAATTGACCATTTCTCCAGGTAATCCCGCCTACCTTTCCAGCTAATCTTGGTAGTCGAATATCGAGCATTAGACCTGTTTCGTGGCCTGCATGATCTTTGGTATCTCCTCCACGCTCTAGCGATAAATCGTTAGTATGAATTAGGGCAATATTGGAATTTCCCTTGCGATAATTGTCTTCGAAGTCAGCTCCGGCGGCAAGTATAGTGTCAATAAGCCAATTGGTACCCCAATTCATCAATACCTTCCCGTCATTTACATTGGTTTCTTTTTTGTCCGAATCTACGATACCTTTTGCCCTCGCAGGCATTTGTTTCCAATGAGGCGCATTCAACGCTTGAAGCCAACTGTACGTAGGCGTGTTTTCTCCAATGGTATCTATTTTCCCTTCGCTGCCTACTGTTTCCCTTCCGGCAACGATGCTTTGGAACAGTTTGATGGTACTGATGGTGTCCGAGTTGACTTCCTGATCTTCTTTTATCCAATGAAAACCTAGGCCTCTGAGTCGTTGTTTGACCTTAAAAACATCGTTGGGTTGATTATCTCCATTTTTGCCAACGCTTCCGCTAAGAATAAACCCAACACTTTTAGGGTTTTCTGGAACAGATGTAACTTTTGCGGGTTGTTTGTAGGCGTAGTTTCCGTTAGAGCCATTGGTTTTAGCTCCATTATTTTCTGTTAATGATTGGGTGGTGCTCATTTTGGCAATTCGGTATGCACTTTTCCATTTCCATTTTACTGTTTTTCTAACGGCCTCATAAATACATTTGTTATTGGCGACTCTAAATGCAATTTGGACCGCCTCCATTACTAGCCACCCTAAGGAAGGTATTCCTTTTGGAGGTCGCGGAATAGCGTCCATAGTTTTAGATGCCTTAGTTGCCTCCCATAGCAACTTAGCGGCCATTTCTCTTAATTCTTTATTGAGTTCGCTTTTTTTCAGTCTTTCGTTGAAAATAAACTCTAGGACGTCCAATACAAATTCATCCTCTCCAACGGCTACTTCGCTCATTTGGTCGCACTTGTTTTTTTTAGTTTTGCCAATGCTAAACTGTCTTTTTCTAAGCGATTTTTCAGTCTTGACTTCGCCAGAATAGACAGTATCTATATCATTAACAAGGGTGATAAATCTGTTTTTCATAAATTCTATTTAAGAGGAGTTATGTTGGATAAAGAAACAGGCACTTTTACTAAGAAACAATTTTGAGTTCTAGCGTATCGGTTGCCTTAATGACTTTATACTTTTTGGAGATGGAAGTTCCTTTTCTTCTTTCGGTTTCGCCACTTACTTCACCGCCAATGCTGATGACTTTAAAATCAATTCCAGCCGTACCTTTTGCTCCTGCTTTGTTGGCGGCTTCTTCTGCGCTGGTTGCCGTAATTTCTACTTCAGAAGATTTCTGTTTAGCCGCGATTTTCAAAACGTTATTTTTAGGTAATGTGTAGTGTGCAACGCCTGTTGGCAATTCTGCTGGTCTACCAGTAGAAATGGCCATAATTCTGATGATACCAGCGGGCTTAATCCAAAAATCAGAAAAAATCACTCCGCCTCCTCTTACATCTTTCCCTTCTACCTGAGGTACTACTTTTGGTGCTTGAGATTCGACAAGGACTTTTCTGCCAAGCATTGGTCGGCCTCTAAAATCTTTTACAGTTATCATTACTGTTGCTTTTTTCCAGCCTGCTTTACGTAAAATCTTTTCTTTTCTTTTTTTGCTTACGGTAATTTCCATTGGGGGCATCTCAATGACATCTCCTTTTTGTTGCGCATATTTGGTTGTTTTTTTGCGGTACGGAGTACTTGAAACATTATGGTCTTTTAGCTCCTCATCCATTGTAAGGAATCTATTTGAAGTGTTTCTATTATTAATATTCATAATAAGATTATTTTAATTGAACCTAAATTTTATAAATCCGAAAATATTCCATTTTTGCGGAGCCAGAATTTGACCATTTGCATCAATTTCTATTTCAATGGAGTTGACTGTCCATCCTCTTCCTCCTTGGCCTTTTATCCCTTTGTTTCCTCCGGTGGCAACGAGATAGTGCTTACCTCCTTTTGTGATTTTGTCCACTACCAAATCGCAATGCGAAGAACCATAAGTTTTGGTTTTGGTATAATTTGTCCCGTCAAAAAAGCGTGATTTGAGACTGGAGTAACTGTGTTTTGTCAAGCCATTTGCTGTTTTTCTGTTCATACAAAGAATATCTCCGACTTCGATAGGTGTTGTTTTTTGCTCGGCAATATCGTACAGCCAAAAGGCTTTGTTAACGTATTTTTTGAACGCTGTATTTTTGGTGGTATTGAAGCTATTTTCTCCTTCTCTGTTGCGCAAGGCTTCAGTGATGTAGTCCATATGTCTGATCCCAAACCTGAATCCATGTTCTCTTTTCACTCCTGCTTCGCGCATAACCCAACAGATGAAAGCGGCACTCCATGCCATTGATTTTTTGCCAGAAATCGCGGATTTTTTAGCCATCTTTTTCCAGTTACTAACCCCTGATCCGTCTCTCCAGTATTTTTCTAAAACGGGTAACATTTTCGCCTCGTTTTCTTTTCGTTTTATGGTTACCTTATCTGTAAAGGTAGTCCATACATCTTCCTCTTCTTCTGTTAAAATTCGAACGATTTTATACTTTATGGCTGCCCAGTCTGTAGTTTTGGTGCTTGAAGATGGTGCTTTGTGAGCTTCTACGTAGGCTTCCTCCAAAGAATCCATCATACTTTTGGATTTTACCTTCCCGGTAATGGTAGAGCCCATGTTATTTAATGGTAAGCCAATCAGACAATGGACATATTGCGCCCAGTAATCTGCCATATAGAAATTGGGTTTTGAAGGGCTTTTACAGTCATAACCAATGATATAGTTTTCAGGACCTTTACTTACGATACCTGCTGCATGCGCGGACTCGTGGATCATCGTCCTTATCTGTTGTTCCGGGGATTGTTTGAAGAACTTAGGACAAGTATGAATAAGCCGATCTTTCCCACTGTAGTAGGCTCCCCAGACTTTACAATACTTGCTTTCGGATTTAATAGTAAACCTTTTTTCAGCAGAAAGTACGGTGTGCATCGTAGAAATAACCGATCTCAATTCGGATAGTTTGATAGTAGGATCGATTAATTTTTTTGCCAGCATATGTCCTTCATGTTGCCATTTTTTCCCCATAGAAGGATGTGTACCGCTTAGTTTATGATGGGCTCTTTGTACTCGAAAACGTGCTTTTTTTCTTGCCTCTTTCAGCATTTTTTTCTTCTTCCCATCTGTTAGCGCATGAGCAGTTGACAGTATTACCTTTTCTTTTTCTTTGTAGGCTGTCAAATCGGTGTTTAGACTTATAAATCGATTCATGATTTTATTTTTAATGCTTCTCGCTATTAAACTTACTAGGTTTTTAAATGACCAACATACCTCAAGGTGCCATTGTAATTCAGTTGTACCAAATCTTCCGAAGAAGTCCATTGAGGTGCTGTATTTGTCAATTTCAATCCTGCTTCTTCAAATGCTGCAAACACCAACTCTGAGCAATAAAATTCATTGTTGGTTTCTGTTCCCAGAAATATTCTACCTGCAAAATTACGGCATCGTCCTCTTAATCCTGGAGCTACCATTGCGCAAAGCGATGTAATAATTTGAATAGGCAGATTTCTTACCACGGCAAATTTGTCGAACTTTGTTTTTTCTTTGCGTTTTTTCACCAGGAAATCCCTTAATTTACCAGCCTTTGCTGGTGTTATTGACTGATGTCTGAACGCTACTGTAACCGAATCATCCGCCATTGCTGTTTCCAAAGACCGCTCCAGTACGCCCGACTCAATGGCTTCAATGATATTTCCATTTCCTACATAGACCGCAGCATGACTGATCTCCGACCTAGTTATTTTGCGGATGGTGCCGGATATCTCTGGGTCTTTTGTTGTAGACAAAATGATATCTCCCACCTCCAGCGCTTTCGTGTCAATTGACTGTCCTCCTGTTTTTGGTGACAGCGGAATATCATTGGAAAACGCACCTGCCCATGATGAAGGATAGGCCATTTTATCTAAATCTGTCAAAAACTCTGAGGTTCCAATTTGTTGTTTTTCCTCTATTTTATCTTCAATGGGAGGTTCTTCCGTACTAAGTTCGTTCGTTATCTTTTTTTTTTGGATACTTCTTCAGTCCCCTCTTTGTGGTCATCAATTTCTTCATCAAATGAATCGAACCGTCGTTCAATATCAATACTTCCGAGATCGTAGGCATTTGCCATTTTCATACTCTGCGCAATGCGGTCAAAAATCTGATGTTCATCTTTCATCATTCTATTTACGGTATTCGATGCGTCCGAATCTTCCTGTGATTCATTCGTTCGGGCTTTTCGTACTGTCCGTCTGCCAGAGTTTTCGGGTGGTGTTTCTTCCATCCCTCCAGCGTAGGCCTTTTTTTGGTTTTTCAGGATGGTCATCAAATCATCTTCAAACTCTTTATCTTTTTGGCGGATTACCTTCTTGAGCTTTTCGTCATAATTGCGATTTTTTTCCTGTGGCTTTGAATCTTGGTAGACTGGCTTTTTTTCTGGTTGGAAATCTGGGTCATTCGGTTTTACGATTTGCTCTTTTCCTTTTTTTGTTTCTGGTATAATATTGGGGGCCTTTATGTCTATCGGACTGGAATCCAAATAGTCTGGTTTTTCCGTTGCAGGTGGGTAACTTATCTTTGTATCTTCAAAGGGTTCCACGTAAACTTCCCCTTCTTCCAATCCTCTGGTAAAGTCATCCTCTGTGGATTCATATTCTTTTGATTCAGCTACTTCCCGTTCAAAATAATCATCTTCATCTACTTCTACATAGGCCTGTTCATATTCGAATTCCTCCATCGAAGATTCCTCACTATACTGATCTTCTTCCCCTGAAATATTCAATGAAATTGAAGCTTCCGTATCGTAAAAATCATCTTCTACACTTTTAGTATCTACAATTTGTACATCTTCTATAAAGTCATGCTTTTTCTTTGCAGAACGCTGATTTACTGGTTTCTTCTTACTAGAATCCTGATTGATTGTTTTTTTCTTGTAAGAATCGCAATCGACAATCAGGGAGTATAATCCTTTATTCTTTTTCATATCACTTTGGATTATTTAGTTTTAACTTAAATATGGTAAATGGATCGAGGGTAACGATCAGTTCGTTATCATTTTTTTTAATCTGATCATTCCCTATTTTAATAGTCATTCCTTTTTTATCTGAAAAATCAATTTCTGCCAATGCCCCGTTGAATACTGCTACGGGTTTAAATGTTTGATCAACGGCTAAGTTTTCGCCTTCAATTTCCAGTACCGAGTTATCTTTTGCCAGGCTGAAGCCTGCCCGTCTAATAGAAGGTGGGTAACTAGATCTTTTTGCTTTTTGTAGCAAATTGGAGAGTTTTTTATAGTTTACCTTTTTCTTGGTCACCTTCCCTAAATCAATATTTTTATGTTCGATTTGCTCAAAATCCTGAATAGAGGTCACTCCCATTTTTCTAAGTGAGTCTATTGTCTCTTCATCAACACCCTCCACAACTTCTATGGACAAATCGTCTTTGGTTGAAGGCCCCTTTGTTGTTTTACGGATTTGCTGATCGGTAATAGACCCTAGTTGAAAAGCAATTTTGGAGGCTCCTGTCTGTCCTGGCTGAGCGGTAATGAATTTCACTTTTTTACCATCAAAACTGGGGAATAACTGCATCTCCAGTTTCATATCCTTTACCGCATAGGTCAATGGTTTATTGATCGCCTTGACGGCAAGTGTTTCCCTGGCCTTATCCAGCTCAACGATCAACGAATCTAAAAAAGACTCTAAATTCCATGCACGGTTTGATGATGGCATTTTATTCTATTTTTTCAAGCGTATAAGTTATTGAATGAAATACCGGCAAAAAGGTGGTTTCGACATAATAAAGTGGAGGAGAACCTCCAAGTACTACCCTACCGTTTTCATCAGTCAACAGGTCAAGTTGTAAAGGCAATCCAGCCTTTAGTCGTTCTATTTCCATAATTACTCCCATTTGTTTGCTACCAGCTTGTGCTTCAATGCTGGCCAACTCTTCTACCAATTCGGAGAAGGGCAGCATCGCTTCATCGATATTTTCGTGCTCTTTCATTTTCTGGTTTCTTTTTTAATTCAACTGGCATAAGTGTTACTTTTTTATCAAACAAAACTACTTTTCCGTCCAATTTTAAAGGCGAATTTATTGTAGCTTCAGCGTACTCATTTGACAGATCTGGAAATTCAGTATTTTTATTCATCATTTTGATTTTGTTCCAATTACATGAATACTGGAAAGTCTAGGAAATTTTACTTTCTCAATTGTTGTCTGGGTTACTCTGCCATTCGGGTTTACCTGAGTAGCTTTTACAAGACTTATTTCGTGTATATTGACTTCTGGATAAACCCATAGTGCGGAGGATTGTCCATCCTTTCCTTTCAATTCGATACTTATTCTGGCGACCTGATCGATGTATTTTTTCATTTCATCACTTTTCAATGCCTCAAGTTTTGCTTCATTCAGCATGGGGTATCCAAGCAGCGGCATTAATTTGTTTAGCATTGGCAGGTTTAGCTCCATACCACTTTTCAGTCTAGCGTCTACCTTTCTTCGGCTAGGTATAGACTCCCCCGCTATTGCATTGTCGCTTGTCACCTGGCGTCTAGTAGACAACTTAGAAGGTGTATCAATGTCGGGATCAAGCGCATAATAATATTTGAAATCATAATCAATTTCCCACCGTTTGCTCTCTTTATAACCGCCTTCCCATACCTTGTGCCAGAAAGCTCTGTACTTTACAAGATCATTGAGGAGGATAGGACTTCCTGTCGGTCCACCGATTTGGTGAAAGGAATATTCATTTGTCAAAAAGATATAATGATTCTTGAATGTCCCGGTATTCTTTTTGGATTTGGCTCCCTTCCAAATAAAGGAAACCTCTACTTTCAAGTCCCTATTTGTTGGTAACAAATCAACTTCGAAATTATCAATTATTATCTCATTAATAATTTCACCGATTATTACATTTTTCAGGTTAATTTTTTTGTTAAGCAACACCTTCATCGAATCTCCATCCTGGATGATAAGCTGAATAATGGCCTTTGGCATGGGTCTTGACGGGCTATTTTTGGTCTTTGTATACACCCTTACCGGAATGCGAATGGGTTTATTGTTTACATAAACGACCTTCATAGTATCGCCGATGTCAATAGTTTGCGAATCCATAAATTCAAGATCAATTTTAGGGCTCATCTTAAATTTGATATCGGATTTGTCATATTGAGGGATGCTCATACTTGCCAACAGAGGGACAATAGTCGGATCATCCACTCCTGGGTTTAGCCTTTCGAGATGTTCCATTTCCTGCTTGTCCATTTTCAGGGCGGCATCACCGATCGCTTTGAATAGTTTTAAAGGTTGATCGCCAATTGCTTGAATCATTTTAGGGTCAAGCACTTTGCTGATAAGTGGCATAAGTGCTGGCAGAGCGGCAAGTAAAGCAGGAGCAACTTTAGCGGTTGCGTATCTACTTTGACTCATACTTTGCAGAATAGGCAGGATGGTAGCATCGTCAACACCAGGGTTCAGCTTCTCCAGATGATCCATTTCCTGCTTGTCCATTTTAAGGACGGTATCCCCGATCGCTTTGAATAGTTTTACGGGTTGGTTGCCAATCGCTTTTATTGTTTCTGGAGACATCACTTTTTGCAATAAAGGGGCAAGCTGTACTAACATAGCAGGATTGACCACCATTGCTTCTCCTAGGATACTCAAGGATTTTGCAGCTGCCTTGACATCTTCTTTTGGTTTGGCTTCTGTTTCTGCGGTTTCTTGATCTTCTGCTGGTTTTTGGGCCTCTTTTTTACTGTTTTCAGCAACTTTTCCTACTAATTCAGCGATAGCTTTCAGGATTTTATCATCGGTAGAACCTGAAGAATCGCCTTTCTTTTTACCACCACCGACCAATTTGCTAATAAAAGGAGCCGCTGCCCCTATTACCTGAGGCAGAGCCGCTACAATCTTATCCCAGAACATAGATTCACTAATCCCTTGTTCCGTGTAGCAAAAACTTTTATGTTGTACTTCAAAATTTTCCATGTCGAAATTTTCTGATGTTGCTAATGAAATATCTTTTAGAAACTCGGAATTCAAATTTAAACTTGCCGGTATAACTCTTAATACATCAGATATTGCAGGTGATTTACCTTCTCTATTTTTATAACTAAAGAGTTGAATATATCGTGCCCTGTATTTAAAATCAGCTATCGGAACTGCTAGCGTAAAATCTGTTTGTATTCTTCGTTTAAAATCAGGTTTTAGCTGAAAGATAGGAGATACATGCCTTAGTTCCGTTACTACCTCTACCCCACCGATTACTCTCTTTCGTTTTCCGATTTTAAATTGATAAAACAGGTTGCTTCCTACATCTGCAATAAACTGATAGGCGTCCTTTGATTTCCCTTTATTACGTAGAAAAGCTAAAGCCATAATCGTGTTATCTGTTATTTACCAGGTAATGCTTTTCTAGCTGCTTGTTGTGCCTCCTTTGGTACCGGGCCATACATTTGAGCAAAGTTATCCAGCTTGAAGTAATCCGTTTTAAATTTAATATTCACGAATCCTCGTAATTTTGTTTTCAACACATCCTCTGCAGAACTTTTTGCAGAAGAGACACTAAGCTGAGTTTGTCGTTCGCTCCAGGTGGTGCCACCTTTTGGTCCACCGAAAATTGCACCCAGAATACCTCCTGAAGCACGAACGGATCCGCCTTTTGATGTTTGCGTTTTTTGTATGGCTTTGTCTTTTTTGTCCAGTTTTCGAGTCCCTTTAAAATCGAATAATACTTCGGCTTCGATTTCCCCACGTTCTACAACAAGTCGGGTAACTCCCATTAATATCATTTCCCTAAGAGCCGCGCGATGTTCTTGTGCCATTTTTATTTTGGCGTCCATGATTTTCGCTTTGACTTTGGCGTCCTCGATATCAACGGCATCACCATTTGGCTTGGTAAGTTTGAGTTTTTCGGTGCCATCTGGACTTTCCTCCATGTCGATATTAAATTCATCAGAGTTATTTTCGGCCAGATAAGCAAATGTGGTAGTGTCATCAATTTGTTTGATAAACTTTGCCAGTCCAGTTGTAGCCTCTTTCATCAAGCGGATGTAGTCATCTGTTTGAGTCTTCATTACCTTCATGTTGGCATCGAAAACCGATTTCAATAAATCGCCAACAAATTTTGGGAAATTGACATTTTCCATGACATCTTGTAGTGCGTCTCCTGCATTACTAAAGTCAAGGATATCATCGTGCCTGGTGTCATCGATCATATCACTGGCTTTGGGTGGTTTACGTGCCAGTTCCTCTGCCAGTCCCTGCTCTTTGCTCATCAACTTGTTCATTTGCTCAGCAACGATATCTTTATACATTTGTCGCTGATTTTCAACTGGCATATTTCGAAAAGTAACATTGTTGGCCAATACTTCTCTGGCTCTGGAGCGAGCCAATTCTTTTATATTATCGTGATTCATATTAATAAGGAGCTTAAAAGTGGTTTAAAAATCCCAATCCTCGTCGATTGTTTCCATTTCTTTTTCATCAAATTCGTCTTCAAAACTTTCGTCTTCTTTGTCGGATTGATATTCATCCTCTGTTTGTCCTTGAGCAATGATGAACGCTTCCACATTATTGACAAGATTTTGAAAATCAGCATCATCAAAGGTGGCTTCAGAATAATCAGCTATTGAAAGAATAATATTTCTTGCAGAGGAAGCAATGGTTCGTAGGGCTGCCGTATTCGGATAATAATTGAATTCCTGCATACTAATACTTTCGATCACATTCCAGACATCCCGTGCAACTCCTTGCCCCAGTTGGTCTTTAAGCTCATCGGCATTAATAATACGAATGGCGTCCTCCAGATGAGCATACATTTCAGGGATGTAAATTTTGACCATACCCGAACCAGCTCTTGAAAGATTGTGCTGAAGATTAATGACCGCCTGTTTAATACCAAATTTAGATACCAGTTCAGGATTGTCAACTCGTTCATACTTTTTGATATAACGAATCACTTCATTCATAAGGGAAGACCATAGCGATCCAAACCCTTTATTTGTGGCCATATTGTCCATGGTTTCCCCCTCTCCTATACTAAACACTTGTTGATAAAACATAGCTCGTTCATCAGAAGTGGTTCTTTCGTCCCTTAGTTTCATATAATTGTAGAGACGGGTAGCAGTAGTAGAAGACTCTACATCCACTTTTCCAAGTGTTACATATTTTAGGATAACATCTGCAACTCTAAAGATACCCATCTCGTCACCAAGTATCATTAAAGCGTACAAGGTAGCTGCATTTTGAATATTGGCAGTATTGATATTATCTTGCCCGGATTGCAGGGTATCCAAAAAGTCAAATAAGCCTTTATGTTCAAGAACATTATTCTCATTGAAATAGACATTTTTGACAGGGTCACGGTTGGTTGCACTTTTCCCACCCTTTATAGCTTGTGCGAATGCTTGTAAAAGTATACCGCAGTCATCATTTGCATGTATAGACATATATAAAATATTTAATCAGTTTTAAAATAATGTTTATTCTGAATCCCGATCTACCGTAATATTGGATCCGTCCATATTTTGTAATTCCAAAAACTCTTCAAATTTTCCGTCACTAATCAACATGGCTCCGTAGATGTATGCATTCAGTTCATCATCAGATACATCATCAATTATCAATTGAATAGTCGCCAGCTCCAAAGCAGCAAGTTGTCCATAAGTTCTAATATCATTATCGTTTAATAAGGATTCGCGTTTTGGGCCTATTCCTTTTATAATCTGAAGGTTGTCTTTTGGAATACTTGGTGGCACTGGTGGTTCTTCCACTACACCTTTATAACCAATAGAGATAAGGAACTCAACCATGTTATCTATTATTGTATTTCTATCCATCCCTTCAGGCACTTGTACCATTCCACTATCCAGAAATTCATTAATTTCATCCAGGATTCCTCCACCTGTAACAGCTTTTTTAAATAAAGTCAGCACCGTGCTGTTTACACTTTTTGTATCATACGATAAGCTGGCGTTTTCGATTTGATCCTTGATTAAGTTCATTTCTGCTTGTGAAGCCCCTAAATTTTGATCGTTGATGACTTCTTCAACTAATAGTCGGTTTAGATAGGCGGTGACCTTATCAAGAGACGACATTACAGAGGACACAATTCCATCCATGTCTGTAACCCCTAATCCAAAGACAGCTCTGCTGAAGAGATACATAAGAATGCCTTCTCTGGACAAGAGTTCCCGGTCTATTGGCTGGAGCTTGCTACTGTTTATTTTTTTAGTTGCCAGAATTAATACTCCGGTGTGTTTTTCCGTCTGGAGTTTATGCTTAAGCCCATCGGCTTTTTTGTCTAATGTTTTAAATTGCGTTATTAACTCCTCCAGTTTTGTACCGATGATATCATTTTGCCCTGGCAGTTTCGCTTTCGAGAAGGAACGTAATTCTTTATTGATTAAATTTAGGATTTCCCCAACCGATTTATGGAGTTTCACTCGATTAGGATCGATTACAAAGTCACTAATAACGGGATTCAACCGATACCCTTTTGTAATATTAATTAGGTCTTTAGTCCTCTTAATGTCATCATAAAATGTTGACCGAGAAGAAGGAATTCCATTTTTATTGGTAAGCATATCAAACATAACTATTTATTTTAAATTTATATTTTAATAATTTAAGGGCATCTAATAAGTTAATTTGGCCGAAGCCAGCCCTTTTATCTTTATATTGGTTGGAAACTTTATCTGAGGAATGTTTGAGTATATATTTCGCTTGTTTATCAGACAACCTTCTACCACCATCTCTAGCAAAGGATTTGAGCAAAGCGATTCCACCTGCTACAAATGGTGCGGCTTGCGAGGTGCCTGAAGAAGCCCAATATCCATTATTCAGAAATGAGCTATAAATATTTGTTCCTGGTGCTATTAGTGAAACATGTCCTCCGTAGGTAGAAAAAGGTGCGACCCTTCCACTCGGATCTGAGGCACCTACAGCGATTACTCCAGGTAGTGCTCCAGGGTAGTATTTATCGTTTTTACCATCATTTCCTGAAGCGGCAACAATGGATACGCCTTTTCGGAGTGCATACTTGATTACTTTTTCGTGGGGCAATCCTCCACCAGCATGTTTTATTCCCAGACTCATGTTGATTACATCTACCTCTTGATCTACTGCCCATTTTATTCCGTTGTTGATGTTGTCAATCAATCCTGCGCCTACAATTTTGTTACCTCTCTTCAATGCTCCCAAAACCTTTACCGGTAAAATTTTACAGTTTGGCACAACTCCTATTGGCATTTTTAATCCTCGACCTGCGATTATTCCCGCCACATGAGTACCATGTCCTACTTCATCTTCTGGCAAATTGTCTAACCCCATGAAATCTCCAATAAATTGATTGGCTCCATTGATTATGTTGACAAAATCTTTTCCAGGCAACATAGCGTTCTTAATTTCCGAGTGGTCCACCTCAAAACCAGTATCCAATACAGCGATTTTTATTTGAGGACTGCCTTTACTATAAAAATGTGCTTCTTTTAGGAATACACCATTGTTTCTGTATCTTGACGACAAGCTCTTTGTCTCTGATTTTTCTGGAAATTCAGTAGTTGCTATACTTCCGATTTTTACTTCTTTTACTTCCGGTAGCAGCCTGATCTCTTCGATTAAATTCTTTGGTATATTTTGATTTTTCTGAAGAATGAGCCGGTATATTTTATTAAACCCACTTTGAATTTCATCATGTGACCATTCTTTATTCTTCGGTCTAAAGTTGTAAGTAAGCCAATACGGAACATCGTATTTTTTATTCAGTAGAAAGTCTAGTGATTGCATACTACTTGTAGGAGCGTTGCCCTTATCATCCAAAATATCTTCCCAATTGGGAAGGTTTCTATCAATGGCTGTTGTAAGTTCAATAATTAAATGTGCTTTCATAAGTATTCATATACTACTATACCTACAAATATGACGATTAAAGATATAGTTTACCTCAATGAAAATATGGTTTTTTATTATATCCATGTTTATATGGATGTGTGAACTTCAATCAACTGCTTTCTTAGGCTGAACGCTCATTATTCATGGGGGTTTTCTGCTCTAAACAAAAATATTATTGAATAATGCGGAAAATGTCCTAATAGTTAAAGATTATTGGGTCGCTTTTACTGCAATCCGTTTGGAGGCACGCCGCTTGTATTTAGCAAGACCGTCTTTTCAACGGTTTTCCCCACAAAGCAATATGTTGGTACCCACAAGAGATGGGAAGAAGGTCAGTCAATTTTGATGAGTCCCCTCTTGCTTCTGCATCTATGGTTCAAGTACACCGAGCCAGATTGATTGGGGGTAATTTATTTTCTTTTAGAATGTTTTTCTAACTCAGCCTTGTATTCTACTTTCTATAATCTCCTAAAAATTTGGCGAGGACGAGCGGTAGAAGCGGAATGCACGGAGTGTAACGAGTACATTAGTAGCGGATGACGCGGTAGCGAGAGGAGCTAGGATAGTGTGGGAAGGAATCGAGCTGCGGCCCCAAGAAAACGTTTTATTTACCCGAATTTTCTGTTCAACGCAAGGAGAAAAAGTAAGTATGACTGAAACGGATCTATTCATATCGCAATGCATCTATCGGTATCAAATTTGCTGCTTTCCTTGCCGGATACCAGCCAAAGAAAATTCCAATAATAGAGGAACAACTAAATGCCAGAAGAATGGAGAAGGCGGAGATGGAAATAGCCCAGCCCATCAGGTACCCGAAAAGAACTGAAACTATCACCCCTAGCAGAATGCCTACCATCCCTCCTACAAAACTGATAAATATGGCTTCCGTTAAAAATTGCAGTAAAATGTCTTTGCTTTTTGCGCCAACTGCCAGGCGCAGACCTACTTCACGAGTACGCTCCGTCACTGTAACATACATGATGTTCATAATGCCAATACCGCCAACCAATAAGGATATACCGGCAATGCTGGCTAATAAAACCATGAGTACTTGAGAGGTAGAAGACAACATATCGGAAATTTCACTCATCGTTCGGATGGTAAAAGTTTCATCTTCCAATTTGACCCGAAGGGATTTCAATAAGGTAGTTTCAATTTCGTTTTTCGCTTGGACACTAAATTCTTCAGAATACGCTGAAGCTTGAATCATTTGTACTTTTGTACTACCTAATAACCGTCTTTGAACGGTTGAAAAAGGAGCGATGACGATATCGTCCTGGTCAGTGCCCATCATCCCTGCACCTTTTTCTTTGAGCACCCCAATAATTTTAAAAGGAACTCTATTGATACGAATTGACTTATTAATTGGGTCAATATATTCACCAAACAATTCTTTAGCTACCGTACTTCCCAGAACACAAATCTTAGCCGCTCTTCGTTCTTCATTTTTGGTAAAATTCCTGCCTTTTTGAAGTTCTTTGGAACTAATATTCAGGTAGTTCTCATACCCACCCGTTATGGTTGAAGACCAATTTACAGAACCTGCTATTAGTTGTGCCTTAAAACTTGCCAACGGTGTGACCCATTGAACGGAAGGACAATTTTTCTCGATGGCTTCTACATCTGATATGTCTAAGGGCCGAGAAGTACCGGAGCCTAAATTAACACCTCCCATACTTGTAGATCCCGGAATGATCATTATCATATTGGAACCCAAATCCGAAATATTTGATTCAATACTTTCCTTGGATCCCTGGCCTATTGCAAGCATTGCGATAACAGATGCTACGCCGATGATGATGCCTAGCATGGTTAAAAAGGTACGAAAGGTATTTTTACTCAACGCCTTTAGGGCTATTTTTAGGAGGTTTATAAATTTCATGGTGCATTTTTATTAGTTGAAAGATCTTTTTCAACAGGCATTTTGGCTAATTCTTCTTTTGCATTTAAAGGGTTGGAGAGGATTTCATCCCTTATCACTCTGCCATCTTTAAAAATTATATTTCGTTTGGTCATCGCTGCGATATCCAATTCGTGGGTAACAATGATGATGGTTTTTCCTTGTCGGTTGAGTTCCTGAAAAATCTCCATGATTTCAAAACTAGTTCGGGTATCCAGATTACCGGTTGGCTCATCAGCCAAGATTACGAGTGGATCGTTTACCAAAGCACGGGCAATGGCTACCCGCTGTTGTTGTCCACCAGAAAGCTGATTCGTAAAGTGCTCCATTCTGTCTCCTAAACCCACTTTTTTCATGGCAGTTTGCGCCATTTTTACTTGTTGTACGGAAGAAACAGAATTATTGTAAAGCAGGGGCAACTCTACATTTTCAAGTGCTGTTGTACGAGGTAATAAATTATAGGACTGAAAAACAAATCCAATTTTTTTATTACGAATTTCGGCCAATTGATCTTTATTGTAGTTAGTGATTAACTTGTTTTCTAATAATACCTCACCTGAAGTAGGAATATCGAGACATCCAATGATATTCATGAAGGTGGATTTTCCAGAGCCACTATGTCCCATAATTGCTGCAAAATCACCAGCTTGTATTGTCAAATCCACGCCACGTAGCGCTCTTACTTTCACTTCTCCCAAGTCAAAGGTTTTAGTTACGCCTTTAGCAATGATAATCGATTCCATAGTGTTAGTTTTTCTCTGTTTCTTTTGCTCCTGGTCGACTAGGAAAAAAAAGGTTTGTTGTTTCATTTGATTTTTCCTTTCCGCTATTAATACCAATAACCACTAAGTCATTCTCTTGGAATGGACCTTTGATTTCAGTAAAACTGCCATCAGTTAATCCTGTTTTCACCTTTTTGGGGACTAATTGTTTATTGTCTACCGTCCAAAGAACACCGACTTCCCAATCGGTTATGTTTGTTTTTATAGCGAGGGGAGTATCCTCTAAAAAGGTTTTCCAGGGGGTTCTGTATTCTGAAGGTGGTATAAAATTTAAAGCGGCAATTGGTACTTTTAAAACATCTTTTCTTTGATCGGAAATCACCTCAGTATTAGCGGTCATCCCTGGCATCAATTTTAAGTTGTCATTATTGGCATCAATAATAACGGTGTAGGTGACCACATTTGAAATTACTTTTGGTTGCAAACGGATTTGCTGCACTTTACCCACAAAAGTATCTTCGAAATAGGCATCCACAGAAAATTGAACGGGTTGACCAACTTTGATGAAACCAATATCTGCTTCATCAATACTTGCTTCGATTTCCATCTTAGTCAGGTCATTGGCAATGATGAATAAAATTGGGGTTTGGAAAGTTGCAGCTACTGTCTGTCCTGCTTCTACACTTTTGGAAATCACAATACCATCAATGGGAGCCTTGATAATTGCATAATCTAAATTCACTTTTGTTTTTTTCAAGTTTGCTGCTGCAGAAGCTAAATTTGCTTTTGCGGTTTTAAGGTTGTCCAGCGATTTTTGCACATCGACATTGCTGACATTGGCTTTCGTACGGCGTAAAGCGGCTTGTCCTGCTATATAATTGGCTTTTAGTCTTAGAAAGTCGGCCTCTCTGGATTCAAAAATCTATCTTAGAAACGATCCCATTTTCGTATAAGTTCCTAAAGCGATCAAAGTTACGTTGAGCTAGTTTCAGTTGGGTTTCTATTTGTTCTAAAACTGCTTTTGCTTCAATTACTGACAAGTCTTCGTTAGGTGTTGCATTGTATTTTTTGGTATTTTCATAAGCTCTTTTTTTCTGCTCATATTGCACCTCTGATTGCAGATAACCCGCCTTAGCCTGATCTAAAGTTGCCCGCAAATTACGGGTATCAATTTTGGCAATTACCTGCCCCTTTTTTACCTCGTCATTAAAATCAACAAGCACCTTTTCAATGACACCTGATACTTGTGTTCCTACTTCTACGGTGTTTGTTGCATTCAGTGTTCCAGAGGCGGAAATAATAACTTCAATATCTCCCTTTTCGACAGCTGCGGTATTAAAACCTTCCTTGTTTTGAGTGGTTTTCCCAGTATAAAATATATAGGCGATCAAGCCTGATACAATTACAGCAAGAATAATCCAATATTTCTTTTTCATAATCATTATTTTTATTCAACTCAATTCAAGCATTTGGATGTTCATTTTAGGTTGAAAACTAATAAAGCTGAAATTGTCTATACTCTAAGCATACACTAGGCTGCCAGAGAAAGTACAATCATTACAATACAAAATATCACTCCCACGATTGGCACCCAAATCGGTGCTATAAAACCTTCTTTTTCAGGTGGTTCTTTTCTCAACTTTATGCGTAGTAATGCAAGATTGGCCAGCGTCCAGATAAAGAGGATAATTTGTGCTGTAATCTCCGCTAAACGATCCAGCGGAAAGGCAAGAGCCAATATCAATGTGAGGAGCATGACAGCCAGCGTGGCTAAGACGGGCGTTTGCGTTTTGTGATTGACCTTTTGGAAAATATTTGGCAATTTTCCATCCTCTGCCATTCCATAAATGACACGCGAAACCATAATGAATTGTGCAAGAATGGTGTTGGCGGTTGCAAAAATAGCAATGAGGCTCAAATAATGAGGAGAGATATCGGTCAACTTGTTGAAGACATCCGCCAAAGGTGCTTCGGATTGAGCCAGAATGTCGGGAGAAATAGTTAGTACAGCCACCAGGGTGACCAATGTATACAAAATAGTTGTGATGGCTAAGGTTAAAAAAATAGCTAAGGGCAGGGTGCGTCGAGGTTTCCTGGTTTCTTCTGCTACATTCACGATGTCTTCAAAACCAATAAATGCAAAAATCGCCACCATAGAAGCATTCACTATGCCTAGCCCCAGTGCAGTATCTATATTGGGAGTAAAAACTTCTGAAATGTTGCCAAAATTCAAGTATTCACTTGTAAAACCAAAATAGATTAATGCGATCAACCCACTAGCTTCAATTAATGTAAACAGTGCAGCAAGTAAAACGGATTCCAGAATCCCCCAGATGGCAACCATACCCATGAGGGCCACAACAGCAATTATCAGATAAACTTGAGGGACATCAATTAAACGCCCAAGGTATCCTGCACAACCGATGGAAATTGTTGCAGCGGCGACAATACCAGAGAGGATCACCATCAAACCGGTCGTCACGGTCAGGAAGTGCTTGTTAAAACCATGTTCTACATAAGCGGCTTCCCCTGCGCTGACGGGCAAACGACTGCTTAGCTCAGCGTAAGTTAAAGCCGTGGGTACCACACCAATCGAAGCAAAAATAAATGCAAGAGGCGCATAAATACCGGCCTGACCTGCAGCAGCACCGATCAGGACATAAATCCCTGCACCAATGGTAGCCCCTAAGCCGTAAATAACCAACAAGGGTAAAGTAAGAGATCTCTTTAATTTTACTGAAGACACTATATTCTTTTTTATGTTGAATAATAAATCGTTTTGTATCACCCCTTAGATAAATTAGATATATCGCGGTTAATATCTTATAAAGATGCAAGGGTTGACCACCAGATGATATGATGAAAATCAGTATCAGAGATGATCTTATTGTAGACTTATTAATAAATATTTTTTGCTAAAACGACCTGCTAATTCAGTTAAGGGACATGCCAAAACAAAAAAGGGTTTCCAGGAACTTTTCCCTGGGAACCCTTACCCAAACAAACAAACTACTAATTATTATTTATCCGCGAACACCACGGAGATTTTGCATATTTTATAGAAGACTATACCCTTATTAATACTGCGAGTATATTGTTTTTAACGTTGAATAATGAGCAGACTCCGAAAAGTCTCTTTTTGCCAAACTAAAGGACGTATGTTGCTCGAACGTTTTCGAAATTTTTTAAGTCCTCATTAACAGAGATTAACTGCGGTTCAAAAAAATCCCTCAGCCTCGATTTTGACAAAAATAGCCTTTTTCGGAGCAGACTCAATAATAAATCGTTTTGTAAAGTATACATTACCCTCTTGCCCATTAATAAAATAAAGACCGACAGGTAAATTAGATACGTCACAGGTATAGATTTCATCATCCAATAGATGTATCATCTATTTATTTATTATCCATCGCGCTTTTTACCTGACTTGGGTTTATTTTTTATTTCAGGAACTTTCATCTTTGGTTTTGTAGGGGTATTCCATTTATTATTGTGATAAGATTTACCCCGGTTTATATCATCTCTGCTTGTCGGAGTCTGTGGCTGCTTATAAATCGGTGGAGACTTGGTATCAGGATTGAGTTTTGGAGTTGTAATCGTTGGCTCTGTTTTTGGCCTTGGAGTTTTATTCAATTGAGGTTTTGTTGTTGGTCTTGGAGTTGTAATCGTTGGCTCTGTTGTTGGTATTGGAGTTTTATTCAATTGAGGTTTTGTTGGTCTTGGAGTTGTAATCGTTGGCTCTGTTTTTGGCCTTGGAGTTTTATTCAATTGAGGTTTTGTTGTTCTTGGAGTTTTATTCAATTGAGGTTTATCACGAGTGCCAGCATTTGATTTAGAAAGAGTTGGATATTTCCTTCCTTCCTCCTCCAAAAAATCTGGTAAAGACTTAGGGTTAAGTTTATGCTGTTCGTTATATTCAGCCCGATCTTTTTCAAGTTGCCCTAGCTCCTTGAACCGGGCTTCCAATCGATCATCACTTTCTAACCAGTTATCACTGATAACCGTTCTGTGTTGATTTTTCCAGCCTGTTACACCGTATGCAATACTACTATAGGCATGAGGGTAATGATGGTAGTGATTTACGAAAAAAGCAGACAGATAGGGACAGTGATAATGATTATGGTGGGTTTGAAAATACCAGGATGTAAACTGATAAGATGGTAGTCCAAACACAACAACGGTTGCATCCGGTTGGATATAAAACCCCCAATCATACCAATAAGGGTAAGGGCGCCATCGGGGATGCGTATACCAATATGGATACCCATACCAATATGGATAATATGCCTCGTAATAATAAATTGTTGTTTCTACCTCATCCTCCTCTCCTGGATAATATAAGTCATCCTCTCCAAGGTCATTGGTGTATTCTTTCGCTACGCTCTTCAACTGGTTTATTGCTTGAGAGTCATTCTCCACTTTTTCCTTCCATTCATCCAGTTCTATAGTCATTGAACGGGCTACTTCAAGCGCAAGGCTATCTGCTTTTCGACGGATCCATTCGGGGTCGCTATTGTAGACATCTCCGACCATTATCATCATTTTAACGTTGTCAGTCAAAATAGAAAGCACTTCAGGGAGTTCTATCATTTTTTCCAGCGCAGTTTGTCCTTTCTCGGGATATTTTTTTATAACTTCTTTAAAAGCTGATTCACCGGCAAGAGCTAACTTATCCATTTCGATGATTATTGATCGGTAATTTTTTAGTGCTGCTTTTGAGCGCTCATGAATTATCCCTGGATATTCCTTTAGCAAATCATCTAAGGGGCGTTGATAGTCTTTCTTTTGTAAATCTGCCAACCCATGAATTAGTCCTGGATATCTTGTCAAATCCCATAGCTCCACCTGTACCTCTTTTGGGTAATTTTCTACGAGTTTTCGAAAGGATTGGCTTGTTCGTTTTTGTATGCTGGATATTTTTACCAGTGCTTCTGGGTATTGTGTTGCTTCAAAAATATAATCTCTGATTTCACTTGGATAAAGTACTAGTGCATTAACTGCATCTTTTTGTTCTTCTACAATGGATACCAACAATTCCTTATCGGTTTGTGCATTTACCGAAAATTCAATTCCCAATCCGAAGAGAATAAAAAGGGTTATGATAACTGTCCTGTTTTTCATTTTTTTGTATTTTTATTTTTTGTATCAATACAAAGGATCATTTATTATTTCTTGTGAAAAATGATTAATCTCAATACAATAGATGACAATAGTCAAGGAACGTATTCTGATGTCTCCTTCGAAGTGTAGCGGTGAGAGTTGAGATTAATGATTATATCATATATATGGCCTCACTTCTCTTAGGGGTCAATTATGGCTGCTTCGCCATTACTGTGAATGTAATAAGCACCTTGTTACCATATCATTTAGTTTTAATCACTTACATCGAAGCAATTATATTTTTAAAAATTCGGACAGCACTTTTAATTGCCATTCAGCGACCATTGGAATATTTCCATCTGCATTTAACAGTACCAGACCATAACCCAATTGAGATAGCTTACAATCATTAACCAATGTTCCATTGATTTCTGTGATTATGGGAATAAAATGTTGTCTGACTTCTACATCAGTAATTTGGCAAGTAGTCATAGCTTTGAGAACTGCTTGCCCGATTTCTGTTGCAGAGAATCCCTCTTGAAGCAAATCACTTGCAAGATATTTCATTTGACTGCTGTAGAAAAAATCCTGAAAATTTCTTAAAGCTTCTTCCGGGTTTTCATTTTTTTGAAAAACTATGATTTCCATTTTTTACAAATTTTGGTCAATGACATTAATGATTTGTTGCTTGGTTTTCATACCGGATTCTTTCCAAACGACTTTTCCATTTTTAAATAAAGCAAGGGTCGGAACTCCTTGTACTTGAAATCTTTGAGCAATTGCTTTATTTTTATCCACATCAATTTTGATGATTCTAACTTTACCTTTCACCGCCTTGGAAACTTCTTTGATGATCGGGTTCAGCATTTTGCAAGGACCACACCATTCCGCATGAAAATCTACCAGAACGGGCTTGTCTTCATTGATTAATTGGTTGAAATTGCCTTTCATTTTTATTTGTTTTAGCGTGTTTCCGAATAGGAACTATCTGAAAACCCGATTAAATTTTGAAATTTTAAATATTATTCACCGTTGTTTTGGATTCGGAGGTGACCGGTTGGCGAAAAACAATTTTTCCATCAAAAACATCCAACACTATTTTGCTATTTGCTTTTATTTTATTTAATAAAATTTGATCCGACAATTCATTTAATACTCGTTTTTGAATAACTCGTTTTAAGGGTCGAGCGCCAAATTCAGGATGAAAACCTTCTTCTGCCAGCCAATCTATGGATTGAGGAGAAAACTCTATTTCGATGTCTTGTTTTTGCAATACTTCTTTTAAGAGGTTCAACTGAAGCTCGGTTATGTGTCTGATATCTATTCGAGACAATGGACGGAACATGACTACTTCATCTATTCTGTTTAAAAATTCCGGTCGCACAGATTGTTTAAGAATTTCAAACACCAAATTTTGAGTTTTTTCAATTGTCTCTTCCTTATTGTCCTCTGTCATTTTCTCAAATTTTTCACGAATGACATCGGAACCAATATTGGAGGTCATGATGATAATTGTGTTTTTGAAATTGGCGACTCGTCCTTTGTTGTCGGTTAGTCGGCCATCTTCCAGGACTTGTAACAGAATATTGAAAACATCAGGGTGGGCTTTTTCAATTTCATCCAATAAGACAACACTGTAAGGTTTGCGTCGAACAGCTTCTGTCAATTGACCGCCTTCATCATACCCAACATACCCAGGAGGAGCGCCGACCAATCGACTTACAGCATGGCGTTCTTGATACTCACTCATATCAATACGAGTCATAGCGTTTTCATCATTGAATAAATATTCTGCCAATGCTTTTGCCAATTCTGTTTTTCCAACTCCTGTAGTCCCTAGGAAAAGGAAAGAACCAATCGGTCTCTTTTCATTGGACAAACCAGTGCGGCTTCGACGAATAGCATATGCAACAGCGTTGACTGCTTCCTCTTGTCCGACTACACGTTTGTGCAATTCGTCTTCCAGCTGGATCAGTTTTTCCCGTTCACTTTGCAACATGGAGGTGACGGGAATGCCTGTCCATTTGCTGACGATTTGAGCGATATCTTCTGCATCCACTTCCTCTTTAACTAACATTTCGCCTTCTTCTTGCATCTCAACCATTTGGCTGTTTAGTTTATCAAGGCGCTGTTGCACTTCAGGGATTTTCCCATACCTTATTTCTGCTGTTTTGCTAAAATCGCCTTCACGCTCAGCTTGATTTCCTTGAAGTTTGAACTGTTCGATTTCATCTTTTGCTTTTTGTACGCCTAGGACGACTTCTCGTTCGGCTTCCCATTTGGCCTTTATCGCGTGACGTTTTTCCTCTTGATTCGCCAATTCTTCATCAATCGTTTTTACTTTTGCCTTATCCTTTTCACGCTTCATGGCTTCCCGCTCAATTTCCAATTGGCGAATTCGGCGCTCCACTTCATCGAGTTCTTCGGGCATGGAGTTCATTTCCATTCTTAATCGAGCTGCCGCCTCATCAATCAAGTCAATTGCTTTATCTGGCAAATATCGATCGGTAATATATCGTGTGGAAAGTTGTACTGCGGCGACAATTGCAGCATCGGTGATATTAATTTTATGATGGGACTCATATCGTTCTTTCAATCCTCTTAAAATGGAAATGGAATCTTCTTCATTCGGTTCACCGACCATGACCATTTGAAAACGACGTTCCAGTGCTTTGTCTTTTTCAAAATATTTTTGGTATTCGTCTAATGTAGTTGCACCGATCGTTCTTAACTCTCCGCGAGCCAATGCTGGTTTGAGAATATTCGCAGCATCCATTGCTCCTTGTGATTTCCCGGCACCTATGAGGGTGTGAATTTCATCAATGAATAGAAATATTTTTCCTTCGGCGGCAGTTACTTCATTGACTACTGCCTTGAGCCGTTCTTCAAATTCACCTTGAAATTTGGCTCCTGCAATTAGTGCCCCCATATCTAATGCAAAAATTTCTTTATCCTGCAGATCTTCTGGTATATCTCCATTGATAATTCGATGAGCAAGGCCTTCAATGATTGCCGTTTTTCCTACACCCGGCTGACCAATTAGGATGGGATTATTTTTGGTCCGTCGAGCTAGGATATGCAAGACTCTCCGTATCTCTTCGTCGCGTCCAATGACTGGATCGAGTTTTCCGGAACGAGCGCGTTCGTTGAGGTTGATCGCATATTTGCTCAAGGCATTATAAGCATTTTCAGCACTTGCAGTGGTCACCTTACTTCCTTTGCGAAGGTCGAGGATGGCAGCTTTCAACTCCTTTTCTGAAATTCCTCTATCTTTTAATAGTTTAGAAATTTCGTCTTTGGTTTTGTAAATTCCAAGGAGCAAATGTTCCAAAGCGACATACTCATCACCAAATTCTTTAAGGAACGAATTCGCTTTTTGTAATGCTTCATTTGCTGTTCGGGAAAGATATTGGTCACCACCAGACACTTTAGGATAGGAGTTTACAATTTTGTCAATGTCTTGTTTTACCAAGCTAAAATTAACCCCCATTTTCTTAAAAATATAAGGTGTTACATTTTCGTCAGTGTCCAAAATACCTTTTACCAAATGACCAACTTCAATTGCCTGGTTTTGATTTTCAACTGCAATTTGTTGTGCCTGTTGAACGGCTTCCTGAGATTTGAGAGTAAAATTTTTCAAGTTCATTATAAATTGATTTTTATTGTTTTCATTATCCTACGGTTGTTGTTTCCAACTTGTGTGGTACTTTCATTTTTTCGAACCGTTCCACCTCTAATCACTCGGATTATTTTGCGATTGTCATCATTAAATAGGTACTAGTCAAGTTTTGGTGGCTGGATAATTTTAGAATTCGAAATAAATCTTTGCTTAATGCCATTAATGGCTGGTAGGCCAATTCCTTTTAGTAGAAGGAGTTGCTTATACTAAGTAACTATTGAAACTCGGTTGACTTTGATTTTTCATTAACAGAATTAATGATGTCAATTGGAGTAATAATTCCTATAATTTGTTTTCCCTTTAACACAGGAATACTATGAAACTGATTTGCATTTAATAAGTCTACCGCATCTTTTATCGTTGCGTCATGTTGAAGGGAAAAAACATATTTCGTCATTACCTCTTCTGCTATCAGAGCTTTTAGGGTGGCTTTTGTTCTCCTCCAACCTCCAGGGCTGTCGAATATAGTCTCTGAATCGAATAATCTCATGATATCGAGATAACTAATGATGCCCACAAATTCATTGTTATCATTAACTATTGGCATATGGTGAATCCGATTTTCTTTCATTAGATCATATATGCTTTCGACAATAGCATTTACATTGCATGTTATAATTTCTCTTGACATGACTTCTCCTACTTTTTTTGTCCACATGAGTTGTATTTTTTTAATGAAGTGTTATTTATACTCCAAAGATATTCCCATCAGTTACCATAATAAATGATATATATTACCTGATAAGTTGATAATTGTCATTCATGAAAATTGAATCCATATCCTAACTTTTGAGCCCCTTATCATAGGAGAGGATGATCTATATCATTTTGATACCGATTCCTTAGCACTACCTTTCGGAAATAAACATACACTTAAAAACACTAATATCATGAATGGGAAAAACAATATAGCAATCGGTTTTTTAACGATGGGCTTTTTTATGGCATATGGCTTTCTGTTAATTTATTTACGAGACTTCGCTCCAAGAAAAGAAGAATGGGTAAACTCCTACAGTGTTGGAAAACACTTTGAATCCAGACTTGCACACGTACACGGTAACCTGTTTGCCTTCCTCAATATACTTATTGGTTATTTATTGATTCGTTTTAGCGAACAATTGAAGTATGAAAAAACCATTTCGTGGTTAGCCTTGATAGGGTTATTAATGCCACTCGGAATTTTATCTGAGGTATATTTTGGATTGCCGCCAGTATTAGTTTTAGTAGGAGCAATGGCAATGACAGCATCAGTTATCTGGTTAGGATTTTCTTTTTTAAAATGAAGATTAACAGTCCGGTTTAAGTGAATTGGGATTAACAAATAAAACAAAACTAATGAACATAAAAAACTTACATCAAGGGAAAAAACCAATTTCAACAGCATCGTTATTTAAAACAGTTGAAGGAAATGTAACCTCCATCCAATTAATGGCTGGAGCACATTTAAAGGAACACATTACAAAAGTGCCAGCGTTATTATTTTGCTTGACAGGAGAAGTCATTTTTGAGAATGAGAATGGAATTAGGCTAACATTGATAACGGGAGATTATGTTAAGATTGAACCTCTAGTGAAGCATTGGTTAAATGCAAAAAATCTAAGTAACGTGCTTCTTATAAAGTAATTGTTTTGTTCTGGTTAAGCTTAGGTGGAAAGTATCCTACCAAGTGACTTATGCTCTGTCAAGTTTGAAATGGCGGGTATGGTTCTTTGCGGCAAGCGCCTTTAGTGCAAAATATATTAGCCTGGGGTGTGAACCCCGGGAATCGCCCAATGAACAGAAAACAAGCGCCTTTAAGTGCGACACCACCTTCAATCTAAACAATTGATTATGAGTGTTTATGAGGAAGCAATAAAACAAACCGCACAACAGGTGGTGTAGCACTTTCAGCGCTTAATTCACATTTCCTATTCTACCCGGGGCGATGCCCCGGCTGACAAATGACGCACTTTCAGCGCTACTCCCTGCCAACATTTCAAACTTTACAGAGCACTAGTAAAAATCCAAACGTAAAGGAATAATTGTTACCACATTGACTGACCCAAGCAAGAGACGATTTATCAAAAATGAACACCAAATCTATGAATTGGTTTATTATTAATTAGTAATTGAAAATTAAAAATTATGGAATCTCAAAGTAGTATTAACGATAAAATCTTCTCAACCATCCTGAAGATTCAAACAGAATATCCTGAATTGGTAAAGTTTCTGGAGGAGATGCCAGTACATTATTCATCTGTACCAAATAAAGGGGTGAATAACAAAGACTTGAAAGATTATTTGAATTCATTAAATGAGTTAAAAGAAACCTACAACCATCTAAAATAGATGAATTCAATCAAAATTAGCACATATTATGGACATAATCTCAAGTAAATTTATTTTGCCTGTTCCTATTAATCTTATTGGGTTCGCCATAATTGTATTGACGATTCCTAGCTGCCAAAATATAGATAATAGAAGTAATTTCAAGGAAAATAGCATTCCTGATTTATTACCTTTCAATCAAGAAGTAGTTATTACAGAAGATGTTAGTTTATCTCAATATTTTTATTTCTTAGACAGTTTATTATTGCTGGTCAATGAAACTAGACCATATAAAATAAATGAATATGTGCTTGTTCATGCTAATCCTTGGATTATTGATTCTTTAGTAGCCACCGATTACTACATTCTAAAGGATAAGGGATTAATTGTTCGGAATTTACTTGCACTGACTATCTTTCACAAGGGTCAAGTGTTAAGGATTCCAGATCAAGATGAAATTAATCGCATCAAGACGAAATTGAAGCAGATAAATCTTGATCTAAACATTCCGGAATATCGATTGCGGGTTTTTGAAGGCGATCAGATTCTTCATGAGTTCACAGTTAGAGTAGGAAGAGATGAACGAAAGTTTTTAGCAATGGCTGAACATGTTGTTGATCTAAAAACAAAGACTGGCGAAGGTGAAATTATTAGAATTGTGAAAAATGCTTCCTTTATTAATCCCGTAAATAACAAGGCTTACCATCGTACTCGACGTGATGATAATATAATAACGTCGCTTCCTAACATTCCATGGTTAGAACCGGAACTAAACGAAATTAAGCATGGGCAATTGATTCACCCTACAACTAACCTAAAAACCTTAGGTAAATCATATTCCAATGGATGTGTGGGTTTAAGAGAATCTGACTCTTGGATTTTATATTATCATGCGCCACTTGGTACTAAGGTAAATTTCAGATACGACTTAAGTCTACCTGACCAACCCAAGCTCAAGGACATTTATGATAAAGACAACAAATAACCGTATCAGTTGATAATAAATTTGAATCTGCACTTATGTGAACTGCAGTTTCAACAAAGAATAAGTTCATTTGTAATGTAATAAAGGATATCAAACTGCTGTTGTTTCTACCTCCCGAAGCCCTTTTAATTTCCCAAACAGTTCCTCCTCCTCCTTAGTCAGATTTTTAGGTAGGGTCACATGTAGTTTTACCAGCATGTTGCCAAATGCATTTGATTTTCCATATTTGGGCATTCCTTTATTTTTCAATCGGAGAATTTTTCCAGTTTCGCTTCCTTTGGCAATGGTCATCATAACAGAACTAGTCATGGTAGGGATTTTAATTTTCCCACCTAAAATGGCGGTGTACAAATCCACATTTGCTTGGAAAATTAAATCATCTCCTCCTCTTGTAAATTGAGGGTCTGGTTGCGTTTTTAGGATGATAAATAAATCCCCTGCAGGGCCACCATTAATGCCTGGCTGACCTTTACCTCTAAGCAAAAGTCGTTGATTATCATACGCACCTGGCTTAATAGTAATCCGCATTTTTTTACCATGAAATTCAAAAATTCGTTTACTGCCATGATAGGCATCTTGCAAGGTGATTGGGAGCATGGCTTCAATACTTTGCCCTTTGAATGCTCTTTGGTTAGTTTGCCCACGTCTTGAAAAGGGATCGCGTCCACTTCCTCCAAAAAACATATCAAAAAAATCGGAAGGATCCCCTTCGAACGCATAAGATTGGTTGCCATCACCTTGACGGCCTTTCTGTGCATATTGCTGCCAGTTACCACCTCCTTGTGAATAGGCTTCCCAATTGGAGCCAAGGGTATCGTATTTTTTTCGTTTTTCAGCATCCCCTACTACTTGATTCGCCTCATTTATTTCTTTAAATTTTGCTTCAGATGCTTTGTCATTTGGGTTTTTATCTGGGTGATATTTAGCTGCTAATTTCCGAAAGGCTTTTTTAATTTCCTTTTGGGTCGCGTCTTTTTTTACACCCAATATTTTATAGTAATCTTTGTAATTCATGGTACGTTTTTTATCTTCTTCAAACATATTACTATTTAGTAAAGGAAATGCTGATGATTATCAACTTCCTGGATGACATGTGTCAACTATATGGAGGATTACTTCCTACACTGTTATTACAACATTCCCTTTTTTCTTCCCCGATTCGACATACCGATGGGCTTCTGCGGTCTGTTCTAGTGGAAATTTTCTATCAATTATAGATTTTATTTTTCCGTCTTCAACAAGTTCTTTTATCAATTCTAAATTTTCTTGGTTGGGGACTGCAAGCGCACAAACAACCTTCTTCTTGCTTCCCATTACTGAAGTCTGTAACATTTGAAGTAGTTTCCTAGTCTTAAAACTAACTGAAAAATAGATTCCGTTTTGTTGTAGCGATGGTTTGTATAATGAAAAAGCCCCCTTTCCTAAAATGTCAAAAATGAGGTCATATTTCTCTCCGTTTGATGTAAAATCTTCTTCTTTATAATCAATTACTTTGCTTGCTCCCAACTGTTTCACAAACTCTTTTCCCGATGTGCCGCATACTCCGGTAACTTCTGCCCCAAAAAAATGTCTAGCAAGTTGAACCGCTGCAGATCCGATTCCTCCAGAAGCTCCGTTGACGAGTACTTTCTGACCTTTAAGGATATTTACTTTTTTTAACAAGTCTAATGCCATAAGAGCTCCGTATGGAACAACAGCAGCCTCTTCAAATGTCATGTTGGTAGGTTTCGTAGCTAGTATACCATTTTCGGGCATGCAAAGATACTGTGCGTAAGCTCCCATATCTTCTCCTACATAACCAAAAACTTGTTCTCCCTTTTTGAATTGTTTTACATCATTTCCAATTGCCTCAATTTCACCTGCAAAAGTATTTCCAAGTATTTTTCTTTTAGGATTAGTGAAACCAAAACTAAATCGGGCAAGGATCCAAAATAGAAATGGCATATGGAATTCTCCTGGAGAAATATTTCCAAAACTACGAGCAGAAATATCTCCATAATTGACCGAAACAGCACGAACTCTAATAAGGACTTCATTGCCTTTTGGGTAAGGTTTTTCTACGTCCTTTATTTTAAGGACATCCGGCGTACCATATTCTGTGTAAACGATTGCTTTCATTGTTTCCATATCAATTCAACTTTAATTTTTAGCTTGTCAGAATTGCAATGAATCCTAGCACTAGTGGGAAGAACGCAGTTTTTCTACCTTCTTATTAATTCCCCCAATTAATAATTTATAAATAAAAAGCTTAAATGCACTGGGGCGATTCTTGTATTTTGAGCTGTTAAAATAATCTATTGGTTCGTCATAAATTCCATGGTCCTCCGTAACTGCATCCATTTGTACAAATTTTTCACTATTAAAGTCCAATTCAATGCTTGAATCATTTTTAGAACAAGCAATCGAATAGCCTACTTCCCAGTTTTTCTTTTTTAATTCCTTTTTTCCTCCTTTGTAAAATGCTGCATCATTAATAAAGGCATCAATTTTCACCCATTTTCCATTCATTTCAATTTCTATCCAGCTATGGGAAATTTCTTTTGGCATCAGCCAATAAGCGAGTCCCAAAAACAAACCTTTTTGAATGTCTCTATCAATTAATGAAAAATGAATTTTTGCAGGAATTTCTACTGATTTGCATAATGCCAAAAAAAGAGTTGCCTTCGTATTACATTGCCCATAACCGTATTCAATGGTTTGAGACGCCTGAACTAAATCACCTTCTTTTGGAAAAGCAAATTTTATATCATCTCTTACGTAATAAAAAATAGCACTTATTTTATCGACTAAGGATTCCCTGTTGTGGGTTAATTCTATCGCTTTATTTTTAACGATTGGGTTGTAGTAATCTGCTAAAATCATAGTAATGTTTTTCTGTTTCCTTAGTGAAAAAGTCAGTTTGATTCCATTAAATTCTCTCTATTTACTGATCTTTTTTCAGGGTTTTCGTCATCCACCGAAATAAACTTGCCCTTTATTAGTTATCAATGCTGTTTATGGGGTTAATTTTCTTATGGTATCACTACACAAAAGTGTCAATTGTTCAATTTTTGATTTATCGAGATTACTGCCTATTTTATTTTCAAAAAATGCTTCATCACACCAATTTCAAATCTTTGCATTGGAAAGAACTTCCCTTGATAGATATGCCCGAGAAAACCAAGCTCTATAGAAAAACTCCAACTTGCGGTCGCAAAAATATCAAGACCAGTACCCAATCCGACACTCCAGATTCGCGGATTATCAAAAATTTCATATAAATCTCCCCCACTAGTACCTATTCTTCCCTCCAAAAATCCGTAGGGGCGAAAAAGATTGTTCCGTGTCAAAATCCCAACACTTATTTTTTCCGCGAGGGTCTTAGTGTAAGTTTTCACGTCAATATCTTCTCTAATCATAATGCCGTTGCAAAACTCAGTTTTATTTCGAATATGCAATCGGTCATTTTGAAAAATAACAAAACCCAATCCCAGTATACTGGTTCGGGTGGATAATTCCGGTTGCGCTCCGAAACTAACACTCCAAGACACGGCTAATCGATATTGGGAGTCATTGTTTTTCGTGGTTGTTTCTATGCCTGGCTCATCTAAATCTTTCTGCGCCAATAGATTAGAGGACAGAAAAACAAAACAGGTAAAAGTGAGCAAAGTGGCTATTGTCTTTTTCATCCTTTTAGTTTTTATGAAATTATCCTATCGGTTTCTATTTGACAGGTCGTTTAATTTGATTCCAATATCTATATAATTATTGACTGCTTTAATGATAACATTCATTCTATTATATGATTTAAATCACACCAAGAGTGACTAAAACTTCATTAAAATAAAGGCATCTTGGATGTTGGCCAAACAGGATAAATGTCAATCCTATTCATATCGTAATTATCACATTTCCTATTTTATGTCCTTTATCAACATATCTATGTGCTTCAACTATTTGCTCTATCGGATAAACTTTATCTATGACAGGTATTATTTTCTTCTGTTCTACTAAGTCTTTAAGAATCATTAAATTCTTTTTGTTAACGGCTTTTTTTCCAGGATTTCCGTCATCAACCGAAATGAATTGACCATTGGTTTTTAAGGCATTCTTGTATTGGAGTTCCGAGCTCTTTTTCTTTCCTACTGCATCGAAAATTAAATCATATTTATCATTATCGAGTTTAAAATCTTTACTAGTATAGTCATAAACAGCATCTGCTCCTAAACTTTTTATCAATTCAAAATTTTTAGCGCTACAAACTCCATCGACAAAAGCACCATAATTTTTTGTAAGTTGTACTGCTAATGTTCCGTTTGCTCCCGATGCCCCATAAATGAGTACATTCTGTCCCTTTTGAATGTTGGCTTTTATTAAAAAATGGAGGGCTAAAGTGCCTCCAAAAGGAATCGCTGCGGCTTCTTCAAATGATGAGTTCTCCGGCATTGTTAATACACAACTTTTTTCAGGAATGCATACATATTCGGCATAAGCACCGAATTTCATAAAAGTATGGGCAAACACTTTGTCCCCAACTTTAAATTCTGTAACGCTACTCCCGATATCTTCTATTATCCCTGACAAAATTTGTCCAAGTATTGGATTTCTTGGTTTTGAGAATCCTAATGCAAATCGAGCTGAGATTTTCATCAATAGAGGTAGGTTTAGACTCCTGACAATACAATCACTTGCCGTTACAGAGGTAGCAACTATCTTGACCAATATTTCACCGTGCTTAGGAATTGGTTTCTCTAAATCCCTAAGCTGAAGCACTTCAGGTGCTCCATATTTGGTACATACAACTGCTTTCATTTGCATAATTATTGTTTTAAGTTATAGGTTTTTATGAGTGCTGACACATAGTAATTGTATGTCGTCTTCATTCATCTGGTGCTGTCGGTCAAATCGAACTGGTGATATTGACAATATCCGCACAAACGTAGCAGACGGCTGAAGTCGCTTACGTAGAACGTGCAATTCTTGCCAATTTGTATATGTGGGGAGAAGTGCCTTGGTGAGAATTGTATGCTTACTCCATTTACAGATATATTGATTCTTTTCTATTCATGACTTACTTTCTTTTTAGGGTACCGTTTGGCTAAAGCCGCATTGATTCATCAGAATCTTTATTTAGAGTCGAAACCTCTTGAAAACTGCCTTCATCCATCAATTCAAATGGATAATTGGGGATAAAGAAGTCCAAACATTTTTCATTTAGGTTTAAGCGTTCTATCGTCATTCTGGCCATTAAGTAACTTAACGTTGATTCGGCTCCTTGATTGAGATTCACATTGTGCTCTTCCACACCATCATGACATCCACCGGTGCATGGGTTGTAAACAATTTGCTGCAAATGATTTTCTCCCAGAAACCAGTTAAACGCAACTTTTGCTTTTTGTTTGTATTCATTTTTATTGAAAACAAAATAAAATTTTTCTAATGCCAAAATGGTGTAAGCTACATCAATTGGCTGTTCTCCACCAACGACTTTTTTAGACACTTTATCTTTTATATGCCATCCATTATTTGATATCACTTTAATTTTTCCATCCACAAATATTTTGGAAAGTAAAAAATCAAAACTTTCTTTTGCAATTCTTTTATATTCGTCGTTGTTGGTGGCGAGATAAGCATAAAGCATTGCTTCAGACAAAACGCTATTGCCATAAGTTAGATAGTTTTCAAACCAATACCATTCGCTTGTTTTTTCATGTTTATACATTTGCACCAATCGATTGGCAAGTGTTTGTAGCAATAAATGGTTTTCTTTTTTATTGTGATAAAATAAGCCTTTAATAATAAAAGCCATAGCCCTGGTAGAATGTGTTTTATCTAAATGTGGGATTGCTTGTTGCAATAAATTTTCAGCCTCGTTGATCAAATTAATGGGCAATATTTCTTTTAAAGAACTTACATATCCCAATGCCCAAATAGCTCTACCATTGCTATCCTCCAGGTTCTCAGTAAGATTTTGCGAAGTAAATTCTTTATTTTTGTTAACATAATTTAGAAATTGACCATTGGTCTGCAAACAGTATTTTATAAATTGCAAATACCTGTTTATTAACCTAAAATCATCTTTGTTGTGAAACAATTCATAATGCTGACATAGTGCAATCAAAGCCCTGGCGTTGTCGTCTAAGGTGTAGCCAGATTGTAAATCGGGAATAGAAATTTTGGAAAACTGAATCATCCCAAAATGTGCTGACATCTTCTTTACATGTCTTAGTTTTATATCGGGAATTTTATAATTTAGTTGAAGCCGCCTTGCAGTTAATTTACTGAAAAGAAAAGCATGTGCTAATGCGGAATTTTGCCAAGCCGATGAAGCCATCTTATGAAGAGTATTGGATGAAATTTCTGCCCTTAATTTTTCATTGCCAAGCAAGGAAACAGTGGCTTGGGCTAATTGCACAGAATTTTCAAAATCAATTATTACACCGCTGTTGTTGCACAGTACTTCTTTTGCATGAGGTATCGGTGTAGAAATTACAGGGCACCCGCTGCTCATTGCATACGAAAATGTACCGCTTACTGCTTGGTTAGGGTCTTTTGACGTAAACAAATACACATCTGAAAGCTGAAGATATTCCAGAAGAATTGGTAGCTGTAAATATTCATTCACAAACCTGACATGATTCTCAATATTTAATGCTTCCACTTTTTCTTCAAGCATTCTTCTGTAACGTTCCCCATCTCGTTTTACAATAGTAGGGTGTGTTTTGCCTAAGACCAAAAACAATACTTCTGGATGTGCTTTAATAATTGTTGGCAGGGCTTCTAAAGTGGTTTCTATACTTTTGCTGGACCCCAACAGTCCAAAGGTTGAAAGTACTTTTCTGTCAGATAATTGGTACTGTTTCTTTACTTTTTTTCGGTTTAATGGCGTCACCAAATGCGTGCCGTGTGGGATAACAGATATTTTATAGGCTGGTACATCATAGTCATCCATTAAAATAGTTGATGCATTATTTGTCATTACTATTATGGAAGAAGCGATAGCCACCATATCCTGCACGCTCGTGCGCAAATTAGGGTTTGGATTTGGCAATACTGTGTGAAACACAAATACAATGGGTTTCGAAATAGTGGAAAACATCCGTTTGTATTCTTCTTCTTTGTTGGCGAAAAAGCCAAACTCGTGTTGCATAACTACGAGCTTGATGTTTTTATTTCTGTTTATCTTAAAAGCAGTTTCGGCGAAAGCATTTTGGTGGTCGGTGTTTAAAATGTATTTGGGTTGCTGTCCGTAGGTATGCAGCTCTGAGTCTGACTCCAATGCGCATATAGAACATTGAAAAGAGTTCTCAAATTGATTATTTAAGGCGTTGACTAAGTCTTGTGAATAAGTAGCTATCCCGCATTCTCTTGGTGGAAAGGAAGTAATGAAGAGTATCTCAGGAAGGTTTTTTTGTGCCTCAATTTCCCCATTTTCCTGAACAGACTTTAATATTGTTGAAGTTTCCCAAAAGTTGATTTTAGTTACTGATTTATATGTATTTTGATTGGTTTTCATAATTGTATTTTTAATTCAAATTGTAAATAATCTGTACGTTTTAATAACTGGTTACGTTACCTCTGGTATCGTTAATACCCCAAGTCTTTAGCCGGAGTTATTGCTATATTTTTGTTTTCAACTTTTTAAGAAAACCCTAATACATAGTTCAGGCTAATTTGATTCTGGTATAAATAAAGATATTGCTTGTAAAATAAAGTTGCCATGATAAATGTCACAATGTCTAATGATAAAAGTTAATATGTTCATGCAGTTGGCCTTAACCCAAGTCTAATGACGGGACAATAGTAGGCAAGACCAACGCATTGTTCGCTTATGATCTCCAGGCTAAAGACAGAGGTTATTGATAATAGGAAGTAATCTAATAAGTAGTTAAATTTTATTTATGATCAATTCGGTCAATAGATCATTTAAGCTTACCGAAGCAACTGCAATACATTCGTCAGCAGCACCATAATAAATATAGAGTGTGTCATTTTCTATTATGGTAGCTGTAGGGAAGCAAACATTGTTCACATTGCCAGTTAGCTCCCATTCTTTTTCAGGAAAAAACAAAGGATAAGGAAGCCTTGCTATTTCTTTTTGTGGATGTTCTAAATCAAGTAGCGCCGCACAAGCAGAATATACATAGCCCTTCGCTGTTTCGTTTACTCCGTGATAAATAACCAACCAGCCTTCTGCAGTTTCAATTGGAGGGCACCCCCCGCCTAAGTAACTTACTTCATGCGGATACTTTGATGATAGCACAATATTTTCATCGAAATGAAGAAAGTAATTTTTCCAAAAATCTGTAGATAAGTCCTCTAACTTTTCAACTGCCACAATTTGAATATCCGGCTTTATACGGTGTAGAAAGTACAATTTGTTGTTGATTTTTCGAGGAAAGAACATTAAGTTTTTATCCCATAAAAGGAATTTTCGATCTTGCTTTTCATAACTTTTTTTGTAATTATAAAAGCGTAACTTTTTTTGGTGAACTGTTCCTTCAGATTCAGTAAAATGTTGAAACTCCTGGAAGGTCATTTGGGGCACAATAATTCCGTGCTTTTTCCAATGCACCAAATCTGTTGAAGTTGCCAATGCTCCTAAGGCATTAATGCCATTATAGGCTGTATAACTAAGACAATAGGTACCTTCAATTTTCACAATTCGAGGATCCTCTATGCCTTGAAATTCGTAATCCGATTCAGGAAAAAGAAGAGGAGTATTTCTTCGACTTTCAACCACCATAGGTGATGATAATTCACAATATCCAATTGTAGAAAAATTGCCTTTTGCAACAGCTCTATAAAACAAATGAATGGTATCCGCTACCTTTATTACAGCAGGATTAAATACACCTACTTTTTCAAAATAATTGTTCGTTTTTTGAAGTAGAATACCAAGTTTATTTACTCTAATCATTTATTTATATTTGACTTGTTGTGTAGCTTCTAATTGTACGACTTACCGTAAATTTCATGCAATATTCAGTTCTTTCTATTTCTGTTTTCATAATTTTATTCACTAAACGTAATATTCATCAGAACCTTCATTTAGAGCCGCACCTTCTTCAAAAATGGTGTACTCTAAACGAAAAATCTAATGAATAATGCGAGCTAAAATGTTTAGGAATTTTACGGATCCTAACTGGGAACGTCTGTCTTTTCTTTTGCAGATGTAGCTTCCATATACTTCTCAATCAACTCCGGTACTTTTTCAAAAGCAGCAGCTAATCCTTTATTGGTACGACTAGGGATAAATTGAATTTGGTCCCCTTTTGAGGCTAAAAATCCAATAGGATCAATAGCCATACCGCCACCTGCGCCAGCACCTTCACCGTGTCCTGTTTTTTTGTCATCACCTTCACCACCACCTGTTCCGAACCCCATACCAACTCGAATGACAGGAATACAAGTAAAATCCCCTAATTTAAAAGACTTGCCAATTACTGTATCTGTATTGGCTTCTGATTTCATAAAGCTGGTTACTTTATCCAGCAAATTTTCAAATTGAACATTCATAATACAATTATTTTAGTGTTAAAAAATTAATATGTGTTATTTTTTATCCCAGATTATTCATCAGCCAATTTCTGCATGAATAATCTGTGTTAGTTACTTCAGCAGGGAAATGAGCACCCAAATTCCTCGATTCTCTATTAGTAAATGGCATTCAACTTTCCCTTGGTAATTGATGGAAAATTGTCGATTTTTATTATTCAAAAAATAGAAAACGGGAAATAAATAGGCATTTAAAACATAGTCATCTGTATCGAGTACAACCCGACATTTTTTTACTTTAAACGAGCGCATTATCTTTTTTACCAAATCTATATTTTTGCGATAATTAGTCGGTTTCCTTTTCTTTTTTTCTTTAGGTTTTGGTTTTTCCTTTTGCTCCTTTTTTTGAAAAATAAACTTTAGAGGGTAGATGTTTTTTTTATAGAAAACAACCTGAAATTGCAGCAATATATCGTCTGCCAGGAATAGTAATTTTGCTTGGATTAATTTTCCCCAACTAATTCGGCAGTACTTACTTAAGGAGTTGATTTCCAATCGTAAAGGAGCGAAAAGCAAAAAAGTAAGTAGCAATAAAAAACAAGTCAATAGAAAAATACCAAGGAATAACATCATTTTTTTATTTCAAAGAACCATTATTTAATACTGCGAAAGGTGGATAGAGTCAATTAACACATTGAATTTTATCACCTTTCTTCTATAGATTGTACTTCATGCATAGTCAGTCACGTAGCTACGGCCATGCTCCCTCCTCCGGCCTCGTTCAGAATAATATTTGCTTGCCCTCGGCTCTTCAATACTTTTCCGACAGGCTGCTAGTAGCTTGTCTTTTCTTCCAGAAGTAACTAATCAGTACTCCAAACACCAACATGGTTATGAGTAGAGATATGAAATTTCCAAAAAAAGTAACCATTGTTACCAATCTAATGGAAGTATAAGCTAAAGCTGAAACTCCAAAAATCTTAATTTTATTCATTGATATTTTGTAATGATTGTTGATGCGATAGGTGGTCATGATTGCCGCCAAAATATTACTGAGAGAAAGCGATGTGGTATATGCAATCATTGCTAAAACACCAAGAGGAATCCCAATGATAGTTAAGCAAATTATAATGGCGGCCACCGGGATTCCAATAACATAAAGCAATCCTAATCCCAGATGGCTGAGGTTGTTTTTACTTATTTCTTCCTCCAAATTGGAAAAGAAATTATGAAATAGCCAGATCAACAATCCTATCATAATTATAGCAAGGAGAAAGCGGTATAAGAAAAACAGTACAAAGCCTACACCAACGTATTTTGACAGGCTTTCACTCTCCGGGATTTTAAGATTTGGATTTATGCTGGCGGTCGCCCCTCCCATTAAAGCATTGTCAAAACTGATAGGATTATTATTATTCCAATATTCAACATTGGCATAAAGTTTTGTATTTTCTCCTAACTGCATGTTTGGAGATGATAATTCCGCCAATCCCTCTATGGTACCATTGATCATCATGTATTCGGATTTGGCGGAGAACTTGTCCTTAGCCAATCCGGAAAATTGAAATTGCTCAGCCCTTATCCTAACCTGTCCGGCAGCAGTACCTGCCAAGGTAATGTCTCCAGCATATCCGAGCAATGATCCTTCAATAACTGCCTCCTTGCTAATGATGACCTCACCACCAGCAACAATGAGATCGCCTCCCACTACATTTTCAATGGTTACTTTACCACCTACAATGCGCAAGTCATCTCCAATCGGACTTAGGATTTTAACAGTTCCACCCACAATAATCACATCTTCGTCAATCCTTTCACGGATAGTTATCTCCCCACCAGCAGATATCAGGTCGCCAAAAACTTTTGCTTTTACATCAATAGTTCCACCAGCAAGGTATAGATTGTGGTGAAATTCTTCATCAATGGTTACCGTCTCCCCCGACTTCATTCCACTACCCTGAGCTGACATATTGAGACTCATGAATACGATACAAATTGTTGATAAGAACATTACTATTTTCATAATATAGATTATTTTCAATACTAAATTATGAACTGTGTGGCTATAGTTCGATGATCTACATCTGTTTGAGAAATGATATATATCAAGCATGGAAGTTTCATGTGATAGACAATTGTACTTTCAATAGAGCTTCTTTGGGTAGTTCTTCCTCAGGATTCGGTTCTATTTCGGGTGGAATTTCCTTTGGCGGTTCTTCCTCAGGATTCGGTTCTATTTCGGGTGGAATTTCCTTTGGCGGTTCTTCCTCAGGATTCGGTACTATTTCGGGAGGAATTTCCTTTGGCGGTTCTTTTTCAGGAGTTGGTTCTATTTGGGGAGGAATTTCCTTTGGCGGTTCTTTTTCAGGAGTTGGTTCTATTTGGGGTGGAACTTCTTCTGGCAACGGTTTTTTTAGCGGTTCGGATGGCGGAAATTCTTTAGGTAAGGGCTTTTCTGCAGGATCTTCGAAGGGTGATATTTCTATAGGATCGGGCTCTTTGATCGGTTGCTGTATTGGAGGCACTTCAGTCGGTAGTTGGATGGGAGGTTCTTGAAATGGTTCAGGTGCTTCGTATGTGGAAGGAATTTCATCAGAATGTTTTACTTGTAACAATAGTTTTGTAATTATATTTTTGTCAAGATTTACTGTTTTATCCTGTATTTTTTCTCCGTCTAAAATTTTCTTGTTGAACATTGTTTGATATTTATTTAGTTACCTGAAATGTGTGAACTTTTTATCTTCATTCGGTAAGTTGTGGTCTTATTCGTCACATCCCAAATTTCCATGATTGGAGTGTTTGATTCATAACCATTTTCTTTGGAAAATGAAGCCAAGGCTGGATAGACTTTCATCAAACCAATTAGCACTGATAGCTTGCCTTTAAATGGAAATTCAACAGTGATATATTCTTCGATTGGGAATTCAGTTACTTCAAAATTTCCTATTAATAAATCTACTTTTCCCAAATCTTTTGGTTCTAAAATGCAGCCTACTTCGGCATATAATTCTTCTGTTGGAACTTCCTTGGGGTTGTCATAATAAATTCCAAAACCTCTTTTGGTTTCAATCTTAAAATCAGATAGTAATTTGTAATAAACCCTGTCTGAAACAACGTGACTTTGGGAATAGTCACCACTCATTTTTTCATAAATCAGCGTTTCACCACCGACTTTTTTTACTGTTGGCGAAATGGTGGTAAATCCTCCATAATAACTGTAGGCAAAAAGAAGAGTTATTACCAACAAAGTGAGTATTAATAGTACAATTTTAATATTTTTCATGTTCATATTTTTTTAGTAAAACAAAGTATTGCTTGATTTTAATATGTCACATCAAGTGAAAGCCTCCTGGCAGATTCTACGACTCGTTTCATATCTTTTATGCCGATATGCGCAGGAAACAATTTTTTCTCTTCATTTATTTTTTTCACTTTTTCAAACAGTTCTTGAGGGTCAGCATTGGCTACTTTTTCAGCAGTATCAAAACCACTCAGAAACAGTGCATTAGCAAATGTGTGGTTGACCCACTTTATTCTTGAAAGGTCTGTTAATTGAGAGAGTTTCAAGATTTCATTTTCGTCGATTCCAGTTTGTTTAGAAAGAATTTTTCTGTTTTGTGGGGTGGTTATCTTATCAAATAATTTCAACGTATTTTTTATTCCAATTTTTTCTAATTTCATAACAACTTGTTCTGATAAGTTTGGAAAGTCCTTGATTCTGTTAGGTTTTGGGTGGTATCCGTTTATTACCCGCCGCAAAACAGTCAAATAATCTTCTGGCAAACCGCTTTGTTTTGAAAACTCGGTAACATTGATTTTGGTCTTCAATGCTTGTTTCAATTCTTCTACATTTTTGATTTTTTGTTTTTTAATAACATTCATTTTCTCCTCAATATTATCTTCAAGAATTTTCCAACTTGGAAGAAAATTTGTTCTCTTTAATTTCTTCTTATATTGGTCAATGCTGATTTTGTTTAGATCAATATAGTAGGGCATGTTATTGTATTTTATATGCGTTGTAAAGCAAATTTTTGAAAATATTTCTAACTACCAAAAGCATAATAATATTTAGGATATGGTTTGTTTAAGTAAACACCTTTCAACATAATAACTCCTGAATTTTCTTCCAATATTTTTACAAATTCCTCAACAGAACCAACAGATTGATTATTTAATTTTGTAATGACAAAATCCTTACGAATGTCAGTTTGTTGTTTAATTTTTCCTATATATACATTTGTTATTTTGACACCTGCCATTATTCCAGTTTTTTCAAGTTCAGTTTGAGAAAGGTTTTCCACTTCAATACCCAAAGTTTTCAAAATCTCTTTTCGTTTTTTTGTTGAAACAAGATTTTCTTCAGTTTTCCCTTTTAATGTTACCTTCACTGTTTTTTCTTTTCCATTTCGGAGTAGGGTAACAGAGATTTTATCGTCCGGACGATGTTGACTAATGATTTCCTGAAGCCTTGGAGAAGAACCTATTTTTCATTATCAATTTTTATAATTACATCTTTTTTTCGGAGGCCAGCTTCAGCAGCACTCTTTCCTAAGATGCTATCGATGTACACACCAGCAGTTGATTTCAACCCTAATTCTTTTGTAAGTTTGCTGTTTAGCGTTCGAATGGTGATGCCCAGGTAGGCTCTGTGGACTTTTCCGAAGTTCATCAAGTCGTCAACAATTTTTTTCGCAATATTACTTGGTATAGCAAACGAATAACCTACGTAAGCTCCTGTAGGCGAAGCGATCGCTGTATTGATTCCGATGAGTTCTCCCTTTAGATTGATCAGTGCGCCGCCGCTATTTCCCGGATTTACAGCTGCGTCCGTTTGGATAAACGATTCAATAGATGCTTGATCTCGGATGATATTAATATTTCTGGCTTTGGCGCTTACGATTCCAGCAGTTACAGTTGTCGATAAATTAAAAGGATTCCCAACTGCCAATACCCATTCGCCAATTTCTATGCTATCAGAGTTTCCAATTTTCACAAAGGTCAACCCTTTCTCTTCTATTTTTAACAAAGCCAAATCGGTAGAAGGATCGGCACCAATTTTTATAGCATCAAAGAACCGATTGTCATGAGTAACGATTTCGATATTGTCAGCATTTTTAACAACATGATTGTTGGTGAGGATATAACCATCATTGGTGATGATGACTCCTGATCCACTCCCCATTCTAGGCATTGGTGTTCTACCTTGAGGGTTATCGAAAAAGAAATCAAAATCATTCCCAAAAAAATCTCTAAAAAAATCAGGAACTTCCATTTTGCCTCTTGGTATATTTTTCCCTTCGTAAGTAGCAATAATATGCACGACCCCACCAATTACTTTTTTGGCAGGAATACGGAAATCAACAACTTGTGAAATTGCAAGGTCTCCACTAGCTGTTGAACTATTTTCTTGTTGAATAGTTTCGATCGAACTTCTTGGGATGGCTGATTTCTGCGGTTCTACACAACTTTGAAAAGACAAAAACAGCAAAGTAAATTGGAAATAAAATATAAAACATTTCATCGTATTTTTTATGAATAAATTCACCTATTCCGATCAGTTATGAAATGACCTTCATCAGTTCTGTAATTAATATTTATCATTTTCCCATTTGTCTAAGCCTTATAATTCATAAATGTCCAACATATTGCTGGTTATATAATTGGCTTTTATTGTTTGATTTCAAAGTGCTTAAAAACACGCAACACCCTTAACGTATTCCACCTGCTTGGTTTTCCAGCTTTTTCCATTTCAAAATGAACTTGTCCGGGATGTTTCGCTTGCACATTCCAGGTAGCATCTTTGTTTCGTTTTTTTAACAGCACCTGTATCGCTGGATTAATTCTATCGTCCCATTTTGTATGTGCATGTTGAAAGTAGTCCAATGCTCTGAGAATGTCGTACCGCCATCTGCTTGGATAGGTCAGCTTAAGAAAGTCTTTTTTTATTATTTCTCCGGTTCTATCGGATATAAAAAGTTGGTGCAGGAGAAGAAACTCAACAGCCAAATTCTTCGCTTTTATCAATTCAGAAAGTTTATACTTGTATCCATTGAGTTCGTACTCCGTGATTCCTTCTAATACAGATATTGTGGTATGCATAGAGCTATGAACCGTCTCATATCTATTAGACCTGCAATTAAATCCTCCGTCCGGCATTATTTGAGATAATATACAGTCAACAACTGACACTAAATCTTCTTCCCTGGTTTTGAAATAGGAAGCATAATTCAAGAACATCCCATTAATACATAAATCGGTCATTTGAGTTTTACCAATTGGTAAAATCCCCCCATCACCTGCCTTTTCATTTTGAAGAATAAGGTCAATAGATTGTTTTATAAGAGGATGGTGTTGTTCAATACCTAAATTTTTCAAATCCATCAGTGTATAATGGGTAGATGTCCATTTAGGCTGATAAAATTTTTGCCCCCAATGTCCATCAGAGTTTCTTTTAGATAGCAATTTAGCTCCAAATCCTTCTTGAGAAATTCTTTTCTGCAAGTCATTTCGCTTGGTTAGTAAAAGATCCCGGTGGACTTGATATCGCACAGACACATCTCCTTCGAGTAACCATTTTATGATTTGTTGATTGTTCATTTTAAATTGTGAAGTGTACATTCAATAATGCTCTGAAAATTCGTACTGTTTTTTCAACCAAATTACTATTAATGACTATTACCAAATATACTCCAAGAGCTTGTTTGGATAGAGTTCTTTGAACTGAAAATGATAGTTGCCAACCTATTAATAATCCACAAACAAGCACAAGCAACCCGGATGTAACGAAAGATGGCGGATAGGTGCAAAACCCTGCATCTACCCGCCACAATAACAATCTCCGAATAATAGCAACTAGTGCCATCGGTACAGCCAATTGTGTCTCACCAAATTAATCCGGTAAGTAGACTCCTACTCCCACTCATAACCCAGAACCAGGTAAAAATCCCCAATCTCTCCTTCCGTCAAAGCATCCCCACTTGGAGACTCCACACTCATTTCCCAAACCACATCACTTGAAAAATCCAGTTCCAAACCATCGCCGGAAGTGTCACGCGTCGCATAATGAAGATTCCCGTATTCCGCTACCTGAGTCAGGACTAGCTTATCATTATCCGCAGGAGTATCGTCGAGCGGAGGACTGAAAAACACATCATAGTCATTTTCATTACTGCAACGAGCCACTAGCGTGATCGAGTTTATTTTAATCGTATGCTCTTGGTCGCGGTACGGAAAATGAGTTGGCTTAATTTTAAAACTCAACACATTTCCGTTGGCAGGAACATCAGGAAATTCCATTTTGTGCCATGCAGAAGAAAAATCATGTTTCAGATTCAGAATTTTCATTCCTGGAGAACCGTCATCCGTACCATAATATTCACTAAGATTCGTCAGCGCACCGTCCTTCAGCAAACCGCCTGCCTCCCGAGCTGTATAGCGGATATGGATAATCGCATCCGAGATGGTTGAATAATCAAACTGTCGTAGTGACCGACCTAAATCAGCCGCATTCGTATCATTAAACAAATCAATCGTCCAATCACTGATCACACCCGCATTTTCGAAGGGCAGATACCGAACATCGTTGAACGAAAGTTCAAAAACCCCGCTGTCATTTTGCCCGTTGCTTGTTGCAATCGCTTTAATCGAAATATTGTTTTGTACGAACCGAGAATCATTCACCCAAATGCCCTCCTCATTATTGTGCGAATAGCCGTCTGCAAGTCCCGTCTCTACACGAATATGGTTGTTCAACATCCGCAATGTGCACGCTATCGTAGTATGCGGCCCTGCTACACAAGGCAGCGAAATACTGACCGACTTGATTCGACGGAAATAGTGCCCCGGATAATCCAGATCAAAAATTTCCTCCGGCAGGGAGAAGAAACACTTACCCGTTTCCCGCATTTTGATCAACGCAATCGGGTCGAGCATTGCAAGAGAAATATGCTTGGTCAATTCCAATTCTCGCTTGTCTTTTTCCATATAAGAAGCCTCCAGACGACGTAAGTCATATTGCAATTTTTCGCCGGAAAGCAACCCCTTTTTCAGACTATCCCAATACCCGAATTTGATAAAATCAGAACTCGGAAGACCCAACTCAAAACGATAACAACGTTCTGCTTTTTTCGCCAGATCATAAGCCAACTGATAACTCTTGAAATATACTTGAGATATCTGCCCTACCATCCATTGATACAAGTCTTTATTGGTATATTTTGACTTCATAAAATCATCTACTTCCTTAGAATTTTTCATTTGCAATTCCTGATTGGAAAGCTCCTTTTCAGCAATTTTAATTCTAATTTCGGCAGCATTGATTTGCTCTTCCGTCTGATTGATTTCCTGATCGGCAAGGTCTTCCTGGTGTTTCCAATCGTCCCAGCGGCGTTCGTGGCTGCCGTTGATAGAAGCCATTGCTGCGTCGTTTTTCGCCCTCAACGATAAAAAGTTCAGAATATCGGAAGCCAGCTTAGAAGCCTGCCCCAGATTTATTCCACCAATTTTAAACGTCGCCAGTGGCGTACCACCAAAACCCGAAGCCCCCAGATCAATATCAGGTAATAAACTGATGATCGAAGCAGCCAGCGTAACACCTTCCGCCGCTTCTTTGTAATTATTTGACTTGGTGAGTTTGTCAATATGCAGTTGTTCCTTACTGTTTATTTTTTCAATATCGCGGTAATAATCACGCTTTATTTCAATCAGTTTTTTCGTTTCCTTTAAGGCATCTAAATTAACTTTTGCTTCTTCAATTTGCGTTTCTCTCAACGATTTTATTTCAGACAGCAATTTATATTCATGCCCTTGTCGTAATAATGCCATTGCTTCCGCATCTTTTTTCTCCAAAGCGGAGAGTAAAGCGGCACTCATCGCTTTCAAATCATTACAAACATCATTTGCTTTTTGTAGTAAATTATTGAACCGATAATAAGGCAACGGCGCATTCAGGTCGGCCAGCGCACTACTAATGTCCAGACCTCCTGCAACAGCTTTCACCAGTGCGCCTGGATCAATAGGAGGCTCAAAGAGCGAGAGTGCCCGCACTACACCTTCTATGTTCATGCAATTTCTGATTTTGTAGAGACGATCAGCCACCGTGTCCCAGTAACTCAGTATTTTGTCATTCTGTGGAATACAGAAATAGAGCGTTGGTATTGGTGCACTCGTTCCAACATCAGAGCCACCTTCCGACATCATCGGAATATAGTTTTCTACCTGTATAAGCGCATTGCTAAACGCGTCAAAATCCTCCTCCAATTCGCTAAATGTCTCAATTGGCGGTTTCACTTGTGGTGGAATGGTTTTGGGTCGGGGCCCTAATAATTCTGCTCCTAAAATATAAAGCTGTGTCGCTTCGTTGATAGATTCCATAGAGTCCTGACGGAACAAATAATCGCCCCATGCTACCAGATTGTCCAGGTATTTCATAAATACGGTTTTCTGGTATGCTACATTTCTATTTTGAGCAATTCGATGCGGCTCAAACGGGTAATACCGCCAGTTTTTTATCTGATTTTCGAGGTCAGAAATAATGGTATTTCCCGGATCATCTACCTGCTCACCGGCCAGCATATTCAAAATTGAATCAATCCGTTGTTCATTATACTCATCATTAGTAGTCAGGAAAAACGGTTTGGTGATCCAGTATTTTTGTGGTGCTGCCGCATTGGTGCCGTCTGGCAATTTTCCTTCAACTCCAATCGGATTAAAAATATAATGATACCACTCCATCGCTTCCTCAAATTTCTGATTATTGCTAAGGCTGTTGGCGATCATCAGCGGAGCATGGTAAAACAATTCCCAGTTGTAGGGAGAGTAGCTTCCGTCAGGAGAAAAATCAACTATCTCTTTCGGATATTCTTTACCAATATTATGATCATAAACCCACTGCTGTGGCCCATAAGTTCTGTCAAAACTGAAACTGGTTTCCTTCATCTGCGTTTCCCGGCTCATCATAGCAGGAATGCCCATTGTCGGATTATAAACCGTCTTGATAAAATCACAAACAAACGGATGATAGAAATTTTTAAAATGATATTTACGAACATTAAAAAATGCCAAGAGCAAACCACCGTAATAGAATTTCCAGATCATTAAATAAAATTTGATAGAAAGTTCTACCAACTCTTCGTCGGTAATGCTGGTAAATGGCTCAAGCCCCATATATGGCGCAATGATATTGGCAAAATACAATTTCAATGCATCGGAGTACGTAGACAAATCAATAGCCTCCATAAACACACGGATTGTCTCTTCTGCTTCTTTCAGAGAAGACCTGACAGACTCTTTCATTTCAGGATAATAATAATTGGTGGTTTTAATACCAAGGTCAGCATCTCCCTCAGGTACCATCTCTACTACATTGAGCATCGGCAGCGCCATAAACGTCCGGTATTTATCGGCATAGAAAAACGGTAGCCACGATCCCATTGGCAATTTAATATTATCCCCAAATTTAAATTGACCATAAAAATGTTCTAACCCCATCAACAATTTATCCATATAAGATAAATGCCAAGCAAAATAAGTTTTAAATCGATTCGGAGTTTTTAATAATACCTCAATAAATTGATTATCTAAACCAGTAGCCAGCGAAAAATCATTTCCAGGATAATCCGTCCGGTTGGCAACCTCTACATAGTTTAAGCTATTCAACGCACTTTCGTCCGGTGTCACCACATGCTGGAAGTAACCTGATAAATTTGATTTTACAGGTATCCCATCACAACCAAATAATTCGAAAGAAGCATTCGAAGCATAATCGCCATTTGGATCATACCAGCTGCCGGACACTTTTATGCCCAACCGTCCTTCCAGATCAGTTTTGTCTATTGGGAAAAACGTAATAGCTGAGGTATCAAGCGTATTGGTATCATAATAAGACTTGAAATACTCCTTCGATATTTTCTTAGGTGTCCACTTATTATTTCTGAATTCGCTGCCTGCCAGTCGTAATTCCGTTCGCTTATAGTTCGGAGGCAATGTAGACCCTGTATCTCCGGCGTTTGGTATATTCACCGAATTATTCATCTCCTCATCCGGAATTTCCTTAAACTCCGGCCAGTAAATGTACAGACGCTTGTTCACCACCATCGGGATCAGATGATTACCCACAATATCCACCTCAATTTTCTCCCACGGCGTCCAGCGACTATAGTCATATTGTCGATAGTAATAAACATGCGGGTCTGCATTGGCAGACCGACCAAAAACGTGCATAATGGTCAGATCAGCATCGTCTTCATGGTAATAAGCAGCCACTTCCAACCGGGCTACATTGTTCAGTTTATCCAGATAATTCAGATAAGCCTGTTCCACACTTAATTCGTTAATTTCGTTTTGCAAAAGTTCGTTTTCTAAATCCTGGAAAAACGAAGATTTATCACTTCTCAATTCCGGCTCAATCCAGTTTTCAGGATACAAGAATACCTTTCTGTTGGCTTCCCAGACACGGTATTTCCGCATCCACTTCCACCATCTCCAGGCACTATCGCCCTCATCGCCATCTGAGATGACCATAATATCCGGCTCCAGCCCCATGAAACAGCGCTGCACAAACAGTTGAACAGACCCCGATCCCTGTACCAGTCGCGAAGTCAGCATACACGAACTCATCTCAATATCCAGCAGATAATAAGCATAAAGATCATTGGTGTTCTCCCATTTTCCAGAAGGTGCATCCGCAGGTTCCGGTTGAGCAAGCAGGTAAGCAGCCAGTGCATCCCGTTTCCGTTCGCGCAATTCATCCTGTATTTCTGTGCTGATGGTCAGCCAGGTGTCCACACCGTATTTCGTGCGTAGCAACTCTTTCAGCTTCTGCGAGTCGGTGTCAGTCATCGTTGCATTGGCGTAGTTGATTGCTGTCTTCGTGTCTGTGCCGAGCTGTTTTAGCATTTTCATGCAATCCTGCAGCCGGATCCAGTTTTCGGCCAGCAGATAATCCTTGGTGTAGTCCAAATCAACGTTTGTTACCCAGTTTTCTACGTCCTCGGCATCCCATTCCGTAAGGGTTTCTACCTCTTCCGCAAAATCTGAAATCGCCACATATTCTCCATCCTGCAATTTTCCCATCATGCTCAAAATGCTGATGTCATCCTCTTTATATTGAAGGTTCAGACTAAACAGTTTTTCAGCTCTCAGGAACCGGTCCAGCAAAGCAGGCGCTTCTGTGCCGTCTATCGGTAGATTATTAAAATCAATGGTTTCGCTTGGTGTGTTATAGGTGATCAGCCATTCCAGCTTATCAAAATCAAGCACCCATTTGTTGATAAACAAACTTGCCCGATGCATCCAATATACAGTATCAAACAAGTCTTTAAAACCAGCATAATCCAGCACAGCGGTAGATGACTCAAGTGTATTTTTGAAATAATCAAAAATAGTATCCGTACCAATCAACTGATAATGATAAACCAGTTTTTCAGTAATATTTGAAGAAAGCTCTAACTGCTCACTCAGTTGGGTAATGATCGCACTTTTCGTTTCTTTTTCTGTGAAGTAAACTAACAATTTTTCAATCGCTAAAACAAGATTTTCTTCGTAAAAACTGGTGGAAGTGAAACCAAGATCGGTATCTGAAAGCCAGATTTCTGTTGTATCGAATACGCCAGTTGTCGGCTGAGCATACAGTAGGTTTATCGCATCCAGATAGCTAGTATCTGAAGACAGATTTTCAAGGTTTGTTTTATCTTCAACAGTCATAAATCCGGAAAATTCAAGTCGAAGATCCTTGGTGTTATAACTTATTTTCTCGGACAAATCTGAAGAAACCTGTTCCTCAAAATCAATTCCTTCCGGCAATATCGCCAACCGTGTCGAAAACTTCGGATCGTAAAACTTCAACGAAAGTCTCGGCTTCTGATACAACTCTTCAATACCATCCTGATAGGCTGCAATCCCTGTAATAGCTGACAGCGAGGCATCTGTCAAAAGTGTAGTCCGCTGTGCATCTGTCATCAACCCGGTAAACCGGATGACTTCAGTTGTTGCATTGTATTGAATCTTAATATTGTTGGTGATCGCCGCAGGAAATTCAGTAAACCCGACAGTATCCAGACCTTCTACCACCAGTTCGGTAGTTGCAATATTTTCAAGGATATTCAAATTATAATTAATACCCTCATCGTCTTTGTTTAGTTTTTGTAACAACGAAGTGAACAATTCTTCCAAGCTCTCCGTTTCCGTTGGCGGCACCTCCTGCAAATAATCATAACTGGCAGCATCATATTCTTCGTTTATTTGGTTGATACTATTTCTGAGTGTCAGTAAAAAACCACTTGCTTCAGCCTCTGTCATCGCAGCATCTGCTTCCATGTCAGCCGTCATCAGATAATTTAATTCATCAACATCAAATTCGGAAGAAACCAGTGTTTTTAAGCCTTTTACAAAATCGCAGGCAGATTTCGGGGTATCAAATACCTCAACATCAGCATCATATAATTTCAAGAATAACGTCCATTCTTCAGCATCCAGTTTAAGCGATTTTGCAATAAGCGAATGCCGGTATAAAAACGACAAATTGGTTAATGTCAAATCACCATCGCCGCCTTTGTCTATATACAACGTGCCGTCAGAAGCGCGCGGCAGTTCCAGAAAATAGTCGAGGTCAGCCTCCTTCAGTCGTAAAGCGGCTTCCACCACTGCCCTGTGCGAATTGATGGTCTCTGTATTCGTAGCCACATCTACCGCTGCCACTTCAAATGCCTCATCAATAGGATTAATTAATTTTTTATTCAAAAATAAATCCTGATAAAGCGCATTATCCCGTTGCTCATGCAATTCAGTAAAACGGGTTGTGGTATTAATATTTCCAAATAAACTACAGGCTTTTTCGATATCTACTTTTTTGCCCAGTTTAGTTTTCAATTCTACCAAGTACATCAAATTGACCAACAACTCTTCTGTGATGTGCTCTTTCCCGATATTATGGTTCATTATCACCAGATCCACTTCCCACATTTTCCAGTCCAGCTTCCGCCACAACCTCAGAAAACGGTTTATTCTGTCCAGTACTTCTGTACTCAGAGGGATGATTTCTTTTTGATCCGTATCGCAAGTTGCATTCAAATGATTTATATGAATTGAACCATCAGGATTAATAAACTCAAGATCAAGCAAAGTCAGCAACTCATTATAAGTAAGCCCGGTGACCCGGAGAAATGTACTTACATTTTTTATGTTGTTTAATAAGGACGTATTGGATGGATACCCCCAATATTTAAACTGGCTCGTAGGAGCAGCTTCCGTTAGAATGGTTTTCTCATCCTTGGTTACGTTGGTATCCACCGAAATTCCAAAATAAACCGCAGCTACATCAACCTCAGAAGCATTATTTGGCGCAGCAGTACCTCTGAATTTTTGCATCAATTCTTGACGCTTAAGTTTTATTTTGTTGAAGGACGCACTTACCTCCTCTCCAAACATATCAAAGGGAAGAGCAAAAGGGTATGGTGCCTGCTTCAGTATTTCATAAGCAGTAGAATTGACATATTGAGGATTGGCACGCAACTCATCCGCCTTCGCCTTTGTGTTTCGCAGTACTTCAGCATAATAGTTTGCTGTTGTTTTCCTTTTCAGCAAATAAGTGATCGTATCCGAATGGACAATCCAGTTGTCAGCTCCGGCTTTCGCAAGATGTACATTCTCGCCAAGAACAATATTTTTATCATTCAAAGCAGCAACAACATCAGTAGTAGCCTGCTCCATATCTGTCTCGTCTATTGTCGTAAATCCGGTCAGATGTACATCGTCACCACCATCAGCGACTACCGCTTCAAGTACCTCATTTACAACGTCAATATAAGGCAGCGTTACATTCGCATTGTCGCAGTTTAGTTCCAGGTAAGCGAGATCGGGACGTCTTTCCAGCAGGATTTTCTTCACAGATTCGCCGGACATTCCCTTCGCATTTCTATCTTTCAAAAACATCATAATGTCCGCAAAATAGGCGGCAGGACTGTAAACAGACCGACAGTGTTTGCATTCACAGATATCCCCACCTTTAAACAGATTATTCCAGTTTGGAAAATCGGACAAGGCTTTACTGTCCGTTTTGAGAGCGGCTATTTTTCCGGCGTTTTCTCTTGTCTTCAATTCTGCAATCAGCGAAACGGTGGCAGCATGTGTCGCTTCTGCTTTGCGCCAGGCTACTCTTGCTTTTTCTTTGTTAAAACCAGGCTGGTTACTGTATTTTCCAACAAACGCAGACTCGCCCATTCGGTAAATACCGTGCGCAGAATGCTGTTTATCTTTCAGCAACGTATTGGTAGCTTCAAAATTTGGAGCCAGTTTAAAAACCCGCTGGATTGCTTTAAATTCAAACTTCAGTTCCTCATCACGCTTCAACGTATTGTCTGTTTCTGCGAGTTTGTCTATCGAACTGGTGAGCAATTTAAAATCACGATTTTTGTTGATTACTTTTTCTACCTTTCCAGGAAATTTCAGACCATTGGCTGTTCCTCCTTCCAAAGCTCGCTCCAACCCACCGACAAAAGCCATTGTAGGGTACGTTTTTGTAAATTGTCGGTGCAATGATTCTCCATATGTATCGAGGTAAGAACCCTTAAATTCTTTCGGTATTTCCACATCATAGGGTATGGAAAGGGGCTTGGATTTATTGGTCTTTTCGACCAGAGTTTTCCATTCTTTTTTACTGCGTTTTGCTAGTAACGGAATGTTTTTCGGGTCGCGTACTTTAAATGTTTTTTTAATGGATTTAATTAAATTAATATCACCATTTGTATTATTACTTAGTTGATAAGAAGTCTGTAAATCTTTAATTTCAGCTACCTTAAAATCTTTGTCTTTTTTCAGCTCTTTTACCAATTCAGGCGAAAATGAACGGTATTTATTCAAAAGTGTAGCAAATTTTGCCTGCTTTTTCTGATCCTTTATACCAACTTCCTCCAAAGCTACTTTGGTGAAATTATTTTTGATGGTAATCTCCACATTCGCCACATATGCCTTAAAGAGATTAAGCCATTTTTTAACGATTCTGTCAGATACTTTTTTGATTTTATTGGTGGTAAAAGCAACCTTCAACGCTTTTCGAATTCCTTTATCATCCAGTTTTTTCAATTCAGATTTTATTCGTTCTCGCTGGTCTTTTAGATCGCTGAACGGCAAGTCTTGAAAAAAAGAAATGCCAAGCACAACAAACCAGAATGGAGCATCTGCCTTGCTTTCTTTCTCAAAAACATGCCCCTGAACAAAATGCAAAATCTGATTTTTCGAATATCCGGCTTCCCCACTCAGGTACGAAATGTCGCGATGCTTTTTAGACTCCTCCAACTTAGTAATTAGCAGTTTTCCCAACACTGGTTTTACTGCTTTCTGAATCAACTGAAAAGTAGACAACGGCGCTACCTGATCTGCCTCAATCTGATAATTAATTTTAGCATGCCGGGGAGCATTAAACAGAATATCAGATTGCCCGACCAACAAATTCGTTACGTCAAAAATCTTTATAAAAATATCTTTGCCTTTCTGCTTCGTCCGTGAAATAATTTTTGTCGACCAGGTCACTGAGTATTTCCCGTTTTTATCCACCATCGCCTCGCCCAACAATTTTTTAGTGCGCAATTGTTTATTAAACACCTGCACAAAATAACCGTTGGCCATCTGTCCGTCTGCCAGGCTGATCGTGCCGGATACCGTATTTTTTTTGTCTTGAGCCGGAGTCGGCGTATAGTCGACTTCTATATCTATCGTAGCATGTTGCGGAGAGTTATTATGCCGTTTGGTTTTTCCAAGCAATTCACCTTCTGGAGAAAACACGCGGATGATGATATCAGCTCCGCCACGCTCCTTGCCGCCAAGCCGAAAATCTGCATTGGTGTAGGTTATTTTATAATGTCCTTTTACATCGGTGTATACAGGTGTACCAAGCAGATTTTCTGGAGTATTCGGATCCTCATCCGTTGCCCTCACCAACAATCCCTTCAGAGGTTGATCCTCCTTATTCTTTACCGTTCCTTGTACGGTGTAGGTTCGTTTATTCGCCATGATATATGTTTTTAATTTTTAATTTTTTAATGGTTATTATTATTAGAATAATTATGCTTTTTATAATCACGGAAATGGAAGACTGAGATGGAATCCATATCCAATACTTTTGAAATTCGTAATTGCTCCGACTGAAAAATGAGTCAATCCTCCGTTGCGATATCTGGTAAAAGAGTACCCAAGCGTCAATCCACTGGTCACCGGTGGCTCTGGTACATCCAAATGTGCACTGGCAGCCGCAGGCAAAGGAGATGGATCGGTAACGTCAATAGACGGAGTATAAGTCAGCCCCAGAGCAGAACCCCATACATCTACGCCCTGTGTCGAACTCAGATCGAAACCTCCGGTAACATAAGTAAGCGGTGGTATGTAGCCAGAGAAAGCACCACTAAACTCATATCCTTGTGTAGAAAGTGTACCCGTGCCATAGGCAGAGACAGACGGTATACCAAATAATCGAAGTCTTGCTCGTCCTGTTACATCAAGTCCGCCTGTAGCGTTCCCAGTCCCAAAAACATTAGCGTCTAAGCGCAACAACGGAAGGCTTACTCGTGCTGTGCCGGAAAGTGTAGATAAAGAAATCTGATTATCAGCACTAATATTACCTGTAGCATTTAGGTTTAATCGTGCAATATCCCAGAGGGATCTCGCCTGAAGCTCAGCACTAAATTGGCCGGTATCCAACGTAGCACCACCGGAAAATGTCGCAATCGGACCAAGCGGCCCCAGATTGCCAAACGACCCATGCAAAGACAGATTACCCGTAGCCAGATGCAACTGGCTGGTTAAAATACCGGAAGCCTGATTCAACACCAGCGGATCAGGAACCGGAATGCGGAGAGACCCCTCGCCAACAACAAGCAGCCGATTCCAGGATGTAACGCCTCCCAGTACTACACCACCACTTACATCTACACTCGCTGAGCCAGCCTGGGTGTCCACATCAGCAGTCACTTCAGCATCTCCAACCCCAGTGGTGTCTACTCCAATGGCTGGTATCTGCAAGCGGAAGGAAGACCGTACCCCGCCACTCAAAGTAAGCTGCCCTGAAGCCGACCGGTTGCTCGAAAACGGGTTTTGCAATTGAAAACCACCGGAAAGCGACAGTGGCCGGATCTGCGTCAAAAGTGGTGTCACTGTTACCGGGTCTTCGTCGTCACCTTCGTCATCCTCATCTGGCGGGTCCGTTCCGTTCGGGTCATTCAGTTTGACAGGATTATTTCTGCTATAGCGGTACAGATTGTCACCATCTACCAGACCGAGTGGGTCAGCACTAAGCCAACGGCCCAGCCAAGTCAGGTAATATCTTGCGGAATGGTATTCCAACCCGCTTTCCTCGTCCCGTTCCATGCCAGTATACCGATACCGTTTTGCTGCAGCTTTTATGTCTTTATTCACTGCCTGATAAGCAGTCGTTCCGAAAGGATGATATTCTTCGTAAGAAATAACATTGCCCGAATCATCCAACTCAAGACAGGCCGAGTCGATGTGGTTGCCCAACTGAAAACGAACGGTCCGTAGATCCGTATCGTCATCTATTTCATTGCGGGTGTCTACCATTGCTATGCGTCGGGTATCGTCCAACACGTACAGGGAAGTTCGTTCCAGGCCGTTGTTGGTACCACTGTGTTTTTTATAAATTTCGATGCTCCCCAGATAAATGCGTTCTTCTTTTTTACTGCCGCCTCCAAAGTTCTCGGTTACTTTTCTTACCCGAATGCCCTTGGAGTCATAGACGTAATAAGTCGTTTCCGGGGGGATATTGTCATTACAAACTACCTGTCTTGCAACGGCTTGTAGCTGGTCTTTAAAATTCCATTCCAGTACAGAAAGATGAGGCATGGAGGTTATAAAACCGTGCTCGGCATGGTGGGTGTAAGTATAAATCTGTGTTCCAACCTGTGTTTGTATCAAGCGGTTATTGATGGTCTCGTATTGGTAGGTTCTGGACCAATTTCCTCCGGTTGCTATATGGTTAGTTTCCAGAATATTTCCTACAGGATCGTAGGAATATCTTTGAGTAAAATTGCGCCAGGCCATATCATCACCGGCAGAATAGGACTTCAAAAAAGAAGTGTCTTTCCAGTTGTCGCACTGGCCAAAACTGATGGCTTGTCCGGCATGTTCTTTCCCCTGGGCCTCTGTAAGACGGTACATGGAGTCATATTCATAAAGCCCCTTAGGTTCTATTTTAAAATTGTTGAAGAACTTTTCTGGGATGGCTTTGTCTTCTATTTCAGTAATGTTTCCTACAGGATCGTAGGTGAAATATAAGTCCTGCAACAAGTCATTATTCGACTTTGTTGTGCGCAGGTTCAATAGTCTGAATGTCTCTGTGTCGTAATGATAAGTTGTGGTAGCCAGATTAAAACCATTGCTGTCTCCATACACGATTTTTTGCCGTTGTCCTTTGGCATCATAATCAATGTTTTTGACAAATATTTTTTCTAGAACATCTATTTGTTTCACCAGTACCTGCTCCAGCATTCCTGCTTCATTAAAAACAGGTTTTGTTTCGCTATTGTCCGGTGTTAGGGTTAGAACAGGCCGGTTTAATGCGTCAAATTCACTGGTGGTACTATAAATATCTGGCTCAAGAGAGGGCGTACTAATTGCTGCTGCAGTCCAGTTTGAAATGTCTTTATAATTTGAATTTAATCTCTGGGAACTTTCCAACGGATTTCCTTTGAAATCAAACCTGACGCTTTGCACTATTCCAGCGGTGTCATATTGCTGAAATACTTTTCCACGAAGGTTGAATTGGTATTCATTGGCCTGTCCCTCCCCGTAAATCGATTTTGAATAAATATGGTTTAACGGGGTGGCCCCATTACCTTCCTTTACGATGATACTGTCGGGGCGTTGTACAGAGTCATAGGTATAGGTAAAAACATGATCTCTATTGTCCCAACGATGAATTGGGTTGCCCATGAGGTTATTTAAAACCCAACGTTCTCCTGAGTCCATGCTGTTTTCGTAAACTCTGTGGCCCAGCATATCATATTTGTAGGCCATGACGGTATTTCCTCTGCTGTCTGTTATTGATTTTGCATTTCCTTCAATATCCAATTCAATAAAGGAAGTATACAGTTTATCCTTGCTGAGCGAATCTTTCCCGTTGTTGGCCATGCTTAATACTGGTCTTCCCAGGGAGTCAAGATACATGCAGGTTGGCGTGTCGGCATGGGCGGCGGCTTTTTGTGCTGCCTGTTTTTCCTTTGCAGGATCTTTGCCAGCAGCAGTCAACTCCGCGTCTATAAGGTTGTTGATGCGGTTGGTGTACCACTCACACTCACTTTCCAGCACGGTGTCGTTCTGATCATAGGTGTATTGTTTCCAGGAGTCAAATTCTACTCTGGAGAGCGTCTTGTCAGGAAACTCAATTTTTATTTGCCGGCCGATGGCATCATAATACAGTATTGGTGTGACACCAATCTCCACCAATTCAGGAGCATTCTCATACAGAAAATTAGTACTAAAATACGGCTCATACTTTTTGACCGGGTTGCCTTTATTGTTTAAAACAGTACGTCCGTTTCCTGCCCAGCGCAGATCGGTTCCGGTGTCTTTTTCGAGTCTGATTTCGGATTCCATGTAATAGGCCAAGCCCGGTTCTGCCTGTGCTTTTGTCATCGCTACTTTGCCCAATCCATCGGTATATTCAAAACTAAACTGTATGGCACTATTTGCATTTGCCGTAAAATGTTCTTCTCTCGAAACGGAAGCTACAAGGGTTGGTTTACCAGTATTTGCATAAGCATTAAAATCATAAATATATCGGCTGGATGCTCCTTGTAGAAGGTCATTTCCTGCCTGTCTCAATTGTGTGGTATTGGTACTGTCGCTGGTAGCTGCGCCAAACAATAAAGCAATATTGGCTGTTTCAGTTCCTTCTGTATATTCTTTGATTCCGGATAGATTGTCCGCCAATTCAAGCAGGTCAACAGCATTTCGATTTGCATTGGTGAAATTGCCATTTCCTTCTGTTGCAGTAGCCTTTGTCAGGCCTAATTCGTCCAGCACAACGGAAGAAGGATTGGCATTCAGATCAATCATCCGAGAGGGAGACATGGTGCGATAATTGAAAATATTTACCTGCACTTTATTATCCATGTTATCTGTCGTTTCCCGCACAAAAAGATAGTAACCATCGTTGTTTCTTGTTGCTCCTGCAAAGGTTTCCACATCATAAGCCACCGAGGTCACTGCGCCAAACGGATCTTCAAAAGCAAGGGGCGAGAAAAAACGACTTTGCACATTCGTAATAGCTTCACCAGGATTTTCCTTAAATTGAGTGATGCCGGATCGTATCCATAAATTGCCATCAATATTAAAATATTTGCCTTTGGTTTCTATAAAATCACTTACGATGTCGCCATCAGCCTCCAGCGGGGTTGTATCTAGTTTTTGATAGATTTGATTCACCAAAGCAGGCGTATAAGCCAGTTGATAGCTTTCGTAGGGCAGTCCCAAAATGTCAAAATATTCAAAATCATTAACAGTTAAATCATCCTTTAAATAACTCGTTTTCGTGTGCTCAATCAATCGTTTTCTGGTTATTCCCGGAGGCGGCGTATCGAGATAATCGATTTCAGTAGTTCCTGACAATATATTTTCCAATTCAGAAAATTCGAATAGATCACTTGCCGGATCCAGCCCGGTCAACTCATAGGTTTTGACTTCGTAGGGCATTCGAAGGCGATACGCGTGCGAAAGGTCTATATCATCAACATCGGTTAGGCCGTCCTTGAATTTTGCAAAACTGCTTTGCGTGAAGTTGATATGTGTTTTGATTTGTTCCCCCCTGGCATCATCAATGTTATTTTGAAAAGCATTTTGCAACTGGGTCATTTGCGCAGCATTATTATTCAAAACATCCTCCGAAAAATCAGTAATAGCATTTTCCAATAATTGAAAATCGGTATCTGCTTTGGCCTGTTTTCTGCCATAAACTATGGATGCGCTTTCAAGAATATTCCCCAATTCATCAATCTCTGTATTCACGGTATGCGCAATCCGAAAATCCGTTTCATCCCGCTCATAATGAATCATAATCGCTTCACTTTCAGTAACCAGAAACACCCCAAACTGATTGTCCGCCCTCGGTTGCAAAAGTTGTAGGTTGCAATTGTGCGTGGATACCGTGTATGGTTTCATCTGTAGCTGTAACGCTGACTCTGTGGGCGATTCAGGTGCATCTAGCGCAAAAACCTCCTTGCGTAACAGCATACCTTTACATGCTCGCAGTGCTTCGCGATATTCATCACCGTTCAGTGCTTTGACGTCATCCGATAAACGGGCATCCGGTAAGGCGGGCTCGGTTGTGGTGAGGGTAGCGGTCGGAAACTGATTGTTGTAGACCTCGTACCAGTATTCGCTTTCGTAGTGGGTGAGTATTTTCTCCCTGTCCAAAAATGCGCCGGTATGGAACCAGGATTTGGTAAGGACAGGTTGCTGATATAGTTTTTCTGATTCTTCCAGACTGTTGGTGAGGTTATTCCTGCTCCAGTCCGTATAATGTTCGGAATCGGTTTGTTCTACCATTCCAAACCCTCTGAATTCACGTTCCTGATGGTCGTAGTAGCCATGATGATAGGTATATTCACTCGTAAATCGGACATCCGTTATTTTTTCTTCTACTATGTGCTTGCTTGCTACTTGCACTGGAAACGGCAGCTTGGTTATCCAGGGCGTACCAGCAAGTTTGTCTTTCAGATAGTAGTAGGTAGAACTTTTATATTCGATGGAAGTTTCCTTCCCAAAGTTATTTTTGTAATGAATCAGAACATGTGGTTTTTTACTGTCCATCAAGTCAATATAGCGCATTGGCGCACGGCGGTAAGCAGGCAAATCGGATGACCAGACCAGACATGAAGTGCCAGTACCCAAAAGGTCAATCACAGAAATTTGACTATTACTATCCGTAGGAAAAAAAGGATTGATTTCGTGGGCATCGCTCCAGGCATTTCCACTCAAATTGATGAAGGCTTTAAATTTTTTCTGACCAAGATAAATGATATCCGTTGCTCCCGTTCCGCTTACATCGGCAAGGTGCAGATATTTAGGATTGAATAAATCAGGATGGTCAAACGTCGGGGCATTGGTCATACTTACTTTGGTACTGAATTTCCCGTAGCCCATGTTTGCCCAATAGCAGATTTCGCCGTTTCTGATTCGGACAATATCAGTAAGCCCGTCGCCGGACAAATCTGCCAAAAATATAGTTTGCTGGTCATCTGCAAATACGATGGCCGGGCCTTTTTCTTCGTCAAACGGTTTTCCGGCAAACGCAGCGGCGGAGAATCCCTTTTTTCCTTCCGAATTGTACCAGGTAAAAACATTTTCTTCGGTAACCACCAATTCAGGTTGCCCATCTCCGTTTAGGTCTAGAAGGCGTGTGTTTTTGTCATTAATATCAATGTTTGCTACCTGCTCAAAGTGTTGAAACGGCTTCCAGTCCTGCTCCTCCGTCAGCTCAAAATAACCATTGAGGGTTTGGCTGTTTACTACCACCTGTTTTTCACCATTCGACGCTAAATCCTGAATGGAAAGTGTACCATTGGACAAGCCGTTGAGGGAAGGTTTTGGGATGACTTTTTCGCCGTTTGTGAAGGCCACTTCACCATTTTCATTTGGACTTCCGAGATTGCTTTTGTAGTACCAACCTGCGCCCTGTTCAGTCAGTATGCCAGCAATGCCTTCACCATACAAATCAACCCATTGATAGTTATTCGTTAGCCCGACAGGTGCGTTGACGATGTTCTCTTCGCTGATGGTTTTTATCTCTTTATTCCAATTCAGTTTTTCATAGGTAAACTCCATTGGAGGCAGCGATTTTTTGGAATAACTGCTGTCGGGTTTTCGGATGTATCCAGTTTGCGTGATAGACTTCAGGTAAGTGACCTCTGTTTGGCCGGAGTTGTTGATGGAAGATGGTTCGTACTCCAAATCCAGAGACTGGACGAGGTAGTTTGCTCCAAATATTTCTTCTTCCGTAGTACCTGTAAACTGTGTTTCGTCTTTGAAGTGGTGGAACAAAAGTACCCGCTCGCACAGCCTGTTTGTTCGGATTTCGAAGCCGGAGCGGTAGGTAGAAAAAGCGTCTGCGCGGTAAGCCCAATCACCTGTTTCCTGTGGAGTCGGAGCGAGGGCGTCATGTTCTCCATAATCCATGACCAATTCGAAAAAATACTCGTCATCGGTTCGTGGTTGTGGATCGTAGGGCGTTGCTTTATCGGCAAAATAGGCTATTCTATTCCCATAAACAATACGTTTCAGGTAGGTATTGGTGAAGGGGGCATTACCGTTTTTTCGATGTTTTTCGTGTAGTTCGTTGGGTATGTTTGCGGTGTCTTCTTGCTTATATTCGTACTTCATCCAGCTTCCCTTGTCGTTGTAGCTGAACTCTGGCAACCATTGGTAGATCCGCGTTGCATCCTCCGGGTCGGCTATTCTTGCGCTGGCAGTTTTGCCAAAAAAAGTAGCTGTATTTTCTTTGCTGGTCACCTTCCAGTAGCTGCCATGAGTGGCGTGAGATATTTTTTCTATTCTGGCAAACCCGCCTTCTATTCTTGGCCGGTATCGCTTCACGGTGTAGCCATCCGGAGTGGTGGTTGTTATCGACTTATATCCGCCATTTACGGTGTCCTCCACCAGGTAGGGAACTAGATCCTCCGCCCCAGCAAGCATAAAAACATCCTCTTCAAGACCATCTCGGTATCGAGGCAACTTTTTATCTGTTTTGCGCTGAATCATAGGATAATCGACCGTCCAGCCTAGTCCATAGGGACTATTGCCTCCACCCGAATTGTAAGAAAGGGAAAGTGAAGGCGAAAAATTGCTTCGCCCTGGTGTGACGGGGAGCGGAATGGAAAAACCAGCGGAGCCATTGGCAGAGTTTACCTCAAACTTTTCATCAATACCTTTCAACGCTCCGCCTCCTTTTGGAAGCGAAATTTCCGATATTTGTATCGCATTCGATTCAGTAGGTTTTTCTTCAGTGAGGGTGCTAAACTGACCAGTTGGTTGCTGCTGATTTTCTGGGTCGTTGTTTCCATTGTTTATTGGCATGATATCAATTTTATTTTCGTTATTGGTAGTTGGTGACGGGTGTTATTTAATCATCAAAAAATGGATGTTTATTACATTATTATTAATGAAATATTTTATCCTTTAATCATTTTTTCTATGAATAACCGATTGCCTGCTTTTAGTTGTAGGAAATAGATACCGTTTGGAAGTTTCGATATATTTATTCCTAGACCTGTATATAGTTCTGTTTTTACCGCTCTGCCCAAGTTATCAAAGATGACGACTTCGGCATGCTCAATGCCTTTTATAAACAGGAAGTCATTGGTTGGATTTGGGAAAACCTGAACATCGTTTTTAGTCTCAACATTACTAACGGGGACAGTAATGACGTTTTCATATCCAATGATCTTGTTTTCACCAGATGCGACAATATCTATATCCATGTCTCCTTCAATATCTATTGGATAAATGGTGAAGAAGGCACCCCACGAACTGGAATCAATCCGGTGTTTAGTGAAGTTTTCACTTCCATCATTTTCCCACCAGACAATTTCGAAGGAAGCTGAGACCAGCACATCTGTATCATTATCATTGTCTAAATCTAATGCGAAGATGGAAGCAGGAAAGCTAGTGGTGTCAATGATATGAGCAGTGAAATTTCCTGTTCCATCGTTTTCCCACCACTTTAGAGTACCTTGGAAGTTTGATTGTCCACTTACCACATCTATATCGTTGTCTCCGTCTATGTCTGTTGCATGGATGGATTTTGTGCCTCCATAAGTTGCATCTATTGTATCTTTGGTGAAGTTGCCATTACCATCATTTTCATACCATAGAATTCCAAAATTCCAGGTACCTGCCAGGACATCGGAATCTCCATCACCATCTAGGTCAGCAGCGAAAACAGATTCAGTGGTGGAGTTGGTGTCGTCTATCGAGTGCTTGGTAAAATTGCCATTACCATCATTTTCATACCATGACAAATCATCCGCTCCTACTGCAATTACATCCATATCAGAATCATTATTAATCTTGGCTGGAAAAACGGAGGCGGCATGATCGAGATTCCCGTCTATGATGTGTTTGGTGAAGTTTTCGAACCCATCATTTTCCCACCAAATCAAGTCTTTGTCCCAGCGGGAGGTGGTTAATACGTCAATTTCTCCATCATTATTTATATCTTCTGATTGGATACAGTTCGGACCGTTTATAAAACCGGTTACAGGATATTTTGTAAAGTATTGGCTACCATTGTTTTTCCAGAGGGAAGCTGTGTTGCCCCCAAAGTCAGCTGATAATATATCACCATTGTTAACTCCATCAATATCAGTAGCGTAGATAAACCCACCACCATAGCTAGTATCCACAGTGTGCTTTATAAATGCTTGCGCCTGTATCTGTAAGCTGAGGCTGATTAATATCAAACTTGTTACTGTATGCATCAAAAATTTTCCAATGTTTAATGAAGAGAAACGAACTTGTTTTAGTGGTGGATGAACTGACATATGCGTATAAAACATTTAGCTTTTAATTAATATGTCAAAAATAGATTGATTGCTAGCGTTATGAGATGAGATGAATCAATTTGTGGGGTGATATATATCATATTCGAATTTGTTTCATTCCTATTTATTAGACATCCCGATCGGGCAAAAGCCCTCGGGGTCGGGCTATCCGTAGCTCGCTGGTCGCTCGGCCCTGCGGTCTCGCTCTTTGTCGCGCCTACTCCTATCCCTTGTCCTGCTCGCTTCGCTGCGCTGCCTCACACGCTACGGCACGTTCGGAGTTTATCTACTATCCGTTATTTTGAGCTGGTGAGTGGATTGGGATATGGAATATCTGGTTGGAGCCAGGCACAGGCAAGACAAATTATCTGAGTTTGGCAGCCAGTTATTTCAAAATAATCATGAAAGATTATGTCATTTCTTGGGTATCAGAAGGATTCTTTCCATTGCACCTGCCTGCCTTCCGTTGCGCAGCAGGCAGGCCTGCCTTCCTGCGGTCAGCAGGCAGGCCCCAATAATAACGCTATCCGTTACAGTCACATTTAATTGCCACTTATTTGAAATAGCGCTTTTTTATCTCCTATATTTTTTTTTAAAATGACAAACATCAAGTTTATAGGTGACGGTCATCACCTTTATGTGGCATTAATTAGATTAATTTTATTACTCAAACAAAAAGTAAAAACTGAAATGAAAAAAATATTATTTGCTACGGACTTTTCTGAAAATGCCGAGAAATCATTTGCTTATGCACTAAACATTGCAGCAAAGAATCGTGCAGATTTGATCATGCTACATGTATTTGACATTCCAACATCTGTACAGTTTCCTCATACGGAAAATCCATTAGAAATGGAAAAACAAGCCATAAATGATGCGGAAAATAAATTGAAGGGATTATTTGAAAAATATAATGTGGATATAAATGTAGAGTACATAACTGTCGAAAACACCTCTGTAGCAAAGGGGGTGCTTTCTACCGCAAAAGATAAAGAACCTGGATTAGTCGTAGTAGGAACTAAAGGAGGTAGTAAAGTTAAAGAGGCAATAGTGGGAAGTACAACAAAAACACTAATTAATCAATGTCCTATTCCGGTATTGGCTATTCCAGAAAATGCTCATTATAGAGGTCTTAATAAGGTAGTATATGCTACGGATTTTCGAGAAGATGATATCTTGGCTATCCAACAGTTGATTGATTTTATTGAACCTTTTGATCCGGAAATTACGGTAGTACATGTGAGTACTCCTAAAGAGTATAAGGGCGATGAAAAAATGGAATGGTTCAAAAATGCACTACGAGCGAAAACTAGCAAAAAAGGGATTAAATTTCAACTATTATTAGCTGACAACATCTATGAGAGATTGCAGTCTTATATAAAACGATATGAATTTGATTTATTGGTAATGCTTGAAAAAGAGCGTAATGGACTCTTTGACAGATTATTTCATCGAGATTTAGTCAAGAGATTGGAGTTTCACACTTCTACTCCCGTAATGAGTTTTAGCGAGCATTTTTTGCATTTAGGGAGCAAAGAGAATTTTAAATCAAGTGGCATAATAAATTAATAAACATGGTAGCCAGAAGAATTTATTGGGCATTATTAGTACTTTCTATCTTAATTGGGATATATTTTTACGGCATAGCGCCGGACAAATATGAGCCACGTTTTTTAGTCATTTTTGCTTTGGTCCCTTTCTTAATGTTTGCGGGCAGCGTGAATGGTCTGATAGCCCATTTGCTGAAGCCATCTGCGAAGGGTAAAATGTTAGTTTATCCTTTGTTTATGGGGATATTGTTCGTTTTCTTGTTTTTAATACACATTTTTGTGATACTTCCTCTTGTTTGTCCTGATTTTTTGGGTGGTTTTTAAAAAATGAAAGATTCCATTTACCATCCCTTCAGAGGCTCGTCCAAATTGATAAGGAATATCTGGAGAGTTTAAAAGAACTTTTAAGGTATCCTGTTGAAAGTCATTACGGTTCCTATTTGACCAACGGATAGTGGTCGAGTAGAGTGAATTTTATAAAAAAAGGCTTCTTCATGGAAACAACAGTTGCTATGCAATCTATTCCCAATAGACTATTTTAATTCTGACGACCATGCTTTTCGATGCTAAATAATCGAACCACTAAGCCACTTCAAATAACAGTATCATTTTTGTTTTTTTTAAGATATCTAAAGGTCAAAGTAATGACTTTTATCAACTTTGAGCATGAGTTTTATCAGATTCAAAGTAATAGATTTAGGATATTACTTTAATAATTGTTAGAAAATCAATATTTCGAACCCGGATAAATAGTGAAAGAATAAAGACAATATTTATAATAATAAACATAATCTTATCATGAAAGGTGCAATTTATTTCTCAAGTAAATATGGCAATACTAAACAGTATGCTGAATGGATTTCCGAAGTCACTGCCCTATCCGTTTTCGATATGAAAAATAAAGACGCAGACCCATCGAAGTATGATTTTTTGTTTTTGGGGCTCCTATCATCTATCACAAGCTTTACTTTTTTGAACATTGGGTGAATAAAAAAGAATCCCGGAAATTATTGGTCATTCAGGACTATCAGGTGGTTTTGCTTTTTTTGCTCCTAGGATAAATGTGTATTTATCGGGTACCGTAAATCAAATTCATAATCCTCGAAATGCCTATAAACTCATTATAAAGACATTGATAGAATTAACCCGAACTATTCACTGAAATTCCCAATGATACAATCCGGGTTGAAAAACAAATGAACCTTCCCACTGCCCCATTCGGTGGCTTCTTACTTCTTACCACCTACTATCAATAGTCCATAGAGCAATGGAAATGCGACCTACTCAGTCGGTATCAAAAATGATATCATATATAAATAGTGTCTGACCGAAAACTCTATAAAATCTGCAACTATATATTTTGGCGATCTTTTCATTTTTTTCAATTATTAGTAGTCTCTTTTTTAATTGAGACACGGGCATGGAGAATATCTCACCAATTGCCATATTTCTGAGGTTGAATTTATATTTTTTTATAGCCGCATTTGACGGGCCGGCTGTAAGCGTTTGTTTTGTTCTTTTCTACTTAATTTATCTGGAAACACCATCGCATACTTGTACCAATTGACGGCAAATTTTTCATCAACAGATATCTTTGGATGGTTGGCCAGGTAGATCACTAATTCATAAGTCTGGATCAGTTTTTTTAACTTATTAACTTGTTTTTGATCGGGTTTCTTTGATAAATTTTGAGCGATAAAGGAATCCTTGCATCGTTGGACATCATTTATGAATGTTTTGTTGTTTACCAGCGATGTTGGTGTTGCTCCGGTGGCTGTTTTAATGGCTGATACCAATACACCATAATTATTGTAAGCAGAACCCATTAAATCTATAAACAAAGATTCCATAGCCTTGCCATATTTCAATTGACTGGAATGATTTACATATTTACTTTCATCCGACATAAAGGTTTTTACCACTGTGGCAAGCATTACATCTGATGAATCCTCTTCCATCGCAGCCGCAGCCGATCTTTGAAAGAGAGAGTTGGTATGCAGCGTTAAATGGTCATCAGAGCCGGAGATTTTATCCGGTGGATGCAAAACAAAAAATTTAAATACATTATTCATGATTATTGATTTTTTTAAGGTGATACATTTTTATATTTAATTTCTTTTATATTTAATTTCAGTGTGTCAAACATTTTTCAAAAGAAGTGCTATCAAAACGATATCTGCCAAGATATCTCGGTTCCGAAGTAAGGACCATATGGATGATCGATTCTTTGGATGTTTTTGAGATAGCCGTCGAATATTTAGTAATCCGACTGGTGGTGCCTGGTAATTAACACGGTTCTTGAGCCCGGAAAATCCTGTAACCCGCTTGCGGTCATATGGTTTCCATACAATATCCTGCCTTGGGGTGCATAGTGCAGGTTAACTGACGCTCAGGCATCACCGAATTTCAAAAAAGTAAAAATCTCCTCCAAAATAATTCATTTTATAAAATTTAACAGGTTTCGGTCAACCACTAAATATAGCTCAATACTTCGCATTAGTATTTTTACTCTACTAAACTAATTGGTTAATCTAGTTTCACATAAGGACTGTTATGGTTTCTAACAACTCTTCTGTCGGGAAGGGTTTCACCAAATAGGCATCGACACCCAATTTTATTCCTTCAGCTATTTCTTTTTCTTGAGAATTGGCCGAAATAAAAATAAATGGGATCTTTCGATTGACCAAAACCGATTGTACAGCAGTATATACTTCAAAGCCATTTTTTTTAGGCATAGAAATATCACAAACTATGAAGTCGGGATGTTCCAAGACTATTTTTTCAGCACCAATGGTACCGTTAGAAGCTGTAATGACTTGATAGTTTGCCAATTCTAGAATCTCAGTTAAATTTTCTCTGAGATCATTGTTGTCTTCGATAATGAGGATTTTTTTCATGTTCATGTAGTTTTGAAAAAATTTAAACAGATCTTCTAATCTTCTTGCATGGCCTTGGATGTATATGTTACTGAAGCGAAAGCGATGCAGTGTCTGGCAAGATCTTAAATCGACAACGTATTCCAAAGTTTTGGCAGTACGCGTCAATCTAAGAACATTGGGGTCAAACAGGGCTAAATAAATTCTGAATCTGAATAGAATAATGTCTATTTGTTTCTTTACCTATTGCTTCATTTATTTTGAAAAAACCACTACTTCTTTTGTAGCTTAATAACGATTGACTAGTATCTTATTTCTAATTTAAAATCGAAATAATTATTTTAATACTTTGCTAAAAAAGTTAGGGCAACAACTTATAACGTAACTTTTATCAAATTATGATAATTTAATTTTATAAGCAAGTTTTGATTTACGTATTTAACTACGTTGTAAAACGTAATCATCCTGAAGGTCAGCTGAATAATGAAATTTATCGTGTAGAAAGAAAAGCAAAGAAGCGTATGATATATACATGTCAAGGCAAATAGGACGCAATTACTATTAGAAGGTTCGATATGATAAGCTAGTAGGCCAAATTAACGACGGGCATTACATAACCGCAAAAGTGTAAATTAATACATATAAAAACGTAAATATAGCTGAATGTTAATGTAATGAAATATTGACAGGATGAGGATCAGGGATTTATGTCATCAATATCATCTTTAATCAAACCGTTTTTAGCTGCAAAATGAGTTAGTGCTGCAGCATTATGCAAATCCAGTTTGACCATAATATTCCTACGGTGGGTGTCAACAGTACGGTGGCTGATGAATAGCTTTTCTCCGATTGTTTGGTTTGTCAATCCTTTTGCGACGAGCTTCAATATTTCGAATTCTCTTTTGGTTAGCGGGATTTTCTCAATCTTCTTTGCCTGTTTTTCCTTTTTCTCTAAATACTCAAAAAACTTTTTGGAAACTTTGGAACATAAATACACCTCGCCTGCAAACACAGATTTTATTGCCCCCATCAATTCCTCTTTTCTACAGCTTTTGAGTATATACCCTTTTACACCGTTAGTAATCATATGATGGATATATTCTTCATCGTCATGGGAGGAAAAAACAAGTACTGAAAGTGATGGATAGGTTTTATGAATCACTTTAATTAAGTCCAGCCCATTAGTATCAGGCATGTTAATGTCCAAAAGTAAGATATCTACTTCCAGGTCTTTAAGTCGTGCAAGCAATTCGGTTCCCCTGGCAGCTTCTCCCACAATATCGGCTGGAATTTCTCCTTGTATTAAAAGTCGAATAGCATCTCTAAAGACATGATGATCATCTGCTAAAAATATTTTTATTTTCTGTTCTTCCATCTGCTCTCCTATTTGGGGAATTTAAAGCTTGTAGCAAAGAAATCATTTTAAGTTGTTTTTCTTATACGTTGCAAAACGTATTTTTCATATAATCGGCTATTCTATGGTGATTTGGTGGTATTTACAATCAATAAAATATTTACACGGGTACTTCTATTGTGACTGTGGTTCCTCTTTCCAAAGCAGAATCAATATCTATCTTCCCATCAAAGCTTTCGATCCTAGACGTGATGTTTTTAAATCCGTAACCGTTGGACATCAGTTCAGGGTAGGTGCGATCAAAGCCAACACCATTATCTGATACCATCAACACCACACTATCATTATGACGCAAAAGTTGAAGATCTGCGCTAGTTGCTTTGGCGTGTTTAAGAATATTGTTGAGTAATTCTTGAACACAACGATATAAAGCCAATTCCAACTTTGGAGATAGTCTTTCTTTCATGTCATGAAACAGATATTCTATTTGTAATTGCCTTGTGTTCACTATGCCATCGCTGAGATGCACTACTGCTTTTTCAAGACCGAAGTTCTTTAACAATTCAGGGCTAAGATTTCTTGAAATTTCCTTGATCCCGTCTACCGCATTATCTAGGTTAGAAATAATGTTTTCAATTGATTTGTTGGGGATGCCTTCTCTATTTTCATAAAACTCTAATAATGTTTCTGCATTTAGTCTGGCAATTGACAATAGCGGATTGATGCTATCATGCAGGTCTGCTGCAATACGTTCTCGTTCCATCTCTTGGCCTTCCAGCACAGAATCTACCTGAGATTGTAGATTTTTTAATTTTTCAAATCCAGAAACATCCTGGACGATTCCCAGCATTTTTATGATATTTCCTGATTTGTCTAATAGTTGTTCACTTATGCCAAGCATATATTTTATATTCCTCTTTGGAGTGATAATACGATAATTCAAAACTTGAGGAGTTCCTTCAATTCTAGTTTCTGCAACACGTTTTTGGACATATTCCAGATCTTCAGGATGGATATATTTCATAAAATCATCCATGGTGACTTTACTACCTGGTTCTAAATCAAAGTTTTCATAAAGTTGAGCAGACCATAGTATTTCATTAGATTCAAGATTCCAATCCCAAACTCCTAGTTTTGCAGTTCTTTGTGCTTGTTGCAATTTTGTTTCACTAATCAGGAGTTTCTGCTTTTCGGATTCTACTCTTTGTTCTAGTTTAAGGGCGTAATCACGGATTTTTTCTTCCTGGCGGTGCAGTCTAAGTTCCTTCTTTTTGAAGTCTGTAATATCCTGAACGGTACCTATAAACCTGATCAAGTTTTCTTCTTTATCCAAAACACACATGCCTCTGGATATGACAAAAGTTAAATCACCGTTTTTTTTAACTATTCGATTTTCTAAATAATAAGACTTTTTTCCTGATAGTGCCTTTTCTAAAGTCTGAATATATGTATCCTTATCCTCTTGATGAACATGACTCAGTGCCAGTTCATAACTAGGTTCAGACTCATTTGGTTTCAAGCCTAGCATCTCAAACATCATGTCAGACCATTCTACTTCATTGGTTTGTACATTCCAATTCCAACTACCTATATTGGATAGTGACTGCGTCTCATTTAATGTCTGAGTATAAAAACTCAGTTTTTCCTTCAAATCCTCCTTAGATTGTTCCATTTTATTCATCGTCATAATATCCTTTTCTCTTTTTACTATTCAAAAACCATTAGGTAACTTAACCCAGATTATTCATCAGACTTTGAGCGAAACGGCTAAGTGTTTGGTTCTGAGCAATTCGCGCAGCCGCTTTCTGCATGAATAATCTGGGTTAATTGTGCAAGTAGGTATTGGAAACAATTATCTTCATTTTTAGGAAAGGATATTCTAAAATGTAAGGTGTTGGTTTCAGCTACCATGGTATAAAGTACAAAAAAAACAATGAAAGCTTTATTAATTCCATTAATAACAAATCAACTCCAGCAATCCTTTCCGCTGTACGAAGCAAAACATCTCCCTGTTTAGCTCATCTTTTGAATCATCGTTTCTAGCAGCCATTATTCAAAAAATAATTATAGAAGATCATCTGTACGTATGATTAATATCATTTACATATTTCCCCCAGCAGTATAAATTAGTATTTATTAAATTCATTAAAACTATTCATCAATAAAACCAATAATCATGAACAAAAAATCAATTATTTTAGTTTTGTGCTTGTGTAGCATTTTACTTGCAATTCCGATTCCTCAAAGTTAATAGAAGGCTTGCCGCCATCTTCATCATTGATAGCATTGAAGTCCATAAGATTTTCTCTGGTCATGGTCGAAATGCACTGTCGTTTTAATTCTCGAATATCTGATTTGCGATTGACTTCTGGATTTTTTCCCTGAATATCTAAACCTTCAGCCACCTGAAGCGCTTTCATTTTTTCCTCGGCTTCATTTTTCAACCTTAAATATCCATTGTAAAGGGAGGTGTGCGTATCCAGCCTCCATTGCTCAATAGCCCTGGGAGTGCGCTTGCAGCGAATCTCAACACCTATGGCATAACCGTACATATGTTTTCCTACAAAGGTGATAGGTATAGAGCCTTTATTGTTTTCAAGTGTCTCGTACCATATATTTTCTACAGTACTTTGAAAAAGGTGTTTTCGATTAGCCACAGTGACCATCGCCCAGTCATCTTCATACAGTCCATTGTTGTACCAACTGATAGTCAGGCTAAACCGTATGGCCTGGTAGCCTTCCGGAGCCTGTAGCTTTTCCCCGCCACGACTCAAACAGCCTGTTGACCATACAGCAGCATCGGCAAATTAATTATCAATGTTATAATAATTATTTTCATATTGATGTCGTTCTGATTGTCTATTTAGTACGCAACGTATGCAATGTATTTGCAAAAAACACCATGTCTACATTCAACTTACCAAAATGATAAAAACAATAAACGAATCCGGATAGATTCGTTTATCGTAAAGAAATTATGTCTTGTTATTCCTTCATCAATTTTAGAACAGCTCTATTATTTTGTGCGTCAGTTATTTCCAGCATGTAAATTCCAGTTGGTTGGTTTAGCTCTAGTTGTACTGAATTTGTATTTTGGAATTTTTGACTATGGAGTACTTGTCCTGAGATAGAAAACACTTTTACTGTCAATGATTCTTGATTACTTCCAAAATTTATAGAGAAAGTACCCTTGGTAGGATTTGGGTGCACGTTAAGGAAATCTGATAATGAACTTTCTATAATTCCTACAATTGTTACTACAACACAAGCAGAAGTATCTACACATCCATTCTCTGCAAGTTCTACTGCATAATTGCCATTATTAGTTGGTGTAAAGGTTTGATTGGTTTCTCCAGCTATTGGAGTATTATCATTGTCGCAGTCTAACCATACATAAGTTGCGGCAGCGTTGTTGGCAGTTATTGTTGTACCAGCTAATGTGGTAGTTATATCAGATACACTATTGATCGTCAAATCTAAAGTAACTATTGAGTCGCAACCGCCTGCATTCAGGATTGTATCCATAGCAGTATTATTAGAGGCGGTATAAGTGTTGCCATCTATCCAAGTGTAGGAGTCACAGGCTGTAATCAAATCGGTTGCGGTGGTCATTAAACACTGACTCATTTTATGAATGAAGATATCATAGCTACCTACCGAATTTAAATTAGAGGTTCCTGGCCCTGGGTCAAAATCAGCCGTCAATTGAAAAGCGCCGGTTGTATAAACATTTCCATTGCCATCGGTAGTGATATCATTGCCATTTTCACTTCCTGTTCCACCTATGCTTTTTGCCCAATGAAAGATACCCGATGTATCCATTTTATGAATAAAAACATCAACACCACCAACAGATGTCAAATTCGTAGTTTCTAGTCCTGGGTCAAAGTCTACCGTATCACTGAAACGTCCTGTTGTGTATAGGTTACCCATGGCATCTAAGAATGTTTCATAAGCTTGATCATTCCCTGTACCACCCATTTGCTTTACCCAAATTACATTGCTACTTAGATCTAATTTTAGAACAAAGATATCATTAGATCCTGCAGATATTAAATCGGAGGTTCCGGGACCAGAGTCAAAATATACGGTGTCTTGAAAACTCCCTGAAACGTAAATGTTAGCACCGAAATCTGAAGTTATTGACACTGCATCATCAGAACCTGTCCCCCCGTATCTTTTAACCCAGATAAAATTACCGGTTGCATCCAATTTTTGAATGAATATATCAGAAAATCCATATGAAGTTGCATTAGTAGTTCCTACTCCTGGATCAAAATCTACATTGTTAGTAAAATTTCCTACTGTGTAAACATTTCCATTAGCATCTGTGGTAACAGAAAATCCTTTGTCATCCCCCGTTCCGCCCATACTTTTTGCCCAAAGAAAGTTGCCGTTGGCATCCAGTTTTTGGATGAATATATCTCTACCTCCATTTGATGTTAAATTTGTAATTCCTGACCCTGGGTCAAAATCTGCAGTGCCTTGGTAATCTCCCGTTGTAAATATATTGCCATTAGTATCTGAAGTAATGTAAACTCCAAAATTATCCGCAGTACCTCCCATTCTTTTGGCCCACATAAAATTTCCACTGGTATCTATTTTTAGAACAAAGATATCATACCCACCTGCTGCGGTTAAATTGCTGGTTGCAGAGCCTGGGTCAAAATCTACAGTACCTTGAAAGTATCCCGCTATACAAAGATTACCATTCCCATCATAGGTGATAGAATATGCGAAATCATTAATAAAACCACCTATTCTTTTTGCCCATATTAAATTTCCAATGACATCTGTTTTTTGGATGTAGATATCTGTTGCACCGGCTGAAGTTAAATTGGCAGTTGCAGCGCCAGGGTCAAAATCTACCGTATAAGAAAAGGCGCCTACGGCGTAAACATTTCCATTGGGATCTGTGGTAATAGAGTGCCCAACATCCCAGCTTGAACTCCCCATTCCTCTAGCCCATTCAAAAATCGTTGTTTGGGCTTGTAAGGAGGATGAAGTGAAGAAAAAGACACTCAATAAAACAAGAAGTACATAATTCGTTTTCATAATATTTTTTTAAGTATGTATTAATAACTAGTAACTATTCATACAAATTTAGAGGTGGTTATACATATTTTAAATGTCCAAAATCACATCACTCCTTGATTTCTGTCATTGGCATTTATTGGTTCAGTTATTAACTTAATGGGGAGTTTTTAACCCGCATTTTTTTACGTCATTTTTTCGCTTTCTTTTTTTTTCAGATCATTAACCTGCATTATTGTCGCCATTTCTAGGCATTTGGCCTTGAAAACCCATAAAAAAAATGAGAGATCCGACTTTCGGTGAATAATGCGGGATAAAATGCATTCCGTACAATCAATGCCCCTTTGCTTGTAGATAAATTAGTGATAATATTTTTCATATAAATTTATTTTGCGGTGTTAATTTTTGACAATTCAATTTAGTGTGATATCAGCATCTCCCGTTTTACTTGGCGTATAGTTAGTGTTTAGTTCAGCAATAACTTTAGCTACACCTGAAGGGTTGCCGAAAACCGCCCCATAATCTGTTGATTTCCAGGTATAAATAAGAGAATCTCTTCCATCTTCTACATCAACGTCTGCACTTAAAGAAGCATCAATATTAATAGTTGGGAATGTACCCATGCTATTACCCTGGCAAATGGTGTCTGGCATGATGAAATCAGCTACAGGTGGCACATTGATCGGAAGGGATATTCGAATAGACGCACTTTGGCAAAAGTTAGACGTCGGAGCACCACCCGCATTGGCCAATACAGAAGTCAATTCAATATAGCTACATGCTCCGGGTATCGGAATACAAGGGTCAAAAATCCTTGAAATTGGTATTTTCATTTCAATAAAGGCAGCATCAGTCCCTGCGCAACCGTCTCCATTTCCCGGCAACGCACCTACACCAAAAGTAGAGGAAGGTATAAATGCACCGGTTTGTGCATCCCATTCTTCCACAGTATTGAGCGTACCATTTCCTTGTATGGTGAATAGAAATTCAGCACCACCAACAGGTACTGTAGGGCCAGAGGATCCTTCTTCGTATGCGACTTGGGCTCCGGTAAGTGAGTCACAATCAATATTATAGAAGGCACGAAACAGCGCATTTCCTCCATTACCATGAGAAAAGGCGGTAAATAGTGCATGTTAGTGGTTGACCGGGTCCGTTTCTTCAAGACCTGCCCATACAGTACCGAGTTCGCAAGTGGAGGATGGCGTAATGTCTACAATGACACTATCGGCTAAACCATATTCATCCACAACCCCATTAAAACAAGCATTCATAATTCCATGAAGCAATTTGGCCGAGGCTGTTATACGCTATTGATGGAAATTGACACAGCACTGCCTAACAATCAATGCTTCAAGTCGAGTAAGGGAAACTCTAAGCCACACTACTGCATCGCAACCTGCTAATCTCCTTTAGTGAGTACTTTTTCGGATAGACTTTATACCATTTGACAACAGTTTCATCTCCTAGTACATCATACACAAATCCAATAATTTCTAAAAGATTTTTGCGGGCTTCTTTTTGAACTTTTCTTGGATTCTTTTTCATTTTCCGCTTGTATTTCTTTTGTTCTTTTGAGGAAGATGGCTGGTGATGGATATAAGTACCTAAATATTTATTACAAAAATCGTGATAATCAGAAGTACAAAGAATAAAAGAATGCCACATTTTATCGACAATCAAATTGCCCTCAAACAATCCTAAATGAGGATGATCATGTTGAGGGTTTTCTTTGTAGAAAGCACACAGATACAGCCATTTTAGTGTTTCCTGAAAAATATCTTCAGCCTCTTTTTTACTAACCCTGTATTCTTTTCGGAAACTGTCAATTACCAAATCATTTTTGTACCGGAGAATCTTTTCTAGTGTTTTCATTGTTCCTAATTTGTGCTAAAATGTTTTCAACTGCCTTAGTAAATGGGTATTTTTTATCCAACGCATTTTCTATCGCTAAATATGTACGTCGCGCCCTTTTCCCAACTGACTTCATTTTGTGAGGTTTGTCAAGAAACTTCTTGACTTTTTGTTTGAAATCGGGAATATTGCGCGGATCCTCAATTTCGATATAATTATTTTTGTCTATCAAAATTGATTTATAAAATTGCTTATCGATTATTTCTTTGGAACAGAACAGACAGGAACCGCCAGCCATTACTTCCATAGGAATTTGGGGGGTATGAAATTCGATATCAAAGTTGCGTTCAAGAAAAAAAACAGCATCACAAGCACTAATAAATGAAGGAATATGCCAAAATGGAATAGGTGGAAAAACAAAGGTTTGTGCCGCTAGTTTTTTATATCGGTTGATCAACTTAAAATACTGGCTGAGTGTTGGTGTTTTGCCAGGTGGAATCGTTACAAAATTAAATGAATATCCTTCTTCTGCAATTTGTCCAAGTGCATGAACCAAGTCAAAACTTCCTTTTACCACCCCAACTTTACCATAGATGGCGAGTGTTGGTCTGTTTTCGTGATAACTTTTTTTATTCTGTCGAATTAATTGTCGTTTTACATCAGAAGAAATATCCAATGATTTTATCCAATTTTTAGCTGTTTTCCGATAATCCCTGATTGCAATCGGTGGATGTTTTTCGGAAAAGTAATGTGATAGATAATTTCCCGGAATATTCTCTACTATTTTTTCTTTTGGAACACCCAATTTTTGCAAAGTCCGCCCTGGTTCGCTATCCAATGTCGAAAGGATATAATCTGCTTGCCCAAAAGCAAATTTATAAGCATGTTCCAACTGCGGATGGTTAACTAGTCGCCCGATATCACTACCTGCATGTATAAGCGCGAGAGGAATCCGGGTTGCTTGTGACAACTGCGCCGCTACTACTCCATAGGGCTGAAGATACCATCCAATTATCAGGTCTATACCATAATTGGACAGCACTTCCAAGCCTTTACCAAACAATCTACTTTCTGTTGCGGGAGTGAAAGGAATATGCGTAAATTCAGGTGCATTTACATCGGTAATCCCGTGATAAATAACGCTCCCACCTTCGTATGAAACAGACATTTTTTTCTGATCCTTTTTCGAAAGCATTAATTGATAAGAAGACTCAACTTCCTCTGCGTTACTTACTACGTGTACCTCGTTACCGGACTTCGCAAGCCCATGTGCCGTTAGATATACGGCCTTGCTCACGCCTCCTTGGATTGGAGGATATTTCCCAATAATGCAAATTTTACCCATTAAAAATTCGTTTATAACAAGGTGCAACACTTTTGACCGCAAATGTAAACAACATCTCCACGCAGTAGTTCCCCATCCTTAATTTTTTCTTTGATCAGTTTTTCCAGCAAGACGTCTTTTTTTGATTTACCTGCAGATTTTTTTCCAGCTACAGCAATTTTTTTACGGGAAACTTTTTTAGCCAATTTTCCTTTCCCTTTCTTTTCATTTTTTGCCTTTTTATCGGCTTTAGATTTCTTTTTCATAATTTATTATTATTGTATTTGTTAATATAAACAAACATAATGGGTTATGAACAAGAATTTAATAACAACTATCATTGTGAATAATGATTTTTATCATATGGGACAACCAGATTTTGTCGTTTCGCTTGAAATTCCTAAAACATAATGGTTGCTTTCACAGGTATTTCTGGTTGAGGAAAATTTCATTGGTTTTTGATACCATTTATCTGGTTCCACAAGCATGTTCCTGTTGATTTTTGTACAATTATTGTTTTATAAATTTTTCTGTTAATTTATTTCCACCACTAATTTGTGCCACACTCTATTGATATATAAAGGCTACTATTTAGAAGATCGTTTTATTTTTATTATCCAAGTGCCACATCCAAAACCATCATCACACTAAACCCTAACAAAATACTGATTTGGCAACCTTAGTAACTTCCAGATAATTGAGATTCGGGAATCAATTCTCCCTAGAAAAAAAGTAACAATTGATAAAATCTATAATCTCTTATCTCTCTTTTCAAGAAATTCTTGCTCTATTTCATAATAATAAGTCAAAAAATTTAAAACAAAAACCCCCAGGATAATGGAAATGGTAAAAGGAATCCAAAAAATATAATTTGAAAATCTAAAATGATCCGAATAGGGCTCAACAGGCATGATAGGCCTGCTTATTGGGTTGTCGGATGAGGCACTACCCGTTTCATCTTCGTTTTTTATGTAGCCGAGAATTAGGCTTATTTGCTGATTGTCAAGATTCTGATCTGGCATAATGACTTCATTAAACTGGCTATATAATTCCAGAGCTACTGGATCGCCTTCCGAAATCATTTTCTGAGATTCGTTTATGAATCGATAAATCCAACTACTGTCTCTTCTTTCATAAACTTTTGCAAGAGCAGGTCCAACCAATTTCTTTTCTAAATTGTGGCAGGATTTGCAATTGTTTTTGAACAAGAGTTTTCCTTCTGTAAGCAAACTATCTGCAGGTGTACTTCCGTTAAGACAGCTACTGATTATTAAGTAAATTAAAACTAATAAATACCTTTTCATGATTCTTGCTTTATTCTTGTTATGATATTGAGTATTTCATGATTAGCCTTTGGAGCTGTTCCATTGATTATAGCTCTTATCTTCTGATTCTTGTCTAGTACAACTATATTTTCAGAATGAATAAAATCGCGTTCCCCTCCTCCACCATCTGTAGCGGATATAAGAAAATCTTTTCTTGCAAGCCGATACAGGTCTTTCTTTGGCCCTGTAAGCAATTGCCAGCTAGCGTGATTAATGTTGTAATTCTCCAAGAACTTCATAAACCGTTCTGAAGTATCTCTTTTTGGATCTACTGTAATACTCAATAATAGAATATCCTCCTTTGCACGAATGAGATCATGTACTTCCTGTATGTTTTTCATCATTTTTGGACAAACAGAAGGACAACTGGTAAAGAAATAATTGACGACCCATATTTTTTCCTGATGTAATTCAGAATTGAATGTTTCATTTAATTGATTCGTCAATTCAAAAGCCGAGACCTCATGATCGTCATTACCATAGAAGGGCAACGGGTTGAATCTGTTGTCAATAATTACGGTAGCCTTGTAACCAACGAAAGTCAGGTTTGCGAGTATTAACAAGTAAAGAAGGATTGATTTATTCATTGTTATTTCTTTTTTCAAATAATTCAATCGGAACCGGGTTTTCTGGAGAATATGGTTTTGCTCCTGGTCCAGTCAAATTTTGTATATCTCTGAATACAGGTATGTAGGCCATCAATACGACAAACAACATGATCACGACCCAAGGCGTCAATCTATCTAAAATTACCATCCTCTTTTCTTGATGTAAGACTTCAAATGGAGGAAAGCTTAAAACAGAGGGTTTTGTAGATTTTACAAGCACCAAATCCAGCAATACTAAAAATATCAGACATCCGGCAACAAATAACACTACTCCTCCAAGAACCGTTATCCCTGTAGTAAATATCCAATCTGGTCTAAACAGTGGGCTTTCAGGATCCAGATAGGAAATTCCTAAATTTGTTCTCCTAGGCTCGCCTCTTAACCCGCCCCACATCAAACCAGTGGAAAAAGTTAACATTCCAATGGTCCACAAGTAGGGAACAATAGTCGCGATTCGTTTAAGTCGTAGATCTTTTCCTTCTATTTTCTCTAGCAGAAAGATGGACATTCCAATAATACCAAGAAATACAGGCCCAGCAACTGTCATGTGAAAATGACCAGGGAGCCATGCTGTATTGTGAATCATATTATTAAGAGAATAACTAGCGTTTACTAATCCGGTTAACCCTCCAAAAATGAATAGTATTAGACCATTAATCAAATAAGCAAACAGATACCTTTCTTTATTAAAGTAAGGTAGTTTTGTCATCCATCCCAACCATTTACCTCTGTGTCCTCGAGACCATGCACCATACTCCATAGACGCAGCAATTGTAAAAGCCGTAATAAAACTAGGAACTGCCACTCCATAAGTTAGAATAGAATGAACCAATTTCAGCCCTCTGGTAATACTGGGCTCTCCAAATTGATGATGTACGCCAACAGGAATGGAGAGAATTAAAAATAAAAAGAAGACCAATCGACCAGCATTTTCTGAATACAGTTTTCCTCCTGACAGGGTTGGCAACATGGTATAATACATCAGATACACAGGAAGCAACCAAAAGTAAACGAGGGCATGCCCAAAGAACCAAAACAGCGTCCTGGCTAACGGTATGTTCATGCGTTCTACATACCCTAATGACCAGGGCAATAACATCCCTAGGACTTCATAGGCGACAGGAATGGTACAAACAAACCACATGATAAAATTGGTAAGTGTTGCTAATACCGCTAAAGGTGTATATTCGTCTTTGTGAGTCTTCTTCCATTTCAAATACATGGCTAACCATCCAAATGAAGCAATCCAGGTACCAATTATCAATAGGGCTAACCCTACATAAAATATAGGATGGGCCTTTAACGGAGGGTAAAAGGTATAGAGTACGGAGGCTTTGCCTGTTAACATGGTGATCGTCGCAAACAGGGTTCCCACGTACATAAGTACTACAGATATCCAACCGGTAACAACGTTCATTCTCATTTTTAGATAATAGCTCATGCACGCATGTCCAAAGGCTACCGCAAAAAAGGAGGTAAGTAAAATCGCATTAATGACTCCATGTAGCGTTAACCCTTGATAGTAATCGATGGATGCAAAGGAAGTTTGTGAAATCATTCCTGACCGGTACAAGGTTTGCATCAATCCATGATAAATTCCTAAGGATAATAGAATTAGCGGAAGTGTGAGCAAGGAAAGAATGATCAATCGTTCACTTTTTGTGATCTTCCATTCACTCATTTTTAGTTTTGGTAGCATGCTATTTTTTTGTATTTGGGTAGTTCACAATAATTTCTCCTCTCATGTGTTGATGTCCTGAGCCGCAGTATTCGTGGCATACAATGTTGTAAACACCAGGTTTTGTAAATTTGGCCGTCGTTTTATTTATTCCGCCAGGTACAGCCATCATGTTGATTCCTTTTTCAGCGATATGGAATCCATGAACGACATCTTTGGAACTGAGATAAAAGTCTACCTCGCTTCCTACAGGGAAATACATTTCTTCCGGTTCAAAACTCCACATTTGCGCGTTGATAAAAACCTGATATAGACCTTCGTCTAATTGTTTAATGCCTGGCACTGTGAAAGATTCATCAAACGGAATGCATTCCGGTACATCGGTAGCGTATTTATTGACGGCATGTAATACGGATACCAAAAAGAGTAGAAGCAATAAACCAGTCATGGCTAATATGCGTAATTCGTACTTATCCATAATTTTTATTGTGTAGAATTAATCATTAAAAAATAAATGCCAAACCATATTATCAGGGCAAGCACCAAAAGAAGAAAGAAAAACACCATCGCTCCTCTAGGTTTAAAGTTTTCATCATTTAAATTATCACTGTTTGTCATTTTCGTGAAGTTTGGTTTGAAAAAATGAATGGTATTCTCAATCCTGTTTTAGGACAAGTTTTAGCACCCAATCGTGCCTTGACAAATAGTTTGATTGTAGAACTATTTGATCTATATTTCAAAGATATCTTGACTGAGAAGTTTTATATATGATCTAAGTTCTCTGGGTTTATGATAATTATCATTACTGGAAAAATGGAAAAACTATAGCCGTTCGACTCCAGAGCAAGATTGGCTGGATTATTCTCTTTATCTGGCTTTTATTTTAATTTATCCATTACCTTATCAAATCTACTATCCATGCAAACCCCAATATTAGTTGTCATAAATTTCCCGTTTAAAAATAAACTAAAAATGGTTGCTGGACTTGGGGCATTTTGCGCTTCTTCCATGGTCTTCAGTTTAATTACTTTCAAGGGTAGATTTCTGTTTTTTGCCGTTATTGTCAATGATTCTTTTGCGTGAAATTCTGCAAATGGACATCTGTTGGAATAATACACTACAAGTCCATTTTTTTCGGGGCATTCTCCGCTTTTCACAGATGTATTAAATTTTGGGAGATCTGCTTTGGCATTATTTTTTTTTACCAATAGGCTAAAACCGCTTGAAATTCGTTCTACTTCTTCAAATCCTTGGAGTAATAGCCATTTAGTATCGCTCATAAAATGAAACTTCTTAGTTCCAACTACAGTCACCAGTCCGTCTTTTCCTTGTTTTTTTGCGTCATCAATGGTTGTTTTTAATAGTGCTTTTCCGTAGCCATTTTTCTTATATTTTCCTGACATCCAAAAACAATTGATATTTAGATAGTTTGGTGCCGTAATCGGAATCCGACCTTTTATTAGGCGATCTAAATGCACTGGTGTTTTAATTTTCATTTTTGCCCATTTTAACCAAGAGAGATTAGCTTGTTTATTGTATTTGTTATTACGATACCTGGTCTTTTTTAGTGCCGTCACTCTCTTTTAGTCTCATTACGCTGTAATGATTATAGACGGTATTAATAAAGCTGAGTATTATTCCAATTCCTATTAATATGTAAAAGATGGTAAATAACTTTCCGGCATCAGTCTGGGGAGAAAAATCTCCGTAACCTATTGTTGTTAAGGTTATTATTGAAAAATAGATAGAATCTATCCAACTCCAGCCCTCTAAATAATGGTACATCGTCCCACCCAATGCGATAATTATAGATGTTGTGAATAATAAATCCCGATAGTCATCATCTTTTAGAAATGAAATGAAGGTTCTGAATAATAACATTTACTTTATGATTTTATTAGTTAGCAACTTAGCAATCCACATACCTTTCTTATTGGTTTTCTTTTTTATAAAACTCAGGTTATTGCTTCACCGCTTAGGTTACAATTAATCTTAATTCAAAAGTACAGGACTTGATGAATGGCAGGTATGATTTTAATCAATGGCAGGGGTGATTTTAATCAAATAAACATTAACCCTATAAAGGGCATTGGGGTCTGTCAAGTTATAACTTTAGAGGCAAAAAAGAGCTTGCTTCTGGGGCTTATGTTTTATTTGTTTTAAGAAATGGAGATTCTGATCTTACATACTTATCTAAATAATCTCTTATCATCAGTAATAGCTTTTCTGCGACTTCCATGTCATAGCTTTCTTTAGTGGTGGCAGTTACTTTTTCATTAGCGTAGTATTCTCCTGATTCAAGTTGTGAGTTTGGAGTTTCAATAATATAACTCAAAGTCTGGGAACCTTTTTCTGGTGATTTACCCATTATATAAAAGATCATTCTAGAAAACCAACCTGCTTTTCTACCTAAATTAGTTCTAACCATTCCAGGATGTTGGGAATAGATACTGATGTTGTATTCTTTCAAAGATTTTGCCAATAGTCTGCAAATCAAGATCACACCTAGTTTTGACTGTCTATAAACTTTAAAGCTAGAAAATGAATTTTTGAATTCGATATTCCCAAAGTTGATTTCTCCTTGGTGAAGTCCTGAACTGGTAAATACAATCTTAGGATTCTGCGCCTTTTTTAGGTTGTCGAAGAGTAAATGGCAGATCAATAGCGGAGATAATAGATTTACTTGCAAGGTTTCCTCAATTTTATCAACGGTCTGTTTAAATTCAAAATTCATTATTCCTGCATTATTTACAATCATATCGATGGCAGGGTATTTTGATTTTATTTCTTTGCATGCTGAATAAACAGAATCGAAAGAGTTTAGGTCACCTTCAATAATTTCAATTTTACCCAAAGCATTTGGATATTGATTATTGAATTCCGATTTAAGTGCCTCTCCTTTGACTTTATTCCTTGCTAGGATTATCAAAGCACCACCATTGTTGGCCGCTTTAATAGCGCTGATCTTACCTAACCCAGAAGTAGCACCAGTCATAAATATTAATTTACTTTCATTCAATTGTTCGTTTTTTATCTAGTTTTTAATTAGGATCTCCATTTTTTCAACTTTTACCCTTAGTACACTGTAACCTAAATTCATTCACATTTATGAATGCTTCTTTTTCGCGATTACTTCACCAATATTTTATTAAATAGCTAAGGCTATTCTCAAAAAAGATTGACTTGTACTCACAAAAAACAACCTATTCAAAATGTAAAGCAACTTAAATTACAGTGTACTTAGTCATTTTTTAAGCAATACCTTCGTCTTTTTTGAGGTATCATTTTTTTGAGACAGAAGAGTAGGTAGTAATTTCTTTTCTGCTATAAAAGGAATGCCAAATGTTTTTTCTGAATGGGTTGATTTAATTGTATTGATGACCTCAAATTCAGATGCAGCCCGACTTTTTAATAAGGCATCGGAAATACCTGAAAGCATAGAGAGGCTCTGATTTATTAACCATGCATAGGGTTTTATTCCTGCTCTCTTTAAATCATCTTGCAATGAAGCTGCTTCACGCATTGGTGTAGTTTCAGGTAGTGCTACTAATACAATTTTAGCTAATTCTGGGTCTTGCAAAGCCATATATGGGGTCTTTAGATGACTGGCGTTTTCATTATTTCTCATGATGTCTCGATGATAACTACCTGCTGTATCCAGTAGAAGCAATGTATGACCAGTTGGAGCGGTATCAATTACCACAAACTGTCTTTTTGCCAACCTAATGGCTTTTGAAAAAGCATGAAAGACAGCAACCTCTTCAGTACAAGGTGATTTTAGATCTTCTAGAATCAATTTTTTTGCTTCTTCGGACTTTCCCTTTCCTTTATGTTTCAAAATTTTATCTAGATATAACTGTGTTTCAACTTTCGGGTTGATCCGTTCCACAGTTAATGATTCTGGTTTTTCACCTAATTGAGCAATAAAATCATTAATGTGTGCAGCAGGATCTGTTGTTGTTAATAATACCTTGAACCCTTTTCTTGCAAGTAACACAGCAATTGCAGAAGCAGCAATAGTTTTCCCAACGCCACCTTTGCCCATTGTCATGATAAGCCCATGGTTCTGATGCATGCATAGCTCTTCTGCAAGCTTATGTATACCCGGTAATACTTGAGAAGGTATTTCTAATTTTGAATTAGTCTTTTCGGAAATAGATTTTTGCAATTCATCATTAAAAAGTGAACGGAGCTTTGAAATTCCTAATACATTATAAGGTAAAAGTGGAAAGGTTTCTAAAGGCAATGACTTTAAATTATCAGGAATGGATCCGAGTTGCTCAATAGCCAACTCTTCAATTTTCATAGCGAGTAAATCTTGTTTATCAGTTGCTTTAAATACGCCATTGATATACAAACGCTGATTGCTCATACCAAGTTCATTCAGTTCATTGCTCGTTCTGGATGCTTCCTTTAAAGAGGCTTTGTCTGCCCTAGCTACAATGTAAAATGTAGAAAGTGATGCATTTCTTAATCTATCCACAACAATGTGATACCTTTCCTGTCCACTTTTCAGTGCTGAGGTTGGTCCAAGGCAAGAAGCTCCATCAGGGTTCTCATCTGTAAAGCTAGACCAAGCAGCAGGAAGTTCAAGCAGTCTTAAAGTATGACCTGTAGGTGCAGTATCAAATATAATGACATCAAATTTTTCTCCTTCCGTTTCATTCGATACAAATCGGGAAAATTCGTCAAAGGAGGCTATCTCTGTTGTACAAGCACCCGATAGGTCTTCTCTGACCTTCTTTATTTCCTCGTTCGAAGCAATGCCTTCTAAAGGTTTTGTTACTCTATTTCTATATTCTTCAGCTGAATTTTCAGGATCGATATTTATAGCAAATAGATTGTCTGTACCTTTTATTGGATTAATGTTTTCATCCACGGGACTTTCTAATACATCTCTTAAATTGGATGCAGGATCCGTGCTTACAAGAAGCACAATTTTACCTGAATCTGCCAATTCAACTGCTGTTGCGCAAGCAAGTGATGTTTTTCCTACACCTCCCTTTCCGGTAAAGAATAAATATGATGTTGAGTCTTGCATTTTCTATTAATTTAATATAAATTATTGTTCATAATCAGATCATTAAGGCTAAAATGGAGCTCACATCAATATTTCTTCCCAAAATGAATTGAAATTTAATCGAATATGTAATTGAATATCACACTTCAGTTTTCAAATTAACTGATAGTCATCATCTTTTATAAATGAAATTAAAGTTCTAAATTGTAGAATTAACTGATACTACTTTGTATTAAACGGTCAATTCCTTTGTTAATAACAACGTATAACGAATGATATCCAAGGGAGTTATAATTCCTACAACTTGCTTATTGTGAATGATTGGCACACAGTGAAAGTCATTTCTTAATAAGAGTTTTGCTGCTTCCTGCATTTCACTTTCAGGAGTAAGACTAAACACCTCCTTCGTCATAACTTCTTTTGCCAATAACGTCTCAAGAAACCCTTTTGTTTTTAACCAACCATTTGGATGATTAAACTTTGTAGAAGGATGTAGTAATTGCATAACATCTTGATAACTAATTATACCAACAATCTCTTTATTATCATTCACAACAGGAATATGGTGGATGTTATTTTCCTTTAATAATTCAAATACAACATTTAAACTTGTATCTGCATGAACTGTGATGACATCTTCTGTCATGACTTGAGTAACTTTTGATTTCCACATAATTGTATTATTTTAACATTATAACATCTAGGCAGTTTCCTTTATATTTACCTCCGGGTAATCCAATGCTTTTCAGGATGAAGAATTAGTAGAGGCACCTTCGTATGAATTGAGTTTTCATTTACAACACTCTTATGAAATAAGGACTCACAAAATTGACGTTTCTGTGCCGACAAAACCAGCATATCAACCCTATTTTCCGAGCAAAACTTTTGTAATCCATCTGTAACATCTCGTCCATCTCGTCGATATAGGGCTATTTTATGCTTTGGATACGATAATTTCCATAATTGCATCAAATCATACCATTGGTAATCATTTTCTTCCGTTGACACATGAGTTAAGCTAACAATTGATCCTGTTTTCTTAGCAAAATCGGCAAGATATCCCGTTGCTAATGCGTCTGTTTTCATGTCATCCAGGGCATAACAAATGTGATCAAATTTGATTTCATTCGTATCTGGAGGCACTAAGAGAACAGGACATGAGGCCTTTCTTGCCACTTCAGTAGAAACAGACCCATACCTTTTCTTCTTCGATCCTCCCTCACCAATTGTACTCATGACGATCATTGAATTCTTATATTGATTGCTGATTTCTACAATGGTTCTTATGGGTAGACCAATAACAAATTCATCTTCGATCAATGGTGAATCAACAGACTCGTTAATCCAGTAGCTTGTGTTATGTGCCATGAATTCTTCCAATTGCTTTTTTCGTTCAAATTCCTGAGAGTTCCCATTAAGCTTTATTATATTTCGTTTGTTTTCTTCAGGATAATAAACATGAAGTACCTTGACCACAGCATTGATTTCTTCTGCTAATTTTAAAGCATACAAAAACGCATTTTTAGAATATTCAGAAAAATCTACTGGTACAATTAAAACACGAGCATCTCCATAATTCTCTTTTTCAAGAATAGAAGAAAACACCTTTCTAATATATTTGTTAATACTTTCATTGCTTGATTTACTAAGGTATTCTTCGTTTCCCAATTTCACTGCGGGGATGGATTCGACACATTCCTTTAATATTGAACTCCATCCGTTTACCTCTTCTATTGATAGTGTAACCCCAAACTTTTCAGCCAAATCAAGCAGACTCATTTTGAGGTATTCATAGTTCCAATTGGGCTGCCCAAACAGTTGAATATTCATGACTTTATGATTTGTTGTTCAGAATTGGAAATATCATTTGACAAGTGGTTGATAATGTCTAACGTGGTGACGATCCCTCTCAAAAAACCATTCTCGACTACTGGGATGGCATGAAAAAGGTTTTCTTTAAAGACTTCTACAGCTGCTTGAATTCTATCAGTTGGCTCAAGTATAGCCAGCCGATCCGTCATAATCTCCTTGACTTTTGAGGTTTTTAATCGTAGTTGATCTAATTCATTATCAGAATCATCTTTAATAAACCCTCGCCTAAAGAACAAATAATCTGATTTACTCAACATTCCAGAGAGCTGACCTTTATCAATTACAGGTAAATGATGAATGTTGTTGGTTTCAAAAATGTCCTGGATCTTTTTTAGATTGTCTTCAGGACCTACCGTTATTAAATTTTCAGTCATAATAGTAGAGACGGGTGCTAATAAATTCATAATAAATTGGTTAAAACATTTACCTCAAATTTAGGTCAACCAAAGTCTATAGAATATGACATAGCTCAACCTCAAAAATGACCTTTGTCATTTTTAGATTTTCAGGAAGTGATTTTAACACGATAATGATTGAAACATTCATCCATCAAATTGATTAGAGTCAAATGGAAAATTTGCAGAGCGAACAAACCAAAATCATAGCCGAGCATAACCTTCGTCATTTTATATGTTCTTAGAATGATTGATTTTTGTTATTAAATTTATGAACAGAAATTATAGATCATGAGACTCCTTTTCATCCTTTTTTTAGTTCTTGTTTTGCAGGTAGACCAGTGTGATTATGAAATAGAAACACCTAAAAACACCGTAATCTTCAATCAGCTTTTTATCCCGATCTGGACTTCACTTCAACTAAACAACCCTGAAGATGCAGAGCAATATGCGAAGCAAATAAATCTATTCGACCATAAGTTTGATAACCAGCAAGACTATGGAGAAACCTGGACAGAACATATCCCTTCAGATTTGAGTGTTCTTGAAGAAGCTATTACAAACAAGGAGTATGAAAATGCAAAGGAGCTTGCTAATTGCATTATGGATGAACTTCATCTGTGGCATGAAGCCAACAATCAAAACTATTATTTTGATAAGGTTTGGGATTTCGCACGATGCTACAGGGATTTAAATACTGTAATAAATGATGTGTATTTATCTTTATATGAGTGGAATGACTTGGAACACTTTATAACAGAAATGAATGATTCCTGGCAAGTGCTTCTTACTACACCAATCTACCTCGATGGATACCATTTTGAGGAAGATCCGGAAGTAAGAAAACTTGAAGAATACAAAAGAGCGATATCCTTATGCCTTCAAGAGTTTAACAGTCAATTGAAGGATGCGGATCGTGAGGTTCTTGCTAATCGATGTAACGAAATAGAGGAAAATCTGGTATTGATGGTTTCCTTCTTTGGCAATTTTACGAATAAAGAAGAGTTTTTGACATTGGTAGATTAAGAGATATGGTGGTACTTTCTGTACAATTAACCGCTTGTCCATTTGAAAGAAACTCAATCAACAACCTTTAGAAAATAAAAAAATGCAAAAGTATTACACGCTTCTTCTACTAATATTTCTTTCCTGCAATCCGGAACCAGCGGAATTAATAAAGCCGAATGTAATTGAAATTACGGAATCTGTTTATGCCTCTGTACGAATAAAACCTGAAGTAACTTATTTCGCCCAACCCTTACGTTCGGGTATCATAAAGGAAGTTTTAACTGAAGAAGGAGCTATTGTACGAAAAGGACAGAAATTGTTTAGCATCACTTCTTCTGCTGAAGTAAAAAACCGATTATCGCAAGCTACACTAAACCTGAAAGAAGCAACGGCTAATTTCAAAGGCAAAGACAACTTATTACTCAGTATTGAAGATGATTTGAGAAGCGTAAGACAAAAACTATTGCTGGATTCTATCAATTATAAACGATTAGAAAATCTCTGGAGGCAAAACATTGGACGAAGAATGGATTTGGATCAAGCCAGACTCACCTTACAAACGACCAGAATTAAACAGCAAAGCCTTCAAAAAAAACATGCGCAAACGCTTATAAAATCAGAGAATACCTATAAAAAAATGGTCGAGCAAGTCGCTACTGAGCATGCACTGTTAGACGATTTTGTTGTTCGATCAAAAATGCATGGAAGGGTCTACAGATTGCATAAAGAAATTGGAGATTTTATCAGTACTGCAGAAAAATTTGCAGAGATTGGTAGTCATGATCGTTTGATTGTAGAAATGGATATTGATGAAGTAGACATTACAAAAATTGACTTGGGCGATACGGCCATCATTGCCTTAGATGCTTATCCAAATGAGGTATTTGTTTCAAAAATTTACAAAATTGCACCAACAAAAGACAATACCAAACAAACCTTTAGGGTAGAAAGTAGGTTTGTGCAAAAACCTCCTAAACTGTATAACGGCCTTTCCGGAGAAGCCAATATCATTGTAGACAATAGAAAAAATGTATTGACCATCCCGTCAGAATACTTGTTGGAAGGGAAAAAAGTACAGACCATTGATGGAGAAAGACCAGTGAAAATTGGTGTAAAAAACATGCAGTTTGTAGAGATTTTATCTGGCATTGATTCTACTACCTTTTTGGTAAAACCTGAAGAATTATGAGCAGCATAGGTTTACTATTCAGTATTTCAAAGACGCATTTGGTTTCAAAGTATAAGCAAACATCAGTTGCTGCTTTGGGTGTTACCTTTGGCATTGGGATGTATATTATTATGATGAGTTTTATGACAGGGCTCAATCAATTGGTAGATGGTTTAGTGTTGAACAGAACACCACACATCCAAATTTACAATAAAACTGAACCTACAGAAATACAACCGCTTGCAAGGCATGTGGCTTTAGGTAACAGGAATTCTGTTATCCATTCCATCAAACCTAAAAAAAGCCAGGTTCGCATTCACAGTGCAATTCCTATTATTAATGAATTAAGAAACAATGAACGTGTGAAAGGTGTTGCTCCACAAGCTATTTGTAAGGTGTTCTATCTGGCCGGATCCAATAACCTGAATGGCACGATCAGCGGTATTGATTTTAAGGAAGAAATCAGATTGTTTAAGCTGGACGAATACGTGGTGGAGGGGAATATAGATAACTTAAAAAATAGAAAAAACAATATTTTGCTAGGTGCGGGCATTGCGAAAAAACTTTCCCTTGCTGTAGGAGATAGAATTCAGGTGGTTGGTACCAATGGTGCGCAACATTCTATGACAATTTGTGGGATTTTCCAAAGCGGCCTTTCGGAAGTAGATAATGTACAAAGTTATGTTAATTTAAAAATGGCGCAACAAATTTTAGGTGTTGAGGCTAACCATATTAGCCGTATTCATGTGAAACTATATGATATGGAAGAAGCCGCCTCTCTCGCTTCAACGATCGAAAATTTGTTTGATGTCGAGGCGCTTGATATAAAAAGAGCCAATGCACAATTTGATACCGGAACAAATATTCGCAACTTAATTTCTTATGGCGTATCGATTACGCTATTGATTGTTGCGGGTTTCGGTATTTACAACATTCTCAACATGTTGATTTACGAAAAGATGAACGACATCGCCATATTAAAAGCTACTGGTTTTACCGGAAATGATGTTATGCTAATTTTTATCATTCAAGCTATTTTGATTGGTATCATTGGCGGGCTGCTGGGACTTTTATTAGGCTATAGTGTTTCGATGCTAATTGATTCTATACCGTTTAATACGGAGGCGCTTCCTACCATAAAGACGTATCCGGTAAACTATGATCCTGCATTTTATTTCACGGGAATTGTCTTTGCCCTTATTTCTACTTTTTTAGCTGGTTATTTGCCTGCCAGAAAAGCGCAAAAGATAGATCCTGTAGAGATTATCAGAGGCCAGTAAATAAGATTGTTACCTGCAAGCACTAAAAGAAGAAGAAATGAATAAAACTATATCTATTCTAATAATTTCAGGAAGCATAATTTCAATTGGGTTTGGAATTTGGCACTTTTTTGTTCCTGGAATCTGGAACTGGTATTCTTATATCGATCAAAAAGCAACTGAATTAGTCTTAGCAATCCGAGCTATAAATTTTTTCTTTTCCTTACTATTAGTTCTGCTTGGAATCGCGAACGTAATTTTTGTTTGCGTAAAGTCAATTGATAAAATTGCGAGAATAACGTTGTTTTCTATTTCATCTTTTCTTTGGGCTTCTCGAATAGTTATGCAAATAATTTATCCTCAAGGCTCACAAAATCCGATTCTTCAAAATAGTATGTTTTCTGTATTTGTGTTAACCTTCTTGTGTTTTTCAATCGCCTTGTTGTACCTCATTACAAACAAAAGTTTAACAGAAAATGTAATGATCACAATCAAAAACATTTCAAGAAAAATGGTGAAACTAATAAGACTCATGCCATTCAATGATATAAGTCATAAGTAAATCTATCAAAATAGAAGAGATTAGGAGGGATAACTACATTATTCATTCAAACGTCAAATCATGAAAAAGAAACTAAATTTCATCCTTACACTTATCATTTTTACAACTATTTCAAATACAACATTTTGTCAGCAGCCAAACCTTGCAATAAATCAAGAATCATCCTCAAAAGAATATTTCTATTCATCAAATGAAAATTTTAAGGATTCAGAAAAATCAAATTATTTTGGTAAAAGCTCTTTCCCAAGCTACAAATTTTCAGTAAGTTCTCCATGGCATTCATTCCTCAATTTTGGAAAGAAAGAGACAAATACTCAGCATTACGAACTTCATTTCAAATATAGAATTACTCCAAAGGATAAAATTGGAATTAAGATAGCTACCTGGAAACTTTTCCAACCATTAGGCATGCCAATTTTGGATGCTATTGACATGGATGAAAGTGAATTTTATAATGGTAGAATCAGAGAAAATGGAGTTGGTGTTACTTATCAACGAATGATATGGAAAGGTATATTCGGTACTGTAGAAATCTTGCCTCAATTAAAAACTTATTTAGATACCAATAATGAAAAAATTCAAAACGGTTTTAAATTATATACTTCTTACCACTTAGGTTATCATATTTCCTTATTCAAGGATAGAATTTTTCTAGAACCTCAAGTTCATTGCCAATATTGGCCAATTGATACAAACACACCTCAAGAATTTACGGATGCAGATGGCAAATGGAATAACTATTTACTTTTTGAACCCAATATATATATAGGAGTTAATTTTTAAAAACAATTTACTTTTTTAGTAGAAAAAGCACTTTCAAATTGCTGTTTTGTTTATTCGATAGCCAAGACAAATAAAATCTAGATTTGTTGAAAACATAATTACGCTTAAAAAATAACTAAAATGAAAATATTAATAACAGGAGGAACAAATGGAATTGGAAAAGGGGTGGCTAAAATATTAGCTGGACTAGATAATCAAAGTCATGAAATTATCATATTGGACAAATCAAAAGAACTCGGATTAGCCAATATTAAAGAGTTGAAAAGCATCACTAAGAATAATAAGATTTCTTTTGTCTTATGCGATTTGGCTAAACTCAGCGATGTAAGAACTGCAATCAATGAGATTAAAAGTCAGCATGAGTTTCTTGATGGCATATTCATAAATGCGGGCATAGGTTACGCTGCGGAAAGAATAGAAACAGAAGATAAAATGGATTCCCATTTTCAAGTAAATTATTTATCTCAGTTCATTTTGACGTTAAACTTGTTGGATCTATTGGAAAAATCTGAGAAAGGAGGCCGAATAGTTTTTAATGTTTTTGAAGGTGAAGATATATTTTGGGATGACCTACAAATGGAAAAGAATTGGAGTTATGAAAAAGGGATTAATCAGGCTATGGTAGCGAAAAGGATGTTTTATCTGAAATTACATGAACTGTATAATCAAGAAAGACCTAAACTATCTTTTATCGGGTTTAAAGTACCCAAAAAGGTTTGGAGTAATCAGGTTAATCTTATTCCTGCTTATTTTAAATTATTAGTAAGTGTCATGAAGTTTTTTGGTGCATTTATTACAATAGAAAAATGTGGAACAATAGTATCCCCTTTATTCACAGAAAATCAAAATGAAAGCATAAAGCGGTCTGGAAAGTTTATTGCCTGGAAAAAAAATAAATTTACCGAAATGAATGAAGATGCAGTTGTACTTAATCAGGCAAACCAAGATAGACTATGGAGAACTAGTTTGGAATTATGTAAAGACGAAAAAACCGTTCAAATTGCTCATAAACTTTTTAGTCACCCAATTGATGCGATTTAAATAATGCCAGTAAGCTCCAAGCAAAAAATGAAATAATGAAAAATGAAATAATATCCAAAGCGTACCTGGAACCAACCAACCTAATAGATTTCAATACTCCAATCGTAAAGCAAAAAGCATTAGAACTTACAAAAGATTCCACATCTGAAATCGAAATGGTTCAGTACATTTATCATTTTGTGAGGGATGAAATCCCATATACTTTTACTCATAATCTTCAAAAAGCTTCTGATGTATTAAAAGAGAAGGTTGGGCAATGTAATACCAAAACAACGTTAACAATTGCATTGCTAAGAGCAGTAAATATTCCTGCAAGGTATCATTGTGGAAGTATTTCTAAGAAATTATTTAAAAATACAATTCCAACATGGGCTTATCCATTTACACCTAAATTAATACCTGGACATTGCTGGACAGAAGTATATATCAATGACAAATGGACCGCTATTGAAAATGTAATGGACTTGAAACTTTATGAAGGGATTCAACATAAGGAACGGTGAAATAATAAAGTAACAGTTTATGACGAGTAGAATTTGAGATTAATCGAGGCGGGAAAACCGGATTTTAGCAGGGCTAAATGAGGATTTGACCAACGGAAGAGTAATCTCAAATTATGCCGTCATAAATGATACTTTATTTTTGCGCCGTTCCTAAGATGATAATTGAGCATCAAAAAGAATCAATTGGATGTGGACTTTCAAAAGATAAGTTTCAAAAAGAATGGGACGGAGAATCAGATGTGTTAATGCAGGATGGAGCATTAGTAGAGGATTCAGGCTCTTTTAGTAATGCTGATGAATATTTAGCAACAGCAGAAAAGTTTTTAAATCCAATTAAATATTGGTTGAAGGACAAAATTGTAAAAAGGGCAATGAATAAAAAATTCGATGAAATACGGAGTAGTATACGTTATGAATGAACCATGCGATAAAAGCCAGCAGGTAGTAACGTAGGGCTTCATTTAAAAAAAACAAACAAGAAATGGAAAATTTCATTCAATTAGACAGAGATAACATTGACTCCAAACACATTTGTTGTGCTATTTCTGACAAAAAATGTGCTAACAGCTATCAAGCAAAAAAGGATTTGCTAAAAAAGGAGTTTAATAATGGATATGTCTTTAGACGATTGGACGAAAGAGCAAAAGTCTTTATTGAATATGGACCAGCTGAATTTGCCTGGGTCCCAATTACCGCACCCAACTACTTAAATGTAAACTGCTTTTGGGTATCAGGCAAGTACAAAAAAAATGGATATGGAAAGGCACTCCTTAGGTCTGCAATTGATGACGCAAAAAAACAAGAAAAAAACGGACTTGTGACCGTAGTGGGAACGAAAAAATTCCACTTTATGAGTGACACAAAATGGCTTTTAAAACAGGGATTTGAAGAAATTGAAAGAATTTCAAGCGGATTTAGTCTCTTGGCAATGAAATTTGATGATAATGATGAATATCCAAAATTCAATGAATCCGTAAGGAGTGGACAATGTCCTAATAAAGAAGGGATTGTTGTCTATTATTCCAACAGATGTCCTTATGCTGAATTCCACGCCAAAAAATCATTGGTCGAGACAGCAAAAAACAGGAATCTTCCATTGAAGGTAATTAAACTTAAGACTTTGGAAGAAGCCAAAAAAGCACCAAGTCCTGCTACAATTTTCAGCCTGTTTTTAGACGGAAAGTTTATAACTACTGATTTAAGTGTATGCATGGACAGTCGTTTTGATAAAGTGATTAACAAGTTGAAAAAATAAAGTCATGGATTACGTTTTAGAGACAAAAAATATTAATAAATACTTCCTGGAACCTGTTAAATTTCATGTTCTAAAGGATATTTCCATCCAGCTTCAACAAAAGGAGTTCGTTTCTATCATGGGAAAATCCGGTTGTGGGAAGTCCACGCTTTTGTATATTCTATCTACGATGGACACCAGTTATGAAGGCGAACTTTATATTGATGGCCAAAAAACCTCCAACCTTACCAGAAATGAGTTAGCTCGAATTCGGAATGAAAAAATAGGATTCGTATTTCAATTCCACTATTTGCTTCCTGAGTTTTCTGTCTTAAGGAATGTAATGATGCCAGCGCTAAAACTTGGAAGAGAAAGCGAGAAAGACATCCGAAAAATGGCCTACGAAAAATTAGAGATTTTAGGAATCGCAGATCAGGCAAACAAGAAGGCCTCTAGGATCTCAGGTGGTCAGAAGCAACGTGTTTCGATCGCTCGTGCCTTAATCAACAATCCCAAAATACTAATGGGCGATGAGCCAACAGGAAATCTGGACAACAAAAATTCCGAAAATGTATTTAACATATTACGACAACTGAGCCACGACTTTGACATGTCTATGCTTATCGTTACCCATGATCTGGATTTTGCAAAAAAGACGGATCGAATTATTGAAATGGAAGATGGAATTGTTTTACAGGATGGATTTGAAAAGAAAATCCAAAATGATATATTTGTGCAGCGATAAATGGACGGAAATATCTTCCTTGGGACACTCCTATCAAATCATTATCACATTTCCCGTTATAAAGGAATCTAGCCTAACTGGGATGCAGCTCATCAGGAATCCCTTAATTTAGGAAAGAAGCTTGTATACGTTTTAAAGCAATCTTATGAAACGTACTACATTCATTGCTTGTTTTCTGAATAACGGCATCCTTGACTTTCCTGACTTCAATTATTGTGGAAAGATTCAAACAATTTTCAACACATCCCACCTTTAAGGAATTTCTGTTAAAAAGCATAACCAACTGATACCTCCGGATAAATCGGAGTGGAGAAGTCATACGAGTCTTCCAGTTCATCTAATACCGTTTCGATAGCAGCATTGGAAGGTGTTGCTTTTCGATTTACTTTTTTCAATCCATATCCAATTGAAAAAGCTGCATTAAACCCATTATTCCAAACAAATCTTTTGCCGACATTCATACCCACTGTGAAGGATGAAAGGTTGACATCAAATGCAATATTTTCTAGTTGACCTTCGCCATAATATGTACGATACCATGCGAATGCTCCAACAAAGAAAGTATTTAAATCATGAGAAAAATGTTCTCGGTAGTTTAAGGAATAAGCAATGCCCCAACTATCAATATTGGCATCGGTATAAGTCTTAGGAACTGTTTCATACTCAACACGACCAAGAATGCCATTATGCGGACTAATCAAATACTCGTAAGATACGCCGAACACTCCTGAAAAAGGACCAAGGACACAGGTGTTGATGGCATGTCTGAATGTACTTCGCTTTGGAAAGCCTTCAGAATCATCGATGTCTTGTGCAAATAGATGTCCATTAAGAAAGAGGAACAAAATGAACAGGCATAAAAATGATCTTCCCTTTTTTAATTGATTTAGTTGTCTTGTGATTTTCAGAATTGGTTTCATGATTTTTGTTTTTTTAATAACTGCAAAATTCAATACATGCGCTTAATTCTTATCAACTATTCCCTGGTAGCTATTTGCACAAATTTGGCTTCCAATAGGTCTACATGATCAAAACCAACTGATCTCAAAGTGAGGTACTTGACGTCCAACTCATTCAGTATGCCAAGCACCTCTGCATCTACAAGATCTGTTGAAATAAGAGCAAGGGCATCAAACTCTGCAGCTAAATGAGCTGTCTATTTGTTTAGAGATCTTTAGGTGAATTCTACGTTGTTAAATCCGCTTAATTCTTTTTCTAAAAATGGTCGATCAAAGCCGTGTATGCTGTATTCCAGAATGTTCATTGAAAGTTTCATGTTATAGTCTTTTAAGCAATGATATAATTCTAGAGAAAGCATCAAAAGAGAATTGAATCAGCATTGAGCAACAAAATGTGGGAAAGAGCTTCTATTCCAGAAACTTATGAAGTGGTCGTATTGATTTAATTAACAACTACTTTATTGGACAGGAGCAAGGCAATTTATATTACCAAAAAATAAATTCAACATTTTTTAAAAAAAATACGCTGCTCACTCTTCACACATTTTCAACCTAAAAATTGGTGGCATGCTTCAATTAATCCATCACCAATAGAGGAACCGTCAAATCATTAACCATTTTTTTGGTATAACTTGCTGAAAACAAATCAGCTAAAACGGACTTCTGAGATTTTGACATGACCACAAGTTCAGCATCATATGTTGCTACATAATCATTGACCACAGGGGTGAATTTATCTCCAGTTTCTATGTTAAACACGGTTCGAATAGAAGGAGAACTTTCAACGATATACTTGGCAAAGGTTTCTACCTTTTTCGTATTGACTTCTTTATCTTCTGGTTTCACATATAAGCATCTGATCAAAGGCTTATGCGGACTAAGTGTTTGTGTTGCTTTCCAGAGCTTGAAAGGATCAGCTGGATGGAGTGAAGTCATAAAAATGAGATTGTCAATTTTTTGATACTTATAGCCTTTTGGTACCAGAATGATTGGACAAGTCATTTTTTTCAAAATAGCGGTAGAGATTGTACCAATGACCTTTTCCAGGGTGCTATGATTTGCGCCTTGTGTTCCCATAATGATCATATCGGGCTCCAGTTCTTTTGCAATTCGTTTGATTCCGGGAATAATTTCACCAATCCGAACAAAGGTTTTTAATGTGATATTGGGCAAATCCATTGATTCGAAGAAATCTTTGCCAAAAACTCTTATTGATTCCATGTTATCTTCAGCCTCAAGAATCATTTCACCCATTAGTTTTGCTGAAACGGTGACATCATTTCCCTGACCAGAAACAGGAGGGATAATATGAACGATTTGGATTTCTGTTTTTACATTGGTTAGTAATTCCAGGGCATACGCAAAAGCATCTCCTGAGTTTTCTGAGAAGTCTGTTGGGATAAGTATCTTTTTCATTTTTATGTATTTAAATATTAAGGGAGTATTAACAATAACTGACCCTAAGTATGGTTTTCTATAATGTTAAATAACTGTTGTTTTGTGTGCACTCTGGAGTTCTTCCAGATCAGTTTGCCATTTTTAAACAAAGCAAATGTCGGAACTCCTCGAACCTGGTATCGTTGAACGATTTCCTTGTTTCTGTCAATGTCAATTTTGATGACACGAACTTTACCTTTTGTCGCAGCAGCAAATGCTTTCAATATGGGTTCTTGAGCCTTACATGGCCCACACCAGTCAGCATGAAAATCTACTAAAACCGGTAGGTCGCCACTAATATTGCTTTTATTAGGTGTTTTTAGTAAGTGAAAAGTAAACGATTAAAGTTTTCATGTTGTTGCATATAGTGGTTGATTCAAAACGAATGAAACACCTTGTATTTCTAATTCTGTTGACATAAAATTATGAGAATTCTATAGCAGAATAAATGAATTTTGTCATATCAACAGATGATATTTGTCAGGTCTGGAAAAGAAAGTCATACCTGAATTGAGAGAAGACGCTACCCACGTTTACCAAGGAATAAGTATTCCCATTGAAAACCAACAAAATCATATAGGTTCAAAATATGCGGTCTGGAGCCAATAGTTTGGCTTTTTAAGTCAAATATATTTTATATCAAAGTTAAGTCAACCAAAGTCTATAGAATATGACATAGCTCATCCTCAAAAATGACCTTTGTCATTTTTAGAATTTCAGAAAGTTATTATTATGATCATAAAGATGGGAACATATTGAAATAATTGGGATTAAACATATATTTTTGCATTAATAAGACCCATATAAAAATTGATCTTACCATTATGAGTAATCAGAAATCAGATGATCTTGCTTTGCTGCTTCAATCCATCATTGATACAGCGATTGATGGCATCATTACCATTAACACAAAAGGAATCATTGAGCAAATCAATAAATCAGCTGCTGAGTTGTTTCAATACGCACAGGAAGAAGTCATTGGCAACAACGTAAAAATGCTCATGCCCAACCCTTATAAAGCAGAACATGATAGCTATGTGGGTAATTACATCAGGACCCGGAAGGCAAAAATTATTGGAATCGGTCGGGAAGTACCCGGAAGAAAAAAAGATGGGACTACCTTTCCTTTTAGGCTTGCCGTGAGTGAAGTCATTCTAAACGACAGAGTTGTGTTTGCTGGAATTGTTCATGATCTAACAAACGTTAAAAAAGCCGAAGAACGACTATTGAAAGTCAATGAACAGTTAGAAGAAACTGTTGAAAAAAGGACAACACAGCTAGAGGAAGTGGTCAATGAGTTACTTTCCACCAATAAAAAACTAAAGGAAAATGAATCCGAACTTTCCCAGGCGCTCCAGAAGGAAAAAGAACTGGGTGAACTGAAATCGCGATTCGTCTCTATGGCCTCTCACGAATTCAGGACCCCACTTAGTACAATCTTGTCTTCAGCAAGCCTGATCGGCAAGTATAAGAAGGAAGAACAACAGCCCAAGAGGGACAAACACATTAACCGAATCAAGTCTGCAGTAACCAATCTCACAGGAATTTTAAACGATTTCCTTTCGCTTGGTAAACTGGAAGAAGGCAAAGTTATAGTAAATACTAGTACAGTTCATGTCGGCAACCTGATTGACCAGATTATTGACGAATTGCTTGGCTTACTTAAGCCGAATCAGGTGATCCATAAACAACTGGACGAAAATTTAGTCCTCCATACAGATCAACGCATTCTAAAAAATATTTTATTTAATTTACTTTCCAACGCAGTTAAGTATTCGGAGAAGGAGATTTACTGTAACGTTATCAATACCAATGGGACGGTCGAGTTTCAAATAGTCGATCAGGGAATGGGCATCCCGGAAGAAGAGCATAAATTTATGTTCGATCGCTTCTTTCGGGCCACGAACGTAGAAACTATTCAAGGAACTGGCCTGGGACTCAATATCGTGAAACGATATACAAAACTCCTCCAAGGAACCATTCGCTTTGAGAGTAAAGAACATGAAGGCACCACTTTTTTTGTAACTATACCACAACACTATGAAAAAGATTCTAGTCATTGAAGACAATTTCGAAGTTCGGGACAATCTTTGTGAAATTCTGGAACTGGCCGACTATGATGTCTATCAAGCTCCAAATGGAAAAGAAGGCATAAAACAAGCCCTTGAACACTTACCGGATATCATTCTTTGTGATGTCATGATGCCAGAATTGGATGGATTTGGCACCTTGAAAATTCTAAATAAAAATCTCAAGACAAGAGATATCCCATTCATCTTCTTAACAGCGAAAGCTGAGAAAACTGACTTCCGAAAAGGAATGGGGCTTGGCGCAGATGACTATATCACTAAACCGTTTGATGATACTGAATTACTGGAGTCGATACAGATGCGATTGGCCAAAAGTGAACAACTCAAAAAATCTTATGATAACACCGAGCCAGGACTCCAACATTTTTTCTCAGAGGCTAAAGCCAATAAAGGTCTGGAGGACTTAACCGTTGATAGAGAAGTACGTTCTTACTCTGCAAAAGATTTGATTTACGAAGACGGCCAATCCGCACGATGGTTGTATTATCTTGTTTCTGGAAAAGTAAAAACAGTTCAGAACAATGAATTTGGAAAAGAACTCACCACTACTCTATTCAATCCAGGACAATTCTTTGGATATTTTCCATTGCTGACAGAGACCCTACATAATGATAGTGCAGTCTGCCTGGAGCCGGCACAGATCCGGCTGATTCCTAAAAAGGATTTCAAATTACTTTTATTTAATAATCGAGAAGTTGCTGCTCATTTTATTAAGATGATGGCCAATAAAACCCTTGGTGTTGAGCAACAACTTATAGAGTTTGCCTATAGCTCGGTTCGTAGGAAAGTCTCACTAGCGCTTGTTGCGCATTTAGGGGAACAATCTATCATTAAGGCAAATAGAGAGGAGCTCGCTTCTACTGCTGGTACTGCAAAGGAAACACTGATTCGAACGCTTGCTGATTTTAAGCGCGAAGGCTTGATTCAAATTAAAAAAGGTACGATTGAAGTGTTGGACAAGGAGGGATTGGAGGCGATGCCTCAGTAGCTTATGATTTCCTATTGAGGGAAATCAAGTATTGCCCCCCTATTGATTGTTAGCGATAGCGGTCAATCTGAAAGACTTCAATTCCCATCGTTTGGCAGGAACAAAGTTGATTAATTGCAGTGAAAGTTGATAGTTTCCTAATGTTATGATGTGGGTATAATCTTCAAACGATTTTGCTACTGTTCTGGAAGTAGCTTGAATATTTATCACTTTGCCTAATTCTCTTGAAAACTTGATTAATAACTTATTTACATGATCCAAAATGGAGTCCGATGTATTTGCATAAGTAACCTCATGCCCTGAGAATTCTGCTGCTAGTTTTAAGTATAAATTTGAGTAAGTCATATCTTTTCGTTTAATAATTATAGCTCAAATTTAAGATGACTTGACCTGCTATTGAATGACATCGGTTATACATGAAGATGATTCTTGTCAGTATCAGGAAGGAACGCAAAACTATCTCGGGATAATTAATAAAATGAGAAAATGTCTTACAGTTCCCTCCATTAACCTGGAGGCTTTTCAGAGTACTAAAATCTAACTTATAACTTCTCTATTCTAATACCAGACTAACTTCTTTGAGGAGGTCATTACTGGTAATAATCCCGACTAGCTCATCCTCAATGACGACTGGTAATGCATGAACTTGTTGCTCCTTTAGTAAGTCATACGCATATACTAGTGGATCATCAGGATTTACTGTATAAATTTGATAGTCTGACATAACATCTACCACTTTAATTACTTCATTTACTTTTTTCTCTTCGATGAAGATTCTGTTAAACTGTTTGGTGTTGTAAGCTTCCAATGCATCAATCGTAGTAAGCATGCCTTTTGTTTTCCCTTCTTCATCCACTGCAGGTAAATGTTGTAATTTCAAAATACTAAACCTCCTGCAAGACTCTGTAAAAGGTGTTTTGTTGGTAATTGTGAGAACATGATCTGTCATTAGATACTATACTAACTTATTCATAATAAGATCTTTTTTGAATGGTTTGATAAATAGGTGTAAAGACATCACAATCTCTGACATATTCCTTTTCAAGAATTTTGTCAAATTCAACCAATGTAGGGTTCATAATATAAATAGTGTTATCTTTTCTGTCCTTTTTTGTCGAAAAGTCCTGTGTTATGGCTTCCACTTTTTCAATTTGTTCAGGCATTTGAATTTGTTTCCATTCTATCGTACCGTCTTGAGCTCTTGTGAGCATGGACGTGATCCAGTTGTCTGAGTTGTGTACTCTTGCATTAAGAAACAACCTGCCTTTATAATACTTCGCTCTTTCCTCATCTCTAAATTTAAACAAGGTATCTAACTTATGTACAGTAGCTGCAATTGTAGAATCATTTAAATAATCGAAGGCAATACACTCTTCACTCCAAGGCATAAACAGACTATCGTTCTTGATTTGGCAGCCTTGTGTTTCTCGTATCCTATCAAGAGGAGAGGTAAAATGCATGTAGGACTCCCGAACAATAGCCCGTTCAGTTGCATGGATAATGCTGCTGTCGCTTTCGCAGAGATAGGTTCCTTGATAATGACCAGGAATTGTACTGATAGCTAATACACCTGGTGGCATAGGGCCTTCAAATAATACATTCGTATCGCAGCCATAACTAATGAGTAGAGCAAGGGAAATCAGAATATAGGTTATCGTTTTCATTTTTGTAATATTTAATATGATGTTTATCACTTCAATGTTTAGTCTTTTGAATGAAACTTAATAGTCAATTGTAATTACAGGAGCGTTTAGATGGTTCACCACCATTTCAACATTACTCCCTGTAAGTATCCGCTTCAACGGATGCCTTACATGATTAGACATACCTACCAGATCGACTCCAAACTCTTCGGTGAAATGACGGACACCAGCTTCAATCGAAAAATCCGTATAAAAGTGAGTTTCCACATTTTTTCCTTTAGCAATTTCCTTAAACTCATCTAGTATTGGATTGACCAATACCGGGGGTGGTGTAAAAAATCTAGCTGTGTCTACTGTCATAACGTGTATCTTTTTGACGTCGAAGGGCTCAATAAATGAAAGAAACTTTCGAAATGCCTCTTGGTCCTCTTTGTCTAATCCAGTAACAAATAAGACATCTGTGAAGGTGAGACTTTTCAGTTCATTCTTAAGAACCAGTACGTTCTTATGTAACTTCCTGACTACCTTTTGTGTATTGGAACCAAGGAACCACTCTTCTTTTCCAGAGACTCCGTGTGATCCCATAATAATAAGATCGAAGTCAATTTTATCTGTGATTTCAGTGAAGTTTTTAAGGAATTTCCCTCCCGTATAATGATATTCACACTTCACACCTTCTGCTTCTGCTTTCCATTTTAGTTGTTTCAATTTTCTACGTACCTCGATCGTTACTTTTTTGTTTTCTTCATCTAAATATCGGATGTATGCTTTGAGGTCTTCCCAGTCATCCGGGACGTTTGCGCTGTGATAGACGTGAATCTCAGCATTCAGTTTTTTGGCGAACAATATCGCTGCGTTAAAAGCCAAATCCGCGAAAATGGAAAAATCAGTAGGGACTAGGATTTTCATAACAATTGTGTTTAATAGTTATTAATAGGGCTGTTATTTGCTTTGCTTTTGTGGTTGCTTCTGTAATGCTGCTCCTTGTACTTTTCAATTTGAACATTCATTTTACGAATGGTCTGATTGAGTGCTCTGTTTTCGTTTTGGTCTTCATGATTTGCATAAAGCATCGTACCTTTTTCAGGCTTAATTTGTAGCGCAACACGCTTGACTCCATTTCTTCCTTCTTCAACTTTGACATCAATGTTTTTGATAAAATTGTAGCTTCCATACTTGCGTTGAAGCTTCTCTTCGTAGAACGTTTTTAGCTGTTCTTGATTGGGATGATGAATGGCTTCTATTTTAATATCCATGATGGTTTTGTTTTAATATTTCTAGTTGCAAGTTACAAGGCTTTGTATATGGGAAATATGAGGCTGATCAGTTCCAATGATGATGCTCATCAGTTTGGTTGGAGTCCATCAATCTTATAATTAGAGAATCTACAAATCAACTTCACCAAGAATTTGCAATTGATGAAATGATTGTCATTATGAGAATTATAAATTGAATCATTTTCTTCTTATGAAAATTAATTATTGATTCGAAAAGAATCATATAACTCGCTGACCAAGATCATCGATTATACTTTTTTTAATAGTAATTTATTCATAAAACACATTAAAAAGGTAATGATTGATTACGATTATATGATGCAGTTAAGACCTGAATACCAAGCGTTATTAGGCACTCTATTCACTTGGTTATTAACTGCAATGGGCGCAGCCTTGGTTTTTCTATTTAAAACAATCAACCAGAAGATAATGGACTCTATGATGGGTTTTGCAGCTGGTGTAATGATTGCTGCTAGTTTTTGGTCCTTGCTGGAGCCGTCCATATCAATGGCTTCAGAACTTGGGTTTACACACAATTGGATGCCAGCGTTAGTCGGTTTTATCTCAGGTGGGATATTCATTTTCGGCATCGACAAAATCCTACCACACTTACATCCTGGGCTACAATTAGATTCAGCCGAAGGCATTAGCACAACATGGCGAAGAAGTATTCTACTAATGCTGGCCATAACGCTACACAATATCCCGGAAGGTCTAGCTATAGGAGTCGCTTTTGGAGCTACTGCTGCAGGCGTTTCTTCAGCAAGTTTTGGAGCCGCAATAGCCTTAACCATTGGTATAGGTATTCAAAATTTTCCTGAGGGCGCAGCAGTATCTCTTCCAGTAAGACAAGAAGGATACTCCAGAACAAAATCCTTTATGTACGGTCAGGCCTCAGCGCTAGTAGAACCTGTCGCTGCATTTATTGGAGCGGTTGCTGTTCTTTCAATGCAACAAATTTTGCCATTTGCTTTAGCTTTTGCAGCTGGTGCTATGATGTATGTAGTTATCGAAGAACTTATTCCAGCCTCCCACCTCAATGGAAATGAGGATCTTGCTACATTTTCTGCGATTTGTGGATTTGCAATTATGATGACGTTGGATGTAGCCTTAGGATAAACGGTGTTGTTCTCAGATCTGAAGTTTGTATCGCAACGATCCTGTTTGGTCCAAATGAAGTTCTAATTCACATCCTAGAGTTACTGACCTACCATAAAAATCATGATTAGTTTATTTAGGAACGGCGCAAAAATAAAGTATCATTTATTATTTCACCGTTCCTTACATAATTTTCATTTACAATTTCAAAATAATATAATCGAGAATAAAAATCATCCCTAAAACAAATGTATATCATTTTGCCAAGCAATAAAGTTGTCCAACTTGCAAATATTAATCACATTAAAAAATTAGTTATGAAAAAAATTATCAACTTACTCGTATTTTCTTTTTTGATATCTAACCTCCTTGGTCAAATTATGGTGGATCATAAAGGAATATCAAAAACAAGTTTAAACTTAACCACAGTGCAAGTATTAGAACAAATTACAATGGATGTTCCCTCAAGCGGAAAGGTCATTGTGCGATTCGACGGCAGTTGTATTTCCTCTCCTGGAGACAGAATTGTTCTGGCTGCCAGCAATTCGCCTAGCTGGGGTACTAATAACGGTTCAATTGGAGTAGAAGCATTTGACAGTGACATTAATGGTAATTCTTTCTCACATACCAGGGTTTACAATGTTACACAAGGCTCCTACACTTATTATGCAGTAGCTCAAAACTACGTAGAAACAGGGGGAACCGGTATCGCCTCAATATATGGTAGTTTAACTGTAAAGTTTATCCCGTCCTCTAATGCCATCATTGAATCCAAACCACTGATAAAAACAAATATTGACCTGAATACCTTGACCGTATTAGAGTCAGTTACAATTAATCCTACAGTAAGTGGAAAAGTAGTTGTTCGGTTTGATGGTGATTGTTATGCTGATATTGGGGATCGAATCATCCTTGCAGCAAGCAATACTGCCAACTGGTCTCCAAATGGCGGGAATGTAGGCGTAGAGGTATATGACAATGACCTCAACCATGCCCCTTTTGCCCATAGTAGGATTTACGATGTCACTCCAGGGTCATATACTTATTATGCAGTTGGACAAAACTATTTAGAAAGAGATGGGGACGGAATTGCATCAATTTATGGAAATTTCACGGTAGAATTCATTCCGAACTCGGATGCAGAGATCAACTGGCAAACTGTAGCAAAAACAGAAGATCTTACAACGTTGAAGGTTCTGGCACAATCAAACCATAATTTCCCTGAAGAGGGAACTGTCATTGTCCGATTTGACGGTTCATGCATTGCTTCACCAGGTGATCGTATTATCCTTGCAGCAAGTAATAATGCTGCGTGGACTGCAAATGATGGAAATGTAGGTATTGAAATTATTGATAGTGACTTAAACAGGGCAGCATTTTCTCATACACGTGCCTATCCAGTCAGTGCTGGAGTTCATTCCTTCTACGGCGTAGGTCAAAACTATGTTGAAACAGGCGGCACTGGTACGGCATCGGTATATGGTCTTTTGTCTGTTGAGTTTTACCCCAAACCCGTTTCTGGTGTTGTTAATATTATCCAGGATATTGGTGTAGAAGTATTTCCTAATCCCACTCTAGGATCGCTGCAAATTGATTATCCAGATGACTATAACCCAAATGGCAAATACATTCAAGTAACAGATCCCTATGGAAGAATTTTATCAATAACAGAAAGCGGCTTATCAGTCTCTACTATAGACATTTCCAATTACGAAAATGGTATATACTTTCTTCAAATTATTGATGTTAAAGAAGGAATACTACTTGCAAGTAAGAAAGTTGTAAAACTTTAAACCCATGCTAAACCAACGGTAAGATAAACGCCTAATTTCCAAACCCGTTGAAAATTACTGTTATCTTATAAATGGGTCAAAGGTTGAATTGCTGCAAGGTTGACATACATATCAGCCTTGCTTTTTTGTATACATATTACTCCTATTAATGTTCATTTGAATTCATGGGAAGTAACTAAAGCCTTGGATCGTGCCACTGATCAATTAGCCGCTAGATTGAAGCGCACTTTCATAGGGCGGGACTTATTTTGCAGTTTATGAGTCTGGTTTTAGTGGATTTTCGGCATGTAGAAGCCTACAAGAGCCTAGAATTTTTGCCCATAAGAAGGCTTATTCAACGAATAATTGTCGAGATTCTAAAAACTAGTGGGGTTTGACTTGTTTTTACATAGAAGTACCCGTAATGTTTAAATAAAAAAGGAGTGATCCGATAAAGGAACCACTCCATGATTACTGTGAATTACAAACGAAGTCATTATGATAGAAATGCTTTACCCATTCTGAATTGACCAAACAAGGACACAAGTTTTATCAAATTAGGTTGAATCTCATTACATCGATTGGCAAGAACACCCCGATCAGCATCAACAAGCTGACTATTAAACTCCTGTAAACATAGAGAGATATTACGTTTATGCTCTTCTATACTAGAATAATCAGGACTTTCATCGAAGTCAAAACCGTAAAGATTTACTGGTGTTGACTCTAATATTGCCCAGGATTTATTTAATTCCTCTATGAATTGCTCAACTGTATTCCATTCATAATGGCACAAATAGAAGTTGTTAATTACTATATTTAGCTCTTGATAACGCTGAGCGAAGTCCCATATTTTATCAAAATAATACTCTTGCCCCGTTGCTTTATGCCATAAAGACATATGATTCATCAGACAGTTTGTTATATCCATAGCCTCTTCATAATTTCCTAAAGAAATTGTGCTTTCCAGCTCGGAAATATCTTCATATAAATGTTTTGTCCAGACCTCATCATAATCTGCTTGATCTATAAATTCTGGTTCATACAAATCAAAGAATTGTTCAGCATAACGTCCTGCCTTTTCATAATCTTCCAATTGCAATGAAACCCAAACTGGTATTAGTAATTGACTGAATTTTGTGGTATTCCTTGGCACGTCAACTTCTATATTACAAACTGGGACTTGCAAGAAACTTAATAATAGTATTGCGTAAATGATTTTCATTATGGAATGTTTTATTAATAATTTTATCAAAGATCTGAATATCGTGCCTAGATTGGAATGACCTCGGTTAGTTTGTAGGATGATTATAATTGGTAAATAGAAAAAAACAATTGTAGCATTGGATGATTGTCATATACAACTATGACTTCAGTCATTTTAATTAAAGTCTAAAAATTTGAACATTGTGATCAAAAGGACATCATGAAAACAATTCAATACTTCCACTACTCAGAAAAAAACTATTATGAGCGATTCGTGAAACCTTTTCTATCCCATATAAGAGGTGTTGAATCTCATCAATTAGATGCCAGTGAAACACTCGTTCGTATTTATAATGAGCAAAGAGTTTGCGTGGCAATTGACACCTTGAATGATGCAATTTGCAAATTCAATCCAGACTTTTTCCCATCCGGCACTTACAATATTGAATATATAGAAGATTCCCGATTAATCTCGAAGTCATTTAGGGTCATTTAATACCCTGGCGAATCCTACTATTAACCTTTATCGATATTAATAGTACATGTTCCTGACCGATAGTAAAAACAGGATTGACAGTGTTCCTCAGCACCAATCTAAACAACAAGAATATAGATTTATACTAAAGTCAACTTTATGCACCCAATATCAAAAAACATAGTCAACTTTTTAGATACTGTAGGCAGTTTGTCCTTCTTTGTTGGTAGATTCTTCAAGGAAGGATTTAAGTTCCCATTCGAGATGAAAGAACTCATCCGTCAATGTTATTTGATTGGGTATAACTCGCTTCTGTTGGTAATGACTACAGGATTTATCATGGGATTGGTCCTAACGATCCAAGTAAGACCCACCATGATCGAGTTTGGTGCAGTCAGCTATATGCCTGCAATGATCGGAATTTCAGTTATTCGGGAAATTGGTCCTGTTGTAACCGCTTTGATATGTGCTGGAAAAATTGGCTCTGGTATTGGTGCAGAATTAGGATCCATGAAAGTTACAGAGCAGATTGATGCGATGGAAGTATCTGGCACTAATCCCTTCAAATTTTTGGTAGTAACGAGGGTTTGGGCAACAACACTAATGCTGCCTTTATTGGTTTTTGTAGCCGATGCGGTTGGCCTTTTTGGATCTTTTTTGGTTGAACATGTTAAAGGAGATGTAAGTTTTACGCTGTATTTCAATGAGGTGTTTGATAGTCTGGTATATGGAGATCTTATTCCTGCCACTATTAAGTCCTTTTTCTTTGGATTTGCCATTGGTATAGTGGGTTGCTACAAGGGCTACAATTCAGGTAAAGGTACAGCAGGTGTTGGACTTGCAGCCAATTCAGCAGTAGTAATTGCTAGTCTTTTGTTGTTTGTCATCGACTTTTTAGCCGTTTTAATGGCAGATATCTTCTTTGAAATCTAATATGAAAAAATGAATAATTCTATAAAAAAGGAGGAATACAATACAATTCATCAAGAGGAAAAACCCCTTGTAAAAATCAAAGGAGTTGAGAAAAGCTTTGGGTCAAATCACGTACTGAAAGGGTTTGATCTTGAGTTATATCCAAAGGAGAATGTGGTCATTTTGGGCAAATCCGGTTCTGGAAAATCAGTACTCATCAAATGCCTCGTAAGGCTTATTGAGATTGACAAAGGAACTGTAACTGTATTAGGAAAATCCATTCCAGATCTAGCCCAGGAAGCACTGGATCAGATTAGGACAGAAATCGGTTTTTTGTTTCAGGGAAGTGCCCTATACGATTCTATGACGGTACGCGAGAATCTTCGTTTTCCTCTACGAAGACATAAGGACCGAATGAAAGGTCGGGATGAAAATGAGTTGATTGTGAATGCATTAAAGAGTGTTGGGCTTGAAGATGCCATAGATCTTATGCCTGCAGAATTGTCAGGTGGAATGAAACGACGTGTTGCCCTGGCTAGAACGATTATCCTAGAGCCGAGCATAATTTTATACGACGAGCCTACTAGTGGCTTAGACCCGATCACTGCGAATGAAATTATCCAACTCATCCTTAAAATACAGAGAGAACAAAACACAACCGCCCTAATCATCACACATGATATGGATTGTGCAAGGGTGATCTCCAACAGGGTCATCATTCTTCAGGATGGAATCAATTATGCAGAAGGCACGTATGATGCCTTGTCAAAATCACAAGATCCAAAAGTAAAAGCATTTTTTAAAGAAGTAAAATCCAGATAAATGAACACGACAAAATCACAAAACATCAAACTCGGGATATTCGTTTTATTAGCAGTGACTGTCTTTGTTATTGGCATTTACTCAATTGGTAATCAGAAGAATTTGTTTGGTTCAAACATCAAAATCAGTTCCCTGTTTACTGATGTCAAAGGACTACAGGAAGGCAATAATATTCGATATTCCGGAATAAATGTCGGTGTTGTAGATGATATTATTGTTTTGAATGACACCTTGATTCAGGTAGATTTTCTAGTTGAAAAAAAGATCCAGCCCTTCATAAAAAAAGATGCGATTTCAAGCATTGGAACGGATGGTCTGGTAGGCAATGTAGTCGTGAATATTGAACCGGGAAAAGGCAAATCATCACCTGTAAAGGAAGGAGACATTATTCCTTCCATAGAAACACTTAAAACAGATCATCTTCTAGGATCATTGGATACGTCTATGAACAATATCAATCGTCTGACCGAACAACTTATTTTGTTAGTAGAAAGCTTGCGAACTGGTGAAGGCAGTATCTCTTCACTCATCAATGATAAGACGATAGCTCAGCATTTTGAGACTACTGCGTCTAATTTGAGTCAATCATCTGAAAAAATAAAAGTGATGAGCGAAATCCTCAATACTCAAATCAGTTTACGCTTGGATGATGTTCAAAATGGGAAAGGTGCGATGGGATATCTCCTTAGTGATAATTCCCTGAAGAAAGAAGTAAATCAACTTGCCGACAATCTTGATACGCTTGTAGAGCGTCAGATTGTTCCGATTCTCAACAATCTACACAATTCAAGTTCTGAAATTCAAGAAACCACAACCGAGCTGAACAAACTCATCAATGGGGTCAAGCTAGATCAAGGCATTGCCGGAGTGTTGTTAAATGATTCTCTTTCAGAGTTAGAACTCAAACAAACACTAACCAATCTTAATGCTGGCACACAAAAATTTAATGAAAGTATGGAAGCTTTAAAGCATAATTTTCTACTGAAGGGATACTTTAAAAGAAAGGCCCGTAAAACAAAGAGAGGCCAGTATAATAATGGCGTTGTTGAGTCTGTAGAAAATCTATAATGCGTTCCTATAGCTATGGGTAACACTCCTATTCATAAAAAATGAAAAAGTCCATACAAAAACAAGAGTTATGGATAATCTATATGGAACGTTATTTGTTTTAACTGTCATATTTGCTATTGCTGGTGGATTTTATACCTGGGGAGGCGGTATTATCAATTATCAAAATGAGTTAATCGATGTATTGATTCCATTAGCCTATATCATTTTAACAGGTCCTCTTTCTATCTTTTGTGGTATTGGCATATTGAGACATCGGCAGTCCTCAGAATTATTAGGCATTGCGGTAAGTGGAATCTATATCTTTGGATCACTTCAGGTGTTCATCACTATGTTTTGGAACACAAGCTTTTCGATCATGTTATTCATTCCTGCTATTTCAGGTCTGCTTATCGGCTTAGGATTTATTGGATGGAAGCTCAAAGTACAAAGGTAGAAACAGTTTACTGCTCCTACCTTGGTTTGAAATGAAATCATGAGTTCTAAACTCAAATTTTTCCGTGTTTGTCAATTGAATAAAGCAGCCTTAATGCCAGGAGAAAGGAAATGATTAAACCAGCATAGCCCCAGAAATGGGATATTATAAATCAGAGGTGGAATCTTTGCAATTGTACAGATTGAAGAAGCAATAATAAAAGCAACAACCACAAGAATACGAGATATTATATTTTTTAATCATAAAACAACATATCATGGTAGAAGGATGGATTAAAGTATTTTCTGGTACAGAAGAATACCAGGCAGAAGTCATCAAAAATTTATTAGTGAAACATGGATACACCCCGTTTTGCTTAATCGCAAAGACGATGAATTTCGTCTGGGCTATGCAGAAATTTATGTCGTTCCCGAAGAAGCTGAAGAGGCACTACAGACAATCAAAAACAATGAGGCTGGAAGTTCTGAAGAAGAATAGATGCATAACAAAATAGGTGGATGGTTTTAAGCGCTAAGGTATGCTCGTCCCCTTGTTAATCCCCATTCGTCGAGTTTGAAAACCGATTAAAGGTCCAGCCAGAATGGAAGAGGCAAGTGCAGCAAAAACGATAGCAACGAATATCGTCTGTCCGATCAATTCCAATTCAAAGGCAAGCGAAGCTACTACAATTTCCATGGCTCCTCCAGGAATAAAAATATAGCCAATCAACATAGATGTTTGAAGGGATTGCTGACTTAGTTTTGCGCCGATCCAAGCACCTGCAAATTTCCCAAGGATGGCAACTGTACAAAAGATCGCTGTTGGCATAAACTCCAACCCGATTAGAAAATCAATCTTCAGGCCAAGCGTTGCAAAGAAGATGGGAACAAAGATTGCGTTTAGGGTGTCAGAAACGCTGTTTCGAAGATCATCGGTTACCCTTTTTGCGCTTCCTGCTATGGTACCTGCCAGGAAAAAACCAAGGATAGCATGAATCCCTAACCATTGCGTGACGGCTCCACAGAGCAAGCCAACACTAACAATTAGAGATTGTTTTGCTGCGGGCTGTGCTAATGAGGTCCCTTCGACAAATCTTAGTGCCTCACTCAATACTTTAGTACCAACGGTTAAACATAACATTACAAATCCAATAATACTTAGAGATTTAGTAACTAATTCCACAGTACTCAAGGTTTGAGTAGAGACCAATGACATCACTACCGTAAACAAAAACCATCCGAAAATATCATTAATTGCGCATGCTGAAAGAGAGAGTGAAGCCTGGGGCGTTTTGCTGATCCCCAAGTCGTCCAAGGAGCGTGCCACCACAGATATTGCAGTAATTGAACCAGCCACCGACAAAAACAAAGCAAACGAAAAAACATTGGCCTTCTCTCCCCAATAAACAGGATCCAACATACTAAAAATCGGATATCCAATTGCTATAGGAAATAAAACACCAATTACTCCAATGAACAATGCTGAGCGGCCGCTCCGCAGCGCCTGCTTAACATCAACATGAAATCCAGAAGATAATAAAAGAAAAAACACGCCCAACCAAGCTACCGTTTCGAGCATGATCGATTGGGTATGATCCGCTGGAAAAAGCCAACTTTGTAATGACGGAAACAATCGCCCGAATAATGTTGGCCCTAATAGTATCCCAGCGAGAATATCACCTGCAATAGCCGGGATTTTAACAGATTCACATAATACACTAAGAGTCCGGGCACATCCTAGAATTACAAGGACTTGGACTAGGAAAAGTAAAATGTGACTTTCATTAAGGAGGTGCATATTTAGATTTGGAGTCTATTTATTAGAATTGATACGGCCTCAAAAATAATAAATTTCTGTCAGAAATTTTCAAACATTAGATAGAGGCATAAATGATCCAGACTTTCTTCCTGTTCTCGTGTATTTCATTGGAGAATTGCTTATATTTCATGCCTTTTGGAAGAAAAAAAGAATACTGGATAATGCATAGGATCAAGGAAAGTCTACAGTTGGTTCATGGAATACCCACCTCACTTTAGAATGCGTAAAACACTTTAAAATGTCAAACTTCCAAACTTACTGACTTCAACCACCCCCGAAGTTCAACGAACCAGGAATTTGATATCTGATCAATGGATTTTCAACTTTCCCAACCTTCTTAACAAAAGAAGAAGTTTCCAGTATCATTTTCCAATCAATCTGGCCGGTAATCCAGCCGTCACTTATTCAGTTATCTGATACTATAAATGTATGACATTCATATTCTAAATAAAATGGTTAGAATCAGTCTTACATCTGACTATTATTAGCCCTTTTTTGGCCAAAAAACCTTATTGCGTGCAGCCAAATATAAATGTAAAACGTCTTTGAAAAATTACAAATTTGGAATAAATTTGAGAAGCTAAAAGAATAAGGAATTCAGTCAACATCAATAATCAATGTGGTAATTTTTTCTGTAACCGAGCATAAGTGTAAGTACCTAATAATGCACTAAAAATGATTAGCCACACCACACCAATCTGATGACCTATCAAGACATATAAAGGACCTGGGCAAGCACCTGTCATTGCCCAGCCTAGCCCAAAGATAAATCCACCAATAATACTGGCTTTGTATGTTTTGGGCTTATCAGACAATTGCATAGTATTCCCATCAAGGGTTTTTGCTTTTGATTTTTTCAGCAAGTAAGTAAGCAATGCTCCAAGTACTACTGCTGTACCTATAATGCCATACATGTGAAAACTGTGGAAACGAAACATTTCCTGAATCCTAAACCATGAGACTGCTTCAGATTTTGTCATGACAATACCGAATAGAATTCCTACTACTAAAAACTTCATCAATTTCATTTGATAAATTTTATTCATTAAACTAAAGTGAAAGGATGAGTGGCAACAAAATATGGGTCATCAATAATCCACCCATAAAAAATCCAATAACGGCTACTAATGAGGGCAATTGCAAATTGGATAGGCCACTGATTGCATGACCCGATGTACACCCTCCTGCATACCGTGTTCCAAATCCTATAAAAAAACCACCTAAGATCAACAGGATGAACCCCTTAGCCGTCAGTAAGCTCTCAAAACTAAATAATTCTCTAGGTACGAATCCGCTTCCCTCTTCAAGAGTGCTTGGAACGTTAATTCCCAATGCAGCTAAATCTTGTATTGTGGCATTCGAAATACTAACTGGCTGAGGACTTCCAAGAAATTGAGTTGCAATCCACCCACCAATAACAGAACCTATAACAAGTACAAGCAACCAAGAATGACTATGCCAATCATAATTAAAATAACTCCATTTCCTATTTGCCGGTACAATTGCACAGATGGCTTTATAAGAACTTGATATTCCAAATCTTTGACCAAAATATACCAGTAATAACATCACTACGACAATCATGACTCCTGATACAGACCAATGCCATGGTTGACTTAAAAAATTTATAATATCCATACATTTTCGATTTTTCCAAAAAAGCTGATCCGTGGTTATAATAACCGATCAACTCATTAACTTATCATATACCTTATACTACTGAAGTTGTAGGGCACACATAATCAGTTTGCTTTATGCCTGTTGCACTTATCGCTCCTATTCCGCCAGCAACGTCGATCACCTTACCATATCCTCTTGCTTTCAGAATGGATGCTGCGATTACCGAGCGATAGCCACTTCCACAATACAAATAATAGAATTTATTCGCATCCAGTTTTTTCATGTCTTTATTGAGAAAATCGAGCGGGAAAGTTTTAGCTACCTCAACATGTTCTGCTTCGTATTCGGAAGTACGTCTAACATCTAAAACATTGAGTTCTTTTTCACTCAGGCGTTGCTCAAATTCTGTTGCAGGAATGGACTCTATAGAGTCTGTCGCCCTTCCGGAAGCTGTCCAACTACTTATTCCGCCTTTTAAATACCCCAAGGTGTTGTCATAGCCTACTCTTGCCAATCTTGTAACCACTTCTTCCTCTCTTCCTTCAGGAGCGATCAATAAAATGGGATGTTCGAGATTTAAGACCAAAGAACCTACCCAAGGCGCAAAAGTTCCATCAATGCCGATGAAAATTGAATTGGGAATATGAGCTATTGTAAATTCTGTTTTGTAACGTGTGTCCAAAATCAATGCATCTTTAGCATGAAGTAGTTCATCAAACTTTTCCACGCTCAAAGGAACTGCACCTCGTTCCAAAACGGTATCAATACTGCTATACCCTGTTTTGTTCAGTCTTGCATTCTCAGCAAAATAGTAAGGTGGAGGTGCCAATCCTTCTGTAACTTCTTTTATAAATTCACTTCTTGTCATGTCTGCACGCAATGCATAATTGGTCTTTTTTTGATTGCCAAGACTGTCAAAAGTTTCCTTACTCATATTTTTTCCACATGCAGATCCTGCTCCATGTGCAGGGTAAACCAATACCTCATCTTCTAAGGGCATGATTTTATTTCGCAAACTATCGTACGACATTCCTGCCAAGTCATCCATGGTGATTTCACCAGATTTTTGTGCAAGATCAGGGCGTCCAACATCACCAATAAAAAGTGTGTCTCCAGAAAATATTGAATGATTTTTTCCTTGTTCATCCCGTAATAGATAGGTTGTGCTTTCCAAAGTATGTCCAGGGGTATGGAGTACTTTGAAACTCACATTTCCTAGTTCGAGAATTTCACCATCTGTGGCTTGATATTTTTCAAAGTCAGTTTCTGCATTTGGTCCATAAACAATTTTGGCATCAGTCTTTTTTGCCAGATCCAAATGTCCTGAAACAAAATCTGCATGGAAATGAGTCTCCAAAATGTATTTCAATTTAACACCATCTTCTTTAAGTTTGTCAAGATATGGTTGTACTTCACGAAGAGGGTCTATGATAACAGCCTCTCCTCCGGAACGGATATAGTAGGCACCTTGTGCCAAACAGCCAGTATAAATTTGTTCAATTACCATTTTAAGATTTTTAAAGTTTATTTATAATTGGTTTGTAAAACATACTTTTCATGTATATTTTTCATTAATTTATTATCAAAATAATCTATTGCATCTTGGATGCAAATGAATAGATTTTCTTTTCCTATTTTATTCAGGAATCCTGCTTTTTGCATTTGATCTCTGATTGGACCTTTCAAGCCTGTCAGGAAAAATTGTTGCCCCTGTGATCTATAGGACTCTAATATTTCCTCTAGGGCATGCATCCCTGTACTATCGATTGAGTTGATGCTTTCTGCATCAAGAATAATCGCTTTAATTCTATCTAAGTTTGCATTCATTCTTTGTTTGAGATATTGTTGCAATGCATTGACATTGGCAAAATATAGCCGAGCATCAAAACGAACGATCAAAACGTCTTCTCTAATTTCCAATGATTCGAACCGTTCAATATTTCTGTAATTACTTTCTCCAGGTATTTTTGCAAGTTCAGCGATATGAGGTCTAGAACTTTGATAGATCACCATAGCTAGTGATAAAATAACTCCAAGTAAAATCCCACCTTCAATACCTAAGATTAAAGTGGCAACAAAAGTGATGACTAACAGCCAGAAATCATTACGATCTGAATTCCATAAATACTTTGCTTCCTTAATGTCTATTAGTCCAAATACAGCGACGATAATCACAGCGGCTAAAATCGCTTTTGGTAAATAATAAAAGATTGGTGTAAGAAACAACAAAGTAAGTGTTATCATGAGCGCACTAAAAATGCTTGCTAGTCCTGTATTTGCTCCAGATTGGTCATTGATCGCTGTTCTGGAAAAACCTCCAACCGTAGGGAAAGCCTGGAACAAAGATCCCCCAATATTCGAGACCCCTAAGGCTATCATTTCTTGATTGGCCCGAAGCATGTAATTTTTTCTCTTTGACTGAACAGCTTTCGCCACAGCAAAGGATTCTAAGAATCCAATTATTGCTATTGTCAATGCTGTAGGAAACAATGCACGCATGGAGTCCCAACTTAATGAGGGGAAGTTAAAACTCGGTAGCCCTGCAGGAACAGACCCTATTATTTTCACACCTAATTCATCCAGATCAAATGCCCACACAGAAACAATACCTAAAATGACTGCTAACAAAGAACCAGGAATTTTAAATTTGAATTTCTTGATCATCATGATTAAAACCATTGCCGTAAAACCAATGGACAAAGTAAGAATGTTTACTTGTGGCAATTGAGTAAAAGCGTCGCTTAGCAAATGATGAATATGTTCACTCCTTTCAATCTCAACACCTAATAAATGTTTTAATTGGCTAGTAGCAATAATAAGTGCAGCGGCAAAAGTGAATCCCAAGATTACTGGATGTGAGAGAAAGTTTACCAAGAAACCCAAGCGCAATAAACCCATCAGCAGCAAGATACTTCCAACCAGAAATGACAATAAAATGGATAAACTGATGTAGTCATTTACATTATCAGTGGCCAATGCACCAATGCCAGTCGCCACCAAAAGGGACACCATTGCTACCGGACCTACAGCCAGTTGTCGTGATGTGCCAAATATAGCATACAATACTAAAGGAACTATGGACGCATAAAGACCAAAAATGGGAGGCAATCCAGCTAGCATGGCATAGGCCATCCCTTGCGGAATAAGCATGACGCCTACAGTAATGCCAGCAATGACATCACCTTTTAAATCCTTTGCTTTATAGCTCGGAAGCCACTCGAGGATTGGTATAAAACTTTTAAGGCTTTTCATGAATATTTAAAATCATTTGTATGCAAATTCTTTATTAAAAAAAGCTTCTTCATTTTTTTGAAATTTTAGATCCGAATTATTTAGAGACACCCATTCTTTCAAATTCTCAAAATTAATAACACCATCCAACCGCCTTTTCTCGCCAACAAAAATTATTGCCTCATTTTCCTGCATCATTATATCCCAGATTTCGCTTGCGCTGGTTTTATTCTTTACCCATTTTGGATCTGATCTCATGATGTGTTTTATTGGTGCTTTTTTCCCAATAAAACTCAGACCTTTAATGATGTCATTTTTTGTAAAATAACCTGAAGTCCCAATTTCGTCTTTGACTAAAAAGATTTTGTCTTGTCCATTAATAATTTCTGTCGCGGCAGCTTCCAATGAATCATCTATTGAAAAAGTAGTCAGTTTTCGCATCATCACGTCTTTTGCAGTGCTATTCGACAACGATTCACTAAATATCGCATACATTAATTCCGATTGGGCACTAATAAAAATGAACATTGCGATTATGATAAGAAATGGGTTGATAATTAAGCCAACAAAGACAAACATAATAGCAAAAACCTGTCCCACTGTAACAGCCATTTGGGTCGCTGTTCGATAGGATGTTTTCATTGCAATGAGTGCTCGCAATATTCTACCACCATCCATTGGAAAAGCAGGAATGAGATTGAAAAGAAACAAGACTATATTGGAGATGAACAACATGAATAAGAAGTTTTCAGCATTGATTGTGCTATACTGTTCTAGATTTTCCATACCAAATGATGCGTTCCCTGACAAACCAAGACCAACAAAGAGTAAAATTGCAATGGCAAGATTTACAAGAGGCCCGGCAATCGTTATCGTCAATTCCTGAACAGGCTCTTTGGGCATCCGTGAAAGCCTGGCTACTCCACCAATTGGGAAAAAAGTAATGCTTTTTGTTTTAATTCCATATCGTTTTGCTGTAAGCGCATGCCCCAACTCATGAAGTCCGACACAAGCAAACAGTGAAAAAACAAACAGGATATGCCAAGCAAGTTCCTCAAAAGAATCTCCAGCCACTGAACCCGTATAAATTATCCATAAAATTATGATCCAAAAGGTCCAATGTATAGATACTGGTATCCCGAAGATTTTACCGAGAGATAAGGAATATCGATTCATGTCTATTACTTTTTAATGTTTAATCCGAATTATTTATCAGTCATTAATTGATACCTCTAATAGTGATTCGTGATGATTATGGTTGAGTTTAAGCTACAACCAATCCACCATCCATTACATGTGGACATCCCGTCACATTGCTACTTTTATCAGACGCCAGAAACAATACCAGTTCAGCAATCTCAGCTGATGTAGAATATCTTCCTAGTAGCGAACTGTCTTCAAAGCCTTTTTTCACTTGGTCGGCATCGGTTGGAGAAATGTTGTTTTCTATTCTTCTCATCATTTGATTATCAACAGGTCCGGGATGTACCGAATTGACTCGTATTTTCCTGGGTGCAAATTCTATTGCTGCTGTCCTCATGATACCAATTACTGCGTGCTTACTGGCAACATATGCACCCAAACCTTCAAAGCCTTTAAGACCCGCAACGGATGATGTGATAATGACACTTCCGCCATCATTCATAACAGGTATGGTGTGTTGAAGACTCAACCACACTCCTTTAAGATTGACATCAATTACTTGATCAAATACTGTTTCAGGATATAAGAGGATTGGACTGACGGTGCCCTCAATACCTGCATTGCTAAACAATATATCCACAGCACCAAATGTATTGACAGCGTAATCAACATACCTTTTTACCTCGTCTGATTTCGAGACGTCTGCTTTAAAGTAGGCCACGTTATCAGAATTCAATTCTTGTTTGACGCTTTCCAATTTTTCTTCTGCAATGTCAACCAACAGCACCTTGGCTCCTTCTTCTAAAAAAAGCCGAGCAGTTGCAGCTCCAATGCCTGCACCGCCACCAGTAATAATTGCTACTTTTCCTTTTAAATTTTTCATATTAGTATTTTTAAATTTACAATTCTCTTACTTCTCAGAATTCTAAGACTCATTATTTTTGATTATCTGTAATGCATTTTCAGCTTCTTCAGGAGCTACATAAACTTCTGCATAGCCCAAGCGAAATCCATCGTCTTTGCGATCAAGCAAAACAGGATTTAAGCCATTTTTTTCTAATAAACTTTTGATGAGTTCTGCCTGATATTCTTCTTTACCAGAAAATATTTTCATCCATCCTTCTACCATAATAAATTGTTTATTGATTAAAAAATTATAATATCTCGTATTTTCGTGGTCCCAGATTTGATCCTCTCAATGACCTTGGATAAATTGGAATTTATCTTTTGTAAGCTCTAAAGCCTTTTGTCTTACTATCGGAGAAAAAAAGTCTACTAAATAAGTTGACTCAAGATTTTTACTGAGTGTTGATGATGTGTTCATAATCCTATTGATTTTAACTCAAATTCTTCCATGTCTATCAATTGAATAAAGCAGTCTTAATGCCAGGAGAAAGGAAATGATTAAACCAGCAAAACCCAGAATTGGGATATTGTAAATCAAAGGAGGAATCTTTGCAATTGTACAGATTGAAGAAGCAATAATAAAAGCAACTACAATCAGTGAAAAAGAAATTCGGTTTGCAATAATTTCATATTTTTTAACAGAGTCTGAAAGTCCTGTGTGCTCTATCTCAATGTGGAGCTTACCCTCTTTTATTTTCTGAACTATTTCTTTAATGTCGGATGGTAATCCCTTTACAAGTTGCAAAGAACTTATCATTGACTTACTGACTTCTGTAGCTAAATATTTATGGTTATACTTTTGCAACAAAAGTCGTTGTACATAGGGCCCAATATTAGCGATGATGTCATATTCCGGATCAATTTTCAATCCAACACCTTCAATAATTACAAGCGCTTTCAACAGGAGTAAAACATGGGAAGGAATTCTAATTTTATAATCAAAAAAAAGCGCATTTAGTCCTTTCATTACTTCATTTCCGTCAATATTTTCAATAGATATATTGGTGTAATCACGTAGAAAGTCATTAATATCATATTCCAGCTCCAATTGTTTTTCTTTGCTTAACCCATCAGAGTATTTAAGTATGGTCTGTTTTAGTCCTTCATGGTCCTTTTTATACATAGAGAGCAATAGGTTGGCAAAATTGAGCTTGTCCTCTTCCAGAACAATTCCCATCATGCCATAATCTATAAATACAACCCTGCCATCTTCCAACACAAAAATGTTTCCTGGATGAGGATCAGCATGAAAAAAACCATGTTCAAATACTTGTTCAAAATAAAGACCGATACCACGGATGGCTAGCTCTTTACCAGAAATTCCAAATTTGCTGAGTGTTTCTAAATCGGTAATTTTATAACCATCGATAAACTCCATACAAATAACTTTATCTGTACAGAGTTCTCCATAATGCTCAGGAACATAAACCTCTGGGTGTTTTCTAAACAGACGTTTGAATTCCTTTAGGTTATTTGTTTCCGCTCTGAAACTAAGTTCTTTTGAGATGCTTACTTCAAACATTTTAACCAACTCAGCTGGGTTGTACGCTTTGAATTGAGGGAAGTACGTTTCAATAATAGCAACTAAACTTTTAAATATACTAACATCTGTTGCGATCAGTTTTCTGATTCCTGGGCGTTGAATCTTTAGAACGACTTCCTTCCCACCGATGAGTCGGGCACGGTGTACCTGTGCCATGGAGGCACTGGCTAGTGGTTTCTCATCAAAATATTCGACCAACTCATCTATAGGTCGAAGAAGCTCAGCATTAAGAATTTCATAGATTTCTTCTACAGGGACAACAGGTGCTGCGTCCTGCAATTTAGTTAATTCATCAATTAAATCTTCGGGGAGTAAATCAGGTCTGTTGCTTGCAATTTGCGCAAACTTAATAAAAGTAGTACCCAGTTCTTCACAAAGTAAGCGAATACGTTCATTTCGTGTAAATTGGCTGACTTTTTTTCCTTGCCTTGATGGAACCAAAATATTGGTTTGTGGAAAAAGACGACTAAAAGGCGGATGGGAAACAATGTCTTCAAATCCATATTTTACAAATGTAGAAATTACTTTCTCGTATCGTTTTATTTTGCTGGAAGTACCGGGACTACTTAATTGTACATTCATATGTGAAACCAGGTTTATTCAGATAAATCTGCAATTGCTTTTTTCAAGTATTTAAACGAATCTGAAATATCCTGCTTAAATTGATCAGCTTTAGTTTCTTCGTAAGCTTCCTGCTCTAAAAGATTGTTGACTTCCTCTAGTTTGGATACAAATTCTCTTCTCACCTGTTCTACTTTAGCGGGGTTATCCTTATCATGTAGTGCGAGATTTACACGGAAGGCATCCATTTTAGTTTTGAAAGTATCCAATACCTCCTGAGTTTCATCATCCATATTAGGATAGTTACCTCTTTGGGCTTCTTCCAACTTATAGATTCTATTTAGCACATTGGATTTGTAGGAATCGTATGATGGAGCCTCAGTTGGAATTTCAGTGTTCAGAGAAATTAAGGTGTCCGTTACGATCTTTCTAAAGTTGTCCTTGTTCGCATCCTGATCTACAATTACTCCTTCAGCAGCATTTCCAAGTGACTCAATATAAGAAGAAAGGTTTTTTCTTTCTCTTTCTACCAAATCACGGGCTTCAGCTTTGCCAAGGGCCATTTGTAATTGTAATTCTTCAGATAATCCACGAAGGTTTTTTAGTTGATTTTTTATAAGATTTGTTGCTTTCATTGTTAATGATTTTATTAAATAATATGAAGTAAAGTTGTTGTTTTTATTGTTTGAAATCACTAATCTATATCATCTTTCAAACTGATTTTTATCATTATTGTGTTCAATTCCAGTTTGATTAGGAACGGCGCAAAAATAAAGTATCATTTATGACGGCATAATTTGAGATTACTCTTCCGTTGGTCAAATCCTCATTTAGCCCTGCTAAAATCCGGTTTTCCCGCCTCGATTAATCTCAAATTCTACTCGTCATAAACTGTTACTTTATTATTTCACCGTTCCTTAGGAATTCAATTGATCACCAGTAGGGGAACAGTTAGATTGTCGACCATTTTCTTCGTTTGACTAATGGAAAACAAATTTGCTAATAAGGGTTTATTTAATTTTTGCATTATAATTAATTCAGCATCATACTTAAGGACACATTCATTGATTACTGTTGTTGGTTCTTCTCCTGTTTCTATATTAAAGGCTGTTCTAATGGTTGGAGAATATTCTGTAACGTATTGTTTAAACAGATTGATCTCCTTTTCCTTTACTTTTTGATCTTCATTGTCAACAAACAAGTATCTGATCAAGGGTTTATGTGGAGCAATTGCTTCAATAGCTTTCCATAGTTTAAAAGGATCAGCAGGGTTTAGGTTGGAAGCAAAGATGACATTGTCTACATCCTTGTACTCATATCCCTTTGGAACAAATAGAACTGGGCACGGCATTTTTTTTGTTAATGCCGTTGAAACTGTTCCAAACATCCGCTCAATTGGTTTATGATTTTCACCCTGAGTTCCAACGATGACCAGATCAGCATCGAGTTCTTCTGACTTTGCTCTAATCCCCTTGATGACATCTCCCAAATAAACATGTGTTTTCAGTGTAAAGTCTTCGAAGCCATTAGAATTAAGATATTCTTTTCCAAATTCCTCTACGGAATTCATCTTTTCTTGTGCTCTGTTAAAAAGCTCTGTCATAACATAGGTGTCAACAGATACACCATGTTGATCAACGGACACATGTGGTATCATATGTAATAAATGAGTTTCGACCGTTTCATTTTCAAACATTTCAAGAGCATAAGCAAAGGCTTCGCCTGAGTTTTCAGAAAAATCCGTTGGGATCAGTATCTTTTTCATATCGTTAATTTTATGAACAATCAAAAGGGAAAAGCTAATTGAGTGGTGCCTTCTCTTGTTGTTGTGTTTTTAGTTTTTTAAATAATTCATTTTCTTCTTGAGAAATGGTAATCTTCAGATGTTCCAACAGGCTTCCTTTTTGTCTGGATTATCATAGTTGGGCATACATCCCATTCAATTTCAACACTTTACCTTGTTGACTTCCTAGCGGAATCATCCTTGAATTCCATTCTGTTAGTTTTGAGACCATTGAACATCCATTTTTCTGATTGTTGCTCCGGGGTATTTCAATTCAGTTACAAATTTTTCAATTTGTTTCAAGCTGTTATCATCATCCTCATTGGTAAGTGGTTCTTTCAGACAAAGTATTGGGTAAATAATTGCTTCTCCTAGGAGTTTACTCAATTCTTTAAAGACATCACCTGGTTTTCCACTTCCACTGGTGCAGAAGGCTGAAATCTTTTTATTTTGAATGTCATGTTGCTTTAAAAATGTTTTGACGGGAGGTGCTGCTTTACCCATCCATACCGGACTGCCTATAATCACTTGATCATATAAGCTCCAATCTATGTTTTCTTTTTGAATCGGCATTTTAAGCCCCAGAGCCATTCGCATTCCATAAAGGAACGTGGTAAACAGACCTGGCCTTACCTTTTTTGACTTAGATAATTTTATTTCATGGCAATCAGCATCCGGATACAAGTCCATTACTTGATTGGTCACCCATTTCGTGTTATTTGTTAAGGAAAAATAGACTATTATAGTTTTCATTTTCAATCATTTAATAATAATTAGATATTGATATAAAATTACTTTAAAAGTGACTTCTAGTAAATGAATTTGGTCATCTTAAGTATTGATCTTCGTCATATTAACAGGTAGTATAGAACTTGAAATCCAAACATATTGGCTCTTCAGCTGTGATATACTAAGTGATGTGTCGTTTTTCTGTATTAGAGTGAACAAGTTCCTCCTCATTCAGATCAATAGTTATAACTTCATTTGGCTGCGCAGAAACAACATCACAACTCAATTTATCCTTTAATTTTACTCGTAATGCATTTGACTGATGAGGTTCTCCGTGATTCAGGATTATTTTTTGGGGTTTCTCTGCTAGGTGACTTAACCAATTCAGTAATTCTTCCTGGTCTGCATGTGCTGAAAGAGAGTGCAGCTGTTCAAGCTGCGCCTCAAAAGGGTATTCCCTACCAAATATTTTAAGTTTTTTCGCACCTTCCAGCAAGGCACGTCCTCTGGTTCCTGCTGCTTGAAAGCCTGTCAGTAGTAACGTGTGTTTTGGCGAATTGCCATATTCTGTCAAGTAATGCAAAATACGTCCGCCAGAAAGCATTCCGCTCCCAGCAAGGACAATCTTTGGCCGAGTATCAGCGACTACCGCCTTTGACGTTTCGCTATTTACAATTAACTCAGCAATATTGTCAATTGATCGGCATTGGGTGTTTGAGAGATGGTGCCAGTCATCATATTTTAGTAGCACATTTGTAGCTTTAATTCCCATTGGACTATCGAGATAAATGGCAACACCCGGAAGCCTGTTTTCCTCCTTTAGACAACTCAATAAAAACAAGATTTCTTGAGCTCGCTCAACAGCAAAAGTAGGAATCATAAGAATCCCATTTTTGCGGTAGGTCTCCCAGATAATTTCATGCAATTTTTCCTTGGGATCTTCAGTAGAGTGAAATCTGTCACCGTACGTAGATTCAAGTATAATAATATCTGCATTCTTTGGATATTCAGATGGAGGAAGTATCAAGGGAGTGACTCTTCCAATATCTCCGGAGAAGACCACATTTTTACCCTCAATTTTTAGGTCAATAAAGGCGGACCCCAGGATATGTCCATTGTTTCTAAACTCGAATTTCATTGAGTTATTCAAAATGACCCATTCATGAAAATCATGAGAAACGAAAAGCTTCATGGAATCTGCTGCTTCCTTAATTGTGTATAGCGGTTTAGCGGGATTATGTGAAGTGTACCGATATCGATTTGCTCGCTCCGCTTCTTCCTCCTGGATTTTTGCACTATCCAAAAGAATGATCTCAGCCAGGTCTTTTGTAGGATGAGTACAATGGATCTGACCATTGAACCCTTGTTTAACCAAGATTGGCAGGTAGCCGCAATGGTCTAAATGGGCATGAGTAATCAGAATCGCGTCAATTGATGCAGGGTCTACTGGAAACTTGGCTCTGTTTTTTAGTCGTAACTCTTTCACTCCTTGAAAAAGGCCACAATCTACTAATACCCTATGTCCGTTTATTTCAATAAGTGTTTTGGACCCCGTAACTGTTCCAGCACCGCCTAAAAAATTGAATTTGAGTTTATTACTATTGTCTGTCATGGAAAAATAATTATGTAATGGGATGATTAATTCTAAAGGCTGAGTAACTCTTTAACAGTAGCAATTTTCTGATTTTGACTCATTGAGTCTGCAACTGACACACTGAATTTTGTAGGATACTTAATACTTACGAGGTATTTCTTAAATCCTGTTTTTGCTTCACCCGGACCAATTATAACCAGTTCATTTGCATCCTTTACGGCGTTAGCCACTTTTTTGTAGTATGCTTTTTCGTGCTGTTGGCGACGTTCTAGATATTTACTCTCAGAAGTTTTATCCATTGGGCCCCAAGGCACTTTAGATCTTGCTCCTCCTTTTATGTTGTATTCTTCGATAGCAGATTCGATGGTATGAAGTATTGACTCATCCTTATCAAATTGAATAATATTAGCTGTCCTGAAGTCTATCCAAACTCCAATTTTGTTATTTTTCATGCGTTAATATTTTATAGTTTTATTGTAAGTACAATCAATTTATTCTAGGTTTAATGCAATACTTTATTAGCGATTTATATCCGTAGCGAATTTTCCAAACATGTCTCCAATAACGGCTTGAATTCGTTTTTCAGGATTGGTTACATCTTCATCGATTATGCGAGTAATTCTTCCATGCCATAGCGCCTCTTTGGTATGTGTATCAAAAATATCGACGACAATCGTTCCCTCCTTATAGTCATAGACATCAAGGTGCTGCGTATATAGCCATCTTGCATAGTAATCTCAATAGACGTTTACATTCCTTTTATTTTCGACTTTTACAAACCAGGATACATGTAAATCAGGCTTAGTATCAAGTTCGTATCCAAGGGATTGTCATTTCAGCATGAATGGCATTTACAATTCTTGGAATATTCAGTGGATTCGCTCCATTGAGAAAATCCTCTGGATGCTCCAAAACAGAAAATGTTTTATACTTTGAAAAATCAACTTCATCCTTAATATCACTTACAACAGAATTCATGATCGAACATCCTGTGAATGATATTACTAATGCTAAGAAGAATACATATTTTAGAGTCAGCATTTTTTTAATTTAAAATATAAAGTTTGGCAATGAACCCAGTTTTGGGATTAGAATATTAGTCACGAACAACAATAAAAGGCTTCGAAACAAATTGTCTGTCTTTCCAAATATTCAAATAATAAACCCCGTTCATTAAAGTGGAAACATCAATAGTGGTATTAGTTGTAATGTTATTTAACTCCTTCAACTTCTGCCCTTTACGGTTATGAATAGTCAAGAAGCAATTTTTACAATTGGAATTATTCAATACAACTGTTAATGCCTCACTAACTTTTGTGGGATAAACTGAAACAAAATCCGAATGGGTCACTCTTGCTTCAACAATATTTGAATAGAAATAGGAGTTATCGAAGTCAATTACTGCCAATCTATAATAATTACTTCCTTGAGATGGATTTCTGTCGGTAAAAGAATACTTGTTGTTTGAATCTGTATACCTGACACTCCCTATCCAATTCCATTCATCAAAATCATTCATGCGTTCAATATCAAATTGCTTAACATTTTCTTCATTCGCTGTGCTCCAGTTAAGTTGGACTGATTGTCGTTCTGATATGCCTTGAAATGAAGTCAGCTCTAATGGCAAAGGTTCATTATTTATGATGACTCCAGTATTTTTAATCATTATGGGAGAACCATTCTTCGATGAATGTACAATGATTTGTATTCTCAGAGAAGATCTGTCAAGGATGTAAGAATTCGGAATCTCAGCATAATGATTGCTAATGTTAGAAGGACTTCCATTTATGGTTGCTGCATCAAAGACAATCAAATCTTGCCATGAAGCTAATATAGAATCTGTATATCTTATTTTAACATAGTCATGACTTAAAACAAATCCTGTACGATTAATATAAAGTTCTACTGTTACATTCTTCTCGTTCGAACAATTTTCAAAATCCAGTTTCGGTTCTAAGCATCCAAGTGCTGGTCCGCTATTATCTCCCATCACCTTCCAGTGATTTGAAGAGATATGGATAGAGCCATTTGCATTCATAAGAAAAGAGGAATAAGAATTTGAGTCTTTTAAGTCAAGCAGATAGGAACATTGCTTGCTGTGTAGCGAATAAGAGTAAAATAGGATGGTGATGAGAATTAGTACATATTTTTTCATGATAATTGTCTTTAATAGTTTTTTAATATTTACAAGGTCCTCAAATCCCATAGCATTAAATATGACCTTAGACATCGCATTTAATGATTTGTATCATATTAAGAATTCGTATTTCTTACAAATAAAAAAGCAGGCAGCTCTACCCAAAAAGCTACCTGCCTAACCTTGAAAAGACATACTTTACATTGTATTAGAGAAGGCAAAAATCAGGGCAGTCTCTATAGGTAGAGACCACCCTGTCACTATTGCCCAGCCCCCAAAAATTGTTTCTTTACTCCTGTTCATTACTTAACTTCTACAGCGATTTTCTCTGGATCAGAGGGTTCCAACTTTGGAACCTGTATGGTTAAAATTCCATCATTATAGGATGCAGAAATGTTCGTTTTGTCAACATTTTGAGGTAAACTAAAGGATCTTTTGAAGGAACTGTAATGGTATTCTCTTCGACTGAAGTCCTTCTCAGTGGTTTCACTTTCGTCTTCTGACTCTGAACTGATAATCAATGATCCGTTTTTTACTTCAATGTTAAAGTCTTCCTTTGACTTTCCCGGAGCTGCCAAATCAACATTGTAGGATTCTTTTGATTCAGAAATGTTGACAGCAGGAACGGTGCTAGTGCCATTACTAGGATTTAAAAAATCTAAATCATTACTAAAGAAATCATCAAATACGGATGGGAAGTTACGGGTTCCCGGCCATTTAATAAGTGTCATAATAAGAGTGTTTTTGTTATAAAATATTATATTATTAAATACATTTTACAAATAAAGTAGGGCATGGCAAATCAATCATCGTCATCTTCTCTGCTACACTTCCCAGATAAAATTGTTTACAGGGAGAATGTCCTTGATTTCCCACAATCAATAAATCGGCATGTTCATTTTTTGCAGTCTGAATAATGGCCTCTTGAAATTTGTCCGGCTCAGAAGTAAGTTCAATAAACTCTGGTTGGCAGTTTTTCGGAAACTCAGATTTGTTAGTCAATTCTTTAAAGGCAATGCCTACTTTCGATGATGTCTCACGCATATAATTATTTAGTCCTATTGGATTTCTGTCATTTGCATAGAATGGTTCCGAAAAAACATGCATTAGCTTAATGTTTACATCGCCCTTCATAGCAGTTGCTATTTCACTGGCTGTCTTCATGAGGTTCTCAGTACATTTTGAGAAATCTATAGCAACCAGTATGGTTTTCAACTCTTTAACGGTAACTTTTGGTACTACCATAACATTTGCTGCTGCCAAACGAATCAGATTTCTTATTAATATACCATGTCCTGCTCGAACTTCCTGTTGACCAAGGATGAGTAAATCAGCTTTATTCTCTTCAAGAACATCAAGCAATTCATGCGCAACTTTCCCATGCTTCATAATAATCTCAGTTTGCTTGCTAATCTTTCCATTCAAACAAAATGACATGGCCTTTTCGATTTCTTTCTTGATTTCATTCTGTTCTTGTCTTTCAGAGGCAAGTTTCTTTAATTCTTTAAGATAAAGCGAATCCCAGACATCAAATTTCGGTTCTACGTGTGCACATATTATCTTTTTGATCGGAAGTTTATCATTTAAAATTTTTGCAGCCTCAAGTGTATACTGATCCACTTCAGTATTGCCAAAACCTATCGTTTTATTTTTCAATTGTTTAGGATCAAATTAAAAGGCGATAGCTGTGCCTGGAGTCAATTCCTGGTCGGGATAAAATCCAAATACATGGATAAGTTCGACGAGATTCAGATCAAGCTCATTACAGATTTCTGCCAAATAAGCGCTGTCTGCATCTTCCACCTGACTGTTAAACTCTTGTACACATAGATTGATTTCTGTTTTATTCTCTAAAAACTCAACCAATTGGGGATTTTCTATGAAGAAATATCCTTTTAAGTCTAAAGGTGTAGTCAGGCATATTTCCCAGGTATAATTGAATTCTTCAATCAAATCTTCTACCTCTTTCCATTCGTAATTTTTTAGGTAATTATCGTTTAATACACTTGCCAATTGTCGATGACTTTGTTCAAAATTCCAAAGCTTATCGAAGTAATATTCCCGATCATTTATAGAATGCCATTCATGTAATTCATCTAGAATACAGTAGGCTAATTCTGTAGCCAATTCGTATTCTTCATTATCAACAGAGTAGACTAGTAGATTTAAATCTGCCTGCACGAACTCAATCCATGTTTCCTGGTACGCAGGAACATCTCTAAGTAATTGATTAAACCTATACTGTACTTCATGACTGTATCTTTTCGCTTCTTGATACTTATTCTGCTTGAGTGCTGTCCAAACTGGAATCATTGTTTGATTAAGTAGTACAGCGTTTTCAGGCAGTACCTCTTCAAAATTGCATGTTTGAATCTGAAGAAAAATGAGGATTAACGTGTAGGGTACAAATTTCATGCGTCTTTTATTTTATTGATTTAATCACAATTTCGGAGATTTAGAATGCTTAAAACATGACCTTCGTCATGGTAACCTGTGATTTTAAACATAATTTTTTATTCAATACTAATAATAGAACATTTGTAATACCTGCCATCTACATTTTAGTTTGATTGAATTTTAATTAATACTCATTAGACATTGTACTCAGTTCTTTCAGTGTTTTATGGTCAGTTCTGCTCGTTTGTAACCAGACATCACCAGATTTTCTAAAGACTTGTACATGAAGCCCCAAATCTTCGAAGCGATGTTCCAATGTTTCAACTTTCAAATTACTTTTTAGTGAAAGGGTAACTGGTTTATCCAGTAAAGCCAATTCACTAATTTTAGTATCAGGATTTACTTTGTACGCATTGGATGTTAATTCTTCTGATCGATGTGAAACCGAATAGAATTCCAGTTTAAGGTCTGGATACTTGTCAGAAAACTCCTTTTGTAAGTCTTCAATTTTGATGTTATTTTGAATAATCATTCTAGTGAAATTTATTGGTTTAAAGTTTTTGATTCTTTGTTTTCCGGGTAAATCTGTATCTCAGTATTTTTATTTAACACCAAAATTGGCAGCTTATATTGATAAATCATTTGCTTTGAAGTACTCTTTCTTAGCAGGTCACTTAGGATTCCCTTTTTGCGTTTAATGGTACAGATCAGATCTGCTTCAACCTCCTTAGCAAATTCCTCTATTATCTTTTCAACATCATCCCCCAAAATCTCGTAAAAAGGAACCGTCCCTTTTCCAAATACATCACTTAGTACATTAAGGAATGACTCCGCTGTTGGATCATTTGGATGTGTTTCGATATGCAAGGCCACCAACTCCAGTCGTAAGACTTTGACTAATTGTTTCAATGCCATCAGGTTTGTTTTGGAAGACACTCCATCATCATCGAGTGTAAGTAGCACTCTTTTCACACCATCAAATCTTACGCTAAAAGGAATAAGTAGGACTGGGATTTTGGATTTTTTTATAACTGCGATTGCATTACTTCCTATGAAAATCTCCTTAAAAGTGCTTGTTCCATGCGTTCCCATAATAATAATCGAAGCCTTACTTTTTTTAGCTTGCAACGCAACTCCCTGTTCAACTGTTGACTTATAGATGCTAATCTCTATGTTAACGTTCGGGTACTTAGTCCTCATATCTTTGAGCAAGTTCTGCATATCTTTTTCTACACGCTTCTTAATGTGTTGCTCAATCGTATACAACATACCTGCCTTCTGTTTCAATTCGAAGGTGTGTACCAGTTGAATTGCTAAATTGTTTTCTTTTGCTAATTCACAAGCATACTCAAGTGCATTATTAGCTGTTTCTGAAAAATCTGTTGGAACAATTATCCTGTTCATAATTAAAACATTTTTCTCAAAATTATAGAGAAAACCAATCAGTAATAATGATTTAGATCACCTCGTTAAGTGACAATGATCAACAAGTACGATATTGATTAACAAATAATTACAATGATATTTTTATTTGATGCAAACCATTAAATGGGCTAATGAATTGGAATTTTCTAACTTCAAAAAATTTATTGCAAAGCTTGATTCTCCAATTTATGTTCTCGGCTCAGGTGGGTCACTTAGTGCCTGTCATTTTGCAGTATCCCTATTGAATAATCGTGGAAAATTTGCTCGAGCGGTTACTCCTCTAGAATTGTTCTATCTAGGAAAAACTCTTCAGTATGCTTCTATTCTTTTTATTACTGCCAGCGGCAAAAACTATGACATTCGATTTGCTTTTAAAAAAGTATTGGAATTTGAACCGAAAAGAATCGGTGTACTGTTTTAGGAGAGCAAAAAAGTGTAAAAGTTCTAACTGCATCTGTTGTCTAACTACTACAGATCATAACTAGTAGCAGTTAGCTATTGTTATACGCATAATAGGGATTTGCAATATTAAAACAGGCCAAGAATTGCAATAATTCAATTAAATAAAAAAATTATCGAACAATTGAAGAAGTCTTCAGTTTAGTATGTATTAATAAAATAAAAATTATGCATAATTGAATATTGTCAATAATTATGCAAACGATTGGAAAAGTTTAGTCTCAACAAATAAATCAAACTAGTTAGCGTAAATCTTTTCTACATATTAAATAATAAATTAACTAATAAAAAACAGAAACATGAACAAATTAATTGGTCCAATCTTAATTGTCCTGGGGTTAGTATTAGGATTTTCTGGCTTTACACAAATGGGAGATGCTGGAAGTTCACTTGAAATTGGTAAGCTGGAAATCACCGCTGAAGATTCTGGAGCCAAAAATCAAGCATACTTGTTAATGGGTGGAGGTGCGCTATGTTTAATTTTGGGAGCAGGTCTTACGCTCAACAAGGGTAAAAACTAACATTTACTACTCATATTATTTTTTTTATTTAAAGTAAATATACACGCAAAATGAAAAGTAAAAACATTTTTTGGTCCTTTGCTTTCGGTACTTTGACTGGTGCTAGTCTCGGTCTATATCTAAGTACAAAAGAAGGAAAAAAATTTCGTAAGAAAGCAAAAAGAAAAATTAAAATAGGTACTATTCTAGTTGAAGAACAATTGGAGGTTATTCCAGAACAAATTTTGGTTGTCAAGGAGTCCACAAAAAAAATTATTGGAGATTCGATTGATACTACACAAGAATACATTGGTTCTGTAAAAAATGAAGCTACTTCATTTGCTGAAAATACAATGGATGCTTTCGAAAGAGGAATAAACAAAGCAAAAGCTAGAATGCAAATAGAAGAAAACAAAAATTAATGAAAATATAGGCTTTTATTCAACTCAAGTCCTAAATTTTGAAACATTCTAAAACTTTTGGTTTCATACTGTTCAACCTAAATCGATGAATTTTACACAATCCAAGTCCACGATAAGTTATTTTTGGAGTATTCTATCGAAAAGTGCTTCCAAATTCATTGAAGATGACATCTTCACCCATTCAGCCGCGTTATCTTACTACACTATTTTTTCGTTGCCTCCAATGATACTAATTATTTTGTTTTCAACTAGTTTCTTCTATGATGTAGAGACTATTAAATCTGGTCTTTTCAATCAAATTGGTGATCTAGTAGGAAGAGGTGGAGCTGAACAATTGTTAGTCACAATAGAAAAATTTAACGTTTTTGAACCTACAATTTGGGCAACAGCTCTAAGTTTTTCAGTAATGATTTTTACCTCGACTACTGTATTTGTAACCATGCAAAATGCCTTGAATAAAATTTTTAAAGTGAAACCCGACCCTAGTGGATATGCAATCATTAAATTTTTGAAAGACAGATTATTGTCATTTACGCTTTTGATTGGAGTTGGTTTTATTTTGATGGTTTCATTAGTAATAAACACATTTATAGCGGAGTTTGGAAACTATTTAGAGGGACGATTTGGATTTGTTGTACTGCTTGATTTTATGACTAATATTTTCTTGCCATTTTTTATCAGTACAATGTTATTCGCAATGATATTTAAGTTTCTTCCTGATGCCCAATTGGAGTGGAAAGATACTTGGTTTGGAGCTATTCTAACCAGTATTCTATTTGTAATTGGTAAATACTTAATTAGCTTTTATATTGGTGCAAGTGACGTCTCCGGGTTGTATGATGCAGCCGGAAGTATTATGGTAATTATGGTTTGGGTTTTCTATGCGTCCCTTATTGTAATGTTTGGATCCGTCGTTACCTATTCCAGAATGAAAATAAGAGAAGACAAAATCAAAGCGTCATCATTTGCTGTAAAGGTAAAGTAGAATAGTACTCTTGATTTTGTTGCAGTTGCTGATTAAACACTTGATATATTCTGAATCTTAAAACCATTTTTTCCGTTTAAAATAAACGTAGGGCAATATAAAACTCAAAAGAATAATGCACAATACAATCGGATAGCCATGGGCAAAGTCTAGTTCGGGCATATTATTAAAATTCATTCCATAAATACCAGCAATTAGTGTTGGAAGGGATATACTAATGGTGATGATTGTTAGCATTTTAAATATCCTGTTTTGCTCTAACTCGATTTTACTACTAATGTTAGATTTCAAATCAGTTATTCGATCAAAATTGTTTTGAATATGCTCTGATATTGCTTGAAGGTCTGTAATTTCAAGTGTCAATTTTTTAGTAATCTTCTTCTCCAGAAAAAATTTCTTTCTTAGCAATTGGATGATTTGTTGAAACTCTGAAACAGATTCACGAAGTAAGAAGTTGCTAAAATTAAGTTCTGATAATCTATCTAATTCCTTTTCTGTAAAGTTATTAGACTTCAGTGTATTGTAGAAAAAATCTTTGATTTTTTTAGAAATAGATTCGACAATGTCAGCATAATAGTCAGAAATAATACCAATCTGGAAGGCCAACAAATCTAAATGTGAATTAAACTCCATATTATCAAAGTCATATCGAAATTTTGTGAGTAAATTTATCCTGTCATCAATATCAGAAGGAATAAAAACAAAAACCACTTCATCCTTGATTATAATATGGATAAACTGTTCATGGAGAGCATTCTCAGATTGATAAGAAGGAATGGATAAATTGATAGAAAGTTGTGCTTCTAAATCTACGTAGTGGGAACTAATTTCAATATCATCCCGGTTGTAAAAAGAGGTCAACTGTAGATTGAAATGTTTAGCGATTTGCTCTAATTCAGTTTGAGTGTAATTTGTAATTCTAACATTTAAAACACCATTAATATTATTATCAACCCCATCAGAAAATGTGATTTGTCTTATTTTATTTCCTTTGGTATAAATTTCTATCATTCAAAATTAAGTTTACTTATTCTTAATTATTAACGTCTCTCCAACAGTAGTAATGTGAACTTGAAGTAACCTACCATAACTCCTTTAAAAAAAATAGATTCATCCTTGGTACTTAGTTCAACTATAAAATGGCTCCTGAACCACCAGTATCATCTTTCTTATCCACAACATAGTTTATTTTGTGCCTAGTCGCAAGTTAATGGAACTTTTCAAATAACTCTTCACTAATCACATTAAATAGCGATGTCTTCTGATTTAGGTTTATTCCTCAATAGAGGAGCTTTGTTCATTAAGGCAAAACCAAAAGTTAACACCCCTAATCTGCCGATAAACATCAGTGACGCGATTATTAATTTCCCTTGATCTGAGAGATCTCCTGTAATGCCTGTTGAAATCCCTACAGTACTAAGTGCTGAGGAAGCTTCAAAAAGTAATTCTTCAAACTCAATTGCTGCACCATCAGTAAGTAATAAAAGCCAAAGGCCAACACTCATGATAAATACATAAAAAAGTGCTGAAGATATTGCCAAATAAATATTAGAAGTAGGTATTTCTTTACTAAAAAAAGTAATTCGGTTTCTCCGTCTTAATACAGATAATAAAACGGCTATAATTGCAGTAATAGAAGTCGTTTTTATTCCTCCTCCTGTGCCTGCAGGTGATGCCCCAATGATCATGAGTATTATCATTATATAAATCCCTCCTGGTGAAATTGCGCTAATGTCATAATTGTTAAATCCAACAGTGGTGTGTGCAGAAATACTTTGAAATGCAGCAATTTTTAGCCCATTCCATCCATTTCCCATTAGTGTAGTATCGGAAAAGAAAATCATAAAGGAACCAACTATCCAAAATAAAAATGTACTAAACAATATAATTTTGGAAGTCAACGTAATAGTTTTCCTATGTTTCAAAAATTTCATCCAAAAGTCAAGCAAGACGATGAATCCTATAGAACCTAATAACGATAAAATCAGAATAGTTGTTGTAATCAATGAATTGCCTTTAAAAGAACTCATAGAATCTCCAAAAAGACTGAATCCAGCGGTACAAAATGCAGAAACACTATGAAATATAGCATTCCAAACAGGATTTTCAACGCCAGCATTTCTGAAACCAAAGTACAACACAATTGCTCCTATAATTTCAAATATAAGCGTAAAAATTATTACTGAATATATAAATGATAGCAGTGGATATTTCTGTGGCAGGTGAAACTCTTGTTTTAGCAACCGAGCAGAGAGGCGGGGCAACTTATCAAATCTCTTTAGGACAATAAAAGTGATTAACGCCATATAACCAATACCTCCCAATTGGATAAAAAGGAGGCTGACAATTTGCCCAAACATGTTATACGAACTCCCAAAGTCTGAAGGTACCAAACCAGTAGTACTGACTATTGAAACAGCAAAAAATATTTGATCTACAACGGTATTTTCTGAAAGTTGAGAAACTGGCAATATCAAAATAATAAAACACAGTACAGTTAAGTAAAAGTATCCCTGTATTAAAAGAAGAAGGATGGAATTGTCGTCAGTCTTTCTTGATTCCAACCAATGTTTTAGTACTTCCATTTGCTTTTTTGATATTGTTTAATATAATTTTGAGGAATTAATCTGAGTTTGATTATTAGTCCAACAGCTGGTAATTGAAACAGTTCGATCTGTCAGTAAATTTACCCTATTTTTGTCTAGATGTAAGACAACGGGAATTTAATAAATGAATGAAGACCACAATGGTCATCCTGTAATTCTATATTAGTTTTCATTTCAGCATCTTTTCAGATTCTACAGTGTTGATTTTGAACAATGATTGGCTCAATCTCGATTATTATGCAATTTAGTTTTTGTTGGCATTCGTTACTTCATCTTTTAATGTTGACTGGATGATTACTGTATTATTTAAGGATTTGTGAACAGGGCATTTATCAGCTATTTCCATTAACCTATTCTTTTGAGAATCATCTAAATCTCCAACTAACTCGATACTTTTCTCGATGAGATCTACTTTAGCTTCTTTTTCATCGCAATTTTTACAATCTGTATTATATGTTTTGCCATGCTTCAAATGAATAATTACTTCTTCCAAATTCCATTTTTTACGGTCCGCATACATTCGTAACGTCATTGCAGTGCAAGCTCCAAGAGATGAGAGTAGTAAATCATAAGGAGAGGGGCCAAAGTCGTCACCCCCGACACTTTCAGGTTCATCAGCGATTAAAGTATGTCCAGCTGCCAAAATATCTGTAGTAAAACCATCACTACCTATTCTTACAGTCACCTGTCCTGATGTTTGAAGTGTTTCCTTTTCATCCAATTTTATATACCTGGAAGCCCATTCGGCTATAACGCCCCCAACATAACTGGAGTCTTCTTTTCTGGAGAGTAAATGATCGGCACCATCAAGCGAAATAAAACTTTTAGGATGCATGGCTGCTGAATATATTTCTGCTGCATTTTTCACTTCCACTACCCTATCTTGAGGAGAATGCATAATTAAAAGAGGTTTCCTTAATGACTTGACCTCCTCATTCATGTTCTTTTCAGAAATGTCTTTGATAAACTGGGAAGAAATTGGAAATTCCCTACCCCCGATGTCCACTATGGCAACACCATTTTCCTGAATTTCTTCAATACTATTTTTAAAAAGATGTTGAACATGTTGAGGCGAAGAAGGAGCCCCAATTGTAGCTGTTGACCTTATAGATGGGATTCTTTTACTTGCGAAAATAGCGGCAGCACCTCCAAGAGAGTGCCCAATCATTAATTCTGGTGTTCCAAATTCTCTAACCATATACTTAGCAACATCTTCTAAATCTTCTATGTTTGAAGAGAAATTCGTGTTTGAAAATTCTCCTTCACTTTGTCCAAGCCCTGTAAAATCAAAGCGAAAGACACCAAAACCACGAGTAGTTAGCGCTTTAGAAATGTTTCTAACCGCATTCAAGTTTTTGTTACATGTAAAGCAATGGGCAAAAATGGCATATGTTTTAGGGATTTGATTTCCTGGTAAATCTAGTCTGCCAGAAAGCTTTACACCTTTAGAATTAACAAACGCTACTTTTTTATTTTTCATGATTTATGTGTTTTCTATTCCCATTATGGCATTATTGTCAGAACCTTGTCAGCATACAAATCATTTTCCAGGACACGTTTGATTTTGCAGATCTATTGTTCTATTTACTCGGCGTTATTCTTCCGTTTGTGATTTTTATACCTGTTTTCGAGAAAGAAATTACTGCATACGCCGTTGCTTCAGAAAAATATAAGCTGCTGTTCTACTCTATTATCGCAATTCTAGTTTATCTGGTCTTGGCATTTGCTGCAGATTTGAAAGAATCAATGCTCAGTAACTTAATCTTGAAATACTTTGGTGCTGCAGTAGCAGGGCATTGAAACAGTATCATCTATCTATTAGTTTTCTTTCAAGATTACACTCATTGAGCCAGTCATGTCAATCCCTGTAAACTCTTATTTAGATTTTTCTAAAAATGCTGTCAACTCAGATGGTTCAGCCCTATTTCTGTAGTCTGAATCCAGAAAAGCATAAGTTATCGTGCCATCTTTGTCAATAATGTAAGTGGCTGCCAACGGAAGTTCGTTCGACTCATCGCCATTGTATTTATTTAGCTCAAATGACTTGTTATACATACCTGCAACCTCATCTGTGAGTTTGAATACGATTCCATATTCTCTAGCGACTTTGTTTCCTATATCGCTTAATACTTCAAATTCTAGTTCATTTTTTTCTGTAGTGCTAATTGATTTGTCTGGCAGTTCTGGTGTTAAGGCAAGAAGGTTAGCACCATTTGCTTTGAAATTAGGCAGTTCCTCCTGCAATTCATGCAGCGTTAAGTTACAATATGGACACCAGCCTCCTCGATACCAAGTCAGTACAACTGGACCTTGTTTAAGGTAGTCTGACAAGGAAGTCGGTTTTCCAAGCGCGTTAGTAAGTGTAAAGTTGGGCGCTATATCTCCTACCTGTTTTGCGGAGCGGGTGACACCACTATTCTCTACGGCATCAATTCCCTCCTTGTAGGCTCTTTTTTTATTGTCATCTGCCTTCTTAGCAAAATTCGATTTCCGCTCATCTAGTTTTGATTTGAGGGAGGTCTTTGTGTTTTCGTTTGACATGGTATTTTCTTTTTTAAAGTCATCATTTTTTATTCCTGTATTAAATTTGATATCGGACCAGGTAGCAGTTACCCAAGGCTTATCGGAGACATCCGCATCCCAAGTAGATTGCTTGTATTTTCGCTTAGCAGGGATTTTGAGGCCGTCTACTTCTACATATTCTACTTGCATTAGATTGGGTATTTCCATTTTCCCAAAATCAGCCACAGTAAAGAGAAATTGGTCTACTAGTGATGTCTTCTTATTGATATAGAGTTGGTAGATATCAGTCGGCTTATCATCATTTGATTTGAAAGAAACTTTTACGATATCATAGTTTTGTCCACCAATTGACTTCTCTCCAAGGTGTTCGTAGTTTAACCCAGGATCTAGTAATTTTTGGAACATCGTAAACCAGTAAAAATTCGTAGGCCGATTAAATGCCACTCTTTTCAACATTTTTTCATCAGATAGGATTTTCCCATTGTGTTTTAACCAGTATTCAGTGCCATCATATCCTTGCTCAATGACTCCTTTAAGTTGTGGAAATGTTTTCTCATGTTGCTTGTAGATGCCATAAGAGAGTTCCTTATCAAGAATGTACTTTTCTGTCGAAACATCCATTTTATTATCTGGTGTTTTATAGGTATACGTGTATTCTACGTTCTTTTTATTGGCAAGACTTTGATAGTCTCCTACTTTCTGCACCATAGCATATACCAGCTCATGTCCTTTGTTCTGAAACTTAGTGTTGTCTTTATTTTGTGATCCGCTATTGCAGGATGCAAACAGTTGAAGAGCCGCAAGGACAGTTAATATTTGTGTTTTCATTATTGTTTTTAAGATAGTTATAAATCTTAGAAAAATTAATTTTATATTTCATAAATCTTAAAAGAGGATTCAAGTTTATGGTATTTCAAAAAACCTGCTTCAAAACCTCGTCTTTGTAACTTGCACCAATAGGAAGTTTTGTCTCTCCCAAATGAACCATATTCCCCTCCAAAGCCTTTATTTTAGTTTTATTTGCTATATAAGATTTATGAATCCTCATAAATTGTTCTAATGGAAGTTCGCTCTCCAATTTCTTTAGGGAACCCAATGATAAAGTACGTCCTTCAGCAGTATGATAAGCGACATATTCTCGCATACTTTCAATGTAATAAATGTCTTTATAAAATAGACGAAAAACCTTATAATCAGATTTCACAAGAATGTAGTCCTTTTGCTTTTCTTCAGTGCTTGAAGCTGCTACATTATTTCCTTCATTGGGTGTAAGTGTTTTTATTTGTTTTGATGCCTTATTGACAGCTTGCAAAAACCGTTCAAAACGGAATGGTTTCAGCAAATAGTCGACCACGTCTAGCTCATAACCTTGCATAGCATATTCCTTGTAAGCTGTCGTAAAAATAACCATTGGCTTTTGAGAGAGCGTCTTTAAAAATTCAATTCCAGTCAATTCCGGCATTTGAATATCCAGAAATATCAAGTCTACCCTATCTTCCTGAAGTGCCTGCATGGCTTCGAAAGGATTTGCACATTTCCCCACAATATTTAAATGAGGCAATCGATTGACATAATTCTCGACTAGGTTTCTTGCTAGTTCTTCGTCATCAACAATGAGGCAATTGATTTTATTCATTATACTTTAATTGATAAATATACTTCAAATTGATCTTCTGTTTGGTCAATCTTCAGTTCATGAAGATGCTCAGGATAGAGTAACTTGAGTCGTCTTTTAGTATTCTCTAGACCAACACCACCTACTTCGTCTTTGGTGAAATTATTTTTAGGTAAACTATTAACAGCATAAAATTCTATTTGTTTACCATTAGTTTTTAGTTTGATTTTTATAAACCCTGTTTTCAAATTTTCAATTTTACTATGCTTGAAAGCATTTTCTACAAAAGGAATAAATAACAAAGGAGCCACCATTACATCACCAGCTGATTTGTCCAAATCCAGCACTACATCCATTCCTCGACTATCTTTTAGTAGTTTTAACTTTACGAAGTTTTCAATATATTTTATCTCGCTTTCTAATTGGACTTTTGGCTCATTCGAGTCATAAACCATATATCTTAGAATTTCTGAAAGTTGCATCACACTTTCAGAAGTTTGCGGGGCTTGTACTACTGACAAGCTATAAATATTATTAAGGGCATTAAACAAAAAATGAGGATTAACCTGAGATTTGAGAAACTTTAATTCTGCCTCGTGTTTTTCTTTTTCTTTCCTGTTTGCCAATCTAGTGATTTCCAAGAGTGTGCTTCCTAAAAAAGCTATAATCAAGGGGGTTAACTCACGCATCCATCTTACCCTTGGATTACTGATAGTTCCTTCCTGAATCTCTTCTACGATACGTTTAGGAGGAGGCAGACGAAATTCAGCTGACCAAGGAAAAAAATCATGATATAATAATAGTACAGTAGAAGCAACTAGAAAGAAGGCACCAATAACAAAATTGATCTGCTTTTTTTGCAAATAAAATTTTGGCATTAGATAATAATAATTAATTAATACGATAATGATAAATCCAATAAGAGTTGGTACTATCCTTCTAATAAATCTTTCCGCATCATTAAATCCTTCAGTTAATGAAAAGATAATTAAGAGCCATCCACTCCAGAGTATAAGAATCTCTAATAATATTTTATTAATTCTAATTTTTGGCATAACACAAAAGTGATCGTTTTTATTGTTTTATAAAAAAATAATCAACAAATCTTGTGAATCTATCTATCAAATGTAATATTCTATCAATGACAGCTTCTCTTGTTCCGTTATAGCTAATATTGAACAATTGGTTCTCTATATCGATACATTAATACGATATGTTGAATATATTTTAAACTGTTTGGAATCATCCGCATTTTTGAATCATCCTTTTATCTATACAAAAGGAATTTTATGGCATCAATTTATTAAATAGTTTAAAATTATAATTATGAAAAAGAATAAACTAAAATCAATGATCGGGTTAGTGTTAACATGTTTGTGTTTGATTACTTTCGCTCCAAATTACTCATTTGGTCAAAGAAGTCATCATAATAATAATCACTTTAATGTGGTACACAAAACACCCAATAAACAGCACAAATCGCCGCAATCAAATCATAATCATAATATACAACACAAATCGCCAAATATCCAACACAAAACACCAAACAATAATGCCCACAGACAACCTAGAGCAAGGCACTACAGCACACAGCCTCGACAAGGCTCACATGTTTCTACCTTACCGATGAATACACGAATCATAACACACAAAAACAATAAATACCACTATGGAAATGGCGTTTACTATAGACACTTAAATGGAAAGTACGTAGTATCTACACCCCCTATAGGAATTTTTGTTTCTTCAATGCCTCCAAGTCGATACAACGTATTGAACTTAAGGAATGATTACTACTACTATAACGGCGTATTTTACCGTCCTACTGCATCATTCAACGAATATGAGGTAGTCACTCCTCCATTAGGCGCTACTGTATTAGATTTGCCTAATGGTTACGAGGAGTTTCAAATAGACGGTTTGCGCTACTATCGCTTCAATGATACTTACTATAAGCCTATTCAAGCGTCTAGCGGTAATACTGTGTATGAAGTAGTTCATATCTAGAAATTAAAGAAACAGCCGTTAAATTATTAGCAAAATCGATCATTGAAATTTCCACTTGACTTTGCATCAGTAATCTTTTGGAAGAGTTGAGTCAAAATTAGTATCTAACCTAATGATTGTTATATTGGTCGATATCATTTCGAAAACTTAGAGCAGCTCCATTTTTCAAATATTTCCAGAAATAAGGCAACTCTTCCAGAATCTATAAATGCGTTATTTCATTCACTTAGGCTACGATGGGCGTCACTACAAGGGTTGGCAGCGACAAAAGAGCACCCAAAAGACAATACAGGAAGTTTTAGAGCAAACACTTAATAAGCTGTTCAATAAATTCGTTACAGTGCATGGTTGTGGGCGGACTGATGCGGGTGTTCATGCTAGTCAATACGTAATACACATTGACCTTGATGAGGAGCCAACGTTTGATTTTAAGTTTCGTCTGAATAAAAATTTGCCACATAGCATAGTTGTTTTTGAAATCATCGAAGTCAATGAAAAGCAACATTGTCGGTTTGATGTTTCGACTCGTACCTATGACTACTTTATTCATTGGAAAAAGGATCCAGTACTCTTTACTCACAGTACCTTCTACGAAGGTTTAGGTTTAGACTTTGACCTAATGAGGAAAGTCGCTGCACTTATCCTAGATACGAAAGATTTTAAGCCATTGTGTAAAAAACCCGACCTATATCATAGCACCGTGTGCCAAATAAAGCGATGTGAGATATTTGTTGATGAGCAACAAGGACGACTGCGATTTAGTATCACGAGCAATCGGTTTCTCAGAGGAATGGTAAGGTATTGCGTGTTCTTTTTACTACAAGTTGGAAGCGGCAAAATGACTTTAGAGACATTTACTCAAATTCTGACTCGCGCAGAGGTTTTAGTGGAGAAGCGTCCAGCATTTCCCAATGGATTGTTTCTTAGTCGCGTCGAATATCCGTTCTTAGAATTAAATGATTCCCATTATCTAATAAAGATGTTGAAGACTGGGTTGGAATAAGGGATTGGGGGTAAGGTTTTGGGGTTTAGGATTTCCCAATACCCAATTAATTACATTCCGCATTTAGATCATCATACAAACAAGTTTTACAGAAATAGTCTTTTCCTGTTTGCTGATACTGTTTTTGGATGTATTCATATTGCTGAATGGCTTGCTCTTGCTGATGAATCGGCAAAGCTGAAACAAAACCTGTAATAGTTAAAACAAAGACTAAGCTCAGCGTTACTGGTGCCATACTAGACAAACTAGTGGATGTTGGCTCTAGGATCTCCTTGATACGCTTGCTAAGGCTACTAGCACCAAATGAGGCTACCAGTAGACAGTTTTGTTGCTCCTTAATCTTTATAAGTAACCCCGCATAAGTCAAGCGATCACCAACTTTCTGGATGGCAAAGTCGTCTGCTAGGTACTCATTGAGCAAGGCGATTTCATGTTTTAATTTATAGTAAACAGGATTGATCAACCAGAATATTTGTAGCAAATGCAAGGTGATCAATTCCCAAGTATCTCTGTTTTCAAGATGTGCGATTTCATGCATTAAAATAGCCTCTTGTTCCTGGTCGGAAAGCTTGTCGAGCGAAGGATTCCATATGATATATTGTTTAAGCAATCGGAAAGATGCTGCAGGAAATTCAGAATGATTATTATATAAAATATGATAAATTTTACCGTTAATTTCTCGCTCTTTGATCGTTGAAGATTGAATCACGCGATATAGCGTATAGATCTTAAAGCCCAATAGCAACAAGATGAGCAATCCTAAAGTCAGTACTATCGGAGCGATGTAGCCCAATACTGGGATGAGAGAATCATAGATTTTGTCTTCTTTGTATAATATCAAATTGTTCTCTGCCAAATCCTGACATTCACAGAAATCAGTTTCACTTGCGGCTTTATTGTAGCAAATCGAAATCTCATCTTCCAAATCTACGGATTCGTGATCGAGAAATGGCGAGTGGGAATGCGTTACCTGTTCAAACTGAAAATCAGGCACCAAATTGATAAAAAACAATGGTAATACTAGAGATAGGACCACTAATGCGTGCAGATATCTCTTTCGATCGCTTGGTGAAAGGTATTGCGTTAGGCTATAATGGTAGACCAAGTAGCCGACTATTGATAAAATACTAGTAAGAAGGATATATTCAAGAATCATGGCTATTTCTTGGACTCAATCATTTTTTTAAGTAATGCAATTTCATCTGGAGACACATTATCATTGTCCAATATAGCTGACGCTAATGAACTAAAGGACCCTTTAAACACATTTTCCAATGCATTATTAAGGAAATCACCCTGATAATTTTCTTGGCTCAAACTCGGATAGTATTGATGCGTTCTACCAAACACGTTGAAATCAACAAACTCTTTATCTGTTAGAATTCTAAGGATTGTTGATATTGTATTGTAGGCCGGAACAGGTTCCTCATCCCATTGCTCAAGGACATCTTTTACAAAGCCCTTTTCAATTTTCCAGAGGATATTCATCACTTTTAATTCAAGTGGAGTCAATATTTTTGTATCGGACATAATTATGATATGGTTATGCAAGCAAGTTATGGTATTTTATCCATAACTAAAAGGGTAGTTCAATATTTAATTAATAATTAACAATAGAATATTGAATAATTAAAACTGAATAGGGGCAATACACGTTTGAAAGTGATTTTTAAGAATAAGGGCAAACCTTACCCTATTGAATTCTCATTTACACACTTTTCACAAAGATCTTATCGCCTTCTCTAACCTTACACTCAGCTAGAGAGCGTTTTGCTCCAATGGACTTGCCTGTGCGCTCAATAATCAATTTATAGCTGGAGGTGGTATCAAGAATCTCATTTTCGATTAATTCAATGATAATTTCTTCACCTGTACTTTCAGGTTGCAGTTCTACATCATATTCTGTAGCATCGACGTCGAGTACAATATTATAGATTTCAGGTAGCACGTCCGGATTCTCAGGCTCTACTTCAGGTGTAGGGTTCTGAGCTTCCGCTAATTTAGTTTCTATCACTGCTTTATCGCGAATAAGTGTCTCCTTTTCTCGTTTGAGGTGCTCAATATCCCGTTCTGCTCTGGTTAAATAAACACGGAGTTCATCGAGCTCTTCCAGCGTACTTTGACCGCCAGACGATTGCAGCGCAGCGGTAGCTTCTTTCAATGCAGATATTTCCTTCTCGTAGTCAAACTTCATTTGTTTAGCGGCTTCAGTCTGCTTATCAAGCTTTTTCTGGAGCATTGCTAAATCAGAATTATTTTGTCCTGTATTTTCTTCAAATACCTTAAGTTTTTTCTGTAATTTATCGATCTCTTCAATCAATTCTTTACGCTGATTCGTGACTTTTTCCAACTCATCAGCCACTTTTTTCATTTCTTGATTGGCTTCATGATGCGTTTCTTCCTGATTATTGAAATTAGCATTCAGTTTTTGCAAATCGATCTTTATGCCATCACGTTCATCTTCTATTTCCAGTACTTTTTGGGTGAGTTGTTCTTTTGTTTTTTGAAGATACTTATTACTTGCTTCCAGATCCTTTTTCTCTTGCTCTAACAATGTTTCCTTTTTCTGGAATTGCAATAACTGTGTATCAAAATCACCAGCTGTAGATTCTAGATGTTGCACTGATTGTCTAAGGTTTTCGTTGGCTTTTGCCAATGCTGCCATCTTTTTATCGGCGTCTGTTGAGGTATTTTCGTATGCTTTGAGTTGCTCAATCTTAGCAGTATTCTCTTTCTTAAGCTTGGCGATATTCTCGTTGGCTTTTGTCAGTAAATTTTCTACTGATTTATTGTGTCCTTTGAGTTGTTCTAACTCGTTTCCCAAGGCTTTTTTCTCGTTGTCAAGTGGTTCAATACTTTGTGCTAATGCTTTTCGTTCTTGCTCTAGCTCACCGACTTTAACAATAAGATCTTCTTTATCCTTTTGCAACCTTTCATTGACTAGTTTAAACTGGTCGAGTGTGGTGGTCGCGCTAGATAAATCCTTGGTTGCTTTTTGTTTATCAGAAGCAGTGGCCTGTACTTTATCGTCCAGATCCTTTATTTTTTTCTCAACTGCAGCTTTCTCCTTAATCAGTTCTTCAATCCGTTTATGCTGTAAATCTTTTTCCTTTTGAAGGATATCAATTCTACCGGATAACGCTTTCACTTTCTCCTCTCCAGACGCAAAATTTGACTTTGCACTCTTGAAGTTGGATGCGATATCCTCTTTTTCCTTTTGAAGCAGCTCGATTTGACTGATTAACTCTTTTTCTTTAGTCTTATATTCATTAAGGATCTGTTTTTCGGAGGATTTTAACTTATTAGTGGTATCCTCAAGCGCTGTAGATTTAGCTTTAATGGCTGCTAATTCCTTATTGCTGTTGTCTAATTCCTTTTGAACTGATTTTGATTGTTTTTCGAGATCTTTAAACTGTTTACTGAGGTCCTGGAAGTCTTTTTGAATGCCTTTTTTCTCTGTTTTTAGTTTCTCGATTTCCTTTATCGCATGATCCTTTCCAGAGGCATCAGCGTTTCCTGATTCGATATTAGTCAGGTCTGCAAACAGTTTTTCCTTGTCAGACTCTAGTTCTGTATTCACTTTTTGGAGATCGGTGTTGGCAGTCTCCAGTTCTTCCTTTTGTTCTGTAAGCTGCTCTATTTGTTTGATGTACTTATCCAGTGTGGCGTTTTTACTCTTTGCGCCTTTTTCCTGAGCGATCAGCTGCGACTCCAGGGCACTCTTTTCGGTTTTAAGTTGGTTCAACTCTTCTGTTAAGGCATTACTTTGATCGTTACTGCCAGAAGAGTCCTGCTGCAATTTATTGATTCTCTTGAGTAGCACGTCCTTTTCAGAAGCGAGTGCACTATTCTCTAATTTAAGGTTTTTCAGATTTTCCTCAAGGGCAGGATCTACAATAGGTACTTCCCCATCCAGTTGTTTCCTTAGTTTTTGACGATCGTCTTCTATTTGCTGATAAGCTCTTGCTAGATTTTGGTGGTCTGCCTTCAGCTTAGCCAACTCACTTCCTGGTTCTGCTGGAGTTGTGGGTTGCTGTTTTAGAGATTGGTTTTCTCTTTTTAACTGTTGAATTTCCTGTTGCAAAGCACTAACCTGTGCTTGGTTATTAGAGTTAGAGGTGGTGTTAGGGGCTGTATTAGTACGAGTATTAGAGTTTACTCTAACTGCATTAGGTCGTACTTTTTTAATTACAATTTTCCCTTTGGGCTCCTCTACTTCATTGGTTTGTTCAGAATTATCTCCTGAACTCGCTTCATTGTCTTCATCCTTTTTAGAAAAAAACTTCTTAATCATATGAGCAATATTTAGAAAACACAGTGGTTTGACTTAACAATTAACGACAAACTTATTGCAATATACTGGAATCTATGAATAAATTCATGAGAATTTTCCTAACAAAACATTTTGTTGATTGTAAATTGTTCAAAACATTACATAAGTTTAAGTCAAAATTATCTCAAATCTTCTTTATGCAACACCTATTTCCTGGTATTCTTTTCAATAAAAACCTACTTATTTTACTAGCTTCAATTTTCATTTTCGGTTGCCAGACATCAAAAAAAATGATTCAATATACTGATCAGTTAAGCATTCAATCAAAGCAAATTACTGCTGTAAAATCAAGTATTCGCGCTCTAGAAGTTGTTAATGACAAAACGGCTTGGTTTGCTGGCTCTGGTGGCGTTTTTGGCTATACAGAAGACAGTGGTCAGTCTTGGGTCATCGATTCCCTAGGCACACCAGACAACAGACCACACTTCAGAGCCATCAGTGTCACTTCTAAAGCGGTATTTCTGTTGAGTATCGCCTCCCCCGCCCTCCTATACAAATCAACAGATAAAGGCAACAACTGGACATTGGTTCACCAGGACAATCATCCCGAAATCTTTTACGACGCTATGACTTTCTGGAATGACAACGAAGGTATTGCCATGGGCGATCCAACCGACGGCTGCTTGTCTATACTAATTACTAGAGACGGAGGCGATAATTGGAAAAAGGTAGACTGCTCCAAGCTACCAGCCACCATTGAAGGAGAAGCGGCATTTGCAGCCAGTAATTCCAACATCTCCATTCAAGGAGATCAGGCGTGGGTAGTGAGTGGTGGCAATCAGTCCAGAGTCTTTCATACAGCAGACAAAGGACATTCGTGGAACGTATATGACACCCCAATAGTCTCTGGAGGCAAAATGACTGGCATCTTCACATCTCATTTCTATGATGACAAGCAAGGCATTGTGTTTGGTGGCAACTGGGAAACAAAGACCGATAACACAAAAAACAAGGCCGTGACCAAGGACGGAGGGCGCAGTTGGCAGTTGATTGCAGATGGATCTCCTCCGGGATATCGGTCTAGTGTTCGCTATTTTCCTAAGGGCGGTGGCAACGCGTTACTGGCAGTCGGAATACCTGGTATCTCTTATTCGTGGGACGGTGGGGCGACTTGGAAACTGTTGGACGACGAATCTTTTTATATCTGTCGGTTTAGTGGTACGGGGAGGACTGTCTGGGTTGCTGGGGATAAGAAAATTGGGCGGTTGTTGTTTTAGATTGTTACTTAACTTTCGTTATTTCTGTCGGCATTACTAATTAGTTCGTCAATCCTATGTGTTTCACTGTCAAGTTCTTTTGCTTTTCTAAACAAGTTAAGTGCCTTAGAATATTCTCCTTTGTCAAGATGGTAAATACCTAAGTTACGATAACCATAAGACTCTTTCTCATCAAGTTCAATTGAATAGTTGATGTCCTCAAGTCCTTCGTCTAGCTTTCCAATTTTAATTTTAGCAAATCCCCTGTTGCTGTATGAATAGGCATATGTCTTATCTATCTCAATCGCCTTGTCAAACAATGAAATGGATTCATGAAATTTGTTAAGTAAATTTAATGTAAATCCTTTATTAATCAATGAATGCATGTTTTCAGTGTTTAATAGTAAAGACTTGTCATAGAACTCGAATGCTTTATCATATAGACCAAGTCTAGAGTAACAAACAGCCGCATTTGTATAGTCATTAGAATTCAGATTACCATTCATGATAAACCCATCATGCATTTTTTTCTCCTGCTGAAAGTTTTTCACCTGAAGAAAAGAACTAATTGCCAATCTATAAATGTTATCGTCCTTTATTCCACCACTCAGTATTTCTTTAAATTTAGCAGCGGCTTCACTAAATTTTTGTTGGTTGTAAAATTCAGCAGCTTGCTCATACTCTTTCGCAAATCTTTTATAATAAAAGAGTTGCTTTAATTGGTAACCGTCATTGTAGGTGAATCTACCATCATAAAGTTGTGTTGGGGTATTGCTTGGCATAATGTTTAAAAATAAATCAAAGATAGAGGAAACTAGAAATATAATTAATACGAGTTTGATAAAACCATGTAGGTCATATGCGAATGTGAAATAACAAGCAACCGTACCTATTGTCACCGATGCTAATGGTCCTGTTAATGTATAAATGATTTGATTATTGATGGAAATTTCTTTTGCTGAAGGAACACAAAGTCCAAGCCGCCATAAAAGTGGATTAAACTTAAACCAAACTTCTAATAGTCCTATTCTAAAATGAAAACTCTTTTCCGGGTTGCCATAAGAACCAATATAAATCGTAACTGGCTGTCCCGTTATTAGAATAGCTGGAATTGCATGCCCAAGTTCATGAAAAAGAACTGTAAATGGTCTTGTGATAAGAACAAGTAGAGCGAAAAACAGAAAAATGATTGGAAAGCTTTCCACTATATTTCAATTATGTGTTTTGTCTGTTCATTTTAAGTCACTTGTTTGTTTCAGTCGTAAAGAGTACCACATAACGGCTATATCTCTTTAATAGTCCACATCACACATCCACCCCTAAAACCCAGAAGCATCAAAATTCTCCAACCTACTAGCTATAGTCGCAGAAACACTG